>JAEEGJ010004560.1_pt1 | contig 46444 bp, 36 predicted proteins | sample 8958761 | NCBI WGS metagenome assembly JAEEGJ01 (sample SAMN16246546, study PRJNA631951) | gut metagenome | biome: gut microbiome; feature: rumen; material: RS-attached | host: Bos | place: Iran: Karaj | collected 2018-10
GCATTCCCGCGATGGTAAACCATCGCTACATGCTCATGTTTGTGCGGTTTGTAAAAATAAAAATCTCCGCTAGTATGCAAGCATACGCGAAGATTTTATTTTTCAAACCTATAATACAAAAAAGACCGACAACATCTCTATTATGCCACCGGCCCCCAATGTATCTAACAAGAAAAAATTAAACAAAAAAGGGTTTTTCGGAGGTACATCTCTGTACCACGTGGCATAGTGTATAACATGTCTCTTAACAAATACATAACATCATCTTAAATTATTTCGGATTTTTCAAGAGAAATTACTTAAACTGTAAAAATAATACTTAAACTGTCATTTTTATGCTGTATTTTGATGTTAGAGTACCATTAGGGATTATAAGAAAGGAATGGTAGATTGATGCAGGAGATAGTTATAGTTGATGATAGCCAGATATATCTTAAGATGGCTAGAAAACTCTTAGAAGAATCTTATAATGTAGTTGCATTTCAGGATGGCAAACTAGCTCTTCGCTATATTAAAGATAACCGTCCTGATCTTTTACTTCTTGATATTAATATGCCGGGAATGGACGGAAGAGATCTTCTTAAGCTTATTAGAGCCGATAAGCGTATTGCAGATATCCCAGCTATATTCCTTACTTCAGAAGAATCAGTGTCCATAGAATCGGAATGTTTCAAGATTGGTGCAGATGATTTTATTTGTAAGCCATTTGTTCCAGTTGTTATGAAGAGACGTATTGAAAGAACTATGGAACTTTATAAACTTAGAAGATGCCTTGAGAAGGAACTTGCTTCTAAGCAGGAAGAACTTGATGTACTTCTCCATAACCAGATGATGGCAGATGTTGATCCTCTTACAGGACTCTTTAACAGAAGACACTGTGAAGAGCAGATAAACCAGCTTGTAGCATTTGGCAGAGAAGGTGCACTCTTTATGATTGACCTTGATAACTTTAAGCTGGTCAATGATACATATGGACATATCGAGGGTGACCATGTACTTAAGCTCTTTGCTAAAACTCTTAAGAACCTTGCAGTAGATGATGAGATTATGTGTCGAATCGGCGGTGATGAGTTTATTCTTTTCTACCCAGATGTTAAGAGTAGGCGTAAGATTTCTAAACTTGCTGCAGGAATTATAGATACATTCACATCAGCGATTGCTGGTACACCATACGAAACTATGCTTTCAGTTTCAATTGGTATATCAATCTGTCCTGGTGATGGTACAAACTTTGAGCAGCTTTATGCCAATGCAGATAAGGCTCTTTACTGTGTAAAGAAGCGTGGCAAGAATAACTATCAATTCTTTAGTGACCAGTCAATTAGAAAGTCTGACACAGACACAAACTGTGATATTGAAGATATTAGATATATTATCGAAGGCAGACTTAATGTTAACCGCGGTGCATACAGTCTTGATTATGAAGATTTCAAGAATGTATATGCTTATATAGCCAGAACAGTTAACAGGTATAAGAACAATGTTCAGACGGTGCTCTTTACTTTGGGTAGCAACTGTAGCAGAAATCTTGAAGTTACAGAACTGGAGAATGCCATGAACTGCCTTGATAGTTCAGTGGTTGCAGCGCTTAGAACTGTAGATGTTGGAACTAAGTTCTCTAACAGCCAGTATCTTGTTATTCTTGTTGATACAGATGAGAAGAATGCAGATATGGTAGCAAGCAGAGTTGTTAAGGAATTCTACGAGTCCTCTAAAGAAGAGGATGTTAAGGTTTCTTACGAGATACAGACTATGCAGCCTAAGGCATGTGCAGTGGTTGCATCATAAAATAAACAAAATCTTCCTTGTATTTGGGCAGCTTCGGCTGCCCTATTTGTATTCAAAACACTAGATTTTTGTGTTGCAATCCTTTAAATATGGTATAATTTATGAAATTTGTATGTGTTACATACATAAATGACGCAAAAAGGAATGGTAAAAATTAGATGCAACAGGTAATTACTAGTTTATTGGAAACAGATGCCTACAAATTCTCTATGGGACAGGCAATCTATCATCAGTTCAGTGACTATAAAACAACATGGTCATTCAAGTGTAGAAATGAGGATGTTCATTTCACAGCAGAGATGATAGAAGAAATTAAGAATCAGATTAAGCTTTACTGCGATCTTAGATTCAAAGAAGATGAACTTGAATACTTAAATAATATTACATGGATTAAGGGTTCATATGTAGATTTCTTAAGACTTTGGAAACCAAGATTTGAAGACTTCTCATTTGGAACAGATGCTCCATGTGGACTTACAATAGAAACAAAAGGTACATGGCTTAACACATCTATGTACGAGATTCCAACACTTGCTATTGTTAATGAAGTTTACTTCAGAATGGCATATGACTACACAGAACTTATGAATAGCTTTAGAGATAGACTTGAAGCTAAGATAGCTGGAATCATTGATGGTACATATGAACTCGGGGCATTTTCTGAGTTTGGCCTTAGAAGACGTCTTTCAGGTGAAGCACAGGAACTTGCAGTAGACAGCCTTGCAAAAGCAAAGCTTCCAGCAGGCAATATCTTTGTTGGTACAAGTAACGTATACCTTGCAAAGAAGCTTGGACTTAAGCCTATTGGTACTATGGCACATGAGTGGATTATGTGTGTTGGTCAGGGTAACCACAAGCACAATCCAGCATTTTCTAACTGGTATGCACTTGATGCATGGGTTAAGGAATATGGAGTACTTAACGGAACAGCTCTTACAGATGCTATTACAACTGACTGCTTCCTTAAGGACTTCCAGTTAACATATGCAACACTCTTTAGTGGTGTTAGACATGATAGTGGCGACCCATATGAATGGGGCGATAAGATGATAGAGCATTATAACAGCCTTGGAATTGACCCTAAAACAAAGACTCTTCTCTTTAGTGATAGCCTTGACTTTGAACGCGCAACAGCAATTAACAGATACTTTAAGGATAAGGCTAAGACAGCATTTGGTATCGGTACATTTATAGCTAACGATACTAAGGTTGAACCACTTAATATCGTTATGAAGACTACTGCTTGTAACGGTATGGACGTAGCTAAGCTTTCAGATATTGAAGGCAAGGGTATGTGCAAGAACCCAGATTACATACATTATCTTAAGAGATGTATTGACTGGCGTATGAAACACGAAACTATGACTTTAAGATAGTCATTAGATAGAGTTTTATCATTTTCTCAGGAGGAATAGGGGATGGCGACTAAGAAAATTACGGGGAAAGCTACAGCAAAGAAACCTGTAGCAAAAAAGGCAGTTACAAAAAAGGTGACAACCAAGAAGGCAGTCGAAAAGAAGGTTGTAGGTAAGAAACCTGCAGTGAAAACTACTACAAAGGCTGTTGCAAAGAAGGCACCTGCTAAGAAAACTGCAACAAAGGTTACTAAGAAAGTTACTAAAAATGTAGCTATGGATAAGCTTCAGGAAGTAGCAAAGCTTATGTATAAGAAGGATCTTAAAGCGTGTACAGATTCTGAAATCTACTATGCACTTCTTTCACTTACTAAGGCTATGCTTGAGAACAAGCCAGCTATTCAGGGCAAGAAAAAAGTTTACTACATATCTATGGAGTTCCTTATTGGTAAACTCCTTAGTAACAACCTCATCAATTTAGGGGTATATGACGAGCTTAATGAAGGACTTGCTGCAATAGGAAAGAATCTTTCTAAGATTGAAGAGGTTGAGCCAGAACCATCACTTGGTAATGGTGGTCTTGGTAGACTTGCAGCATGTTTCCTTGATTCTATAGCTTCACTTGGACTTCCAGGAGAAGGTATCGGTCTTAACTATCATTTTGGACTTTTCAAGCAGAAGTTTAAAGATAACAAGCAGATGGCGGTTAAAGATGCTTGGCTTGAGGAAAACTCATGGCTTAATAAGACTAAGACAACTTTCACAGTATCATTTGGTAAGAAGAAGGTTAAATCTCGCCTCTATGATATTGATGTTGTTGGTTATGAGAAGGGTGTAAACAAGCTCCGTCTCTTTGATATCGAGTCAATTGATGAATCTTTAGTAAAAGGTGGCATCAAGTTTAATAAGAAGAATATAGAGAAGAACCTTACATTATTCCTCTATCCAGATGATTCTGATAAGGATGGTAACCTTCTTCGTATCTACCAGGAATATTTCATGGTATCTAATGGTGCACAGCTTATTATTAAGGAGATGAAGGAAGCAGGATATGACCTACACGAACTTCATAAGCATGCTGCTATCCAGATTAATGATACACATCCTTCTATGGTTATTCCTGAACTTATCAGAATCCTTACTAAGAAGGAAGGCTTCACTATGGATGAAGCTATTAACGTAGTATCTAAGACATGTGCTTATACTAACCATACAATCCTTGCAGAGGCTCTTGAGAAATGGCCACTTGATTACCTTAAGGAAGTTGTTCCTCAGCTTGTACCTATTATTAAGGAACTTGCAGCAAGAGTTCAGAAGAAGTACAAGGATGAGAGAGTATGGATTATCGACAAGGATAACCGTGTACATATGGCGCACATGGATATTCACTATGGATATTCAATCAACGGTGTTGCTTATCTTCACACAGAGATTCTTAAGAACAGCGAGTTAAATGCCTTCTATAAGATCTATCCAAAGAAGTTCAACAATAAGACAAACGGTATTACATTCCGTAGATGGCTTCTTTCATGTAACCATGAGCTTGCTGATTACATCACAGAGCTTATTGGTGATGCATATAAGACTGATGCTAAACAGCTTGAAAAGCTTCTTAAGTTTGCTGATGACCAGAAGGTACTTGATAAGTTAGCAGATATAAAGATGGGCAAGAAGAAACAGCTTGCAGCATATCTTAAGAAGGCTGAGAAGGTTGAAATTGATCCAGAATCAATTTTTGATATTCAGATTAAGCGTATGCATGAGTATAAGCGTCAGCAGATGAATGCCCTTTATATCATTCATAAATATCTTGAGATTAAGGCTGGCAAGACACCTAAGCGTCCGATAACATTTATCTTTGGTGCTAAGGCTGCTCCTGCTTATGTTATAGCTCAGGACATCATCCACCTGTTAAAATGCTTGCAGAACATCATTAACAATGATCCAGTTGCAAGCAAGTATATAAAGCTTGTATTTGTAACAAACTACAATGTTGCTTACGCTGAGAAACTTATTCCAGCCTGCGATATTTCTGAGCAGATTTCTCTTGCTTCTAAAGAGGCATCTGGAACAGGTAACATGAAGTTTATGCTTAACGGAGCTGTTACACTTGGTACAGAAGATGGTGCCAATGTTGAGATTCACCAGCTTGTTGGGGATAAGAACATCTTTATCTTTGGTAAAGATTCAGATACAGTTATCAAGAATTATGCTAAGAATGCAGCTGGTAAGAAGGGATATGTATCAAGAGACTTCTATGATAAGGATCCTGTTATTAAGGAAGCAGTAGACTTCATTATTAGTGACCAGGTTAAAGCAGAAGGTGATGAAGAAAACCTTAACAGACTTCACCACGAACTTATTAGCAAAGACTGGTTTATGACTCTTCTTGACCTTAAGGATTACATCAAGGTTAAAGATAAGGCTCTTAACGCATATGAGAAGAGAACAGCATGGAAGAAGATGATGCTTACAAATATTGCTAAGGCAGGCTTCTTCTCATCAGATAGAACTATTGACCAGTATAATAAAGATATTTGGAAACTTCGCTAATCAGCGTATTTTCTAAAAAGACATCTTGAATTTATAAATATACGAGAGTATATTTACTTTAAAAGATAAACAAAGAGGTTTAGCTCGCAGGAGACTAAGCCTCTTTTTACTTGACAATAATCCGCTTTTGGTAGATTATTAGTGGGCATTAAAAATTGGGGTTATAATATATGGCATTATAAAGGATGCAGATAGGAAGTAGAGTATGAGTCTAGCGGCAATAGTAGCAATCATTATTTTCCTTGTAATGTTTGTAATGGTTGTAACAGAAAAAATAGAAAAACATTACGTAACAATGGGCTGTGGAGCATTGATGCTAATAGTAGTTTTTGGGCTAATTATGCATGATGGTAATGCAGTTATTGAGACTCTTAATTTTAAATCAATGATTCAGCCAGGATTCTGGATAGGTGAGGCACCTGATGCATCAGGTATCGACTGGGCAACTATTATATTCCTTGGTGGTATGATGGTTATGGTTGAAGGCTTGTCACATGCTGGTTTCTTTAGATGGCTTTGCATGCAGCTTGCTAAGCTAGTTGATTATAAGACTATTCCGCTTTTCATAACATTTATGATTGTATCTGCAGTACTATCTATGTTTATAGATTCTATTACAGTTATTCTTTTCTTGGCAGCAGTTACAGTAGAGCTTGCTAAGATGCTTAAGTTTAATCCAGTTCCTATGATTTTGTCAGAAATATTCTGTGCAAACCTAGGTGGCTCGGCTACTATGTGCGGTGACCCACCAAACATAATCATTGGTTCTAATCTTCACTATGCCTTCTCAGACTTCTTAGTTAATACAGGTGCAATAGCTGGTGTAAACCTTGTTATTATCATTATTTACTTCTACCTTATATATCATAAGGAACTTAGAGGTGATGGAACTAAGGTTGATACTTCAAAGTTCCCTGCACCAAGCGAAGCTATTACAAGTAAATTCTATTTCTTTGGAAATATGATTATCTTCTTCTGTGCTATTGTTATGCTTATAACACATGCCAATACACATCTTTCAGTGGCATTTATAGGACTCAGCGTAGCTCTTGCTACATGTATCCTTAACTGTAAGCACCTTAAGCCAATATTTTCAAAGGTTGATTACAAGATTCTTCTTTTCTTCACAGGTCTTTTTATAGTAGTAGGTGGACTTGAAAAAACAGGAATTCTTGAACAAATCGCTAATTTTATTAGTAAAGTCAGCGGCGGAAATGTTAAAATAATGATAGCGATAGTTATCTGGATATCAGCTATAGCTTCAGCATTTGTTGATAATATTCCTTTTGCTGCAACTATGCTTCCTATTATTAAGGGGCTTTCGGCTTCCAACCCAGCGCTTCTTGCAACACTTGCATGGACACTTTCAATTGGTACTGATATTGGTGGTGCTGCTACTCCTATCGGTGCTTCAGCTAACGTTGTTGGAACTGCTGTTGCTGGTAAGAACGGATATCCTATCGGATGGGGTAAATATTGCAAGAGCGCAGTACCTGCAACCCTCATAGTTATCCTTACATCGATGATTATGATTTACATCAGATACTGTTAAGATGCTAAGGTGATAGGTATAGGCTTATCACAGGAAAGGGGTTAAGAATGGAAAAACAGATTATTATTACTCTAGGAAGAGAATTTGGTAGTGCTGGTCATGAAATTGGTGAGAAACTGGCAGAGAGACTTGGAATAAGTTTCTATGACAGAAAAATGCTTGATGAACTTGCTGAAAAATATAAAGTAGACCAGGGACTTATAGAAAAATATGATGAGAAGATTAAGAAACCTTTCTTTTCTAGAACAGTAAGAGGTATGTCTAATTCTCTTGAAGATCTTGTATTCGAGATGCAGAGTAATTTTATAAAGGAAAAGGCTAACTCAGGAGAATCATTTATCTTAGTTGGACGCTGCGGCGAGATGCTTCTTGGGGACAGAGAGGGACATATGTCAATCTTCGTTCTTGGTGATAAGGAAGAGAAGATTAATCGTATCGTGGAATTATATTCTCTTTCACGAGATGATGCTTATGAGAAGATGAGACGCCACGATAAGAAACGTAAGGCTTATCATAACAGCAGATGCGAAGGTAAGTGGGGCGATTCAAGAACCTATGACCTATGCGTTAACAGTTCAAGACTAGGTGTTGAAGGAACTGTAGATTTCCTTATTGACTATATTAATAGAAGAATTGCTGGTTTGAAATAGTAATAAAAATCCAAAGCTCTGTAAGTATTGTGCTTACAGGGCTTTTTTGAATTAAAAACATAGACAATTGCAATATAAAAATAATCCAAATGTTATATTACAAATTTCATAATATTTCAGTATCAAATAATATATATTATTTGTGCAAAAGCAACAATAATTCTTGAAATATAGATTGGTTTGTTGTAAGATATTATCTATGATTAGTATAAAAGAGGATGGGAATTAGTATTTTTTTACAGTATCGCTTAGGAAACGTTAATTCCGGTATATAAAGTGGGGGGGGAATAGTCCTGAAGCTATTATATAGATACTAGAGATTTTACGAAAAGGAGACGAAAAACTATGGGAACAAAGACAAAAAACAAAGCTAAGCTCAACATGAAAACCACGCTTATATTGTTTGCGTTGATTCCGCTTGTTATCACAACAGCAATCGTAAGCGTTATCATTGTCAATGTTTGTAGTAAAGAGCTTAAGACAACGACACAGAATGCATTGGTGGCTTTAGCGAAAGAAACAGGTGCAGCAATGGATTATGCTATTGCTGAGAATAACTCAACACTTCGTCAGTTTGCTACATCACCAATTGTAAGGGACTTCCTTGAGAATCCTGATGATCCTGAATATAAGCAGAAAGCACTTGCTTATTCAGATGAGTTCTTTGGTGAAGTTGAAGGATGTGAGGGTCTCTATATTGCAGACTGGAACAGTAAAGTACTTACACATCAGAACAAAGATATGATTGGTGTAGTACTACGTGAGGGAGACAGTCTTTCAGGTCTTCAGGATAGGATGCTTGCATCAGATGGACTTGTAAACAGTGGTATTATGACATCACCTGCATCAGGAAAACTTGTTATGTCTATGTATGCACCGGTATATGATGAGAAGGGAAAGCCAATTGGTTTTGCTGGTATGGCAGTCGTAGTTGCTACTTCAGCTGAGAAGTTCTCTGATGTTTCTTCACTTGGACTTAAGTCAGCATATACATATTTTGTTGATGGTACAACAGGAACTATGCTTTATCATCCAAATGAAGAGAAGATTGGTAAGCCAGTTGAGAATGCTGCGGTTAAGCAGGTACTTGGTGAAATCGCTGGTGGAAAGACACCTCAACCAGATGTTATCGAATATGTATTTAAAGGCGAGAATAAATACGCTGGTTTCTATGTAGGTAATTACAATGCGTATATCGTAGTAATCACTGCTGATGAAGCTGATGTTATGGCAACAACAAACGAAGTTATAAAGATTGCACTTTATATTGCTGTAGGATGTATCGTAGTATTTGTAATCCTTTGCCTTATACTTGCAAGAGTTATTACAAAGCCTCTTTCAAATGTTGCAGGGTCTATGGAAGTACTTAGTACAGGTGATCTTACAGAAACATGTGATGCTACATCACACATTAAAGAAACAGTTAGTATACTGAATGCGTTTAATACTTTGAAAGATGCATTGCAGTCATCTATGTCTAACGTTAAAGAATCAGCAAAACAGCTGGATACAGCTATTATGTCAGTTGATACTATGACAGGTAACAACGTTGAGTCTGTATCACAGATTAACGAAGCTATCGATGAGGTTGCTTCTACATCTCAGGTTGTTGCTACAAATGCTCAGACTATGGCTGAAAAGGCTAATGAACTTGGTGTAAGTGTTGAAACTCTTAATGAGAATGTTAAACAACTTTTCGAGGAATCACAGATTATCAAGTCTGCTAACGACGAAGCTACTGAGTGCATGAAGTCAGTATATGAAGGCTCTAATGAATCTGTTGAAGCTATGAACAATATAGCTGCTAAGATTGCTGAAACTAATGAAGCTATCGAGAAGATTGGCTCTGCAGTACAGGCAATTGAGTCTATCGCATCACAGACTAACCTCCTTTCACTGAATGCTTCTATCGAGGCTGCAAGAGCTGGTGAAGCTGGTAAGGGATTCGCAGTAGTTGCTGATGAAATCAGAACACTTGCTGATTCATCTGCTGAGTCTGCTAAGGAAATTAAGCAGATTATCAACAATATCATCACTCTTTCTAACGGAACAGTTGAGATATCTAACAAGGTATACGAAACAGTTAGCAAGGAGCAGGAAGATATTATTACTACACAGCAGAAGTTCACACAGCTTTCTGAATCAGTTGAAGCTTCTATTACAGACATTGATACAATCAAGCGTATGGCTAGTGAGCTTAACGACATCAGAACAGAACTTGCTAATGCTACTGAGAACTTAGGAGCTGTATCAGAAGAGCTCGGTGCATCTGCAGAAGAGGTTGCAGCTTCTTGCCAGACTGTAACACAGGCTTGTACAGATACACAGGCATCTACAGAAGAGATGCGTGCTATCAATGAGCACATGAGCGATGCAATAAGCTTCTTCAAACTCTAATTAACAGTTAATTAGTAAAGATTTTGATAAAGCATCCGGGTATGAGTAATTAGACTCGTATCCGGGTGTTTTTGTGTTATAATATCTAATCATATAGCTAGGAGGACTAGAACATGAGCGAGTTAAAAGAGATAGAAAAAGAAAGCTATGATGCTGTTAAAGAGATTATAGATAAGGCAGGATTAAAGGCTGGAGATATATTTGTTGTTGGATGTTCATCAAGTGAAGTTCTTGGTCAGAAGATTGGAACTAATACAAGTGTAGATGTTGCTAAGGTTTTATACGCAGGCATTAGCAAGGCTCTTGATGAGAAGGGGGTATTCCTTGCTGCACAGTGCTGTGAACATCTTAACAGAGCACTAGTTATATCAAGACAGGCTATGGAAAAATATGACTTTGAACAGGTCAATGTTATACCTCAGCCAAATCATGCTGGAGGAGCGTTTGGCACAGTAGTTTATGAAGTTATGAAAGATGCAGTTATGGTTGAAGATATTAAGGCTAAAGCATCGGCAGGTATTGATATAGGCGGAACACTTATAGGAATGCATATACATCCAGTTGTTGTGCCACTTAGAATATCAGTTACTAAGATTGGAGAAGCAAATATCATATGTGCCAGAAGGCGTCCTAAGTATGTAGGCGGTCAAAGGGCAATATATGATGATAGCCTTGTTTAAAATTTTGTTTGAATTAATGAAAGTTTTGTGAAAAGAGCCATTTATGGCTCTTTTTTATGCGAAAAATCAAAAAATATCATATGTCGTTTAGAAATTGTTATATCCATGGTTTCATAATAAGGCTATCGTGAGAAAACTACAGAAATGGAGTGTGTGAATATGACATACAGTAGTGAAGTAGAGACAATGGTAGAAAGCAGATATAATCCAATTAGCATAAAGAATGATACAGTTTGTCAGGAAACACTTACAGGAGAAAGAGCTTTATTTAGAGCAGAGAATCTAGATATTTTTGACAGTGTTTTCAAAGATGGAGAATCTCCATTAAAGGAAAGCAACAATATCTTACTTGAATCTTGTGAATTCCACTATAAATATCCAATTTGGTATTCTAAGAATATTAAGGTTAAGAACTGCACATGGCAGGAAAATGGCCGCTCAGGTGTATGGTATACAAAGCATATGCTCGTTGAGGACAGTATGATATGGGCACCTAAGACATTCAGAAGAAGTGATGATATTACTCTTAGAAATGTTTCTTTCTCAGATGCAACAGAGACTTTCTGGATGTGTAATGATATAAGACTTGAGAATGTTACAGCCAAGGGTCAGCAGTTTGCTATGGGTTCTAAGGATATAACACTTAAGCATGTTAAAATCAATGGTGACTATGCATTTATGAATGCAGAGAGTATTGATGCTAACGAGATTGCTATCAATGGAAACTATGCTTTTGATGGTGCAAAAAATGTTACAATTAGAAACAGCAGACTTCTTACTAAGGATTGTTTCTGGAACTGCGAGAATGTAACAGTATATGATTCATTTATTTCAGGTGAATACCTCGCATGGAATACAAAGAATCTTACACTTATTAACTGTACAATAGAGTCTAATCAGGGGCTTGATTATATTGAAGGCCTAACAATGATTAACTGCGAAGTAGTTAATACTAAGCTGGCATTTGAGTATAGTACCGATATGGATGTTGAGATTACAAACCATATCGAATCAATTCTTAATCCAGGCTCAGGTGTAATTAGAGCGAGATCAATTGGTGAGCAGATTTTAGAAGAAGATAACTGCGATATAAGTAAGACTGAGATAATCGTTGAGAAAGAGATACTTTAATTTGTCAGTGATTAGTAAAAATATTTTAGTATAATATATATGATTGCGGCCGTGGCCTGCGTAAGGTCATGGCCTTTTTTTACTCAAAGGGGGATGTGCTATGGACTACAATTTTGACCAGATAATCGACAGAAAATCAACACACTGTGAAAAGTGGGATGTTAAGGACGGTGAACTTCCTATGTGGGTTGCCGATATGGATTTTAAGACGGCGCCTTCTATTATTGAAGCTCTTGAAAAAAGAACATCCCATGGCATCTTTGGATATCACTATGTACCAGATTATTGGTATGATGCTTATATTAACTGGTGGAAGACAAGATACGATTTTTCTATAGAAAAGCATTGGCTTATATTTACTACAGGTGTAATACCTGCCATATCTTCTATGGTAAGAAAGCTAACAACTCCAGCTGAGAAGGTACTTGTTCAGACACCTGTATATAACATATTCTTTAATTCTATCGTAAATAACGGCAGGATTCCTGTTGAATGTCCGCTAAAACTTATAGAAGATGGTCCTAGATATGTTATGGACTTTGAGAGATTAGAGAAGGATTTATCAGACCCGCAGGTCTCTCTTATGATTCTTTGCAATCCGCAGAATCCAGGTGGCGTAGCTTGGGATAAAGAATCTTTAATTAAGGTAGCTGATTTATGTTCAAAATACAATGTGACTGTTATTTCAGATGAGATTCACTGCGATCTTACGGATCCGGGAGTAAAATACATTCCATTTGCCTCTGTGTCAGAAGTGGCAAAAAATATAAGTGTTACCTGTCTTAGTCCAAGTAAGTCATTTAACGTGGCAGGCCTTCATAGTGCAGCTGTATTTGCTGCTAATGATAAGATACGCCATAAGGTATGGAGAGGCCTTAATACTGATGAAGTGGCAGAGCCAGGAGTATATGCTGTTGAAGGAGCAGTTGCTGCTTATACTGAAGGCGGCGATTGGTTTGATTCCTTAAGAGAATACTTATATCAAAATAAGTTATTTGCAGTTGATTATATTAAAAAAGAGATTCCTATTCTTAGAACATTTAAGGAAAATGCTACCTACTTACTATGGATAGATTGTTCTAGGCTTCCTGATGAAGGCAAGGATTTTGCTAAATATCTTAGGGAGAAGACTGGTTTATTTATAAGCACTGGAAAGATATATGGTAAGAATGGGGCATCCTTTGTACGTATGAACCTTGCATGTCCAAGAAGCATAGTTGAAGAAGGTCTTCGAAGACTTAAGCAGGGCGCAGAATTATTAATTAATGAACGAGAGAACATATCGTAACAATATAATAAAAAGTCTTATAACTCTTGCTATACCTACCCTTATAGAGCATATCCTAGATACCCTTATGCAGTATGTTGATACTGCTATGGTTGGTCAGCTAGGTGAGGATGCTACGGCAGCAGTTAGTACAACAACAACTGTTTCCTGGTTAACATCTGGTTTGCCGTGGGCATTTGCCATGGCATTTATGGCTTTAATTTCAAGGGCGCATGGAGCAGGACAGAAGGATGAGGTTAAAAAGTATACAGGCTTTGCCTTCCTTACAGCAGTTATTGCTGGTGGCTTTACAGCCCTTATTTCCTGCGGACTAAGTCCCTATATTCCGGCTTGGATGAAGGCAGATGAGTCAGTAAGGCAGGCAGCATCTAACTATTTCTTTATTATCAGTCTTCCTTATGTATTTAGGAGTATTAACAGGATACTTGGAGCCTCTCTTAGGGCTATTAAGGATACTAAAACTCCTATGAGGATTAACCTTGCTGCCAATATTCTCAATGTTATTCTAAACTGTCTCTTTATATACAGACTTGGATATGGCGTAATTGGAGCGGCTATTGCTTCATCTATAGCATCAGTAGTTGCTGGTATCTTTATGCTTATAGCTGTTCTTAGAAATGACGAGCTTAGCTTTACAAAGAAGGATATTAAGCCAGGGAAAATAAGGTTTAATAAAACCATGGAGATAGCTCTTCCTGCCATGGCAACTGGCGCAGCATCCTGTCTTGGATATGTAGCATTTGCCCGTATGGTTTCCGGGATGGGTAAGACTATATTCGCAGCACATTCTATTGCAGTAGCAGCAGAAGAACTCTTCTATATGCCGGGATATGGGCTTAGAACGGCTACGTCGGCACTTATTGGACATGCTCTTGGAGAGCAGGATAATAAGAAAATGCGCCAGACGGAGAAGGTTAGCATATGGATAAACATAAGCATTATGGTTCTTGGTGGAGTGCTTCTCTTTATATTTGCTGAGCCTATGATGAGGATATTTACCTCTAGTGACAAGGTTGCAGTTCTTGGGGCTAAGATGCTTAGGCTTGTTGCATTTAGCGAACCCTTCTTTGGACTGATGATTGTTTATGAAGGTATCTTCTATGGTAAAGGGCAAACAAAGGGGATATTTGTTATAGAGACATTCAGCATGTGGGCGGTAAGAATATTACTTACATATATGGTTGTCAATGTCTGGAAACTGGGGCTTACAGAAGTCTGGTACTGTATGATAGCAGACAATGTGTTCAAGGCCCTGGCATTAATGATTTATTATAATAAGTGTAAAAACAGATAGAATTGGTGTAATTCTGTCTGTTTTTTTATTATGTGGTAAGTTAAAAAGGTAACAAGGTTTATATGATGTCATTTTTAAGAAAGGGACCAAAATATGAAACTAGAATTACGTAACATTAAAAAGAATTTTGGTGAAAAAGAGATTCTGCACGGAATTAACTTTTCTGTAGAAAGCGGTAAGGCACTAGGACTTCTTGGACGTAATGGTGCAGGAAAAACAACTACTATAAGAATTATCATGGATGTATTTCATTCATCTTCAGGAGAGGTTCTTTTAGATGGTAAGAAATTAATACCTTCAGGGAACAGATTTGGCTATCTTCCAGAAGAAAGAGGAATGTATCCAAAGAAATTAGTTAAGGAGCAGCTTGTATACATGGCTCTTCTTAGAGGTATGAAGAAGAAAGATGCATCTGCAAGTGCAGAAAAATGGTTAGACAGACTGGGTGTAAGTGAATATAAAGATAGAAAACTTGATACTCTTTCTAAAGGTAATCAGCAGAAGGTACAGCTTGCAGCAACACTGGTTGGCGAGCCTGATATTGTTATTTTAGACGAGCCATTCTCAGGACTTGATCCTGTAAACTCACAAATCCTCAAGGATGTAATTAAAGAGCTTATTGCAGAAGGAAGAATAGTTATCTTTTCAAGCCATCAGATGAGCTATGTGGAAGAATTCTGCGAAGATATAGTTATGATTGATAAGGGTTCAATTGTACTATCAGGCAACTTAGATGAAATTAAAGAGGAGTTCGGTAAAGGCAGAAAGATTATCTCTGCTAACAATATGGACGCAGATGCCCTTAAAACTCTTATTGAAAATGACTTTGACGATTTGGTTAAGGTTATTTCAAGCGATAAGCATAAGGTTGTTGTAGAGGTCAAAGCGGGTGTGGACCAGTGGAGCCTCGTGGACAGACTTAAGGAAAAGAATGTTGATATTAAGGCATATGGAAATTATGAACCATCTCTTACAGATATCTTTATTGATAAGGCAGGAGAGGCTGAGGAAGAGATAAAGGATGATAGTGAAAATAATAAGGAGGTGGAGTAAATGAAAAACTTTAAACATGTACTAAATTTTGAACTTGGAAATTATTTTAAAGCTAAAGCATTTATTGTTTCCACGATTATTATTTGTTTATTATGTGCTGGTCTTATGTTTGTCCCTAGAATAAAGGATTCATTTAAGTCAGGTGGAAGTAGTGATGGGGATGGCAATGGTGATGACAATAAGACAATAGCTGCCATATATGATGAAGGAAAAATAATAGATGACATATCTCCTCTTGAGGAATATTTCCCATCAGTAGAATTTGAACTTTATGATACAGAAGCAAAACTTAAGGAAAATGTTGAAAATCAGACAGTAAAATTCGGATTCGTTGTCCATGACGCTGATAGTTTTACATATTATGTGTACAACAAGTCTATGTCAGATGATAAGCAGTATATCTTTTCAAAATATCTTGCTCAGGTCCGTAGGGAGGAATTTTGTAGGGATAATAACATCAGTATAGAAGAATTATCTATGCTTGATGACGATACAATATTATTTGATCAGGAAGTACTTGGTAAGGATAGTGAGAGCAATTACTGGTATTGCTATCTTCTTGTAATTGTAATATTTATGCTGATTATTATGTTTGGTACATCTATTGCTTCATCTGTAACTAATGAGAAGTCAAACAGATCTATCGAAATACTTATTACAAGTACAAGCTCAACTTCAATCTTGTTTGGTAAGGTTATTGCAGCATTTATTGCTCTTTTCTTCCAGGCAGGGCTTATAGGATTATCTGTCTTTGGCTCATATCAGCTTAATAAAGAATATTTTGGTGGTGTAGTAGCATCTATGCTTGATATTCCAGGGAATGTACTTTTTATATATGCAATATTCGGAATAGGAGGATTCCTTTTCTATGCATTCCTTTATGGAGCGCTTGGAGCCCTTGTTTCTAAGATTGAAGATCTTAATAAGTCAACAGGTACAGCCCAGATGACTATTTCACTTGTATATATGTTTGTATTAATTAATCTTTCACATATTGATTCAACACTTATTAAGGTACTTTCATTCCTTCCAATAAGTTCATACTCTGCTATGTTTGCCAGAGTGGCTATGGGTACGGTTGCTACCTGGGAGGTTGTTCTTGCTGCTGTAATTCTTTATGCATCTGATATTGCTATGGGAATTCTTGGAGCAAAGATATTTAGAAATTCTACTCTTAGATATGGTAATCCAATCAAGCTTACAGCAGCATTTAAAAATCTTAAGAAGGCTGAATAAGACCGATTCAACACCTCTAATATAGATTAATCCCAAAATAAAAACTCCTAAGATAATTCTTAGGAGTTTTTGCTTTATTATGCACAGGTCTCGTAGAGTGTTAGCTTCACTGGCGAACCTGCCATGTTTCTGCTTTGCTGCTGAACCTACTATGTGCTGTGATTAGGAATTTGCCTCCTAATCGATTATTTTATATTTACAAGTTCAATTGAGAAGTTAAGCTCTTTACCGGCCATCTCATGGTTAGCATCGAATGTTATAGTTGTATCATCCTTAGCTGTTACAGTAACAGGGAATGGCTGACCGAAAGCATTTTGAAGAGCGATTCTCTGACCAACTTCAAGTTCCTCTGAGCCTGCAAGCTTCTCAAGAGGAATAGTAAATATAGCAGCAGGGTCTGGCATACCATATGCTTCTTCTGGCATAAGGTGGATATCAACCTTTTCGCCAACTTCCATATTCGCAACTGCCTGGTCAAAACCTCTAATCATCATACCAGCGCCGCATACGAACTCAAGTGGCTTTTCTCTATCATATGATGAATCAAACTGTGTTCCGTCGTTAAGTGTTCCTCTATAGTGTGTTACGCAAATTTTACCTACATTCCTACCTGTAATCTTTGGGGCACCACAGCCACTGCATGAAGAGCAGTCACCACTGTTTTCACATGTGCCTTCAGCCTTCTTACGACCCTTAGTTTCTTCCACGTTATCGTCTTTTATCATTGCTATTAGTCTCCTTTATTCAAAATAGATTATGTTATATATTTTAAACGTACAAGATATATTATCATAAAATTCTGGCATGCTCTAGTACGCATGTAAAATATCGTGTTATCATATATGTGATTAAAATAGTAACAGGGGATGAACTAGAATGAAAACATTTGAAAAAGATTATAATAACCCAAAACCAATTAAACCAGTGCCTTTTTTAGCGGATGCAGCTAACAGAACGATTGTATGGTTTATTTGTACTATTGGAGTTCTTACACTTTTTGGCCTTATTCTCAACTGGCTTCAGGTAGCTATATATTCTAAAGTTGGAGGTGGACTGGAATTTGGACTTATTGTAGCGATGGCTGCAGTAGGTACACCAGTACATGAGTTTAACCACTTAATAGTTTGCAAATTGTTTGGATTTAAAATCTATGACGTGGTTTTCTTCAGACCATCAGGTTTTAAGAAGGATGGTGTACTTGGATATGTTCTTTATAGTTATGATAAAGGCTCAATAATCGACAATATAGGATGCTTTTTCTCGGGAATAGCGCCATTACTCCTTGGAGGTGTGGTAATATTCTTAGTTCTTAAAATTCTGGTTCCGGAAGTATATAAAGCGGCTGATAAGAAAAGTGATGAAGTATGGGATAATACAACTGAACTTAGAGGTATTAAATCCAGTCTAACTTTTATTAGCGTTTTCTTTAAAGAGGTATTCAAACTTAGAGGATTAGGTATCGTCAGAGGTATCATTGCATTTTATGTGGTTATATCTATAGCTATGCATATGACACTTAGTACTGCTGATATAAAAAGTGGTGTTACGGGATTGATTATTCTTTTAGTAGTTTACTTTATATTTGGTCTTATTACGGCTTTACTTAAAGTTGAGAATTATAAGAGGGATGCTGTGGAATTAGCAGGTTTATTCTCTGTCTTTATGCTTATGGGCTTGATCTGCAACTTAATTATGCTTGGTATAGTAACAATATTATAGAAGTGACTAATAGGGGGAATATGGAATTTAATTTAGGCGATAAGCCAGATCTTGAAACTATAAAGGATAATATCGAATATGCCAAAGAAGAATTTAAGCAAGGCTACAAAGCTATAAAGAAACCTGACGGTTATTCGCCATACACAGATCGAAGAGTAATGACTCTTTTAAGTGGAAAAGGTGCCTTGAGCAGCATAATCGCTGTAGTTTTTCTTATCTGGTTCTTTGCATCACTTATATTACTTATTGTAGAAAGTAAGAAAGATCAGAATATTACTCTTATTATCTTTGGTCAATATTTCTTTGTCTTTGGGTTGCTTGTATTCTTAACTGGTATAAAAAATATATGTAATAAGAAAATTAAAATCTCTCAGAGGATAGGGGCGATTTTCATATCGCTTGTCTGTTTGTTAATCGGTGGCTGTGTTGGAGGAGTTGGTATTCTAAAGAAAACTGGCCAGTTTGATTCCTTTATGAAAGCGTTTAAGAATACTATTTCAGGAGGTAATCCTGATTTTAACTTTGCAAAATTGGCTGCAGCTTTATTTGTAAGTGTTTTTATTTTGGTAGGAATATTCGTTATGGTTAAGACTCCTCTTAGTCTTAGAAGGTTAAGAAAAGTTGCTACTGTAGCTGTTCAGGCTAAAATAGTAAGTTATTCAAAAGTCGATAGTGTTAGTAGAAGGGTTAGTTATTCACCAACGTATGTATATCCAGTATGGGGATATACATATGATGGTGACGAATATAGAACTACTGCATCATTTCCTATGGAATATTTTGATAAAAGTATGATAGGTACAAAGGAAGGAATAGTATATCTGGATCCTGAAAATCCAGCAGAATCTCTTCCAGCATCGGAAATTACAGGTCCAAGTATCAATAAACATGAGACGATAATGGGAGGACTATTTACTGGAATTGGTTTATTTATGCTGATTTGCATACTATCAGTTATGTAGAAATTTGTACTTTACTCGCTATTTTTATGATATAATATTAAAGTTAGTAAAACTATATAAAAGGGGTTAGTTAACCTTAGTACACGGAGGGTTATATATGAGAAAAAACAAGGGATATGGATTATTTAGCATGATAGTATGCTCATTTATCTCACTACTTATTGGGGCTGCAGCAGGATTTCTTTTCGGTAATTATAGAAAGGGACTTTGTTTTAGATGTAAGTCACGAGTTCAAAGGGAGAAGGATCTTCATGATGACCTTCAGATGGAACTTAATGAACTCAGATAAGTGAATGGTAGGAGCAAATGAAAAAACCAAGGAAGAAATTTAAGTTTACGATTATACATCTTCTAGTCATTATGTTTATTTTACTAGTGGCTGGATACTCGTATATGATTATATCTACTTATAAATTCAACCATACCACTCATGTGCTAGATTTTTCAGATGCTAATAAGAGTAAGAAGGGTGTACTTGAATTTGACGATGTAAAGATTACTATTGGACTTCGAAGAGGAAATAATGTTTCCTGGGAGAATGCAGAAGATTTTGATGACAATTGGAAGATGGTGTCAGGTTCATCTATAGGAGCAATCTATGAAGCCAAGATTACAAATCTTACTGAACATGATATAGAAAACTGGAAACTTACTTTAGTGATTCCAGAAAAGATGGCTATTAATGACGCCTGGAACGGTGAATTAGAGATTCACCAGTATGTTGATACTGCTGATGAAGTGGTTGAAAAGGTCATATTTAAGAGTAAGAATGATGCAAGACTTAAACTTAGACATGCGTCAGCAACAGGTGGAACTATTATTCCACTTGATCCAGGAGATTTCTTTGTATATTATCCAAGTGTAGACGCTAAGGAAACTGTTATTCCAAGGGCTAATCTTAAGAAGGGTAAAGATACATCTCAGGTTATTGGCTTTATTATGTATATACCACATACAAAAAATAAGCACTATGAACCTGATTTCACAGTGGGAACCCTTGAATATGAGATGACCATATCTTTGGCAGATAGCAAGCTGTTCATGTGGTTATTAATAGGAACTATAGCATGGCTCTCTATTATCGGATCATTAATTGTATCACACTTTAGACTTAAAAAACTTGTAGCAAGACAAAAGAGAGATGAACTTATTATTGATCAGTCTATGCAGACATTCATTAACTTCATCGATTCTAAGGATCCTAATACAAGAGGCCATTCGCTTCGAGTTGCTAAGTTCTCTGAACTTCTTGTAGAGAAGATGGGATACAATGTTATAGATTGTAAGAAGACATATTACATCGCTCTTATGCATGACTGCGGTAAGATGAATATTCCGGATGAAGTTCTTCTTAAACCTGGAAAACTTACAACAGAAGAGTTCCAGATAATAAAGGATCATACAAAGTATGGTTCGCAGATGCTTAAAGATTTCAACTCTATTGAAGATATCGATGTGGGTGCTCGTTATCATCACGAGAAGTATGATGGAACAGGATACCCTGAAGGTCTTAAGGGTGAAGAGATACCACTTATTGCAAGAATTATCTGTATCGCGGATTCATTCGATGCTATGAATAGTAAGCGTTGCTACCGTGACAGACTTCCTAAGGATTATATTCTTAAAGAACTTAAGGACAATGCTGGAAAGCAGTTTGATCCAGAGCTTGTAGATATATTCCTTGAACTTATTGAAGAAGGAAAGATTCAAATAGGAGAATCTAGAGAAGATACAAAATAGTATCGTAAAATTAATGATTGCGCCTCATTCATAAAATTTGGATGAGGCGTATTATATATGTAGGAGCGCTTCCTACAGAAGTTTACTAAGAAAGGTATTACTAGAATGAACAGAGACAAGATAATTATTAGGACAAGCATTATCGGAATCATAACTAATATATTCCTGGCAACATTTAAGGCTATAATAGGTCTCTTATCTAACTCTATAGCTATTATACTTGATGCAGTTAACAACTTATCTGATGCATTATCATCAGTTATTACCATAGTTGGTACCAAGCTTGCAGCTAAGACACCAGACCATAAGCATCCAATGGGCTATGGAAGAATAGAATATTTAAGCGCTATGGCTGTATCTGGTATTGTTTTATACGCTGGTATCACTTCTTTGGTTGAATCTGTAAAAAAGATTATTCATCCACAAAAAGCAACATATACTCACATAACACTTATCATAATTGCAGTTGCAATTGTTGCTAAGATTATCCTTGGATTATTCGTAAAGGGAAGAGGTAAAAAGGTTAATTCTACAGCACTTGTTGCCTCTGGTTCCGATGCTTTATTCGATGCTATTCTTTCTGCATCAGTACTGGCAAGTGCAGCGTTATATATGTTTACCGGAATAGGAATTGAAGCATATATTGGTCTTCTTATTTCAGCTATTATTATCAAGTCTGGTTTTGAGATGCTTATGGAAACTCTTAACGATATCCTTGGTAAGAGAGTTGATGCAGATTTATCTATCAACATTAAAAAGATACTTGCCTCTGAACTTGAAATCAGAGGTGCATATGACCTTTTTATAAGTAATTTTGGTCCAGATAAGGACTATGCATCGGTTCATGTTGAAGTACCGGATACCATGACTGTAGCTGAGTTGGACGTGCTATCACGTAGAGCGGCAGAGAAGGTATTTGACGAAACAGGGGTAGTTATTACAGGTATGAGTGTCTACTCATACAATACTCAGGATGATGAGGCTGCGCATCTTCGTGATGAGATCAGAAAGCTGGTTGTAAGCCATGAATGGGCATTGCAAATGCACGGCTTCTATCTTGATGAAGAAACGAAACAGATAAGATTTGATGTTGTTAAGAAATTTGGATATGATGCTGAAACAGTATTTGGAGAGCTTTATAAAGAACTTCAGGAGAAATATCCAGAATATAACTTCCATATTTCTCCTGATTATGATATTTCTGATTAAGCTATCTTAGCATAGCGCTATATATATCTTCTTTGGTTGGGATTCCTGGAATACCACCCATCTTTGTTACACATAAGCCGCCTGAGGTATTACCATACTTTAGTGCGGCTTCTAATATTTTCTCATTAATATCAGCAACAGATGTTACCTTTTGCATAACAAGGCTTGATAAGAATCCGCCCCAGAAAGCATCTCCTGCACCAGTGGCATCTACAGCCTTAACTTTCATACTTTCTAGGATACCACTTTTCCCATTGTAGTAGTATTTCGAACCTTTTGAGCCAAGAGTCTCTATAACAGCAGTGATTTTATATTCATCCATAAATGAATCGATATTATTTTCGCCACCTACAAAGAATAATTCTTCGTCAGATATCTTTAATAAATCAACGTAAGGTAGAACATCTTCAATTACCTTGAGGCAGGCAGCTTCGCTGTGCCATACAGCATCTCTATAGTTAATATCGAAGCTGATTATAGCACCTGCTTTTGAAGCTTTCTTAATAGTTTCTATATAGGTACTTCTTGCTGGTTCATGAGTAAGAGAGAAGGAACCTGCGTTGAAGATGGTACAGTTTTCTGCATCTCCCATATTGAAGTCTTCAGGTTTGATTAGGATATCTGCGCCTGGCTTTCTTGTGAAAGTAAAAGATCTTTCACCATTATCATATAGTGTGACAAATGCCATAGTAGTTACTGCATCTTCGGTAAGTTTATTACAAAGGGGCTTTACCTTATTTTCTATTAAGGTTGCCTGTAATCTTTTACCAAAATCATCATTACCAAGCATACCAAGGAAACCGGCCTTAAGACCGTTCCTGGAAACACTAACTGCAACATTGGCAGGAGCTCCGCCAGGGTTAGCTGTATATGTATAGGCTTCCTTGCAAGGTGTAAAATCAATTAACATCTCGCCAGCACTGATAATATCATATAATTTGCTCATATCATTTCCCTTTCTAATTAAATCTAAACAGATGCACCTTCGTTAATCTCATAGCCTAGCATAAGAGATTTACAAGGCGTTTCAGGACTTTGAAGCTTCTCAAGCAGCATCTTAGCACCTTCTATACCACATTCCTTATAAAAGAACTTTATTGTAGTAAGTGGATGAGTAAGTATCTGGCCACCGCTACTATTACCAAAACCGGCAACTGCAATTTTACCAGGTATATCCAAACCGTGTTGATTAAGATACTGAACAACACCTAAAGCAATGGTGTCGGTAGCACATACTATAGCATCTATATCTGGGTGGTCTTTAAGTAGTTTTGCTGTGTTATGGTAGCCGTTGTCCATAGTAAAATCGCCGGAAGCAACATAAGTTTTTACTCCACTAGCAGCACTTGTTGCATCTATAAATCCATTCTTTCTAAGAACTCCTACAGCTTTATCTTTATCTGTAACACCTATATAGGCAATGTTCTTATGTCCTTTACTAAGAACGTGTTTAGTAAGATCAAGAGATGCATTGTAATCATCGTGATATATACATGATGCATAAGATACATTCTGACCAAGAACAACTGCAGGAACAGACATGCTTTTGAATGCCTTTGCATGTTCTCTTGTAGATACTGTACCAAGGTTTATTATTCCATCTACAAAGTTCTCGTTAAATGTCTGTATGTAATCAAGTTCTTTACGTTCATCATTAAATGTATTAGCAAGTAATATTTGATAACCATTTTCAGAAAGTACAGAACTTATTCCAAGAACAACCTGTGATATAGAAGAGGAATCAATCTTTGGAATAATTACTCCGATAAGTTTACTCTTACCAGTTCTAAGTGTTTGAGCCTGTGTAGATGGCTTATAACCTGTTTCTTCTATTACAGCTTTAATCTTTTCTTTTTTCTCCTTACTTAGATATCCATTATTCAGATATCTTGAAACGGAAGCTGGAGATACTCCTGCTAACTTTGCTATATCGCTAATATTCATATGCTTAATCAGTCCTTTCTTATTAGTTATATATGAAAATGCTAAAGTATGAAATAAACATGAAAGAGATGTGAAATCAGTTTCATAAACTAATAATATAAAACCGAAATTCAAAAATCAATATATTTTTTATATTTACAGAGGGTTATTGTTAAAATGATACAAAACAATTAAATATTATTGTAAGAATCTGATAATTTACACAAAAGAAATAAAAAGCGTATAATTGCATTAACAACTGAAAACGATTTCACACAAAAAAATACGGCGCTATGTATTAACAAATAAAAAATTAAACAAAAAGGTTTTTATGGAGGAACTATTATGGATTATAGGAAATGTGCATCCGAAATCTTAACAGAGATTGGCGGAAAAGAGAATCTAGTATCAGCAGCGCATTGTGCAACAAGACTAAGACTTGTAATTGCAGACAATGCAAAAGCAAGTAAAGAAAGACTAGAAGAAATTGATGGTGTAAGAGGCGTATTTGAGGCAGCAGGCCAGCTTCAGATTATCATCGGTACAGGAACAGTTAACAAAGTATATGACGAGTTTATCGACTTAGCAGGAGTGGCTGCAGCATCTAAAGATGATGTTAAGCAGGCAGCAGCAGCTAAGCAGCCTATGTGGAAGAGGGCTATAAAGACAGTAGGAGATGTATTTGTACCTATCCTTCCTGCTATCGTAGCATCTGGTCTTCTTATGGGTATAGTAGAAGCTCTTGGTAAGATTGAATCGCTTCATTTTGAAGGAACAGCTTGGTATCAGTTCCTTGATATGATGTCAGCTACAGCATTTGCCTTCCTTCCGGTAATCGTTGCTATATCAGCAGCTAAGGTATTTGGAGCAAATATTTATCTAGGAGCAGTGCTTGGACTTATGATGGTTCACCCATCACTTTTAAATGGATGGAACGTAGGTAGTGAAGATGCCATTATGAGTATGTTTGGAACTACATCCATACCAACCTGGAACCTTTTTGGTAATATTAAAGTAGGCGGATATGTACTGGGTTCTATCTCAAGACATGGTTACCAAGGCCACGTTATACCGATTGTTATAGCAGTATGGGTACTTGCTAAGATTGAAAAGTGGCTCCACAAGAAGGTGCCAGAGATGTTAGATCTCTTCGTAGTACCTATTACATCTATATTCTTAACATCACTTGTAACATTTATGGCTATTGGACCTGTATTCTCACTTCTTGAGAATTATGTTCTTGACGGTGCTAAGTTCCTTATTACAAACCCATTTGGAGCTATTGTAATAGGTGCACTTTATCCGGTAACAGTTGTTATGGGTCTTCACCATATGTATAACGGTATTGAAAGTGGTATGCTTGCTCAGGCAGGTGGCTTCAATACATGGATGCCAGTTGCAACAGCAGCTAACTTCGCGCAGGCAGGTTCTTCTCTTGCAGTAGGTATCAAATCTAAGAATGCTAAGACGAAGTCAGTAGCTATACCAGCAGCTCTTTCAGCTTCACTTGGTATTACAGAACCAGCTATCTTCGGTATTAACTTAAGATATATGAAGCCATTTGTATGCGCTATGATTGGTGCAGCAGTAGGTGGTGGATTCGCAGCATTTGCGGGACTTAAAGCAACAGCATACGGAGTTACAGGTTTCCCTGGATTCCTTATTATTACAAATATTCCATTATATGCATTACTTCTTCTTATATCAGGTGGTGTAGCATTTATCCTTACACTTATTCTCTGGAATGAAGAAAAGAAGGATGAACCTAAGAAAGCTCCTGTTAAGGAAGAAGAACCAAAGAAGGTAGAAGAAGTAGTAAAAGCTGAAACTGATGCAGATACAGTTTATGCACCATGTAACGGTGAGGTTATTCCTCTTGATCAGGTCCCTGATGAGACATTTGCATCTGGAGCACTTGGAAATGGATGCGGAATAGTTCCTGTAGAGGGAGTTGTAAAGGCACCATTTAACGGAACAGTAACTATGGTATTCGATACAGGACATGCTATAGGCCTTATGTCAGATGATGGAATCGAAATACTTATCCATGTAGGAATTAATACAGTAGAACTTGGTGGAAATCATTATGAGAAGTTAGTTGCTGATGGTGATAAGGTAGCCTTAGGAACACCACTTCTTAAGTTTGATATGGAAGCCATCAAGGCAGCTGGATATGATATTACAACACCAGTTATAGTTACAAATACAGATGACTTCGAAGCAGTAGGTGCGCCAGAAGTTGGTAAGAAGGCTGCTGGAAGCGCGTTATATAAAGTAACAAGATAGTTGCTTTAGTGAACTTTCTGGTTTGATATAGGAAAGGAATTAGATGGATACAATAAAGAGTTATATTCCTAAATTACATATTATGCCACCACAGGGCTGGCTTAATGATCCTAATGGTCTTTGTCAGAAGGATGGTCTGTATCATATATTTTTCCAGTATTCACCAGATACTCCTCTTGGAGGATTAAAGAGCTGGGGCCAGTATACAACAAAGGACTTTCTTACTTATGAATATACCGGTGAGTATATGAAGCCGGATATAGCAGAGGATAAGGATGGGGTGTACTCTGGATGTGGTTTTGTACACGGAGATGAGATATATACCTATTACACCGGCAATGTGAAGATGGAAGGCGACTTCGACTACATCTACAAGGGTAGAGGGCACAATGTTATCCTTAGTCGTACCAAAGATGGTATTCACTATGATGAAAAGAAGGTGCTTCTTACTAACAGCGATTATCCATCTAACCTATCCTGCCACGTAAGAGATCCTAAGGTATTTGAGTATGACGGCAGATATTATATGGTACTTGGAGCAAGAACCAATGATGATATAGGCTGTGTGATGATCTATTCATCAGAGGATATGCTTAACTGGAAGTTTGAAAGATTTGTAGATTCAGCTAACAGATTTGGTTTTATGTGGGAATGCCCAGATTTATTTACTTTAGCTGATAAGCGCATTCTTTCTTTCTCACCACAGGGACTTGATGCAGAAGAATACAGATATCAGAATCTCTTTCAGTCAGGCTATATAGTTCTTGATGATATGCCTTGGGATTTAAGCTGCAAGGGTCTGTCAGCAAATATGAAAGTAGCAGACACATCATATGTGGTTGATGAAAGCAGATTTGTAGAATGGGATATGGGATTCGATTTCTATGCACCACAAAGCTTTGTAGATGAAAAAGGTAGAACTATTCTAATAGGTTGGATGGGAATACCTGGTGCAGACTATGACCATGATCCATCTATAGACGAAGGCTGGCAGCACATGCTGACACTGCCTAGGGTGCTTTCTTATGACCCTGCTCTTGGGATAGTTAAACAGAATCCTGTAGAGGAGATTCTTGAACTTAGAGATGGTGTAATTGCAGGTGATATGGATGGAAATTATGAAGTTCCTGAGATATATGAACTTGTAGGAAAGACACCCAATGGATTCTTTGAAATAACATTTGATCATTCTTTAGTATTTAGGGCAAGCGAAAATGATATTACTTTAGCATTTGCAGGAGATACAGGATATGGCAGAAGTATACGAAAAATAAAACTGCCTTGTCAGGTGCAAAATGTTAGAATAATAGTAGATGTATCAGCAGTGGAAATATATATAAATGATGGTCAGTATGTAATGACTACCAAGCATTATCCGAAGAAAGATATTGCAAGAGAAGTTAAAGTAACAGGGGATATGGACCTGGTTTGTTATAAGTTAAAGAGTATGAATTTTAGATAAGGAGAAATCCTCCCCTCGCCGGAGGGGCTCGGATTTTGCTCCGCAAAATTAAAGGAGGATTGAGTTATGATTAAATTTGAGTATGTAATTACAGATGCAGTAGGAATACACGCAAGACCAGCAGGAGCTCTTGCAAAGAAAGTAAAAGAATATCAGTCAAAGGTTGTAATTGGTAAGGGTGATAAATCAGCAGAGGCTCAGAAACTTATGGCTGTTATGGCTCTTGGAGTTAAGTGCGGCGAGACTATAACTGTTACAGTTGAAGGCGAAGATGAGGCCGATGCAGCACCTGCTATCCAGGCATTTTTTAAGGAAAATCTTTAATTAGATAAGGGATATTTAACCTTTTAAGTTTAAGAGAGGGAACGCTTATGGTAGAGATATCAGCAAAGTCGGTATGCGGCGGTATAGCAATTGGAAGAATTAAATATTTTTCCAAGAAAGAAAATGACATAAGACGAAAGAAGATAACTGATACAGAAGGCGAGATAGCAAGGTATCAGAAGGCTAAAGATGATGCTATAAACCAGCTTAATGCTTTATATGAGAAGGCGGTAGATGAAGTTGGTGAAGATAGTGCTGAAATCTTCAATGTACATGCCATGATGCTTGAGGATGAGGATTATAATGATTCAATCATTAACACAATCACAACTCAGGAAGTGTGCGCAGAGTATGCTGTTGCTACAACAGGAGATAACTTTGCGGATATGTTTGCCAATATGGATGATGATTACTTCAAGGCAAGAAGTGCAGATGTTAAAGACATTTCAGAGAGGGTAATAAGAATACTTGAAGGAGTTGCTGATGACGCTGCCATAACAGATGAACCAGTTATTCTTTTGGCTGAAGATTTGGCACCATCTGAAACAGTTCAGCTTGATAAGAGCAAGCTTCTTTCATTTGTAACCAGACTTGGTTCTTCTAATTCCCATACTGCAATACTTGCAAGGACCATGGCTCTTCCTGCTCTTATAGGGGCGGATATTAAGGAAGAATATGATGGACTTATGGGTATAGTAGATGGCTATGAAGGTAAGTTCATTGTAGACCCAGCAGCAGACGTATTAGAGAAGTATTTTGATAAGAAGAAGGCTGATGATGAGAAGAAGGCGCTTCTTCAGGAACTTAAGGGCAAGGACAATATTACTAAGTCAGGAAAGAAGATTAACCTGTATGCTAATATAGGTAATCCTGGTGACCTGGCAGCAGTGCTTGCCAATGATGCAGGCGGTATAGGCTTATTTAGATCTGAGTTCTTATATCTTGAAAGCGAAGATTATCCATCAGAGGATGAACAGTTTGCAGCTTATAAAAAAGTTGTAGAAACTATGGGTGGTAAGAAAGTTATTATCAGAACTTTGGATATAGGCGCTGATAAGCAGGTGGATTATTTCAATCTTGATAAAGAAGATAATCCGGCTCTTGGTTTTAGAGCTATAAGAATATGTCTTACAAGACCTGAGATATTTAGAACACAGCTTAGAGCACTATATAGAGCCAGTGCATTTGGCAATCTTGCCATTATGTACCCTATGATTATCTCGGTAGATGAGGTTCTTAAGATAAAAGAAATCTCAAAGTCTGTTAGAGAAGAACTTGCGGCGGAAGGTATAAAGATAGGCCAAGTTGAAGAAGGTATCATGATAGAGACACCTGCAGCAGCTCTTATGTCAGATGAGCTTGCTAAGTATGTGGATTTCTTCAGTATAGGTACTAATGATCTTACCCAGTACACACTGGCTATCGACCGTCAGAACTCGAAACTTGAACCTTTCTACAATCCACACCATCCAGCTGTTCTTAGGTTTATTAAGATGGTTGCAGACAATGGGCACAAGGAAGGCATCTGGACAGGTATCTGCGGTGAACTAGGAGCAGACACAGCTCTAACTGAAAAGTTTATTGAGATGGGTATCGATGAATTATCTGTCTCACCAAAGAGTGTCCTTCCGGTAAGACGTGCAATTAGAAATGCAGAATAGACATAATTCCATTAGCGATAGAGGGTTTTAAATAAGGCACCGTAAGCATGCTTACGGTGCCTTGTTTGTTGAGTTAGGTATTATAATGAATTGATAAATTTTATGAAATTAGCTATGCCATTATCATTAAGTTTAAACACCCCAGCATCTTCTAGAACATGGGAGAAGACGATGCCGCATTCTTTTTGAATGAAAGAATCAATCTGTGAGCTATCTGGTATCGAATCCTCTTTGGTTAAGATTTCCTTAACCCATTCTCCGTGAGGGGCAAGTGTTTCAGATGCTAATAGTTCAGAATAAATCTTATCTACAGTTGCGTTTTTCTCTAGGGAAGCGTGGCTGTTTATTATTTCTGCAATTTGTTTAAATTCTGTTTTAAGTCTTGCTGGAAGTATGGCAAGGCCCATAACCTCTATAAGGCCGATATTCTCTTTCTTAATATGGTGATATTCCTTGTGAGGGTGGTAAAGTCCCATAGGACATTCTTCTGTAGTGATATTATTACGAAGTACAAGGTCTATCTCGAAAAGGTCACCTCTCATCCTTGCAATAGGAGTAATTGTATTGTGTGGAGTTCTAACCCCATCTTCATCTGTATATGCAAAGATGTAAGCAACTTCGTCTGTATAATTTCTCCAGGCAGCAAGTATCTTGTCTGAAGCTGCAACTATACTGTCAGGGTTCTTTGATTGGAGTCTGATAGTAGAAAGAGGCCAGTTAATGATACCTGCTTTAATATCTGGAAAATCTTTAAGCTCAAATGTCTCTTTATATTCAGCCCTAACCATAGGGAATTCATAACATCCGCCCTGAAAATGATCGTGGGTAAGGATAGAACCACCAACGATAGGGAGGTCTGCATTGGAACCTATTGTATAGTGTGGGAACAACTTTAAGAAGTCCATGAACTTAACAAATGTTCCGTGGTCTATCTTCATAGGTGTATGTTTTTCGTTAAAGATGATGCAATGCTCGTTGTAATAAACATATGGCGAATACTGCATAAAATACTGCTCACCACCAAGAGTAATAGGTATAATTCTGTGATTCTGTCTTGCTGGATGCGAAAGAGTGCCAGCGTAGCCTTCATTCTCTTTACAAAGAAGACAGCTTGGATAAGAGGATTTTGTGGCCTTTAATGCATTGGCAATATCTCTTGGATCCTTCTCAGGCTTAGATAAGTTAATAGTTATATCTAAAGTACCGTATGGCACATAGGTAGTCCACTTTATGTCCTTGGCTATTCTATCTGTACGAATATAGTTGGTTGCCTTGGAAAATTCGTAGTAATAGGCTGTAGCTTCTTTTGCGGACGAAGATAATCTTGATGCAAACTCTTTTCTAACTACAGATGGGGCAGGAGTAATAAGTCCCATAATCTTTGTATCGAATAAATCTTTAGATGCAGTAGTATCCTGGCAAAGTCCCCTGTCTACAGCATATGAAAGCATATCCTCTAAAATAAGATGAAGAGGTCGGCTCTCAACTTCTAATACTTCTGGTCTATATTCTGAAACTCCAAATAGCTCCAGAAGCTTGTTGCTGCAGTATATTTCATCATCAGCCTCTACAAGACCTGTTCTCTTACCATATTCAACTAATTCATAAATTAAATCAGAAATGTTTCTATTCATAATCTCTCCTGTAAATAAAGCCGCAAAGCTAATAGTCTAGCCGCGGCTTTGAAGTAATAAGATAGTTATTGTGATTGGCGAGGTTACACCACCTGTACACATCCGTACTTTCTTATGTACTGCTTTGTGGAAGCACCTTCTCCAAACATGCTATTCATAACCTTTATGTATTCATCTGTGTATTCATTCTTTACAAATGCCTGAATAGTTCCTGCAAAACCGCCGCCGTGAACTCTTGCTATACCTTTATTAGGCGTATCAAGTATCATGTCACTAACTGCAAGAGCTGCAGATATTGGCTGGGTTGTAACATCCTTGCAAGAATAAATATTCTGAAGGTACTTGTATGATGAATTTCCAGAAGCTAAGAACTGCTTTAGAAAAGCATCAAAGTTGTTTTCTTCAAGTGCTTTAGCTTCTTTTATGACTCTCTTATTTTCTTCAAAGTAGTGAATGGCTCTAAGAACGCTTCTGTCACCAACTTTGGTTTTGACATTAGCTATGTTTTTTATGAATTCTTCTTCTGATACCTGGCTCAATACCTCTTTACCAAAGCAAGCTGCAACGGCCTTCATCTCAGCTGGTATAGCGGCGTATTCGTCAGTAAGACCTGCGTGAGAGCCTTTTGTATCTGTAATGCAAAGAGTATAACCATAATCAGCAGGATTGAATTCTATTTTTTCATATGAAGGATAAGAATCATCCATAAAACAGTCTGTATCAGAATCTTTCTTAAAATCTATGTGAACAAAACCACCAACGGCGCATGCCATCTGATCCATAAGACCACAAGGCTTACCCATATATACGTTTTCTGCAAACTGACCTATCTTGGCTATATCTACAGTTGAAACCTTTCCTTCATTAAATAACCCAGAAAGAATGACTCCAACCAGGGATTCAAATGAAGCGGAAGATGATAGTCCAGAGCCGCTAAGTACATCGCTTACAACATAGGCATTAAAGCCGCCTATTCTAAAACCCTTCTTTGCAAATCCAGCTGCAACGCCTCTTATTAAACCAGTGGTTGTACCGATTTCTTTATCGATAACTTCAAGGCTTGTAAGATCCACAGTAAACATCTTGTATCCTTCAGAATAGAGGTTAACCTCCATGCTGTCATTTTTAGATGCAACTGCAAGAGAATCTATATTAAGGGAAGCTGCCAAAACCTGACCCATCTGATGGTCGGTATGGTTGCCTCCTATTTCAGTACGGCCGGAAGCAGAAAAAATGTGAAGGTCAGAACCGTAAACAAATTTGTTTGCATATTTTTGCATAACGTTTTCGTAACGTTCATTTTGATATGAAATTACCTGAGGGGCATTACCGTATATCTCAGCTAATCTTTCTTCATTAATAAGGTTTGCAAGGCACATTTTTCTACCTCCTATTTATAGTAAAGGTCTCTCTCCCTTAACCATAATATATTACATTATTAATGCAAATGTCAATGCAAAATACGAAAATAATTAAAAATATTTGCATTATCTATTGCATAATTTTGCATTATTATATATACTAACATTAATATAATTAATATTAAGGAGGCAGAATATGGCTACATTAAAAGATGTTGCACTTAGAGCAGGAGTATCTATATCCACAGTATCAAGAGTACTTGCGTCAAAGGATGTTCCTATATCTGAGAATACAAAGCTTCGTATTAGAAAAGCAGCTGAGGAAGTTGGTTATCTAAAAGGAATAAAGATTAAAGATGGAATAAAACTTGCTCTTATTCAGTGGGTTAACGTAGACCATGATATCAGTGATAAATACTATCAGAACGCTGCTTCAGGAATAATAGATACATGTAGATTATCAGGAACCTTCCTTAGTAGATATATGGAAGATGATGAAGATTTAGACAGTAAGCTTACAGAGGTTGATGGAATCATCCTTCTTGGAAAGTTTGGCGAAAGAAAAATAATACACTATGCAAACATATGCAAACGTATTGTTGTTGCAGATATGGCTATGTCATCAATACCAAAGCTTAATGGCTTTAGCGGAGTAAGCTTTGTATCCATGGATTTCAGACAAGGAGTTAAAGATGCTCTTGAAAGACTTATTAAAGACGGATACAAGAGAATAGCTTATCTTGGCGGTATCGAATATATAGATGAAGATGAAATCTTTATGGATGAGAGAAAGAATTCTTACATCAATACTATGAAAGAGCATTCATTATACGATGAAGAACTGGTTTTAGAGGATAAGTTTACACAGGATTCCGGATATAACCTTATGAAACAGATACTTCCTAAAGAACCAACTGCAATATTTGCAGCAAGTGATGAGATAGCAGTTGGAGCTATGAAGGCAGCAAAGGAAGCTGGGCTTAAGATACCTAAGGATATAGCATTTATCGGCTGTAATAATTCGGCTACAGCAAGATATGCAGTACCTGAACTTACATCACTTGATGCACCATCATACGATATGGGTAAGCACAGTGTTAACCTCCTTCTTGGAGATATTAAGTACAGTTTAAGCGGACCAATATCACTTAAGATTCCATGCAAACTTGAGATTAGAAAATCATCAGAGCAGGTTAGATACTAAGAGTTTTAGTTTTCTTTATATATAGGAGAATTGATTATGGAAAGAATATATCTTGATCGTGACTGGAAATTTGCAGAAGAGTACTGCGATGAGATGGCTGAAGTAGCTTACGATGAGTCAGCTATGGAAGATGTACTTATTCCACATAATGTAAAGGATATGCCACTTCACTACTTTGATGAAAGTATATATCAGATGGTTAGTGGATACAGAAGACATATCAAAATAGAAAAAGAGTGGAAGGGAAAATCTATCCTTCTTACCTTTGCAGGAGTTGCTCACCAGGCAACTGTATATGTTAACGGACAGGAAGTAGCAAAGCATCAGTGTGGTTATACAGCATTTACCACTGATATTGCGGAGTATGTAAATTATGGTAAGGACAATGTTATAACAGTTCGCTGCGATAGCAATGAAAACCTTAACCAGCCACCATTTGGTTTTGCGATTGACTATATGACATATGGCGGAATCTACAGAGATGTTTATCTTGAAGTGAAGGAAGCATCTCATATCAGCCGTATTGCTATTGATACAAAACTTTCTGACAGATACGAAGAAGATGGACTTATGTACTGCAAGCGTTCAGCTGCATATTCAAAAGTTCACATTGTGAACCCTTCTGATTCTATGAAGCTTGTTCAGTATCTTAGAAGAAAAGGTCAGGACGAGTACTACAAAGCTGGCGAAGAACAGGTTACAGGAAGAGTAACTATAGTTAAAGCTTCAGATAGTGAAGTTACTCTTTGGGAACCAGAGAACCCTGCTCTTTATGAACTTAAGACAGATTTAATTGATGAAGATGGTAATATCATCGACTCAATGGTAACAACATTCGGATATAGAAAAGCTGTATTTAAGACAAATGGTTTTTATCTTAATGGAAAGAAGTACAAGATTCGTGGCCTTAACCGACATCAGTCATATGCCTATGTTGGATATGCCATGCCAGACTCTATGCAGGAGTTTGATGCTGAGATTTTAAAGTATGAGCTTGGGCTCAATGCAGTAAGAACATCTCACTATCCACAGGACCAGGCATTCTTTGATAAATGCGATGAAATCGGCCTTCTTGTCTTTACAGAGATTCCAGGCTGGCAGCATATTGGCGGGGATGACTGGAAGGATATAGCTGTTAACAATGTTAAGGATATGATAAGACAGAATATCAACCATCCATCAATTATCCTTTGGGGAGTAAGAATTAACGAATCAGTTGATGATGAAAAGTTCTATGAGAGAACTAATATTATGGCTCACAAGGAAGACCCTTCTAGACAGACAGGCGGAGTAAGATGCTATAAGAAGGGCATATTCCAGGAGGATGTATTTACATTTAACGACTTTAGCCACTATGGAACCAATGCTGGAGTTTCAAAGAAGGCGGCAGTTACACCTGACGTTAAGAAACCATATCTTATATCTGAATACAATGGTCACATGTTCCCAACTAAGGCATACGATAGTGAGGAGCACAGACAGGAGCATATGCTCAGACATGCTAACGTACTTAATGGGGCAGCAGGTGAAAGCGATATAGCTGGTTCATTTGGCTGGTGTATGTTTGATTACAACACACATAAAGACTTTGGAAGTGGCGACAGAATCTGCTACCACGGTGTATGTGACATATTTAGAAATCCTAAACTTGCAGCATATCTTTATGCAGCTCAAAGTGATGCTACGCCAGTGCTTGAACTTTCATCAGCAATGAATATTGGAGAGCATCCAGGTGGCAATGTTGGAGATGTATATATCATCACTAACGCTGACCATGTAAAGATGTATAAGAATGATGAACTATTAAAGGTATACTCTGCCAAGGATACAAAGTATAAGAATATACCACATGGCCCAATTAAGATTGATGATTATATTGGTAATGCGCTGGTTGAAAAAGAAGGTATGCCATATAAGAAGGCTGAGGATATCAAGGGTCTCCTTAATCAGGTGGCTGGTGTTGGTTTATACAAATTATCGCCGGCATTTATGCTTAAGGCTGGATACCTGGCTGCAAAGTACCATATGCAGATGACAGATGCGGTAAATCTTTACAACAAATATATTGGCAACTGGGGCGGTAAGGCAGTTTCTTACAGATTCGAGGCTGTAAAAGAGGGCAAGGTAGTTAAAGAACTTGTAGTATCTACTTCTACCAAACCACATCTTGAACTTAAGACTTCATCACAGGTGCTTAAGGAAACAAAGACTTATGATGTGGCTGCAGTAAGAATCAGAGCACTTGATGAGAATGGCGGTTTACTTAATTTCTATAATGATCCAATTACTCTTGAGGCAGATGGACCTATGGAAATTATTGGCCCAAAGGTTATATCTCTTCAGGGAGGTATGGGCGGAACCTATGTTAAGACTACAGGTAAGAGCGGTAAGGCTTACCTTAATGTAACTAATAATATGGGCGAAACTATATGGATTGAATTCGATGTAGAAGCATAAAAAAGTTAATGTAAGGGTATCGGGGCGTTAGATAAAAAGATTCTGTGTTAGCAGAAAGGAGATTATGTTATGGGGCTTACATTTAAAGAAAAATTATCATACGGACTGGGAGCAGTTGGTAAGGACATGGTATACATGTTATCTGCCAGCTACATCCTCTACTATTATCAGGATATTCTCGGAATCAATGCCATGATTATGGGAACAATCCTTCTTGCAGCAAGAATATTTGACGCTTTCAACGATCCTATCATGGGAGTTATTGTTGCAAAGACAAAGACAAAATGGGGCAAGTTCAGACCTTGGCTCATGATAGGAACTATATCCAATGCTATTATCCTGTTTTTGATGTTTGCTATGCCACCAGCATTTGACGGGAAAGGGATGGCTGCTTATGCGGCTATAACCTATATCCTTTGGGGCATAACTTACACCATGATGGATATACCATACTGGTCTATGATTCCTGCATTTACAAAGACAGGTAAAGAAAGAGAAGGGCTTACAACTCTTGCAAGATCCTGTGCCGGCGCTGGTTCAGCTATTGTTACTGTCATAACTATGATGGCTGTTCACTGGCTTGGCGGTGACAATGAGAGAGTGGGCTTTATGTGGTTTGCCCTTATAATCTCAATTCTTTTCATATTATTTATTACTGTTACATGTATCAATGTTAAGGAAAAATCAACTGTAGATATGGAGACTGCATCTGTTGGGCAGATGTTCAAGGCTCTTGTTAAGAACGACCAGGCTATGACAGCAGTTATAGCTATCGTGCTTATAAACTGCTCGGTTTATATCACTTCTAACCTTGTAATATACTTCTTCAAATATGACTTTGGCGGAACAAAATGGTTTGAAAGCTATACATATTTCAACATGTTTGGTGGTGCCGTTCAGATACTTTCTATGATGATTTTCTATCCACTTCTTAGAAAGAAATGTAGCAATGTTAAAATATTTTATATCTGTACAGCAAGTGCGGTTATCGGTTATATCTGTCTTTTTGCTATAGCATTTACAACTATGAGTAGTGTATTTATTCTCTTTGTTCCAGGTTTCTTTATCTTCGCAGCCAATGGTGTACTTCAGGTATTAACTACAGTATTCTTGGCTAACTCTGTTGATTACGGCGAATATAAGAATGGCAGAAGAGATGAGTCGGTTATCTTCTCTATGCAGACATTTGTAGTTAAGCTTGCATCTGGTATTGCAGCATTTGCAGCATCTATCTGTCTTTCGATTAATAACCTTAAGAGCGATGCAGTTACAGAAGCTGAGAAGAGTCTGGATTTTTCTCTTAACGTAGCTCAGTCAGCAAAGATAGGGCTTAGAATGACTATGAGCCTCATTCCAGTAGTTGGCTTGTTTATAGCTATATTCTACTTCAAGAAGAAGTTCATCCTTGATGAGAAGAAGATGGAAGAGATAAGTAAGGAACTTGAAAACAAGTCGGAGCATGTAGTAGGCCAGGCATAAATAACCAGCTGGTAGCAGGCAAAACGAGGGTTACATACTATGATTAAACAGGTTGATAATACATATATTTTAGAAACAAATAATAGTTCATATGTCTTTAGGGTGCTTGAAAGTGGGCACCCTGAGCATCTTTATTATGGAAAAAAGATGAGGCTTCTTGATAGCAAGGGGCAGCTTCTTTCAGATAACTTATGTGAGAAGCATGCATTTATTCCGGGCAATAACAATGCTTATGATAAAGAACATATGACCTACACCCTTAATGATATGAGGCTGGAGTTTTCTTCTAATGGCAAGGGAGATAACAGACAGCCTTTTGTTGAACTTATTCATGGTGATGGATCCAGAACCTCAGATTTTGTATTTGAAAAGTCTGAGATTGTTTCAGAGAAAAGACTGCTTAAAGATTTGCCATCATCGTATGGAGAATGTCAGGGGCTTATCGTTACTTTTGTCGACAAGAGCTATAACCTAGAACTTGAATTATCATATTACGTTTTTGAAGAATGTGATGTTATTACAAGGTCTGCCAGATTAATTAATAACAGTGATGACAAGGTAAGAGTTCTAAGACTTATGTCTATGCAGCTTGATGGCTATGACTCTGATTACATCCTTACAACTTTTAATGGGGCATGGGCAAGAGAGATGGAGATTTGCAAACATCAGCTCACAAGAGGGACTCTTATTAACGAATCATTTGCGGGAGTATCTTCTTCTACGGCAAATCCATTTATTATGCTTGGTAAGAAGGATACTAACGAAGATATGGGACCAGCTTATGGTTTTAATCTTGTTTATAGTGGAAACCATGCTGAGTATGCAGAGGTTAATGAATTTGGAAAAATACGACTTCTCTCAGGAATTAATCCTAGAGGGTTTGAATATAGCTTAGAATCAGGCTGCAGCTTTGAAGCACCAGAGGCTGTTATGACATATTCTTATAATGGTTATAATGGCATGTCTCAGAATATGCACCAATTTGTAAAAAAGCATATTCTCAGAGGCTACTGGGCTGATAAGGAAAGACCGGTTCTATTAAATAGCTGGGAGGCAGCTTACTTTAATATAAGCGAATCAAAGCTTTTTAAGATGGCCAGAGCAGGTAAAGAAGCCGGTATAGAATTATTTGTTATGGACGATGGCTGGTTTGGTGAGAGAAATGACGATACTTCATCTCTTGGTGACTGGTATCCAAATAAAAAGAAGCTTCCATCTGGAGTAAAGGGTATATCTGACAAGATACATGATCTTGGTATGAAATTTGGTATATGGCTCGAGCCTGAGATGATTAGTTCAAATAGTGAACTATATAAGAAACATCCTGACTGGGCTATGCAGATTCCTGGCAAGCCTCATTCAGAGGGAAGAAACCAGATGATTATAGATATGGCTAACAGGGAGGTTCAGGATTATCTTATTGAAACACTTTCAAATCTTCTGAGAGAAGGAAATGTTGACTATGTAAAATGGGATATGAACAGAACCATGACAGATGTGTATTCTCCTTCACTTCCAGCAGAGAGACAGGGGGAAGCAGCATATAAATATGTCACAGGTTTATATAGAGTGCTTGACCACTTAATGAAAGCATTTCCTGAGATTCTTTTTGAAGGCTGTGCTTCTGGTGGCAATAGATTCGACCTTGGAACTCTTTGCTTCTTTCCACAGATATGGGCAAGTGATGATACAGATGCACTTGAAAGAGTGAAGATACAGACAGGCTACAGCTATGGATATCCACTTTGCACCATGGGGGCTCATGTATCTGGGGTGCCTAACCATCAGACTCTTAGAATTACGCCACTATCTACAAGGTTTAATGTGGCAGCATACGGCTCTTTAGGATATGAGTGCAATTTCTCGGATTTAGACAGTGGTACTCTTGATGAGATTAAAGAGCAGATACTTTTATATAAGACTTACAGACAGCTCTTCCAATATGGAAGTTTTTATAGAACAGACTCTATATATGATAATGGTGAGGCGGGCTGGATGGTTGTTAGCGAAGACAGGACTAAGGCAGTGGCTATGACCTTCCAAAGTCTGGTAAGGCCTAATGACCAAAGAGGAAGACTAAAGCTTCGCGGCCTTGATAAAGATGCCTTATATCATCTCTATAACCTGCCATTTAAGCTAGATATAAGAATCTTTGGAGATTTGGTTAATGCAGTTTCTCCGGTTCATATTAAGAATGGTTCATTTGCTCACAATATGCTTGCAAAGTTTGTGAAAATGGACGGTGAGAAGGAAGACTACAAGGCCTATGGAGACAGTCTTATGGAGGGTGGAGTTATGCTATCTCCAAAGTTCTCTGCCACAGGATTTAATGATAAGACCAGAGTTTATCCAGATTTTTCATCCAGAATGTATTTTCTTGAAAAAGTAGATTAGAAAACGAATCTGATGTATGGTCAGCTTATAAGGTAAGGCTGAAAAAATAATTCTAAGCTGTGAATGATGTGGGTTTTGATTATGCATATTATGGTATGATATATGTAGTTTTCTAGGCTGTATGGGGAGGATTAGGTTATGGTTAGATTCAATCCTATTTATGAATATCTTAATAAAATAGAAGGTCTGTTTGAGAATGTTGAACAGATATCACAGGGTGGTTATCTAAAAAAGGGGCTGCCGTATTTTAGAGGGGTTAGTGATGAAAGCTTAGAACTGCTTCCTTCTGCCTACAGACCTAACAATACATGTTTTTCCAAGGTGGACTTTCAGAATCATGAGAAGGACTGCCTTCGTTCATTTATGAGAGAAGCCAGAAGATATAGCTCTATACCTGAAGAGGATGTATGGAACTGGACAGTTCTGGCACAGCATCACGGGGTGCCAACCAGACTTCTTGATATTACCAGAAATCCTCTGGTTGCCCTTTGGTTTTCATGCCTGCATGATTCGGATAAAGATGGCGCTGTTTATGTAATATCCGGCAATCTTCAGATATCTGGAATCGATGAAGAGGTATATAGAACAAGAAAACATAAGGATATTGTTTCTGGAATACTCAGTTCGGATCCGGAATATGACAGTGTCAAGGCGCCTTTTGTAGTTGAGCCATATTTCTTAGAGGAACGTATGGCGGCTCAGCGTTCGGCATTCCTGGTATGGGGTTCAGACCAATATCCTCTTGAAGAAAACAAGGTTATGGCAGATAAAAACAGAACTCCTATAACCGTAAATAAGATTCTAATCAAAGGACAGGATAAAAAGAATATATTGGACTGCCTGTCAATTCTTGGGATAGATGAAAGAAGTATATATCCGGGACTTGATGGCATAGGAAGATATATTAAGAGAGATAATAATTAATGTTTCTACTTGTTGCTATAAACACAAAATATATCCATTCCAATCCATCTGTGTATTCGCTAAAGCCTATGCTAATAACGTACATAACACAGGTGATTCTATACAGATTGCCGAATATACCATTAATCAGCTTAAAGAAGACATAATAGCTGATATCTACAGCAAACATCCGGATGCTGTGGGCTTTTCTTCCTATATCTGGAATATTACCTTTGTCCTGAATGAAGATGAGAGTGTGACGTTTAAGGATAAAGGCGGTCCTTACAGCAAGGTGGATCTTGGCATCGTAAAATATCACTTTGAAGCCGGAAAGAAATATGCGATGGAAAACCATTGAAGGAGGGAAGATGGAGAGGATAAGTGTGGGGTTAATAATTTGTCTTACTATTCTGGGACTGACAGGATGCGGACTTGCTAAGGGTGTAAACTTTCTTATCAGTGAGGCAGAGTTGGAACACGGTTCGGCAACGGTAGTAAGTAAGACCAAGAATACTGACGGAGCTACAGTAGTACTGCATGATACACTGCAGGATTTTGATTATTCGGTTTCAAGCACCATGGATCCTATCTCCATTGACGGAGAAACATTCGGCAGTCTGCCCGGAACCTGGGATGATTTTGAGTATTCTCTTCTGGAAAAGATAACAGCTGATGAACAAACTGCTATAAACAATATTGAGAGTAAATACGGAGCGAGCTTTACTATAGATTGGGGCCTGAATGTATATGCTGATGATCCGGATTCTGCAAAACAGGCTGCACTTGAGATTGCTGCAATAATGCAGGATAACAATCTTAAACACAGACTGGATGACCAGACGATCACGGTACTTGCTACTGACAGCTATTATTTTGATCGAACGGGATACTATGACCAACCGGATGAGATAGTAGGATTTATAACGCTTCCGTCTCTGGAGTGGTCGGGACGTGATCAACAATTGATTGAGGAATATACAATTAAGGCAAAAGAAATGGATTCGGATGCAAAATTTCTCAGGACTGAGGTAATGACTTTTGCGGATACAAGATATGATCTTGATGATGTAACTCTTACCGGAGATGCTCCAAGGCGTGTAGAGGCACCGGTAACACTCTATTATTTTTCTGCTTCTGACGGAAGAGAATTTTACATAGCTGATTTTAGTATAAATGATGCTAATCGTCCAAGTGAGTTTCACAATGCAAATAACTACTAGAAACGGTATAATAAATTGCCGGAATGATACTCTTTATGTTTAAAAGAAAGAATGACAAAGAATGAAAAATGTTTTTTTAAGATCATTAACTACGGTTGCGATTTCTGCTATATGCCTTACGGGATGTGGTAGTGCCGGAAGTGAGTTCGATAACTCTGTTGAAACAGAAGTAGAAGTTGAAGAAGAGAACGAAGATATAGCAGAAGAAAAGGCTGGAGCTCAGGAGCCAGAGGTTCAAGAGACTAAGTCTCAAGAGACTGAATCCAAAGAGGATGCGCAACCGGATGTTCACGATGAACCAATTACAGAGAGCGACAGTGTTACTGAGCATCCGGAGGAAGACTCCGCAACCGATCCTGCTTTGTTATGGAAGCCGGATCTTTCACAGCACCCGTTTTATGGAGTGTTTGTTTCGGCTGTCAAGGATCCGGAAGCCGCGCATAAACAGCTTACCAAGCTGGGTGAGATCGGATATAGTGCCGAGATCGTTTATTCTCCCGAATGGGAAGAACTTAATCCCGAACCGTATTTTTGTGTTAGTGCCGGAAGATACGACACTAAGGAAAAGGCCGATTCTATACTGGAATATGTTAAGAAAGACGGATATAAGGATGCTTATGTTAAATTCTCCGGGGATTGTACCGGTATACACAAGACGTTAACATGCAGGGCTCCGATGGAAGTGGAACTTTTGGATAATGCCGCAATAATTAAAAATACAGAGGAGATCGATCTTACATATACCTATGATGAATTTTATGCTGATGGGTATGAGCATCCTTTTGTAAAAGAGCCTGAAGATATACTGCTGATAGTTGATGAGAATACTGTATTTGATCCTTCATGTGAGACGGGATTTTTCACAAACTATGAGGAAGGAGATACCCCTCTTGATTGGATCAGAAGAAATGTCCAAAACATAGAGAATGATCCGGATGCGGCTTCTGACCTGGCATTGGTCGGATTATTCGAATTGGGCACAGAGGGAAACAGAGTTGATAGGTTTTACGGGTGTTATTGGTGGGATTAAATGTTACCAGGGCTAGTTTAAATTGCTTACTTGAAGGGAGAATGACATGAAAAAAGTAAAATGGGGCGTACTCGGAACAGCAAATGTGGCAAGATGGGGAACTATTCCCGGAATGCAGCTCGCACCTTCATGCGAACTCTATGCTATTGCAGGCAGGTCTCTGCAAAAGGCAGAAAGCTATAAGGAACAGTTTGGTTTCACCAAAGCTTATGGAAGCTACGATGAATTGTTGGATGATCCTGAAGTGAGCTGTGTTTATATCCCGCTTCCGAATGATATCCATGTAAAGTGGGTAACCGAAGCTCTGAAAAAGAAAAAGAATGTACTTTGTGAGAAGCTGCTTGCTTTGAATGCAAATGAAGCTGAGCTTATGTACAAGACTGCCGAAGAAAACGGCGTGATACTTATGGAAGCATATGCTTATCTTCACAGTCCTTATATTGAGAGTCTTAAGGCGGATGTACGCTCCGGGATCATAGGAGACGTTGATTATATCGATACGGCATTCGTTACACAGGGATACAAGGAAGATTTCCGTCTTCATAAGGAGCTTGGCGGAGGCGCTATGTATGATCTGGGATGCTATTGCACAACTATGATACTTTCGCTCATCGATTCCGAACCTGAATTTGTTGGAGCTGCAGCGGAATTTTCTGACAAGGGAGTGGATATGTCCACATCTTCGATCATCCGCTTTGCAAACGGTGCACGTGCATCTTTCCAGGTTGGTATGATACTTGGAGAGGACAGCAACTCAAGATATGACAGACTCTTTATCCACGGCTCTAAGGGCTCTATACGTTCTGATGTGGAATATAATCAGGCCGGAGAAGTATCATATAAGATCTATGTCGAAGACTCTGTGACAGAGAGAAAAGTTGAAGTTCCTCACAATTATTCTCTTGAAATAGAGAATCTGAGCAGATGTGTTCTTAATAATGAAACTCCGCATGTTTCAGCAGAGTTTTCACTTAAGAACATAAAGCTTATGGACAGTATTCTAACCAAGATCGGATTCTGGAATTAATAAACAATGAATTGGTAAAGGAGATAAGTAATGGTAAAGCATGTTATATTATGGACGCTTAAGGACGAGTATTCAGCAGATGAGAAGGCACAGATAAAGCAGGGTATCAAGGAGGGACTTGAGGGACTTCTTGGAAAGGTTCCGGGGCTTAAGGAGATCAAGGTTAATATATCTCCGCTTGAGAGCTCTAATTGTGATCTTATGCTGGATTCAACACTTGAAGATGAAGCTGCGCTTAAGGGATATGCGGTTCACCCCGCGCATGTTGAAGTGGCCGATACTAAGGTAAGACCTTTTACTGCCAGCAGAGTATGCATGGATTATGAGGTATAAAATTATTTAGGGTTTTGTAAATTCCAGACGGAATGAGAGAATGCCGGCACTATCACTTGCAGTGATGGTGCCGTTTTGCTTCTCCATAAGGAGTTTTGCGATGTAGAGTCCGAGGCCGGCGCTGCCGCTGCTTCTGGCTTTGTCGGCGCGGTATGTGCGGTCGAATATATGCTCAGTGTCTATAGTTACACCACCTGCAAGCTTGTTTCCTACAGTTAGACTTCCGTTTTCTGCGAGTTTTATAAAAAAGCTATTGTGAGCATATTTTAAGATATTACTTATCAGATTCTCAAACACACGTTGAAGCAGTTCCCGATTTGCGGAAACATTTATCTCTCTTTCTTGCAGCTGTATTTCGGGTTCTAATGAATGAGCGCGTATCAATTCCTCATGGTCGATAAGAAATTCTGTAAGAAAAGCAGTCAGATCGATCGTTTCAAGTCTTGCAGGCGTGGGATCACTCTCTAAAACAGAAAGCTCAAAGAATTCGTCTACCATATTTTTCAAGGCTTCTGTTTTCTTTGTGCTTACATCAAGATACTGCCTGCCTTTTTCGGAGAGAGCTTCCGAATCCAATAATTGAAGATTGCCTTTGACAACCGTCAGAGGTGTGCGCAAGTCGTGGGCTATGTCAGCAACGGACTGTTCAAGCTGTCTGCGAGAGCGTTCTTCTTTTAACTTAAGCTTTTTCTGCGCATCCAGATTTTTGTTGATATTTACTGCGAGTTCATTAAGTGCTTCATCAGACAGATCTATCTTAAGCTGACGGTTGTAATCGGATGAGAGGGTGTTTTCGAGCTCTTTTGATATGGACCTGATACTGCTTCTTAACAGAAAAAGGCGCAGAGCGAGAATGATGACAGCGATTAAAAGAATTATGATGCAGATCAGAAAGATAAGATCGTTTGTGTTCATATAGCCTTCAGCTTGTATCCTATGCCCCAGACGGTTTCAATGTAATCAATACCGCCTGCTTTCTTTAACTTGCTTCGCAGGTTGCTCAGATGGACATTAATGGTATTGTCCTCATATATATATGTTTCATTCCAAACTGACTCATAAAGATTGGCCTTAGAAAAGGTCTTCTTCGGATTCTCGAGAAAAAGTCTGAGCAGGTTCATTTCTTTTGATGTGAGCTT
>JAEEGJ010004562.1_pt1 | contig 46417 bp, 34 predicted proteins | sample 8958761 | NCBI WGS metagenome assembly JAEEGJ01 (sample SAMN16246546, study PRJNA631951) | gut metagenome | biome: gut microbiome; feature: rumen; material: RS-attached | host: Bos | place: Iran: Karaj | collected 2018-10
TCCTTCTTTCCTGCCTTGAGCCGATAACGAGACTCGAACTCGTGACCCACGCATTACGAATGCGTTGCTCTACCAACTGAGCCATATCGGCAAAAGCGATGCAAAGGTAGTTCTTTTTTTGAATATAGAAAAGAAATAGCTTCTTTTTTTTGTCAAGGTAAACGGAAATGTGTAATTTTGCGAGTCAAATGAAGGCTTTCCCCGTCTCTGCTGATGCAAAAAGGGGTGGACAAGACCTTGTAAGAAACTGAAATGGAAAAGAAGAAGAAAACGATCCTGATAGGTGCATTCGCAGTAAGCATAGTGGCAACAATTGTTCTGCTTGCCCTGGAGTGGACGACCACCATGCATAAGATGAACACTTCTGAGCAGACGGAATTCATCTATATTGATGGGGATGATGACTTGGACTCAGTTCGAGTGAAATCGAAGCTCGCGTGGCGGTTCGACTGGTTAAGTAAGATGATGACGTATCGCGTGAGAACGGGTCGATACAGCATCCTGCCAGGCGAGAAGAGTCTGGCGCTCTTCCGCAAACTGAGAAACGGTCAGCAGGAACCTTGCAACCTGACGATTCCCAACGTGCGTACTATGGAGCAGATGGCTGCATATCTTGGAAATCACCTGATGATGGACTCCATCCAGTTTGCTGAAGCTTTCATGGACTCCAGCTACATCTCTCGATACGGCTATACGAAGGAGACGCTGCCTGCGCTCTTTATCCCCAATACCTACGAAGTATATTGGGACGTCAGCATGGATGGCTTCATGAAACGGATGGAGCGAGAGAACAAGAGTTTCTGGAACAAAGAACGTGAGGAGAAGGCTAAGCGGACAGGATGCAGCCACATCGAGATAGCCACGCTGGCGAGTATCGTCGACGAGGAGACAGCAAACAATGCTGAGAAGCCTATGGTGGCAGGCATGTATATCAATCGACTGCATCGTGGCATGCTCTTGCAGGCAGACCCAACGGTAAAGTTCGCTTTGGGAGACTTCTCGCTACGCAGAATCTATTTCGACCACTTGACTGTGGACAATCCCTACAACACGTACCGCTATGCCGGCCTTCCTCCTGGACCTATCCGCACAGCCAGCATAGTCGGAATCGATGCCGTATTGAACTATGTGGAACATCCTTATTTATATATGTGCGCGAAAGAGGATTTCAGCGGTACCCACAACTTTGCCGCAACCTACAGCGAGCATATCAAAAACGCCAAAAGGTATTCCCAGGCGCTGAATAAAAGGGGTGTGAGATGAAAAAAAGATGTCTCCCTGAAGGCTAGGAAACGCAAAAAGTGTAACTTTGTAGCATCATAATCCAAAAACTGACCCAATGAAAAAGTATTTTGCACTCTTGAATACCATCGTCCTGACATTCATGATACATATGCCCCTACAGGCGCAAGAGATTGATCCCATGAGTGATACGTGGGTTTGCAATGATGGGCTGGGCCGTGTGGTAGCCAGCATGGATCGAGGTGTGACCCGTAAGCAGGTGGACGAGAATTGCCAGGTTGGCATGTTCTATTATGTCTGGCACGGTCAGCATGGTGCAGAGGTGAAGGACATCACTCGTTTGCTGGAGGCAGACCCCGTTAACCCTGCTTGGGGGAGCGTGAATCAGTTCCATTGGGGAGGCAAACCAGCGATGGGATACTACACGGGAGGTGACAGGTTCATCGTGGCGCACCACATGCAGCAACTGATGGATGCAGGGATAGACTTCTATTTCTTCGATGTGACGAATGCTTTCACTTATGATGCTCAAGTGCAGGTCGTGATGGACGAAATAGATCGCCGCATGAGATTGGGGCTGAAGTATCCCAAACTGGCATTCCTTCTCCACTCGAGCAGCGAAAAGACAAGTCTGCATCTCTACGAGAAATGGTATAAGAACAAACCAGAAAACGATCACTACTGGTTTTATTGGAATGGCAAACCCTTGATGATGATGGACTACGAAGCTCGAAAGACTTGCGACGCAGCCGTAAGAAACCATTTTACCCTTCGCGGCAGTTGGGCTTGGGAAGAAGGTGAAGACAAATGGCCCTGGCTTGCTTATTATCCCCAAAACTATAATTTCAGTAACGAGACGGGAAAGAAAGTCTATGAGCAGATGACTGTAGCTACTGCCATGCATCCAGTTTCCAAGATAGGGAAGAGCTACAGCGGAGGATCAGAACCTGCCGTAAACAAGTACGGACTTACTGCGCGTACCAGTCGAGGCGCATTCTTTGAGGAACAGTTCAAGCAAGCCATAAAGATGCATCCCAGAGTGCTCATGCTCACCCAATGGAACGAATGGATGGCACAGCGCTTCGTGACAGATGAGAGCAACAAAGCGTTGACACGGCCAGGAGCAACTCCCAAGGCGGGAGAGACATACTTTGTGGATGTTTATAATCAGGAATTCAATCGTGACATAGAACCCAGCAGCGAGAGCCTGATCCGCGATAATTATTACATGCAGCTCGTAAGCAACGTCCGCAAGTATCGTGGAGCGAGAGAGATTCCTGTGCCTGAAGCCTGCAAGAGCATCGATTTGTCAGGTGATTTTGCACAATGGGATGATGTGACTCCATCCTTTATCGACGAACCAGGTGACTGCGAGTACACCAGTTCGACTGCACAGAAGGCAGAAAGCCTGAAACGCAGGACAAACGACATCGTCCTTTGCAAGGTGGCAAAAGATGCTGACAGCCTGTACTTCTACGTGCAGTCAACCAAGCATCTTATAGCTCCCAGCATATCGAATGCTGAAACATGGATGACTCTCCTGCTCAATAGCGACATGAATTACTCAAATGGTTGGGAAGGCTATGACTACATGATAAGTCGAAGCGGAACAAGTGATCATTATTATATATACACTTGGAATGGGGAGACGAAGAAATGGGACGAAGGCAAGGAAATAAGTTGGATAAAATATGCCAACAAGATGATGCTTTCGATGGCGAAAAGCGATGTTGCCCTGGAGAGTGACGTAGACTTTGACTTCAAATGGATAGACAATACCCCCAAGAACACGACTGAGATTCTGGATTTCTTGTGCAATGGTGATGTGGCTCCAAATGCCCGCTTTAATTATCGATATAAAGGTAGCAAGCTGGTTTCCCCAGAGAGTGATGCTCTGCAACACGTTGATGCATCTGGCAAGTGTGCCCGCGTCGAGGTTTACAACCTCTCAGGCGTTAAGATGATGACTGCTGTCTGTTCTACCTCTTTGAAGGGATTGGGACAATTGTGTCTCCCTCAGGGCACCTATTTGGCCAAATTCGGAAACAAGAGCAAAAAGTTCACAAAGAAATAAGAAAACGATGTATGCACGAAAAGAACGTGTAATTTCATTTTGGACAACACATTCCCTCCAGTAAGCTTTCTTGTCATAGCTTAATGATTTTTTTTACAGATTAAAGGAAAGTTTAGAATAAATTTCGTAATTTTGCACGAATTTAATCTAAATTAAGGATAATATGTCATTTGGTGTAATCTATGTGGCGGTGATTCTCTTGCTGATGCTGTTTGCCCTTATGCGAGAGATGTTGCGTCCTGGTCTTGTACTGTTTACGGCAGTTGTTCTTTTGCTTTGTGCAGGTATCATTAATCCAGAGGAGGCATTGAAAGGTTTCTCGAACAAGGGTATGATTACGGTAGCCTTGCTGTATCTGGTTAGTGAAGGAGTCAGAAAGAGTGGCATACTGGAACAGATCGTTTTCCGCATGTTGCCCACAAAGAACGTTTCCATCACCAAGACCGGCCTTCGCTTCTATCCCATTGTGTCATTCATATCAGCTTTCTTCAATAACACTCCTGTAGTCGTTATTTTTGCTCCAATGATTAAAAACTGGGCAAAGAAGATGAAATTGCCTCCCACCAAATTTCTCATTCCTTTGAGCTATGCTACTGTAATTGGCGGTATCTGTACTTTGATAGGTACGACCACTAATCTTGTGCTGCATGGTATGCTCATTCAGGAGCACAAGGATGAGATGACGGCTTTTGAAGAGTCGGCTGGGCAGGTGAAAGGCATCCTGCTTCAAAACAACATCGACGGTATGCATATGTTTGAACTGACAAAAGTCGGTATCTTCATTGCTTTGGCAGGACTGATTTACCTTATCTTTTTCTCAAAGTATTTGCTTCCAGACAATCGTCAGTCAGAAGAGGATACGGAAGATGATAAGTTGACACCTGAGATGAATCGTTATGAGATTCTTCTGAGTAATCGTTTCCCAGGATTGGGTAAGACGTTGCATACTTTTGACTTTTACCGTCATTATGGTGCTCATGTGCGGGCTATTCGGCGTGGAGGAACTATCGTAAGCGGGGACTACATGAACACGCCTTTAACGCATGAGGATACCCTCATCGTGGATGCTGAGGAAGACTTCATGAAGACGTGGGGAGACAGCCGAGTATTCTGGATGATAAACCGTATGGGTGAATATGAGCCCCCCTTGGGCCACAAGAAGCGTTGGCTTGCAGTAGTGCTGCTTGTGCTGATGATTATTGGCGCCACAGTAGGCGAGTTACCTATCGTGACGGATCATTTCAAGTTCCTGAAGCTCGACATGTTCTTCTTTGCCTGTGTAACTACTATCATCATGGCTTGGACCAAGATGTTCAATCCCAGGAAGTACACGAAGTTTTTCTCTTGGGACGTACTCATCACCATAGCGTGCGCTTTTGCCATTAGTGCGGCTATGACCAAGTCAGGCTTTGCAGATTTTGTGGCAGGATACATCATCTCGTTGACTGATGCTGTTGGAGGCAGTTCGTATGGAGTCTATATTATTCTGGCGGCGTTGTTCCTCATTACCAACATCTTCACAGAACTGATTACCAATAATGCAGCTGCCGCTTTGGCTTTCCCGCTTGCCCTGGCTGTGTCAGAGAAATTAGGTGTGAACCCAATGCCTTTCGTGGTATGTGTATGCTTTGCTGCCAGTTCGTCATTCAGTACTCCCATTGGTTATCAGACAAACCTTATCGTTCAAGGTGTGGGAGGATATAAGTTCAAGGATTTTGCCCGTGTGGGTATACCTATGAATATCATCGTGTTCCTGGTAAGCGTACTTTTGATTCCTATCTTCTATCATTTAGTGTAACCAGATAAACCTATCCTGTACTATGGTACCAAACGAACAAAACGAACATCGTCCAGCCAATATTTATCCTATCACGATGATGACTCGCGAGGACAAGGAGAACCTGTTGGGGCAGCGTGGCATAATGGTGTGGTTCACAGGTCTGAGTGGTAGCGGCAAGAGTACTGTGGCATTGGGCGTCGAACGCGAATTGCATCGACAAGGCATCCTGTGCCGTATCTTGGATGGCGACAATATCCGAACGGGTATCAATAATAATCTTGGTTTCTCTGCAGAGGACCGTCGAGAGAACATACGCCGTATAGCAGAGGTAGGCAAACTATTTGTTCAGACGGGTATCGTCACGCTGGCATGTTTCGTCTCTCCCACCAATGATATCCGCCAACTGGCACGTGACATTATCGGAGCAGACGATTTTCTTGAAGTATATGTATCCACTCCTATAGAGGAATGTGAGCGTCGAGATGTGAAAGGTCTCTATGCACGAGCCAGAAGGGGAGAGGTGAAGGATTTCACAGGTATCAGTGCTCCTTTCGAAGCGCCGCTGTATCCGTCACTCAGTATAGACACCTCGAGGCTCTCCCTTGAGGATTGTGTTCAAAAAGTAGTTCAATTGATAACAAATCATAATAGACAGAAATGAAGCAATACAACCTGAGCCACTTACAGGAACTGGAGGCAGAAAGCATCCACATCATCCGCGAGGTGGCCGCTGAGTTTGAGAACCCTGTGATGCTCTATAGTATTGGGAAAGACAGTTCTGTGATGGTGCGTCTTGCTGAGAAAGCTTTCGCACCAGGAAAAGTCCCTTTTCCTTTGATGCATATTGACAGCAAGTGGAAGTTCAAGGAAATGATTCAATTCCGCGATGAGTATGCAAAGAAGTATGGCTGGAATCTTATCGTGGAGAGCAACATGGAGGCTTTCAATGCAGGTGTGGGACCTTTCACGCATGGCAGCAAAGTGCATACTGACCTGATGAAAACAAAGGCTTTGCTGGATGCGTTGAATAAATACAAATTTGATGCCGCATTTGGAGGTGCCCGTCGTGATGAGGAAAAATCACGTGCAAAAGAACGTATTTTCTCATTCCGCGACCAATTCCAGCAGTGGGATCCAAAGAACCAGCGTCCAGAATTGTGGGATATCTATAACAGCAGAATCCACAAAGGAGAGAGCATTCGTGTCTTTCCTCTAAGTAATTGGACAGAGTTGGATATCTGGCAATACATCCGTTTGGAGAATATACCTATTGTACCTTTATATTATGCTAAGGAACGTCCCATCGTTGAAATAGATGGAAACCTCATCATGGCAGATGATGATCGTCTTCCAGAGAAATATCGTCCTCTCATCAAGCCGCGCACAGTACGTTTCAGAACCTTGGGATGCTGGCCATTAACAGGTGCTGTTGAAAGCAATGCCACTACTATCGAGGAGATCGTAGAGGAGATGATGACCACAACGAAGAGTGAGCGCACTACCCGTGTGATTGATTTCGACCAGGAAGCAAGCATGGAGCAGAAAAAGAGAGAGGGTTATTTCTAAGAAAAGGAAAGAAGGAATTATGAGTAACATAAAAGAAACATCTCTTTACCCACAGGAAGGAAAAGATGGCGGAAACGGGACAGGTACCAACCTCGACATCAAGGCATTCTTGGATGCTGACGAAAAGAAGGATTTGTTGCGTCTGTTGACTGCAGGATCTGTAGATGATGGAAAATCTACCCTGATAGGTCGATTGCTGTTTGACAGCAAGAAACTTTATGAGGATCAATTGCAGGCACTGGAGAAAGACAGCAAACGCGTGGGAAATGCTGGTGCAGGGCAGATTGACTATGCATTGTTGCTCGACGGACTGAAAGCCGAGCGAGAGGAAGGCATTACAATCGATGTGGCTTATCGCTATTTCAGTACCAACAACCGTAAGTTCATTATTGCTGATACTCCAGGACACGAGCAGTACACACGAAACATGATAACGGGCGGTTCGACTGCTAACTTGGCTATCATTCTGGTAGACTCTCGCATGGGTGTCATCACGCAAACACGCCGCCACACTTATCTGGTAAGCCTGCTTGGCATCAAGCATATCGTTTTGGCAGTCAACAAGATGGATTTGGTGGATTTTTCAGAAGAAATCTTCAATAACATCAAACAGGAATACTTGAATCTGACGGAATCACTTGGCATAGATGATGTTACCTGTATACCCTTGAGCGCGTTGGAGGGTGACAATGTTGTGGAGAAGAGCGATCATACTCCCTGGTATGACGGTCCTTCCCTTTTGGATTTTCTGGAGACAGTACCCATTCATCTTGACCGCAACATGAAAGATTTCCGTTATCCTGTCCAGTACGTCCTTCGTCCCAATCTCGATTTCAGAGGATTCTGCGGCAAGATAGCCAGCGGTGTCATCCGCAAGGGAGACGAGGTGGTAGCTTTGCCTTCGATGAAACGGAGCCATGTGAAGAGTATTGTCACCTACGATGGTGAGCTCGAGGAAGCTTTCTGCCCCCAATGTGTCACCCTTACCCTCGAGGACGAGATTGATATCTCTCGTGGCGAGATGATCGTCCGTCCTGACAATCTTCCCAATATCGGAAGGAATTTTGAGACGATGCTGGTGTGGATGGATGAGGAACCTATGGATAGAGGCAAGCAATTCTTCCTGAAGCATAATACAAATACCACACGTGCCACCATCAATGAAATCAAATATCGCGTGGACGTGAATACTATGCAGCGATTGGAAGGGCGTGATTTCAAATTGAATGAAATAGGTTGCGTGCAAATCACCACCGCCAAGACTCTTTTCTTCGATGCGTATGCCCAGAACAGAGCCACAGGAGCCTTCATCCTGATCGATCCCATCACCAATAACACTTCTGCCGTAGGTATGATTGCTCGTCCCTTGGAGTTTGAAGATATCAATCAGGCAGATGTTCCCACTCTGGATTTGAAGAAACTTGGTATCGATGAGCAACACTACGAGGCAATAGAGAAGGCTGTAAAGGAACTAAGCAGACAAGGATTAGAAATAAAAGTCATAAGATAATATGGGTTTAATAGAATTCAGTAAGCTCCCTGTGAACACGCTGGTTGGAGCCGATTGGAACACTTTCAAGACCGTCACGAAAGGGCAACACATCGCACCAGAGAAAAAGACGAAATTCTTCCTGACGAAAGTCATCTGTCGAATCCTGAGTACATGTGTTCCTTTCCAGGAACGGAAATACAAGAAACTGCTGGCCGACAAGCCGATGGAGAACGATCCTTTGTTCATTCTTGGCCATTGGAGAAGTGGAACGACATTTGTCCACAACATCTTTGCCCAGGATAAACACTTTGGGTATACCACTACGTATCAAACCGTTTTCCCTCACTACGTAATGGCTTTGCAAGGATTCTTCAAACCCACGATGGGTTGGCTCATGCCAGACAAGCGTCCGACAGACAATATGGAGCTGGCTCCAGACCTTCCTCAAGAGGAAGAGTTCGCTATCAACAACTCCTGCCCATACAATTACTACAACTTCTGGTTCTTTCCAGAGAAGATGAACGAATACTGCGATCGCTACCTGACATTCAAAGCTATCACTCCCAAGGAAGAACAAGCCTTCAAAGACAACTTCGAGAAACTGGTGAAGATAAGCCTTTGGAACACGAATGGGACTCAATATCTGAGCAAGAATCCTCCTCATACCGGGCGACTGAAGACGATGAGTGAACTCTTTCCAAACGCGAAATACATCTTTTTGATGCGGAATCCATACACCGTCTTCGAGAGCACACGCAGTTTCTATACGAACACCATCAAACCCCTGGAACTTCACAGCATCCCTCTCGAGCAGATGGAGCAGAACATCCTACGCAACTATATGGAACTCTATCGTGCATACAAGGAGCAGAAGAAGTATGTTCCAGAGGGAAATATCTATGAAGTGAAGTTCGAGGATATAGAACAGGATGCTCTTGGCATTACTGAGAAGATATATCGCGACCTGAATATTCCTGGATGGGAAGAAGCGCGCCCAGCCATCGAAAAGTATATTGGCGGAAAGAAAGGCTATAAGAAAAATAAATACAATTACGATCCTCGCACCGTCGAATTGGTGAACCAGCATTGGGGCGAAGTGTTGGACGAGTGGGGTTATGAAAGACTTTGAAGAAAGGCAACGTGTTGCGATGAGGATTTCAACACGTTGACTTCCCGATTTCAACGTGTTGACTTTGCGGTTTCAACACGTTGATTCTTTTTCTTCGACGTGTCGAATTCCTCGGATGAATGCTTTTGAGGAATGTGATTGATTTAAATGACTCTGTGTCAGGGAAAACATTTCCATGAGTGCGAGCAAAGGTTGAAGAGAGGGGATTTCCTCAGGATAAAATAATTGCTGAGATTTTGAAAATTCTCGCCTCTCATTTAGGTAAATTGAAAATTTCTTTATAAATTTACACCGTCTTAGCCGATGCTCTTTGCGGGCAATGTGGCAGTTTGACACATAAGAAAAGTTCGATATTTCAAATCAACACTAATTATACTAATTTATTTATCATTTTCATTAAAGTCATGCAGAAGAGATTGCATTTGCTTTTTTCGTTGATGATGCTCGTTGCATCATCAGCAATGGCGCAGGTAACCACTTCAAGCCTTGCTGGTAAGGTGGAGGCTGATGGTGAGGATGTGGTTGGTGCATACGTGGAGGCTAAGCACATGCCTTCAGGTACCAGCTACAGAGCTGTTACTAATGCGAAGGGTATGTATACCATCAATGGTATGCGCGTAGGTGGTCCATACGAAGTCACGATCAAGTACATTGGCTTCGAGACCAAAACTGTAAAGAACATCTCCTTGGAGCTGGGTGAGACCTACAACCTGAAGACTACTTTGAATGAGGACACTCAGGTGATGGATGAGGTGCTCGTTCAGGCAAAAGGTAGTAAGTTCTCGTACGAGAAGACAGGAGCCAGCACGAACATCTCTAACCAGCAGATGCTGGAGATGCCTACTGTCAGTCGCAGTATCACGGAGTTTACCCGCTTGTCTCCCTATGGCGGAAACGGGTTGACATTCCAAGGAAACGATGGTCGCACTTCCAATTTCACGGTGGATGGTGCCAACTTCAACAACAACTTTGGTTTGAGCAGCGCTCTTCCTGGCGGTGGCAATCCTATCAGTATCGATGCTATTGAGGAAATGCAGATTGTCATCAGCCCTTATGATGTTCGCCAGACAGGCTTCATTGGTGGTGCCCTGAATGCTATCACCAAGTCTGGTACCAATACTTTCAAGGGAAGTGCCTATGTTTACCATAGGAATGAAAACATGCGTGGCGATGCAGTATCCAAGGTTGCCATCGAGAGTGCACGTGAGAAGGATCGTAGCACAACGTATGGATTTACCCTGGGAGGTCCAATCGTAAAGAACAAGTTGTTCTTTTTCGTAAACGGCGAGTTGGTGAAGACTCCTACAGTCGCAACCCGTTGGAGGGCATCAGAAAACGGCATTGGCAACGAGGCGTTATTTTTGTCCTATGCAACTGTCAACGATATGCAGCGTGTATCCGATTTCGTGAAGGAAAAATACGGATACAACACAGGCTCATATACAAACTTTCCTGCTGATATAGACAACAAGAAGATGCTTGCCCGTATTGACTGGAACATCAATGAAAAGAATCATTTGGCCGTTCGATACAACTACACAGACAACAACACTTGGAACACGCCGAATGCCAGCAGTATGGATGGTGGAACGCGTTCTGCCTTCTCGCGTATCGGATTGTATTCTATGTCTTATGCAAACTCAATGTATTCTTTGAACAACAGAGTGCATAGTGCTACGTTGGATTTGAACAGCCGCATCAACAATCAATTGTCAAATCAGTTCCTTGCCACCTTCTCGAAACTGGATGATGTTCGTGGTAGTGATTCCAGCGAGTTTCCTTTCATCGACATTCACGACGGAACAAATACGACGACCCAATACATGGCTCTCGGATATGAACTCTTTACTTGGAACAATGCTGTACACAATACCATTGCTACCATTAAGGACGATATCACTTATTCGCTGAACAGGCATAAGATTATGGCAGGTCTGAATTACGAATACCAGATGGCAGACAACCAGTATATGCGTAACGGTACTGGATACTATCGCTATAAGAGCGTGGATGACTTCCTTAATGGAAATACTCCAGAAGTGGTTTGTATGACTTATGGATATGATGGCGAGACCAGTCCTGCTGCCCGTGTCACTTTCAACAAAGCAGGTATCTATGCGCAGGATGAATGGCAAGCTACGGATAAGTTCAAGTTGACCTATGGCTTGCGTGTGGATGGATTGTTCTTCAGCAACAAGGACCTTATGACCAACCAAGCCATCTACGACCTCGACTACAATGGTCGCCATATCGATACAGGCAAGTGGCCGAGTGGCAACATAAGTGTATCACCTCGAGTTGGTTTCCAATGGGATGTGTTTGGCAACAAGAGCTTGAAGTTGCGTGGAGGTACGGGTCTCTTCTCAGGCCGTATTCCATTGGTCTTCTTCACCAATATGCCTACCAATTCAGGTATGATTCAATACCAGGCACAAATTGGTCCTTCCACAAGTTACAACCGTTTGCCTGATGCAGTCAAGTCTAATTATGCCAGCGTTGCCGACGTTTTGGCAGAATTCAGAGGAGGATTGGCTACTGATGGGAATGGTAAGGCTACAGTTGCAGCTCTGCAGAACAAATTGGCAGCGATGGGTTATCCTATGACAGTTTCTCCTCAGGATGGAACAGTACCATCTTCTATAAGCGCTGTAGATCCTGACTTCAAGATGCCACAAGACTGGAAGACTTCTTTGGCTTTGGATTACTCGTTACCTGTATCATTCCCTCTGACTATCAGTGCTGAAGCAATTCTCAACAAGACCGTCAACACTTCAACGATTTCAGATTGGAGTATGATGGATGCAGAGGGTTTCGCGCGTTGGAATGGAGCAGATGCACGTCCTATCTATCCTTCAGACTTCCGCACCAGTACAAAAGCATTCGTTCTTGAGAACACTCATAAAGGTTATGGTTGGACAGCAAGCCTGAGTATGAATGCTCGTCCTTGGGATTTCCTTAGCATCATGGCAGCTTACACTTGGAGTGCCAAGAAGGAGTTGACTTCAATGCCTGGTTCTGCAGCTGAGTCTGCATTTACTTATGTTCCTACAGTTAATGGCCCCAACAATATCAAATTGCACAATGCCATCAATCTGACTCCACATCGTTTCATCGCATCTGTAACGGGGCATGATCGTAGCAACAACCATTATAGCTTGATATACGAGACCTGGAATGGTGGTTACAATTACTCCTACATGCTGGCTAACGACATGAACGGTGACGGTTATAATTACGACGCACTCTATATTCCTACTGATAGTGAGGTTGAAAATGGTCAGTTCCGTTTTGCAACAGCTGATGACAAGACTCGCTTTATGGATTATGTACATGGTGACAGTTACCTGAAGAAGCATCAAGGCGAATATGCTGAAGCTTACAGCGTATACAATCCTTGGGTACATCGTATAGACATCAGCTACAAGCATGATTTCAAACTTAAGGTACGTAACTCCATGAATACGCTCCAGTTAGGTTTTGATATGAAGAACTTGATGAATCTCTTCAATTCAAGTTGGGGCGTAAGCAAGTATATGAACTCAAAACTCAATTCAGGAAGAATCCTGAAGTACGAAGGTACAGATGCACAGGGTTACCCCGTATTCTCAACTCCTAGTGTTGTTAATAAGAACACAAAGACTTGGGCTGACAATATCGCCATTGGCCAGTGCTGGTACATGTCTATTGGTGTAAAGTACATGTTTAATTAATATTAAAGAAGATCGAATATGAAACTGAAATATTTTTTAGGTCTATTTCTCTCTGCTATCCTGTTTGTGGGTTGCTCTGATGAAAATGATTTAGTCGGTCCCTTGGGAAACATTTCTTTGGATAAGACCTATGTTTCCATTCAACCTGGTGGTGGTTCTGTTGATATTACAGTTACTTCTTCTACAGATTGGAAGTTTGACGAGGATGTGGCTATTCCTAGTTGGCTGACTGTGACACCAACTTCTGGTGAAGCAGGCACAAGCACAAAAGTAACTATCAGCGCAGAGAAGTGTGAGTATGGCCGTGAGGCAGAGTTGCAGATCACAACTGGCGAAAAGACTCAATTCCTGATGGTGAGACAAGGGTCTATGGAAGCCAGCGATGCAACCTGTGCGGAAGTCATAGCTGGAGCTGATGGCAAGACATATCGTGTTAAAGGTGTGGTGACATCCATCGCCAATACTACGTATGGTAACTGGTACCTGCAAGATGAAACAGGAGAGGTCTATATTTATGGAACACTCGATGCAGACGGCGCAACCAAGAATTTCGCAAGTCTTGGTATTGAGATTGGTGATTATGTCAAGATTGAAGGTCCAAAGACAACATATAATGGAACTGTAGAACTTGTTGATGTCACTGTCCTCGAAATAATTAAATCGTTGATCAAAGTTGCCACAATGGATGCGACTATGACAAAAGATGGAGGAGAATTCCAGGTGAAGGTCGCATACAAAGGTAATGGATGTATGGTTACCATACCTGAGGAGTATCAGGATTGGATTACCTACTCAAATATGGAATACATTAAAGGCATTCCAACAAAGTTAGAGACAAATCCTGCAGATACTGCTTTGGTAACATTCAAGTGTGCTGCCAATGAAGGTGAAGCAAGAAATGCAACCATTGAGTTCCGTTCAGCTAATGCTGATGGTGAATCTTCTGCGACATATAAAATAAGTCAGGAGACAGGTCTTGAAGTGTTCTCCTTACCATTCGAAGAAACTTTCATGACCAATGGTATTGGAGCATTCACCATGCTGGAAATAACACCGCGAGAGGATGGAACCTCTATTTGGTATAATGATGCCAAGTATGGTATGGTAGCTAAGGCTGGTTCTGCTATCGATACCAAGGCTATGCTTATCTCACCCAAGATTAACCTCCAAAACAGTACAAGTCCGGTATTAACCTTTGAGCATACAGGCAGATACGTTGGTGATATGTATCATGAACTGACTTTCTGGGTTTCTACAGATGGATGTGAGACGTGGACTCAGTTGCTGATACCTAATTATCCCACATTCAAGGATTGGAATTATGTGAATTCTGGTGATATTAGCTTGAAGGCTTTTGCAGGTCAGATAGTAAATATAGCATTCCAGTATGTCTCTACAACTTCGGCATATGCTACTTGGGAAATCAAGAATGTTAAATTAGAGGATAGAGTACCTGAACTGAATTGTATTGCTCAGATCAATAATGCTACAGCATCAGAGGAAGCTAGTTGGACTGCCACTTTGACGGATGCAGTAGTAACTTATGTGAATGGAGGCAATGCCTTTATTCAGGATGCAACTGGGGGTATTCAACTCTATCAGAATGGACATGCATTACATGCAGGTCAGCTGATTAATGGAAAGGTAAAAGGTACTTCCAAGTTATACAATATGTATGCAGAAGCTACTTCATTGGATCTAAGTGAAGCAACTGTGACAGAGAGTGATGTTGAACCCATTGGGATAGGATTGGATGTTCTTCTTAACGATTACCTGCGTTATCAGAATTGCATGGTTCAACTGGAAAATGTCACTTTTGATACAGGGTTAACGACCAGCAACCGTAATGGCCTGATCAGTCAGAATGGTTATTCCATAGCAGTATATGCTCAAGTTAAGAATAGCATTGAGATGTCGGGGGCTGGCACATTGATTTGTTTCCCCACACGCTATAAGACAAATCTTCAACTTGGTGTTTGGGATAACGAACATTTCACAGCAGATTAACCGAATAAAGACTAGAACACGAAGAGAGGAGTAGCAATGCTCCTCTTTTTGTATACGTTAATTTGTGGATTCGGCGAATAATCCTTATCTTTGCACCCAAATTATGCGAAACAAGTAATAGATTAATATGAAAGCATTTGTTTTTCCTGGTCAGGGAGCACAATTTACAGGTATGGGAAAAGACCTGTATGAGAATAATCAAACTGCAAAAGAATTGTTTGAGAAAGCCAATGATATTTTAGGATTCAGTATAACTTCAATTATGTTTGAAGGAGATGCTGATGAACTCAAACAGACTCGTGTCACTCAACCTGCTGTTTTCTTGCATAGCGTGATTAGGGCTATCTGTTTAGGTGATGAGTTCCAACCTGACATGGTGGGTGGTCACTCATTGGGTGAATTCAGTGCCTTGGTTGCTGCTGGCGCATTAGATTTTGAGGATGGTTTGAAACTTGTTTATGCTCGTGCGCAAGCCATGCAGAAAGCATGTGAGGCAGCTCCTGGTACGATGGCAGCTATCATCGGTTTGCCCGATGAGACTGTAGAAGAAGTTTGCAATGAGATAACATCTCAAGGTAATGGTGTTGTAGTTCCTGCAAATTACAATTGTCCTGGTCAACTTGTAATCAGTGGTAATGTTGATGCTGTGAATGCTGCTTGCGAAAAACTCAAGGAAGCTGGAGCAAAACGTGCGCTTGTTCTTCCAGTTGGAGGTGCGTTTCACTCTCCCTTAATGAAACCTGCGAAAGATGAGCTGCAGACAGCTATTGAGGCAACAGAGTTCCATACTCCTAGATGCCCAATCTATCAGAATGTTGATGGGAAGGCTCATACTGATGCGGCTGATATCAAACAAAACTTGATAGCTCAGCTTACTTCCAGTGTTCGATGGACACAAGAAGTCAATAATATGCTGGAAGCAGGCGCTGTAGATTTCACAGAATGTGGTCCAGGCAAGGCTCTGCAAGGTATGATTGCTAAAATTGCCAAAGGAATAGAAGGCGTAAGCATAACAGGCATTTCATGATTATATATCAAGTATTTCCTCGCCTTTTTGGCAATGATAATCCTTCTCCCGTAAAGAATGGATCAAAAGCCACAAATGGCTGTGGAACGATGTCTGATTTTACAACCAAGGCTCTGGAAGAAATCCGGGGCCTTGGTGCTACATATATATGGTACACGGGTATCATTATGCATGCTACCCAAACAGATTACTCTCAATACGGTATCAAGTCAGATAATCCTGCTGTGGTGAAGGGCAAAGCAGGTAGTCCATATGCAATTCGTGACTATTACGATGTAGATCCTGACTTGGCAACTAAGGTCGAGAATCGTATGCAGGAATTTTCGAATTTGATTCGTCGAACTCATCGTGCAGGTTTGGGGGTAATTATAGATTTTGTGCCCAATCACGTTGCTCGTCAATATCATTCCGGTGCTTGTCCTGATGGAGTTGAAGATTTGGGTGCTGGAGACAATCGTGAATGGGCATTCTCCAGCCAGAACAATTTCTATTATCTTCCAGGTCAAGAATTAACGATCACTTCTCCCGATGAAAGTGCTGTTTACCAGGAATTCCCAGCAAAAGCAACAGGCAATGATGTTTTTTCAGCTTCACCTTCGCGCGATGATTGGTATGAAACGGTGAAACTTAATTATGGTGTAGACATTTGTTCAGGTCGTGTTCCTCATTTCAATCCTATACCAAACACATGGAAGAAGATGCTTCATATCCTTCTTTATTGGGTGAAGAAGGGAATCGATGGTTTTCGCTGCGATATGGCAGAAATGGTTCCTGTGGAATTTTGGGAATGGGTTATACCTCAAGTAAAACGAGAGAATCCAAACATTGTTTTTATCGCTGAAGTATATAATCCTGCAGAGTACCGTAATTATATTTATAAAGGTCATTTCGACTACCTTTATGATAAGGTTGGTCTGTATGATACGTTGAAAGCTGTATCTCAACTGCGTTGTTCAGCTCAAAGTATCACTTATTGTTGGCAGAGTGTGGATGATATCAGAAGGCATATGCTTTATTTCTTGGAGAATCATGATGAGCAACGTATCTCGAGTGATTTCTTTGTTTGTAAAGCAGAAAAAGGTAGGGCCCCTCTGCTTGTCAGTACTTTGATGGGGCAGAATCCCATGATGATTTATTTTGGCCAAGAATTGGGCGAACCAGGAATGGACGAGGAAGGATTCAGTGGACGAGATGGTAGGACTTCCATATTTGATTATTGGACCATAGATTCCATTCGTCGATGGAGGAATAAAGGTAAATTCAATAATGAGTTACTTACAGAGAAAGAAATAGAACTTCGCCATTTTTATCAAAAAATTCTATGTATCAAGGAAAAGAATGCCATTTTCTGCAAGGGTGATTTCTACGATTTAATGTATGTCAATCCTGATATTCATCAGCAATATGTTTTTTTACGGCATTTCAATGGAAAACTTGCTTTAGTTGTGGCCAATTTTGCTGATAATGATGCATTTGTTCAGATAAATATTCCTGAAGATGTAATGCGATTGTATGGGATAGAATCTAGTGACAATTTATCAGCTATAGATTTGCTTTCCGACAAGAAATATTATATACCCTTTGATCCTCAATCTCCAATAGAGATTACAGCTCCAGCTCTCGGAGGCTTGATTCTCTCATTTTGACAATTTCATTTTATTTAGTAACCTATTTGACTTTAATGGACAAGATGTGAGGTGATTCCTTTGTTAAAAAGTATCTTTTTACGGATATTTTTCTTAATTTGAGGAAATTATTCCAATTTTATGTGCTATTTTTGCAAATGATATAAAAATTTGCAGAGAGATGTATGATAAGAACAACCATTTAGTTATAATGGCGGGTGGCATGGGAAGCCGATTGTGGCCCTTGAGTACAGAAGAACAACCCAAGCAATTTGTTGATGTGTTAGGCTGTGGCCGCACCCACCTTCAGATTACGTTCGATCGATTTCGTGATATTATTCCCATTGAGAATATATGGGTTGTTACACTTGTCAACTACGAAAAGTTCGTTCGTTTACAACTCCCTGAGATTCATACTTCAAATATCTTGTTGGAACCATGTCGTAGGAATACAGCTCCTTGCATAGCATATGCAAGCTGGCGAATCAAAGTCCAGAATCCACGTGCTAATATCATTGTTACTCCCTGTGATCATCTTGTTTTGAATATCAAGGAATTTCAGCGAGTCATGCTCTCTACCTTGAAATTTGCTGATGAAACAGATGCTATCATAACTTTAGGCATGAAAGCAAAACATCCTGAGACGGAATATGGATATATTCAGGCAGATTTGACTTGTTCTACTGCACGCAATAAAGAGATTTTCCGAGTGGATGAATTCCACGAGAAACCTGACTTGAAAACAGCGCAAAAGTATTTGACCAAAAACAATTTCTTTTGGAATTCAGGTATATTCATTTGGAACGTAAGTACCATCGTCAATGCATTTCGTGTATATCAACCAACCATTTCTCAAATGTTCGAGGATATGATGTTGCTCTATGGCACCGAAAAGGAACAGGACCGCATCAACGAGATATATCCTTTGTGCGAAAACGTTTCAATAGATTATGCCATCATGGAGAAAGCTGAAGAAGTCTTTGTCTTCCCCGCTGATTTCAACTGGACAGACTTAGGGAAATGGAATTCATTGCATTCTTGTACGGGGAATGATACATACAACAATTCCATTATTGGACAGAATGTACATACCTTTGAGACTAATAATTGCATTATTCATACGATACAGGAAAAGCAGGTCGTTGTCCAAGGCCTTGATGGATATATCATTGCAGAAAAAGATGATACTCTTCTCATTTGTCAAATACAAGAAGAACAACGTATAAAGCAAATGCTGGAACAGCAGTAAAGCCGATCATTTCTTTGATTCTTAACTAAAAATCATTATATATTCTCCAAATTTGATGTTTTCTCGCCATGAAGAAGTTACTCTCATTACCTCCTAATTTGGTTTCCTATTTCCACCAGATACAGAATGTTTCTAAGGATGAATATTTCTGTACCAACGATCCTGTTGGAGCCAAGTTAGGTTCTGGCGGTGGTACAACGTGGCTTCTGCGCGAATGTCATCGCAATTGGGCCCCTGAGATTGATTTCAATGAATGGTTATCCCAGGAGAAACGTATTCTTATTCATGCCGGGGGGCAAAGTCGCCGTTTGCCCAGCTATGCGTCAAGCGGTAAGATTTTGACTCCCATTCCTGTATTCCGTTGGGCAAGAGGGCAACGTTTGGGACAGAATCTTTTAGACTTGCAACTCCCGCTATATCATCGCATCATGGATATTGCTCCCCAGAGTATTCATACGATGATTGTTAGTGGTGATGTGTTTATCCGTGCGGAAAGATTACAAAAGATCCCAGAGGCAGATATCGTATGTTATGGACTTTGGGTAGATCCGTCTTTGGCAAAGAATCATGGCGTTTTCCTTTCCTCTCGTCAACAACCAGGACAACTCGATTTCATGCTCCAAAAACCATCTGTTGAGCATTTGGCTCAATTGATGCAAACTCATCTTTTCCTGATGGATGTCGGAATTTGGCTTCTTAGCGATCGTGCTGTTGAGCGTTTGGTCCATAAAACGTTATCGTCCAATGGTGAGGTATCATGCTATGATCTTTATTCTGATTTTGGATGTGCACTGGGACTTCATCCTTCAGCTCCTGATTCAATGCTAAGTGACCTCTCGGTTGCCATTCTTCCATTAGAGGGTGGCGAGTTTTATCATTATGGCACTAGTCGTGAGATGATTAGTTCCACCATGAAGGTTCAGAATCTGGTTTATGACCAGCGTGCCATCATGCAGTTGAACATTAAACCTCATCCCAGCATATTCATCCAGAATTCCCATTCCGAAATCTCACTCTTAAATACAAATGAAAACACGTGGATTGAGAATTCATGGATTAATAAATCATGGTCCATATCTCACGACAATATCATCACAGGAGTGCCACAGAACGATTGGGCAGTTACCTTGGCACCAGGCATTTGTGTAGATGTCGTACCCATTGGAGAGGAACAATATGTATTACGACCTTATGGCATTAGTGATTCTTTCCGTGGTTCGCTTACGGATCCTCAGGTGGGATATCTCTGTCGTCCAGCCATAGAATGGTTCCATGCTCGCGACATTAATCCTAATCAGATATGTGGTTACGAGGATATTCAGTCAGCTCAAATATTTCCAGTTTTGTCTTCTGTTGAATCACTGGGTCATATTTTACGATTTATGGTGATGGATCCAACCGATGAACAGGGCCGCCAGCTTTGGACGGAATCACGTAAGATGTCTGCTGATGAGATTTGTTCGTATGCTAATCTGAATCGTCTTCAATCTCAACGACTCCAATTCCGTCGCGAATCATGGGAAGCTATAGCCCGCAATCATCGTCGTAGTGTGTTTTATCAACTTAATCTCGATGATGCTGCTAGTGAATTTGCCAGTTTGAAAATACCAGAGCCCGACATGTTGCCTGATAGCGAACCCTTGATGAAGCGCATCAGCGACCAGATGTTCCATAGTCAACTCCGACGTCTTCACGGCAAGAATGGTGATCAGCAAGAGCACGAGGCTTTCGGGTTGCTCAGAGAAGGACTTACAGCTTCTGCTCTTCAGGAAAAGCAAGAACCGAGGTTAGATGTATATGACGACCAGATAGTATGGGGTAGAAGCCCAGTACGTATTGATATTGCAGGCGGTTGGACAGATACTCCTCCTTATTGTCTGACGAATGGTGGAAATGTGGTGAATCTTGCTATAGAACTTAATGGACAGCCACCTATTCAAACTTATGTGAAACCCTGTAAGGAATTTTGCATCATCCTTCGTTCCATTGATCTGGGAGCGATGGAAAAAGTAACGACATACGAAGATCTTCATGATTTCTGTCGTGTCGGTTCACCATTTTCCATTCCCAAGGCTGCACTCTGTTTGGCAGGTTTCAGTCCTCAGTTTGGCTCACAAGCTCAGGCTACATTAGTGGATCAGTTACGAGCATTCGGATGTGGTATTGAGGTTACGTTACTGAGTGCTATTCCTGCAGGTAGCGGCTTGGGGACCAGTAGCATACTTGCTGCCACTGTGTTGGGTTCCATCAGCGACTTTTGTGGCCTCAAATGGGATCAAGCAGAGATATGCAACAGAACCCTCATTCTGGAACAATTGCTTACAACAGGTGGTGGATGGCAGGATCAGTATGGCGGAGTTTTGCATGGAGTAAAGCTCTTACAGACCAGCATTGGATTTGATCAGACACCGGAAGTCCGTTGGTTGCCCGACACGCTTTACAATGATACTGAATATCAGCCTTGTCATCTCCTTTATTATACGGGAATTACACGAACTGCTAAGCAGATATTAGCTGATATAGTGCGAGGCATGTTCCTTTTCGATACTCATCGTCTGGAACTTCTTGCAGAAATGAAGCAGCATGCCTTAGAACTCTATGAAGCTATTCTGCACAATGATTTCCAGCAGATGGGAGCGCTTGTTCGCAAGACATGGCAACAGAATCAGTTGCTCGATAATGGAACCAATCCTCCTGAAGTTGAAGCTATCACACGTCAGATAGATGATCTTTGCCTTGGGTATAAGCTTCCAGGAGCTGGTGGTGGAGGCTATCTTTATATGATTGCCAAAGATCCTAATGCAGCAGCACGCATTCGACATATTCTCACGGAGAATCGTCCAAACTCTTGTGCTCGATTTGTTGAAATGACGCTTAGTAAGACGGGATTGCAAGTAAGTAGGTCATAAACCTTATTCGTTCTCTTGAGGGAATCTTCCCCATACCTGACGGAATGCATACATATAGTATTCAGCAGGGCTGACGCCTGGGAATTCTTTACCAAAGAGATATTCTGTTATTTCTGAATTTAGATGGACTGATTCCTTCAAATATTTCAGATAATTCTTCTTGTCCCCTCCTTTATAGTAACAGAAAGCGATGTACGGGTAAATCTGAGGGTACTCAGACTCGCCGAAGAGTTTCTCCATGCCTTGTAGGATATCCAAAGCATCATGATACATTTGCACTTCACTATAGGAGATGGCAATAGACAACAAAGTGTTTGCTTTATGACTGCTATGGTCAACAGCAAGCTTGAATCGTTCCACAGCTTGCGCGTGTTTGCCATTCTCCAGAAAGAGTTTACCCAATATTAGATCATACTCAAATGTAACGTCGTCAGTCATTAAATCCCTTGCGTTATCCAAAGCCTCTTGAGCTGTTCCCAAGTGATGTAATTTCCCTTCCACGTAGGCTTGTTCCAGATAGATGTGGATTTGTTCTGGAGCCATCTCGTCTCCCGTTTTATTGGCAATGCGAAGTTCGACTGCTGCTTCCTCATACCTTTCCATGTTGGAAAGGCATACAGCATTCAGATAATGTATTGTGGGATCTTTTGGGTTTTCCTCAAGGTACTTCTGATAGAGTGCATGTGCATCCTCGTATAAGTTAAGATGAAAAAGACAATTTGCTTTCAGAATAGTTGCCCGTTGATTACCTTCGTCTATAGCTAATACATATTCGCAGTTGTCTATTGCCTCTCTATAGTTTTCCTGCGATGCATTCGATTCTGCCAAAAGATTCCACAGATTGATGTCAAAAGGTTCCTCGTCCAGAAGTTTATTCAACAGGTTGACAGCCTTTGGGTAATCTCCCAATCCGATAAGAATCTCAGGGTAGAGTCGAAGGCCTGGTTTATAATGAGGAAAATCCTGATTCATCTTATTGCACCATGCCTGAGCTATCTTCCAGAGGTCATAATCCATAAAGATTTCTGTCGCATCGCATAGGAAAAGAGCTTTGTCCTCATCTGTTTTTTCATAGACGCCTTTGAGATATAGGGATGCATCGTGTGCTTTCTGGTCGCGTATCATCAGTTCTGCTTTCAGGAAATGCACCTCTCTATCATTCTGATCCATGATGGAGTCGCATATCTCGTGTGCACGCTCCATATTTCCGTAGAACATCTGCTGGCGTGACAAGAAGATTTGGGGATCCACACTCTCAGGGTGAAGATCAAGAGCCAGTTGAATCGCTTCGTCGGCTTTATCTTCTTGCCCTTTTGTCATATAATACTCAGCAATATCCGTCAGCTCATCCGCATCCAGATAAACAGACGAATTATTAGCCAAAGCATTCTCGTACTTCTCTAGAGCACGCTTGAAGTCTGGTTCCTCGAAGTAATTGAGGTCTTCCTCTCGCATTAAATCCTTTTATGGTAAGATAAAATGAGTTTTCCCTTGAAAAGTTTATTTCTTCACCCACGCTTCTTTCAGTCCAACGGTCCTGTTGAAGACAGGGTGAGCGGGAGTGCTGTCAGGGTCAACATTGTAGTATCCGATTCGTTGGAACTGCAGGTAGCTCAGAGCGGGTAGAGTAGCAGCATATTCCTCTACGTATGCGTTCTTGTTGATGCGCAACGAGTCAGGATTGAGGAAGGGACGCATGGCATCAATTCCACGAACGCCATTCTCCTTTTCGTATTGCTTGATGGCATCACGAGGATTCTCGCAGGTCCAGAGGTTGGCATAGTCGCGCACCTCGCAAGGGATGCTGTGTCCTGCACTTACCCAATGCAGCGTCTTTCCCTTGATCTTGCGGTTGGAACCTGGCATACCACTTTTACTTTCCAGGTCACATTCTGCATGGATGCAGACGATGTTGCCTTCAGCATCTTTCTCGATGCATTTGGCTGGATCCTCATCACACTTGATGATATATCCATTCTTCAGCCTGACTTCCTTGCCAGGACCCAGACGCATGAATTTCTTGTCTGGTTCCTCCATGAAGTCGCTCCGTTCGATATATAGCTCACGAGAGAATCTGATCACATGAGTTCCGCTGTTCTCGTCTTCAGGATTGTTGACGGCCTCCATTTCTTCCACTTTCCCTTCAGGGTAATTATCCAGGATCAGCTTGACAGGATCCACTACAGCATTCACGCGGATGGCACGAGTGTTCAGGTCTTCGCGGCATGCAGCTTCCATTAGTTTTATGTCATTCAGAGCATCAAACGTGGTGTAGCCAATCTTGTCAATGAAATTCAGAATTGCCTGAGGACTATAGCCACGTCGACGTATGCCGCAGATAGTAGGCATACGAGGGTCGTCCCAGCCATTCACAACTCCTTCTTTGGTCAGGATCAAAAGGTTACGCTTTGACATCAACGTGTAGTTCAGGTTCAGTTTATTGAACTCGAACTGGCGGGGACGATTGTCTTCCATGTCACCCTCATCGCCATGCCATTCCTTGATCCAAGTGACGAACAGGTCATACAACTCGTGGTGAGGAACGAATTCCAGCGTACAGATGCTGTGGGTCACTCCTTCCAGATAGTCGCTCTGCCCATGAGTGAAATCATACATTGGATAGGCATTCCATTTGCTGCCCGTTCGCCAATGAGGCATATTCAGCACACGATACATGATGGGGTCGCGGAAATGCATATTGGGACTTGTCATGTCAATCTTTGCTCTCAGCACCATCTTACCTGGTTCCATCTTGCCGGAATTCATCTCGCGGAACAGGCGAAGGCTCTCCTCTGCAGGACGGTCGCGATAGATGCTGTTCGTGCCTGGCTCCGTTGGCGTTCCCTTCTGGGCAGCTATCTCCTCGCTGGTTTGCTCATCCACGTATGCTTTTCCCTGCAGGATGCACCACTCTGCAAAATCCCACAAATCCTGGAAGTAGTCGCTCGCATAGCAGACCTTCCCCCATTCGAATCCAAGCCACTTGATGTCGCGTTCGATGGCTTCCACGTATTCTGTGTCCTCCTTCTGCGGATTTGTGTCATCCATACGCAGATTACATACGCCTCCAAACTTCTTGGCGATGCCAAAGTCCATAGCAATAGCCTTTGCATGGCCAATATGCAGATACCCATTGGGTTCTGGTGGGAATCGTGTCTGCAATCGTCCGCCATTTTTGCCTTCTTCCAAATCCTTTACGACTCTTTGTTCTATGAAGTTCAGACTTTTCTTCTCAGTGTTCTCAGTCTTTACGATTTCTTCCATATTCGGTAATGTTTACTTTTATTCTTCGGCCTCCCATTTCTCCATCAGCAGGCAGACGATGGAAAGCCTTTTGAAAATAATGTGCAAATTTACAGAAAGTCGAGCGCAAAACAAAGAAACTTGTTCCCTTTTTTTGTTGAGGCGCAGTAAGTTCGCGATTATGAATGCAAATTTATGGAAAAACGAGAACAATACTAACAGAAAAACTGTTTTCTCCTCATTTCTGATTGAAAGTTTTTTTGTTGAGATCTGATTTTCGCATCCTCTTTCTTTTTAATATAAGGTACGCGAGAGATGTTTTTTCACATATTTTTTCATTTTGTGTTGTAAAACATACTCATTCGTTTGTCAATAAAGATGAGAACCTTTAATTTTGTCATCAGAAAACGTTGAACCAATCTTTTTTACCTTAAAATAAAAACTAATATCTATTGGATCAGGTGTCTCGAAAGGGCACCTGATTCTTTATGTTACGCTTTACCTGAATCGGCCTCATCATTATCTTCATCGTAATCATTTGCGGCACATTCATTCCTCAACGAGTGGGTAGTAAAAAGACAACACGTTGAATCGGCCAATTCAACGTGTTGAAATCGTCAACTCAACACGTTGTGTTTCTCGTTTCAACGTGTTGCAGGAAAAGAGTCATTTCATCCTCTTTTTTACAGGTAGGTTTACCCCATCGTTATCATTGATTTCGAGACCGATGAAGGCACTTTTTCCCTGAGCGTTTAGGAAGGATGGGAAATGCTGAACGGGCGAGAGTCTTCCCTTAGCCCTTAGTTTGCTGCCTCAAACTCGCGAAGGAAGCGTACATCGTTTTCTGAGAACATGCGCAGATCCTTCACTTGATACTTCAGGTTGGTGATGCGCTCGATACCCATACCAAAGGCATACCCTTTGTAGATGGTGCTGTCGATGCCGTTGGCTTCCAATACGGCAGGATCCACCATTCCACATCCCAATATCTCTACCCATCCTGTATGTTTGCAGAAGGAACAACCTTCGCCGCCGCAGATGTTGCAGGAGATGTCCATCTCTGCACTGGGCTCTGTAAAGGGGAAGAAACTTGGACGAAGACGGATTTTCGTGTCGGCTCCAAACATTTCCTGGGCAAAGAGCAGCAAGACTTGCTTCAAATCAGTAAAACTTACATCTTTGTCGATATAGAGTCCCTCAACCTGATGGAAGAAACAATGTGCGCGAGCGGATATAGCCTCGTTGCGGTAAACCCGACCTGGGCAGATGACTCGAATGGGAGGTTGGGTGGACTCCATTACTCGAGCCTGAACGCTACTGGTATGGCTACGTAGGATGATATCCGGATGTGACTCTACGAAGAAGGTGTCCTGCATGTCGCGAGCTGGATGGTCATCTGCAAAATTCAGGCTACTGTAAACGTGCCAGTCATCTTCAACTTCAGGACCTTCAGCCAGGGTAAAGCCTAGGCGGCCAAAAATGTCGATAATCTCATTCTTTACGATGGTCAAAGGGTGACGGGCTCCCAAAGGAATGGGGTAGGGCGTGCGGGTAAGGTCAACGGTGGCGCCAGCAGTCTGTTCCGTCTGAGCAGCTTCTTTCAGGGCGTTGATCTTCTCCTGAGCCATAGTTTTCAGTTGGTTGATTTTCATGCCCACCATCTTTTTCTGTTCGGCAGGTACGTTGCGGAAATCATTCATCAATGCGGTGATTTCACCTTTTTTACTCAAATATTTGATGCGCAGGGCTTCTGCTTCCTCTGCTGTCTTTGCATGGAGATCCGCAATCTCACTTATCAATTCCTGAATTTTTTCTATAATCATTTCGATATGTTTTTTGCTCTTGTTTGAAATTTCACTGCAAAGGTAGCAATTTCTTATGAAAAAATGAGCGTATATGGAATTAAAAGCGTACTTTTGCATGATTTTTGTAAATCATAGTTGGTATGTTCAGCAAGATTTGGGAAATCTGTTCCCTGTCATTAGCGTTTTGCTTGTTTCTCTCTTGCCAAAGTCGTTCCAATTCTCGAGAGATTGTGGAATCGGCTGACAGCCTTCTCTATGCTGAAGAGGACACGTTTGACATACCTGAGAAGGAAGAAGATGCCCTAGAGGAAGTAGGCTCGCTCGAACATCTTGATGTCAACTTTGATGATTTCATGTTTTCATTCATTCGTAGCCGTCAGCTCCAGCGTGAACGAGTGTCCAGAGACCTTTTTGTATATGATGAAGAAGGAAATGAGGTGGCTTTGAGTCGCACAGACCTCCGTGATGCTTTCTCGTTCCTCAATGGGGAATATTATACTGTGCTGTATGGTAATGTGAATCAGATCGAGGAGGAGAAAAACAACCAATCCGACGTGATAGATGTGGAGCGCATCGATTTGGACCTGTTTCATGTTACCACATATACTTTCCTGCAGGAGAAAGGAAAGTGGATGCTGGCTGACCTTAACGATAATTCGTTTGCAGAGGATGAGCTTTCTGATTTCCTCACCTTCTATGCCCATTTTTCTGTGGATTCAGTCTTTCAAGCTGAGAGCATTGCTCAACCTCTGACAATCAGGATGATGGATCCTGACGACGAACTTGGTGTCATAGACGGCACCATTGATGCTCTTCAATGGTCCATCTTTTGTCCTGATGTGCCAGAAGGAGTGATTTCTAATATTCGCTACGGTCAGTCTTATGACAACCCTCGACACATCGTCCTTCAGAAGTGCGGAATTTCCAATGGTATGCAGGAACTTTTCACTTTCGACAAGACTGGCGGGCGATGGAGGCTCACGGCTTACGAGAATTAGCAGGATGTGATAGATGGGAAAACATTATGGAATTCGAACAAAACAAATCTCTCCTTCCTTATAATACATTTGGCATAGATGCCAGAGCTGCATATTTTGCAGAATATTCCAGCGAGGAAGAACTGGCGGAGATACTTGATGAGTACCATCGTACCTATGCCCATTTGCCGCTGTTGCATATCGGAGGAGGCAGCAATTTACTTTTCCTGTCTGATTTCTCTGGTCTTGTTCTCCACTCTCGCATTCTTGGCATCCATCGGATAGAACCTGTTGATTCCTCAGAAATTCTGGTTCGTGTGGGAGCGGGTGTCGTGTGGAATGATCTGGTTTCAACCTGTATATCTCATGGATGGTATGGACTCGAGAACCTTTCTCTCATCCCAGGTGAGGTGGGAGCAAGTGCTGTACAGAATATTGGTGCCTATGGGAGTGAGGTAAAGGATTTTATCCAATCTGTGGAATGTCTCTCTCTCTCAACTGGAGAAAAGCGTGTTTTCCAAGCTGACGAATGTTGCTATGCCTATCGCAACAGCATCTTTAAGCATGACTTGAAGGGGCAGTTCGCTGTCACTCATGTCACGTATCGTCTCAGCTCACACTTTGTTCCCTGCCTTGATTATGGAGGGCTTCGTGCAGCTCTGAAGTCTCAGGGAATATCTGAAGATGTTCTTACTGCACAACGGTTGCGTGAAGTCATCATTGGCATCCGTAAAGCTAAATTGCCAGATCCGAAAGTTCTGGGAAACGCAGGCAGTTTCTTCATGAATCCCATCGTGTCGAAGGAAGAGTTTCAACGTGTCAAATCTCAATACCCAACGCTTCCTTCCTATCCTTTCAACGAGTCGCATGTCAAGGTTCCTGCCGCATGGCTTATCGAACAAACGGGTTGGAAGGGCCGTTCTTTGGGGCCAGCCGCAGTTCACGATCGGCAAGCATTGGTTCTTGTCAATCTTGGTGGGGCTACAGGGCAGGATATTCTTCGGCTTTGTGATGAGGTTCGATCCTCTGTTTTCAACAAGTTTGGGATAAATCTTTGCCCAGAGGTGAACTTCATTGGAGGATGAGAATCTAAAAGAGGGAAGCCCCCTTGCGAGAACTTCCCTCTTGTTGTCTTTTTCGTTTTATTTGCCAGAGTCTTTTCCTTTGTTCTGATAATGGGTTCGATAGTACTCGTAAACTTCTTTGGCCGTTTCTGGCGCATTGGTGGTGATGTAGTCAATGCCCAAATTGGACATCTCTATCATTTCACTTCTGTCATTGATAGTCCAGACATTGGTCGTCATTCCCAACCTCTGAGCCTCTGGAATCCATGTGGGGTTGTTGCGGTAGTTCTTGGCTGTATAGTCAAGTCCCATGATGCCATTGTTATAGAGGGTTTGTGGGTCCTTATCGCCGTTCAGGTAAGCTACGTGAGCATTGGGGTCCAATCTGACAATCTCGCGGCATAGGTTGAAACTGAAAGCGATGTATTCCACTTTATCCTGGAGTCCCATACGTCGAACTTGGGTCACGCAACTGTCACAACATATCTTTCCACGTGCCTCGTCGCTGTGCGTTTTTATTTCAATGATCAGTTTGCAGGAATCTTCTTTGGCAAGCATTTCCAAAAAGTCTTTTAATTCTGGCATCTTCTCGCCGTTCTTGAGAGTCAGATTCTTGCATGTGTTATAGTTGGAGTTTTGGATGTTGACTCCATTGAAAGTCGCATCGTGGTTCACCATCACATGCCCATCCAAAGTAATCCAGACATCTGTCTCAGAACCATAGCATTGGGCATCGAAGGCATTCTGTAGCGAAGATCGGCTGTTCTCAGCAGAGCCAGCCTTGTCCCAGTATCCTCGATGTGCAATGACTTTCATACCGTGTGGCAAGGTGGTGGTGACGGTGAAGGTACAAGTGCCCAACCGTTGTGTCTTGTCGCCACGAATTAGGATGAGGGCGTACTGGTTCGTGGTCAGTTCCTCAGGGATGGTGATGCTGCCACCTTCTTCCGTTACGTTTTCCAGAGGGATTGTTATGCTGCTCGACGAGTTGATTTGCAGGAGCATAATCATGTCGCCCTCTTGGAACCCTGTTCCTTCAATTGCAAAACTTGTGCCTGGAGCCACTGGGTATCCACTTGAATAGGAAACATTGGCGACCATAGGCTGGGGAGCATTTTCTTCCAGAATGTGGACTGGCTCCCACAATTTTTTCACTTCTTCTTCTGTGAGAGGCTTGTTATATACTCGGGCAATGACAACATCACCTCTCCAGCCTGCCTCTGCACCGTTGGCACTTGCATCACCGCCTACACAGAACCAGTTGCATCCAGCATTGGCAAAGCGGAAGTCACCAGGAGAATCCACAGTGTTGCAGAGTTCTCCATTTACATAAATGTAGGACTTGGCCTCTTCCTTATTATAAACGCCAATCACATGGTAATAGAAACCAGATTGGGGAAATACGTTACTGGTAGTCCATCGCCATGTACTAGAACCAGTAGTAGAGACATTGGGCAGGAAAGTAAACGAATTTTGTGGGCCATTGGACAATCTGTTAATCAGGAAACCTGTGCCACCGGCTTGCATTGCAGAAAAGGGCTTGGCCTCCACGTCAGGAAGGTTCCCTTCATAATCAGGCATTACCAAAACCTCCAAACTGTGACCATCGGCCAAGGCATCGCGGAAAGCTTTGTTGTCCTCAAAATTAATCTTGTAATAGTCAGAAGGTTTTGAAGACCAAGGGGTCGTGAAGTTGGCAGTATAGCATTTGAAAATTTCATTGTAATATACATTTTGCGCGTTTCCACATTTTTCTATCTTCATTTTCATGGGAGACAAGTCAATTGCCGTTCCGTCGGAATTGAAACAAACATCCAAAAGGTCGGCAATAGGCTTGTCTTCATCATTTTCTCCATTTTCGTGATGAGAATTAGCTTGGTAATAAGCATAAACCTCTTTGGCTGTTTCAGGATTATTTGTGGTGATGTAGTCGATGTCGAGATTTGACATTTCAATCATCTCATCCTTGCTGTCGATGGTCCAAACGTTGGTTGTCATGCCCAGTTCTCTGGCTTTAGGGATCCATGAAGGATTTCTTCGATAGTTGTTGGCCGTGTAGTCAAGTCCCATGATGCCGTAATCGTAAAGGGTTTGTGGGTCTTTGTCGCCATTCAGGTAAGCAACGTGGGCATCAGGATCCAGTCTGACAATTTCTCGGCATAGGTTGAGACTGAAGGCGATGTACTCCACCTTATCCTGAAGTCCCATGCGATGAACCTGAGTAACGCAACTGTCACAGCAAATCTTACCACGCGCCTCATCGCTGTGAGTCTTGATCTCAATGATGAGCTTACAGGAGTCTTCCTTAACGAGCATTTCCAGGAAGTCTTTCAACTCAGGCATCTTCTCGCCATTGCTGAGCGTGAGATTCTTGCAAGTTTCATAGGTTGAGTTCTGGATACTGACGCCATTGAAGGTTGCATCATGATTTGCCATCACGTGGCCGTCCTGTGTGATCCAGACGTCTGTCTCTGAACCATAACATTGTACATCGAAGGCATATTGCAGAGACGCGCGGCTATTCTGGGCGGCACCAGCCTTGTTCCAGTACCCGCGATGTGCAATGACCTTCATGCCATGAGGCATGCTGGAGGTTACCATAAACGTGCAAGTGCCCAACCGTTGAGTCTGGTCGCCACGCTTCAAGATGATGCTGTATTGATCGCTGGTAAGTTCCTCAGGGATAGTGATGGTACCACCTGTCTCAGTCACATTCTCCAAAGGAAGGGTGATGCTGTTCGACGAGTTGACTTGTTGCAGCACAATCTGGTCACCCTCTTGGAATCCTGTTGCCCCAATCTTGAAGTTCGTGCCAGGAGCTACAGGATATCCGTTCGAGTAGGTTACATTGCTGACCATAGGCTTGGGAGCATTCTCTTCCAGTATGTGGACTTGTTCCCATAGTTTGCTGACTTGTTTTGCATTGAGGGGAGAGTCGTAGATACGTGCCATGACGACATCACCATTCCAAGCGGTATTACCATTGTTGCCTGAGGGATCACATCCAATGCCAAACCATCCGCTCCCACTTTGTGGAAGAACAAAGTTTCCATCTGCGTTCACCGTATTCTTGAGTTCTCCGTTAACGTAGATGTAGGCCTTCTTGAGAGCCTTGTTCCATACGCCTACCAAATGATAGTAAACGCCAGGCTGAGGAACCACGCCGCTGGTAGCCCAGCGCCAAGTGCTGCTTCCACTTGTAGACACATTGGGCAGGAAAGTTATCTCGTTTTGTCGGCTTCCGCTAATAGTGCTGATGAGAAATCCTGTGCCTCCTGCCTGATGGCTGGAGAACCACTTCGCCTCAACGTTTGCAATAGGCGGAGTATAATTACCCATCATGATACATTCCAGCGTGTGTCCGTTTGCCAGCATGTTCTTGAATTTCGTGTTGTTCTCCCAGTCAACCTTATAGTAGCCAGATGCATTACCTGACCAGGGATTCACGAAGTTGGCGGCATAGCGTTTGTATGTTTCATTGTAATATACGGTTTGCGTGTTCCCTATCTTCTGAACATTCATCTGCATGGGAGATATGTCGGTTGCTGTGCCGTCAGCATTGAAGCGAACGTCCAACATGTCGGCTTGAGGCACATCGGTTGTGAAGGATATGCTATCCACTTGACTACGAGGGGCTGTGTAAAGAACCTTCCTGGCAGCATCATATAAGGTGACTATGCTCTTGCCTTCCTCCATCGCTACGCTATCCACGTTGGCAGCTTTCTCGCGATGCATGATAACGCCACTCTTATATATATAGAGGTTGTCATTAGTTTGGCTATTGGCACTGACGCCACACATTACTAAGGCTGTCAGGACAAGAATGTCCTTGGAAATAGCATTTTTTTTCATGGGGCACATTACTTCTTTAGAATTTTCTTTATGGATTTTTGGCCATTCTCATTCACTTTCATGATGTATATGCCAGCTGGAAGGTTATCCCTGGTCTCTTGTTTTACTCCAGTCAAGCTGTAGATGGAGTTTTGCTGTCCACTCTTTGCTTCTGGTGCCACGACTCCTGTTGGAATGGGGGTGGGGTAGAAACGGAAATAGTCGAATGTGTCATAACTGGTGGTTTGAGTTTCACCATCGATGGTGACAACCTGTATCCCTGTTTCGCCAAACTCAATCCGCTGAATGCTCTTTGCTTGGAGGACAGGCGTATATAAGTCAGAGGTGTAGACGTAAATGTCATGTTGTGCGAGGGTACTACCCGATATGGCAAGCAATGCCATGATTAGTATTTTTTTCATGTAGTGTTAGTTTTTGATGGATTTATTCAATTATGATTCCAGGGTACGTGTTCTGAACCTCTTTGTAACTCGTTAAGTTGCCGATATCATAACGTTGTCCTGGCATTTCCATTGCGTGGACTGTTGTCTGGGTGCAGAGCCATGCGATGTAGCTTCCTGGTGCATCTGTGCCACATCCCGCATTGATGCCTGTCTGTACTAAGCGTGCATCTTCGCGGGTATAGTAATAGAAAGGAGGACAGCACCAGTGGGTCTCTGGGGTGGGAGATTTTTCTGTCATGTGGAGAACACGATCATTCTCATCTATCGTCACTATGCCACACTTCAACAGTTTCTCGTAAGTGGGCTCATAATAGCGCATGATGCAGCTTGTCTTCTTCTCCAAAGCATATCGAGCGAAGCGTTGCAGGCTAAAGTCCAATACGTTATCGCCTGCAATGACGAGCATATCATCGTCCAATTCCAATTTGTCTATGGTGAACTGGATATCTTTTACGGCACCCAGGCGCGTCTCGTTGGTACTGGTTCCATCATCCACCACAGTGATTTTTTGTTTCTTTCCTTTAGCCCAATCTGTGAAGTGATGGGCAAACCGATGATTAGAGATAATGATGAACTCATCAACAAGCCCAGCTCCATCGATATCATCGACCAACCAATCCAAAATGGTCTTGTCTTTTACGTTGAGGAGTGGTTTAGGATAATTCTCAGTCAAAGGGTAAAGACGTGTGGCATATCCTGCTGCCAATATCAGACATTTCATGGATTTTTCTCTATATTTATGATTGTTCCTCTTTAAATAAGACCATCGGCGCTGTCGCAGACATGTACCATATACTTGCCTTTCAATTCAGGGAAAGCTTTGAGGTATTCCTCGCTAACATTCCTTACGATGCTTTCTTGATAGGCAGGATCAATAAGGGCCATGCAACAACCCTTGAAACCAGCTCCGCTGAAGCGTCCTCCATAGATACCTTCTGTGTGGGTCATAATGTCGTAAAGAGCTTTCAACTCAGGGGAGCCTGTTTCCCAGTTGTATATGCTTGACCATCCACTTTCGAAACTCAATCGGCCGTATTCCTCAATGTCACCACGTCGCCATGCTTCAGCTCCTTTCTGAACGCGATCATATTCACTGATCCAATGCTCAGCACGTTTGTGCCAATTGTCAGGAAGGCGGTCCTTATACTTGTCGTATACCTCGCGAGGAATGTCACGCATGTTTGTCTCTTGGAACTTTCCGTACTCCATGCCTGCATAGGCAGCAAGGGCATAGGCGGCACTTCGTAATTCATCCACTCGCATGTTGAACTTGCTGCCTGCCAAAGTTCGCTCCACACCACTGAAAAAGATGGCTATCTTGTAGGGCTTCATCGAGGGATTGGCTGGAATCAGTTCGTAGGTGTCATCCTTCGTGTCGAGATAGAGCATGTGATCTTTGCGCGCATACATCTCGCAACTTTGGTCGAGTTTTCCGCTGCTGACACCCACGTATTCATTTTCCGCCTTGACAGACATCATGATAAGTTCTGTGGGCGTTGGACTTATTTCGTTCACATCGCAGAGAGCTTTCAGGAAGACCAGCACGACTGCGGCTGAAGAGGAAAGTCCGCCAATGGGCAGGCTCCCTTCAATAACTCCACTGATACCTTTACTGATACGATATTTCTCAGTTAACTTCAGGGTTGCGCCACGCAAGTAATCAGCCCAGTCTCCTTCTTTGGTTCGAGGAACCTCGTGAATATGCCATTGGGCACGTTTGTCGAACTGAAGAGAACATAGTTCCACAATGCCGTTCTGCTTGGGACGGTATGCGATGTGGATACCCTTGTCGATGGCAAAGCCTGTGATTTTTCCCAGGTTGTGGTCAGAATGAGCACCCAGGGGACATATCCTGTAGGGGCAGAATGCCAGGTGTTCAGGTGATTTCTTGTATATTTCCAGAAATTTATCTTGACATAACATATTCAAAAGTGCATTTTAAATTATTTTCAAAATACAAAAATAGGGAAAAATATTCATATTTTCAGTTACATTTCCGTTAAATAGACTTATTATCCCACTTTTTTATTTTTTTTGCATGATTGTTTGTTGCAGAATGATTCCAAATCAGTTGTAGATGACCAGTTCTGCATGAATATGTGGTGAGATGAAAGTTACGATATTAGGGACAGGAACTAGTTGTGGAGTACCACAGATAGGTTGCCATTGTGCTGTATGCATGAGCGGGGATCCTCGAGACAAACGTCTTCGTTGTTCTGCTTTGGTAGAGACAAACGAGACCAGAATCCTGCTTGATTGTGGACCTGACTTTCGTGAACAAATGCTGAGGGTTGGGTTTGATAAGGTTCTGGATGCCGTTTTCATCACTCACGAGCATTACGATCATGTGGGTGGTTTGGATGACTTACGCCCTTTCAGCTACATGCAGAATCTGCCACTCTATGCTGACCCATATGCGGCTTCTCACTTACGACAGCGACTGCCTTATTGCCTTGTGGAACATAAATACCCTGGGATTCCTCATCTAAGACTTGAAGAGATGGAGCCTCATGAGGTTGTCACCGTGGGTGACATCAAGGTGACTTCTCTACGTGTACTTCATGGTAAGCTGCCTATCCTGGGGTTTCGCATCAACGATTTTGCTTACATATCCGACATGACTACTATGGAGGATGAAGACGTGGAACTTCTTCATGGTATCAAACTTTTGATAGTGAACGCATTGCGACACGAGCCGCATCCTACTCACCAGACGGTCAAGCAAGCCATTGAATTCAGTCGCAGAGTAGGGGCGACCTTTCCTACATATCTTATCCACATGTCTCATCACGTTGGGTTACATGCCGTTGAGGATGCCATGCTACCTGAAGGAATCCATTATGCTTATGATGGTTTGGTGCTAGAAGTCTAGCGAAGTTTGTTACGAAGGAAATGTTTCCTGACGAGGGAAAAGAATATGATTACGCCAAGTGCATTGATCAGCCACGCTACCCAGAATGCCGTACCGTAACCCCAGTTCTCGGCTACGATGCCGCCAAAGATGATTCCTAGTCCCATACCAAGATCCCATGCGGTCAGTAATGTGCTGTTGGCTGTACCTCGTTTGTTGTTTGGGGCCAGATTGATAAACATTGTTTGGAAAGCTGGAAACATGTGACCGTTGCCTAATCCAATGATGAGGGCGGCACCATAGTATCCGATTGGATGGTGGAATGCCGCGAAGAGCAGGTAACCACATACACTGACGAGCACTCCATGGCTTGCGTTCTCGACGACCTTACCCTGTTGCAAAGCATGCGCTCCCACCAATCGGCTCATGATCAAGCCTGCACTCAATAGTGCAAAAAAGAGGCCTGTGCCTGCCGTTATGCCCAACTCCTCTTTTCCATATATGGCCAAATAGGTGGAGATGACTCCGTAGGAGAACGAGTAACAAGTCATGGCTACGCCTTCAATCCATCCCTCCAAGAGGAGGAAACGGTCGAGCGAAATGGGACGTTTCTCGCGTTGCAATTCACGCTCTTTCAGTTTCAGCGTGGAATTGATGAGAAATCCCATTCCTGCAGCAATAAATGCAAGGGTGAAAATGAGTTGATAATTGTTCCACCACTGATAGATGAGTAGCCCTACTGTAGGTGAGATGGCTGTCGCCAAATTGTTGCTGAGTCCATAGTATCCAATTCCTTCAGCCCTTCGTGTGGGATGAAGAACATCAATTGCAACTGTACTGTTTGATACTGTAGTCGCTCCCATGGGGGCACCATGAAGAGTACGGATGATGAAGAACGAGAGCAAACTACCAGCCAGCAGATATCCACCAAAAAGGATGAAAAAAAGAAACCAGCAACTGAGAAGTATGACCTTGCGGGGAAAACTGTCTACAAGGAAACCACTGAAAGGACGAATCAGCAGGGCGGTCAGCGCATAGCCGCTCAATATCATGCCTATCTCGTCCTTACTGGCGCCAAACTCTTCACTTAGGTAAAGTGGAAGTAGGGGAGTCAGAATCATGAAGGAGAAGTAGAGCATAAAGTTGGCGCTCCAGGCCTTCAGGTAGTTGGGGTTCCAGATTCTCTCCATCTCACCAACGCTTGATCAGGATGGCAGGATTCACCCTCAGATAAATGCCAAAGGAGAAGCACAGGTCGTTCTCGTTGTGGGAATGTGCGCTGAAGGCTTCCAGCTCGCCTCCCAGTTTGTAGGCCTGACTGAAGGCATGGGTATAGTCGACACGTAGATATGCCGTATGCATCGCGTCGAAAGTGAGATTGTCACGTTTGATGGAAATGGTGCTCATAAAGGTAGAACCGTAGAGATTTGCATACTGCTTGGGTGCATCAAAGTATCCCAGTTTCATGCCAAGCTTATTCCATAGAGTCGTTGATATCCCAACATGTGTAGCGAAACCTGTATCGAAGGGCCATAGGTGGCCACTCTGCTGATAACTTCCTAGCAAGTTCACCTCGCTTGAAAAGCTTGTGAGGACACGATTGACTGCTGGCACATAATCCATGCGTATTCCGGCAGATGCATTGCATAAGGTTTGCACACCTAGTTCTGTCACGTCCTGCTCGCCTCCCCTATGTTGGATGAGCAACTGGATGGGTGTGCTCCAGTGAAAACGACTTGCGGTATTATTCCATTGGATACGTGAGTTCACTCCCACCGTAAAAGCTTCCTGGTGAGTGTCCAGCTCGTAAATGTAACTTTGCCAATTGAGCCATGTATCTAAGTGGATGTGTTTCCTGTCCAGTAAGATTTGTACGCCCATCTCAGGGTCGGCTGATATGTTCTGCTCAGGATTGTAAAGTGGGTCAATCAGCTGATGGTTCTGTGCTCCGTAGATGTTGCCCAACACGAAGGTTAGATGACGTAGGTCGGCTTGGGCTCGGAACCAAGGCAGCAGGTGCACTCCACTTGTGTATTGATTGCCTTTCCATGTGGCGATGTCATGATAGGCATAATTGGGGTATTTGTTCGCTCCGTCCAAGATGAGGCCATGGAGTCCCAGTTCCAAATGTATGGATGTAATGGGGTTGTAGGTTAGTTTAGGCTGGAGCCATGTCCCTGGTAGGGAGTATCCGCGAGTAATTTGAGAATCATATTCATTATCGCGGAAGAAAGCGAGTGCGTTCAGTTCCACTTTCAGGGCTTTGATGTCTGTTGTGTCTATTCTGTATTCATCATGGAACATCTTATCCCATATCTGTGCCAGGAGTGGCATATTGAAGGCTGATAGGATTGTAAGAGAGAACAGAACTGCGATTCGCCTCATTTCTTTGTCCCTTTATAAATAAGGTATAGTACGACTCCTGCCCCTAAGAGGATCATGGCGATCTTCAGGTAACCAGAATATTCGGCTACTGTAGAGTCCAACTTGTCATAGGGAACCACACTGGCCAGATAGAATCCGATTGCTGCCAGTATAGAGTTCCATACACCAGCTCCCAAGGCTGTGTAACCAATGAATTTTCCAAAGTCCATCTTTGCCAGACCTGCAGGGATGCTAATCAGTTGTCGAACGGCAGGAACCAATCTCCCCACAAAAGTTCCAATGGCTCCATGCTTCTGGAAATATTGTTCTGCCTGTTCAACCTTTTCTTGGTCTATCAGACACATGTGCCCCCATCGGCTATTGGCAAACTTGTATATGATAGGTCTGCCCAAATAAAGGGCAAGCCCGTAGTTGACTACGGCTCCAATGATGGCGCCTAATGTGGCTGCTATTACGATTAGTATAACGTTTTGTTCCCCATTTGCTGCTGCCATATAGGCGGCAGGAGGCACGACAACCTCGCTGGGGAAAGGAATGAAGCTGCTCTCGATGGCCATTAGTAGACAGATGACCCAATAGGTGAGATGCTTCAGACACCATGCTATGAATGGTAGACTCTCCATCAGATGAATTTTTTACGAAATGTTTGCTTGTTGCTGAATCGCCAACGTAAATATGCCGTGATATCCCACAAGGGCAATAGGTTGACCATCAGGGGCAAAGTGAAATGAAATGTTTGGGCTCCCAGGGCTTTCGCCGTATAGTTGAAGCAATAGTCACGTGTGATTAAATGTATCAGCCATAAAAGTATAAATCCTCCTATCACGTAGTAATTGGGATAATGCCAGATAGCAAAGGGGATGAGGACCATGTTGAATGCTGGTTGCAAAAGGGCCAGACAAGCGTACCAGGTTCGGTAGAGGCACGAATGCTTCATGTGACGACGCGTTTCCATGAAGAAGACTTGATCTTGCCGCCAATGATGGTCGGAATGAGGCTTGTCCTGCGTTAAGATAGCTTGAGGCGTCAGGACCGTAGTGAAGCGTCCTCTTTCTACATTGTTGTTTACCATGAGTTCTTCGGCTCCTGCAATCAGATTGGCATGTGCGGCGAATCCTTGGTGGTCCATGAATTTACTGCGTCGATAACAAATGCAGTTACCATCGGACCTGTATGGGGCATGACGTTCGTTAAAGGGGATCCATAGCATTTGTTGCCAAAGCTTCATAAACTGCCATTTGTGAGCATTCCAACCATGGACTTCCTCATAGTGTACGAAAGCCTGTACGGCATCCTTTTCTGGCGAGCATGAAACACATAGATTACTTAGCCATTCTGTGTTTGAGGGGTTACAATCAGGATTGAGCAGTACTACCCATTCATTATCAGCTGCCTTAATGCCAAGAGTCAAGGCGAGGCGTTGAAGGCTTATGTCGCGAGCGGTGGCAGGAGTGGCTGTATGTCGCAAATTGGGATACTCCTCTTCAAGAGCTTCCAGTAAGGGTATCGTCTCGTCTGAGCTGTTTATGTCTACCACGATGACCTCAAAATCTTTGGGATAATCTTGCCCAAGCAGGACTGGTAGTTTTTGGCGTAGCAAACTCTCCTGGTTGTGGGTGACCATAATAATGCTGACAGAAGGAACCTCTTTTGTTTCTGTACGAGCCTTTCTTGCCATTTTGCCTAGTTTCTTGTAATGCTGGCAACGTAACATAGATAGTATCCACAACAATAGTGTTAAGCCATAAAGAGGAACGAGTTCCATTCTTTCTTTCAATTGGTTGATTTGGGGATTTCAACTAGATGTCTTCGCTAACGTAACCTTGTGGAATCGAGCGGCAGTTGTATTGACTTGCCATAATTTCACCATAGGCACCTGCTGAACGAATGGCGAGTAGGTCTCCACGTTTGGTTTCTGCCATGGGGTAGTCCTTCACGAAGGTGTCGCTGCTTTCACAAATAGGGCCTACTACATCGTAAATCTCTGTAGGAGCTTTGCTGGTCAGATTCTCCACTTTATGGTATGCGTCGTAGAGGGCAGGGCGTATGAGTTCCGTCATGCCAGCGTCCACAATGACGAACTTCTTCGTGCTTCCTTGTTTCACATAAAGACAACGTGTCATCAGATTGCCGCATTGCCCAACAACAGCACGTCCCAACTCGAAGTGCAGATGTTGTCCTGGGCGGAGTTTCAGGTGTTGGGAATAGGTGTCGAAATATTTCTTGAAGTCAGGAATGGGATGTCCGTCCGGATTCTCGTAATCGATACCAAGCCCGCCTCCTACATTGATGTTCTTCACCTCCTTGATACCTTCTGCTTCAAGTCGATCTTGCAACTCGTTGATACGATGGCATAGTGCGATGAAATTATCCATATCCAGGATCTGGCTTCCGATATGGAAATGTAGTCCCACAAAAGTCACGTTGGGGAGCGAATCGGCCAATTTGATGATTTTCTCCATATCCTCCATTGCAATTCCGAACTTGTTCTCAGCCAAGCCTGTGGTAATATTGCTGTGCGTGTGTGCATCCACGTTGGGATTGATGCGGAAACTCACGTGAGCCATCTTGTTCATGCGACAGGCTATCTCGTTGATTACCTCCAGTTCAGGAATACTTTCCACGTTGAAGTATTGGATACCAACTTTCAATCCCAGCTCTATTTCCCAGTCACATTTCCCTACACCTGCAAAAACGATCTCGTCAGCGGGAAATCCTGCCTTCAGGCAAGCCTCTATTTCACCTCCGCTCACGCAATCCGCTCCCATTCCAGCAGCTATGATGTGGCGCAGGACTTTCGGATTGGCGCATGCCTTGACAGCATAGTGGAGATGATATCCTGCATGCTTGTCAGTTTCGGCCTTGATGGCACTTAGTGTCTCATCCAGCAGTTCCGTGTCATAGTAATAGAAAGGAGTGCGGAGTGTTTTGAATTTTTCGATTGGGAATCTCATAACGCAGGTCGTGATGTCTTGGGGAATGTATTCTGTTATTGTTCTTAATCCTTGAAGAGTGTTTCGCTCAAGGCTTGCAAGGTACGTTTCTTATGCTCTTTTCTGACCAGGAAGGAAATGTTGTGGCTTGAACCTCCAAAGCTGATCATGCGAACGGGAACATCGCGTAAGGCTTCGCATGCAATCGTTTCGAAGCCAATGTTTTCAGGCCCCAAGTCACCCACTACACAGATAATCACCATGTCCTTGTCCACATTGACTGTTCCGTATTTCTTCAATTCGTCAATGATGTCGGTCAAGTGGGTCGGGTTGTCGATTGTCACACTCACGCCCACTTCGCTTGTGCATACCATGTCGATGCTGGTCTTGTAGGATTCAAAGATTTCGAATACTTTGCGTAGAAAACCATAAGCGAGAAGCATTCTGCTGCTTTGGATTTGCACGCACGTAATGTTGTCTTTGGCAGCTACAGCCTTGATGGTACCATGCTGGAAAATGTTGTTGATGATGGTGCCAGGAGCCGTTGGGTCCATCGTGTTAAGCAGGCGGACGGGAACGCCGGCAAACTTGGCAGGTTGGATACAGGTGGGATGCAGGATTTTTGCTCCAAAATATGCCAACTCAGCCGCTTCCTCGAAATGCATTTGTCGTACGGGCTTCGTGTTTTCCACGATGCGTGGATCATTGTTGTGCATGCCATCAATGTCGGTCCATATCTGGATCTCTTCCGCTTGAATGGCTGCGCCCAGCAAACAGGCTGAATAGTCACTGCCGCCCCGCAACAGATTGTCTATTTCACCGTAGGCATTTCGGCAGATGAATCCCTGTGTGATATATACGTCATAATTGGGATTGTTCTTGAGGGCTTCGTTTATCTTCTCCTTGATGTAATTGAAGTCTGGTTCTGCATTCTTGTCTGTACGCACGATATCCAAGGCTGAGAGCAGAAGGACTTTTACACCACATTCCTTCATATAATTGGTCACCATGTTGGTGCTCATGATTTCCCCTTGTGCTAAAATGACCTTTTCTTCGAAGGAGGTGAAATGAACTTTCGTGAAGGAACGTAGATAATCGAACTCTTCTTGGAGGAAGTTGCGAGTCTTCTTGCGCCATTCGTCGCTCTTGTAAAGCGTCTCCACATGCTCCATGTATTTCTGCTCCAATCTGTTGATGATGGTGTTTGCTCCTTCTGGATTCTTCTTGTAGAGGTAATCGGAGATTTCCACCAGGGTATTCGTTGTTCCAGACATGGCAGAGAGGACTACCAGATTGGCGACTCCATTCTTTGTGATCAGTTGGGACACTTCTTGCATCCGTTGTGGTGTACCTACGGATGTACCACCAAATTTTAGGACTTTCATTCTTTTTTATCTTATGCTTAGTTTTTGTTTTATCTTTCTTCTGTGAAGATTCCTTCTGTGCAACGGTATACGCTACCAGGGAAGTATTCTGGCCATTGCAGGTTGTGGGTGCTTACCAGGATTGCCGTTTGGTTCTGGCGTCGTATCTCGTCCAGTTGAGCCAAAATCAGTTCTCCACTTTCTGGGTCGAGATTGCCTGTGGGTTCATCGGCCAGAATCATCTTGGGGTTGTTCAGAAACGCGCGGGCGATGCAAATACGTTGCTGTTCACCTCCTGAGAGTTCATGGACACGTTTTTCCATTTTGTCTTCCAGTTTCACTAGACTCAACACTTCTGCGATGCGTTCGTTGCGTTCCTCTTTGTTCTCCCATCCTGTGGAGCGTAGCACGAAATCCAGATTCTGCCTCACGTTGCGATCAGGCAAGAGTTGGAAATCTTGGAACACGATGCCTAATTGTCGACGCAAGGAAGGGAGGTATTTTGTCTTCAATGTGGTGAGCTCGTATCCAAGAATCTCAGCTTGGTCGCCTTCTACGGGCAGTTCGCCATACATGGTTTTCATCAGCGAGGTCTTGCCGCTTCCTACGGCTCCTACGAGATACACCATCTCCCCTTCGTTTACCTGGAGGTTCACGTGGTCCAGTACGACACTTTCTCCTTGCTTGACAGAAACGTTTTTATAGTCTAGTATCATGATGGATTCTTTTGTGTTAATGTTTTTTCCAGCCTGGATTGTGGCGTACCATCAGTTCGCGTGCCATGTCTTCGATGCGCAGCCCTTTACTGGTGAGCAGTACAATCAAGTGATAGAGCATGTCTGAACCCTCGTAGATGAGTCTGTCGTTCGTTCCGTTGGTAGCTTCAATAACCAATTCCAATGCTTCTTCTCCCACTTTTTGGGCCATGCGGTTGAGCCCATCCTTGAAGAGGGAAGTCGTATAGCTGCCTTCTGGCATCTCCTCGTGTCTTTTCTCGATGAAGTCGCTCAGCGTAGAGAGGAAGATCAGTGGGTTTGGCTCGTTTGTCTCACCCCAGCAGGTGTCAGTGCCCGTATGGCAGGTTGGGCCGTCAGGGTGTACGCTGACAAGCAACGTGTCGTTGTCACAATCACATTTCATGTCCACCAGATGCAGATAGTTGCCACTGGTCTCTCCCTTCGTCCAAAGGCATTGTCTGCTTCTGCTATAGAAAGTGACGAGTTGGGTCTCGATGGTTTTCTCGTAAGCTTGCTGGTTCATATATCCCAGCATCAGCACTTTTTGGGTGTCTGCATCCTGAATGATGGCGGGAACTAGTCCTCCGCATTTCTCGAAATCTATTGTCATATTGTTTTGTGGATTCATCTGATATTTTGTTAGCTATTGGCTTTTGGGCGATGGTTAGTGGCTTTCTCTTTCTTTTCAGAGGGTTTCCTGCATTCTCACGTTGATTCCTTGCTGGCTGAGGTATCGTTTCAGGTCGGGGATACTGATCTCCGCGAAATGGAAAACACTGGCTGCCAGGGCCGCGTCAGCTTGTCCCAGGATGAAAGCATCCCGGAAATGTTCCATGCTGCCTGCTCCACCTGATGCGATGACAGGGATGGTGAGCTCTTGCGAGAGACGGCTCAGTGCCTCGTTGGCAAATCCTGTCTTCACTCCATCGTGGTTCATGCTGGTAAAGAGGATTTCACCAGCTCCTCGTTGGTTCGCCTCGTATGCCCACTCGAAGAGTCCTCTTTGGGTAGGTATGCGTCCGCCGTTGAGGTAGCAAGTCCATCCTTGCTCGTCTTGTTTTGCATCGATAGCCACCACACATACCTGGCTACCGAAATGGTGTGCTATCTCGTCGATGAGTTCTGGGCGTCTCAAGGCAGCGCTGTTGATGCTTACCTTGTCAGCTCCAGCGTTCAGCATAGCTTCCACGTCACGCAATTCACTGATACCCCCTCCTACGGTGAATGGAATGCTGATCTCAGCTGCCACACGCTCCACCATGTCGGCAAAGGTCTTGCGTCCTTCGTGACTGGCTGTGATGTCGAGAAAGACGAGCTCATCGGCACCTTGTTCGCTATAGGTTCTTCCCAATTCCACGGGGTCACCAGCGTGTCGCAGGTTCAGGAAATTGGTTCCTTTCACGGTTTGACCATTCTTCACGTCGAGGCAAGGTATGATTCTTTTAGCCAGCATTTTTCAGTTGTCTTGTGGGAAAAGGGTTAGTAGTTCTTTTGTGTCGATGCGTCCCTCGTAGATGGCTTTGCCAAAGACTACGGCAGGGATACCTGCTTGGTCCAGATGGATGATATCCTGAAGGGAGCTTACGCCTCCACTGGCGATGAGATGACATGTGGGGTAAGCTTTCCTCAAGGTCTTGTAGAGCTCGATGGCTGGCCCTTGTAGCATGCCGTCGCGGCTGATTTCCGTGCAGAGCACATTGCGAGTGCCTGCTTGCATGTATTGAGTGAGGAATTCGGGCAGTTCGATACAGCTTTCTTCTTGCCATCCGTTGATGCTTACTTTGCCGTTTCTGACGTCGGCCCCCAAGACCAGTCGATCTGCCCCGTAGGTTTGCAACCACTCAAGGTATAGCTGGGGGGCCGTCACGGCGATGCTTCCTATGGTCACCATGGCTGCTCCTGCGCTGAAGGCTTTTTCCAGATCTTCTTGTGTCTTCAGACCGCCTCCGAAGTCCACTTTCAGTCGTGTCTGGCTGGTAATGCGCTTGAGGGTAGCGTCGTTGACCACATGCTTGCTCTTGGCTCCGTCGAGATCCACCACATGGAGTCGCTTGAAACCCTGTTGCTCGAAATCCTGGGCGACGGCTGCCGGGTCATTGGAGTAGACTTTCTTCGTGTCGTAGTCGCCTTTGGTCAGACGTACGCACTTGCCGTCGATGATGTCTATAGCAGGAATCAGTTCTATCATAGAGCCAGAAAGTTTTTCAGGATTCGCTCGCCCACGCTTCCACTCTTTTCCGGATGAAATTGTGTGGCATAGAAATTGTCTCTGTGCAGAGCAGCGCTGAAGGGTAGAATGTATTCGGTCTCGGCAATGGTCCAGGGGCATAAAGGTACATAGAAGCTATGGACAAAGTATACGAATTCACCGTTGTGGAAGCCTTGGAAGAGTTCATCTGGGGAACTTTGGGGGGTATGGACCTTCAGGTCGTTCCATCCCATGTGGGGCACTTTGTCCTCGTGGCGTTGTGGCTGGAAGCGCAGGACGTCCGTTTCGAAGATACCTAGGCAATCCACATCTCCTTCTTCTGAATGGCGGCACATGAGCTGTTGCCCGATGCAGATGCCTAAAATGGGCTGCTTCAGGTTGCAGATTACTTCGTCCAGACGATGCTCTCTCAGGTAACGCATGGCGTGGCTGGCTTCCCCCTGGCCGGGGAAGAGCACCTTATCGGCTTTCTGAAGGTCCTCAGGATCGTCCGTCAGTACAGGTTTCACACCCATCCGCTGGAGGGCATGGATAACGGAGTATATATTTCCTGCATTGTACTTGACTACGGCAACATTCATAGCTTCTTACGTTTTCTGGGGTGCAAAGGTACGTTTTTTTGTTCAATAATCGATGGTTTTCCTATACGTTTTTAACCAAGAATAGACTATGGTCTATGCATTTGGGCAGTTCACTCTGGTAATGGGTCACCATCACGATGGTCTTGTGGTTGCGTTGGGCAAA
>JAEEGJ010004564.1_pt1 | contig 46412 bp, 35 predicted proteins | sample 8958761 | NCBI WGS metagenome assembly JAEEGJ01 (sample SAMN16246546, study PRJNA631951) | gut metagenome | biome: gut microbiome; feature: rumen; material: RS-attached | host: Bos | place: Iran: Karaj | collected 2018-10
ATTCATGGGCTTCCACTGCGGTAACACATGCTCCAAGAAGCTTGCTTTCTGCGAGATGAAGAACCAGATGATCATGGCTCGTGCTCTCCCTGTAGAGGTTACAAACGGTACTCTCGAGGGCGACATCGTTCCCGGCGACATCACATTCTACAGACTGCAGTCCACATCTGACGGACAGATCAGAGCTTACGTTGCAGAGGGTGAGGTTCTCCCTGTTGCTACTAAGTCCTTCGGCGGCACAGGCGTTTTCGCTATCAAGGAAATGGGCAGATTCTACAGATACTTCCTTATCGAGAAGAACTTCCCTCACCACGGCGCAGTTGCTTTCGGCCACTATGGAAAGGCTCTCTACAACCTCTTCACATATCTTGGCATTTGCCCTTGCGACATCGGCTACAACAAGCCCGCAGGCGACAGATATCCGAAGGAAAATCCTTTCAACGCACCGTTCAACTGATATAGTTTGGATATGTATGGTGGGGCTTGATCTATGGGTCAAGCCCTTCCGTATGTCTCAAGCTTGAAGAATAAATCATTAAGAAAAGGGAAAACCTAAAATGAACAACAAAGAACTTCAAATCACAGCGACAAAGGTTCGCAAGGGAATCGTTGAAGCAGTTCACAGTGCAAAGTCCGGCCATCCGGGCGGATCACTTTCCGCTGCAGATATGTTCACTTTTCTTTATTTTGAAGAAATGAACATTGATCCTAAGAATCCGAAAGATCCTAACAGAGACAGATTCGTTCTCTCCAAGGGTCACACGGCTCCGGGTCTTTATTCCACACTCGCAAACAGAGGATTCTTCCCCGTAGAAGACCTTAAGACACTCCGTAAGCTCGGTTCCTACCTCCAGGGACATCCCTGCATGACAGAGACTCCCGGCGTAGACATGAGCACAGGTTCTTTAGGCCAGGGCGTTTCCGCTGCAGTCGGCATGGCTCTTGCTGCAAAGCTCAACGGTGATTCCTACAGAGTCTATGCTCTTACGGGCGACGGTGAGATCCAGGAAGGCCAGATCTGGGAAGCATTCATGTTCGCAGGCGCAAAGGGTATCGACAACCTCACAGTAGTTATCGATAACAACGGACTTCAGATCGACGGTAAGATCGACGACGTTTGCTCACCTTATCCGATCGACAAGAAGCTCGAAGCATTCAACTTCAATACGATCTGCATCGACGGTCACGATTTCGACCAGATCAGAGATGCATTCGCAAAGGCTAAGGAATGCAAGGGCAAGCCTACGGCTATCATCATGAAGACAACCAAGGGCAAGGGCGTTTCCTACATGGAAAATCAGGCAGGCTGGCATGGCAAGGCTCCTTCTGACGAAGAGTACGAGCAGGCTATGAAAGAGCTTGATGAGCAGTTAGCAAAATATGAAGCAGAGGTATGATCATGGGAGATATAGTAAAAATCGCTACACGTGAGAGCTATGGTAACGCACTCGCAGAGCTCGGTAAAGTGAACCCCAACGTGGTAGTTCTCGATGCTGACCTCGCAGGCGCAACAAAGACTTCCACATTCAAGAAGGCATTCCCGGATCGTCATATCGACTGCGGAATTGCAGAAGCAAACATGACAGGCATCGCTGCAGGTCTTTCCACATGCGGCAAGATCCCGTTCGTTTCATCTTTCGCTATGTTTGCAGCAGGCAGAAACTTTGAGCAGGTAAGAAACTCCATAGGTTATCCCCACCTCAACGTTAAGATCGGCGCTACACATGCCGGCATCACGGTAGGTGAGGACGGTGCTTCCCACCAGTGCTTAGAGGATATCGCTCTTATGAGAACTATCCCCGGCATGACAGTTATCGTTCCTTCCGATGACATCGAAGCTAAGGCTGCTGTTTTCGCTGCTGCTGAGACAGAGGGACCTTTCTACATGAGATTCGGAAGAGCTGCTGTACCTGTAATCAACGACAATCCTGACTACAAGTTCGAAGTAGGCAAGGCTGTTGTTCTCAAGGACGGCACAGACATGGTAATCTTCGCTTGCGGCGTATGCGTAGCAGAGGCTCTCGGCGCAGCTGAGAAGCTTGCAGCTGACGGCATCAATGCAGCAGTCGTAAACATCCATACGATCAAGCCCATCGACAAGGATACTGTCCTTGAGTTCGCCAAGAAGACAAACAGAGTCTTCACAGTTGAAGAGCACTCCGTTATCGGCGGTATGGGCAGCGCAGTCTGCGATGTACTTGCTGAAGAGTATCCTGTCAAGGTTACAAAGATCGGCGTCTATGACAGATTTGGTAAGTCCGGCCCGGCAGGCGCCCTCATGAAGGAATTCCAGCTTGACGCTGAGGGTATCTACAACCAGATCAAGGCTAAGATCTGAGTCGTTTTTCGAAGTGTTCGAAAATAATGACGGCGTCTTCACTGCGAAGGCGCCGTCTTTTTTTGATCTTTGCGTCCGGGTCCGTGGTTCGCTGAATGTTGCCCGTGTGGTGAAAATGTGCAAAGGGTGAAATCGTACTCTTTTGAGCCCGGAAAACGTACGAAAAAGTTGCTTGCACTTTGCAACACGCAAAATCGTACGTTTCTGAGCCCGGAAAACGTACGGTCAGGCGTCTTGCAAAATAAGCCGCGCTCCTTGCATGCACTTCCTGTCCATGACACCCATAACTACATTAAAAAGGCCGTCTCATCGAGTAAGACGGCCATATATCAGGAAATTACAAAACCGATTATTATCCTCGTCTTCCGTCGCCTTCCTTGTCGGCAAAGGAGATCTCGGCGCCGAGCTTCTCGAAGATCCTCTTAAGGAATATCGAATAGAAGGCGGCGATTATCGAGATGCCGAGGAAGATCAGAAGGCTCATGGTCAGGGAAGGGAACTGCCACAGAGCATATGCGAGACCTGCTGAGATAACGACGTACATGATGGTTACAGGAACGTTGCTTATCGAGAGCAGGAGAGAGTTCTTGAGAATCTGGAAGAACGTTTCTTCGAACCATGCCAGGATCGGGAATGAATAGAATGTGTTTGCCAGGATCACGAAAAGGAAGAAGTACGGGCAGAACACAACCCATCTTGCGGTCTCGGGCGGGAGCATGAGGTTGCAGAGCACGATCTGGGTAATGAAGAATGCGGATACTGCAACATAAAAGAGCTCCAGAAGGGTGGCCTTAAGGAAGTTGTCGCGGAATGCCTTGAAATAATCCCTGAAGATGGCGGGGTTATCGCCTGCGAGTATTGCGATCGTGATCCTGTAGAGCGCTGTAAGGGAAGCGCCGATGGTAAAGATCGGTATACAAGTAATAATAAACAATAAGTTAACTATAATCAGATTAGCCAAACCGGTAAGGAATCTGGTTGCTGCACTTTTAGGGTTGAAAAACGAAGGTCTAGCCGGAGGTGCCTTCTTTTTATCTGCCATATGAATTTCCTCTTGTTCTATATATAATAAACATACAAATACTACCACATAACCACGGAAGTTGCGCACCTTAGGAGCGATTTGCACAATAGCGGCTTAATAGCCTTGTCGAAAATGCGACACCTTACACTCCTTTTTATGCAATTTATCTTCTGCGAAAGCAAAAATTGTACAAAATAGTCAAAAAAAGCAAGAATTGTATAACTGTGGTCAAATTGTAGCAAGAAATGTGGAGAAACATATTCCGTTTTTGACTAATATTTACAATGTAGAAGGGCCAAGAGGCCCGGAACAATTTCATTAAGGAGGAAACTTTATGAAAAAGGTTATTGCCAGTGTTCTTTCATTAGCAATGGTCGCAGCACTCGCTACAGGTTGTAACGGCAACGGTGGTGACGGCACAACGACAACTACTAGTGGAGAAGGCGGTGGAGTAACACCTACAGAGTCAGGTGACCCGACCACAGACACAACAGCTACAGAAAAGCGTACTATGACATTCGGTACAGGTTCTGAGAAGATCAATCTCTGGGCTTTCACAGACGAGATTCCGAAGATGGTCGGTCAGTATGTTAAGCAGAAGCCCGAGTTCGGTCAGAAGTACACAGTTGAGTGTACAATCATCGCTACAGACGGTGGTGCTTATCAGACAGCTCTCGACAACGCTCTCGTAGCAGGTGGAGACACAGCTCCTGATATGTATGCAGCAGAGGCAGCATTCATCCTCAAGTATTCACAGGGTGACATGGCTAAGTTCGCAGCTACATACAAGGAACTCGGCATCGATGTAGATGCTAAGATCAAGGAAGCTGACATCGCTAAGTACACAATCGAAGTAGGTTCTCGTGGTAGTGATCTCGTAGCTCTCGGCTATCAGGCTACAGGCTGCGCTATGATCTACAACTCAGAAGTTGCTAAGGATACATTCGGCACAGACGATCCTAAGAAGATCGAGGAGATCGTAGGCGCTGGTTCCGGTAAGTGGGACAAGTTCTTCGAAGCAGCAGCTAAGCTCAAGGAAAAGGGCTATGCAGCAGTTTCTGGTTCTAGTGACATTTGGAACGCTTGCGAGAAGTCCGCAGATAAGGCTTGGATCGTAGACGGTCAGCTCAACATTGACCCTAAGAGAGAGCAGTACCTCGACATCGCTAAGCAGCTCAAGGACAACGGTTGGTCTAACGACGCTAACGGTTGGTCAGAGGCTTGGTATGCTGACATGAAGGGCGAAGGCGCTCAGAAGGTATTCGCATTCTTCGGACCTGCATGGCTTATCAACTACGTTATGATCGGTAACTCCGGTGGAAACAAGGCTGGTGAAGGTACATTCGGTCAGTGGAGAGTATGTGCTCCGCCGGTAGGCTTCTTCTGGGGCGGCACATGGGTTCTTGGTAGCAAGGACACAAGCAAGAAGGAAGGCGTTGCAGAGCTCATCGAGTGGATCACTCTTGACTCTTCTGACACAGGTCTCCAGTATCTCTGGGCTAACGGATCTGTAGACTGGGACAATGATCCTTCAACAGCAACAGCTAAGGATACAGTAGCTTCTGCTACAGTTATGGCTAAGTCCGACGGTAAGCTCGACTTCTGCGGCGGCCAGGACATCTTCCCTGCATTCATCCAGGGTAACCAGTATGCTTCTGCTAAGGCTATGACACAGTATGATGAGACCATCAATGGTTACTTCACAGATGCTGCTGCTCAGTATGCAGAGGGCAACGTAGATAGAGCAGGTGCTATCGAGCAGTTCAAGACGAACGTTCAGGATAACCTCTCCTTCTAATAGGATCTAATTTTTAGATGCTGTGACGGCAGGGTAGATCAGGCATTTACCCTGCCGTTTTTTAAAACTTAGAGGAGGCTGTAATGAGAAACAAAAAACTTGTCAATTATGCAAAATACGGATACTTTTTCTCAATTCCGTTCATTGTATCATTTTGCATTTTTACACTTTATCCGGTCATCTATACATTCGTGCTCGGATTTACTGATTTAAAGGGTGCCGGCAACACAGACTGGCATTGGCTCCCTTCCGTTGGTAAGAATCTTTTTACCAACTTTACTGATGTATTAACATCAAAGACATTCCATAAGGCATTCAGAAACACATGGATCATCTGGATCATGAACTTCATACCCCAGATTGGATTTGCTCTCTTGTTTACTGCTTGGTTCACAGACAGGAGATCCAAAGTTAAGGGTACAGGTTTATTCAAGGTCCTCTTCTATATGCCTAACATCATCACAGCAGCTTCAATGGCTATCTTGTTCCAGAAGCTGTTCGGTTACCCGGTAGGTGCTGTTAACCAGCTCTTCAACGCTAATCAGCCCTACAACTTCCTGATCAATGACTGGCCTATCAAGCTCATCGTTGCTTTCGTTCAGTTCTTCCAGTGGTATGGTCATACAATGGTAAACCTCATCGCAGGCGTTATCGGTATCAGCCCTGAGATCTTCGAAGCTGCAGAAATCGATGGTGCGAACAGAGTTCAGACATTCTTCAAGGTAACCATCCCTTGTATTCGCCAGATCATGTTGTTCGTTCTCGTAACATCACTCATCGGCGGACTTAATATGTTCGATATTCCGCAGTTGTTGGTTGGCGCTAAGGCAGCTAACGGCGCGGCTCTTACAACAAATATGTACATTAGAAACCAGGCATTTGACGGTAGTTACCTCTACAACAGAGCTGCAGCTGCTTCTGTCATCTTGTTCCTTGTTATCGTTATTCTCTCTGCAATCGTCTTCTACATCCTCAGAGATAAGGATGAAGCTAAGCTCAAGAAGCTTAGAAAGATGGAGCTCAGAGCAGCGAAGAAAGGTTTTTGAGGTGAATAGATATGGCTAATGACGTAAAATTACATTCTATCAAGAGGAATGAGACAGCTCTTAAAGTAGTTATCTACGTAGTCTCAATCTTTTTCTCAATCATGACGCTGTTCCCCTTCGTTATGTTGATCTGTAACTCTTACAAGAACACGTACGAAGTTCAGGCAAGCACATTGTCGCTCTTTTCAAAGGAGCCTATTAAGAACCTGCAGTTCAACTGGAAGCAGATCACAAGTAAGGACGCTTTCCACCCCGGCGTAGGTTTCAGAAACTCCTTTATCGTTGCAACATTGAGCACGATCCTTAACGTTTACTTCTCCTGCCTCACAGCTTATGCGATCACAGCATATGAGTGGAAGCTCAAAGAAGGATTCAACGCTATGATCATGGCAGTTATGATGATTCCTGGTACTGTTACTATGATCGGTTTCTTCCAGTTTGCGTACAGCATCGGATTGGTTAATAAGCTTTCAGCTCTCATTCTCCCTTCCATCGCTGCTCCTATGGTAGTATTCTTCATGCGTCAGTACTTGCAGGCTTCCCTCTCTATGGAGATCGTACAGTCTGCCAGAATCGACGGTGCAGGCGAGTTCAGAATCTTTAACCAGATCGTTGTTCCGCTCATGAAGCCCGCTATCGCTACACAGGCTATCTTCGCTTATGTAGGAAGCTGGAACAACCTCTTCTCACCTATGATCCTCCTTACGGATAAGAATAAGAAGACTCTCCCGGTCATGGTATCCTTGCTCAATGGTGATATCTATAAGAAAGAGTACGGCGCTATTTACTTAGGACTCCTTATCACAGTCCTTCCTCTTATCGTCGTTTACGCTTTCCTCTCCAAGTACATCGTTGAAGGTGTAGCATTGGGCGGTGTCAAGTCTTAATACTTACTTCGCTTATATAGTAGGTTTAAGTCTCGGCTAAACGATTTACAAAACAACACACTGCGTCTTTGGACATTGCCTCCCCAAAGACGCAGTTTTTTTATGCCTGTTTTTTCGAGCACGCGAAAAAAAAGGAATAGCCCAAATAAATAAGAGCCGGTACTCGAGGAGATGTACCGACCCTTATCCGATAAAAGTGAAAGGAGCACTTTTATTTCTTCTTTAACCGTCTCATCCTGTTCCTGAACTGGGAGGGTGAGCACCCGTACTGCTTCTTAAAGCAGCGGCTTAATGAAGTCAGGTTATTGAATCCGCAGGACATCGCGATATCACTGATCTGAAGATCGGTGTCGGTGAGCTGCCTTTCGACTTCCTTAAGCTTTAATGTCGTCTGATAGTCGTTGAAAGTCATGCCGGTATATTCCTTGAAGAGGCGGGCGAAGTGGAACTTCGAATAACCGACGTGAGTTGCTGCCTCATCCATAGAGACGTTCTCTGAGCTGTGCATTGCGAGCCATTCAGCAAGCGACTTGAACTTGATGTAGACTTCGCGCTGCTTGTCGTTCTGAACCACGACGAGGCTGTCGGAATAATCCTTCTTCATGAGCATTCCGAATACATCCATGAGCTTGCTGTAGATGGACATCTCTTTTACCGTTGTCGAGTAGAAGAAGTAGAGATCGTTGATCTCCATGAATCTCTCGAAGATAAGGCTGTATACTTCCGGATGTGTCTCGGGAGTAATGAGCAGAGGTTCCTTGATTATCTTTCTGAACTCATCGTAATCGAAGAGCCCCTGCAGAAAATCGATATTAAACAGATAGATAAACCTGATACCGGACCTTGTTCCGGCGATCTTGTGAAGCATGTCCGGCGGCACAAGAAGGATCTCTTTCTCCTTAAGGATTATCGTTCTGTCGTCGAAGATATAGGTATAGGATTTCTCGATCGGGATCGTGATCTCCAGACAACTGTGCTTATGGACAGGGTAGTCCTCGGAACGGTTGTTATACCAGATGCGCATATTGGCGCCCGGAATGAAATCAACTTCTTCTACGTCGTTGCTGACGATCCTGCCGGCAAAACTGCCGATAGGCTGCTGATACTTACCGGGAACGGAGTTATCGTTAAACTGCATTATTAATCCCCATCAATAAAAGTGACTGCTACAATTTTATATACTGATTTAGTCGTTTTCAAGCCTATATGCGCATAAAAATAGCAAAATCTGTAAAATATCAAGCAGAATGTGATACATAAACATTTTCGCGTACTGTAAAATTTAACTATAAATTTCAAGACAGGAGAATACTGCTTATGGACAGACAAAAAGCGAAGCAAAGAGCTGAAGAATTAGTAAGTAAAATGACCATTGAAGAGGCCTGCTCGCAGCTCAGATACGACTCTCCTGCGATCGACCGCCTGGGCATTCCGGAGTACAACTGGTGGAACGAGACACTGCATGGCGTAGCAAGAGCCGGAACGGCCACGAGCTTCCCTCAGGCAATCGGCCTCGGCGCTACTTTCGATACGGAACTCATGGGCGAAGTCGGTGAGGTCTGCGGCAACGAAGGACGTGCAAAATACAACGAATACAAGGCTAACGGCGACCGTGACATCTATAAGGGACTTACATTCTGGTCACCTAACGTAAACCTTTTCCGTGACCCGAGGTGGGGCAGGGGCCAGGAGACATACGGCGAAGATCCGGTCCTTATCTCAAGGCTTGCGATCCCATTCATCGAAGGACTTCAGGGTGACGGCGAATACATGAAGACCGCTGCCTGCGCAAAGCACTTTGTTGTCCACTCCGGACCTGAGGCTTTAAGGCATCAGTTCAACGCTACATGCAACGATAAGGATCTCTATGAGACATACATGCCCGCTTTCGAGGCATGCGTAAAGGAAGCAAAGGTCGAGTCCGTAATGGGCGCCTATAACAGGACCAACGGCGAGCCATGCTGCGGTCACTCCTATCTGCAGGACGTCATCCGTGACAAGTGGAATTTCGAAGGACACATCGTCTCCGACTGCTGGGCGATCAGAGACTTCCACGAGCATCACAAGGTAACAAAGACCAACGAAGAGAGCGCCGCGCTCGCACTTAACAAGGGGTGCGACCTTAACTGCGGCTGCACATATATCCACCTGATGAGCGCATACAAGCAGGGCCTCATTACCGAAGAGACCATCCGCCAGGCAGCAGTAAGGCTCTTTACCACAAGATTCATCCTGGGTATGTTCGATGAGACCGAATTTGACGGACTTAACTACCTTGATGTTGAGACAAAGGATAATCTCGCGGTCGCGAAAAAAGCTTCCGACGAGAGCATCGTTCTCCTCAAGAACGACGGCATCCTTCCTCTTGATGCAGACAAGCAGCAGGTCATCGCCGTAATCGGCCCTAACGCTGATTCCAGAGCCTGCCTCATCGGCAACTACTACGGAACATCATCAGAGTACATAACGGCCTTAGAGGGCATCAGGAACGCCGCAGGAGAGGGCGTCAGGATCCTTTATTCCGAAGGATGTGACATCAGCACTCCGAAGCCGGACGTTCTGTCACGTGAGTATCACAGACTTGCTGAAGCAAAGGCAGTCATGAACAGAGCTGATCTTGTAGTTCTTGTCATCGGCCTTAACGAGAATCTCGAAGGCGAAGAAGGTGACCAGGGCAATATGTATAAGTCCGGAGACAAGCCGGATCTTCTGTTCCCCAAGACACAGCGCAAGCTCATCGATCTCGTCATCGCATCAGGAAAGCCCTTCATTACAGTTGTAATGGCAGGGTCTGCAATGGATCTCAGCGTTCTTAATGACAAGGCTTCTGCTGTCCTCCAGGCATGGTATCCGGGTGCAAGGGGCGGCCAGTCGATCGGCGACATCATCTTCGGCAAGGTAAATCCTTCAGGCAAGCTCCCTGTTACTTTCTACAAGGATACGAACGACCTTCCTGACTTTGAGGATTACTCGATGAAGGGAAGGACATACCGTTATCTTGAGACAGAGCCTCTCTATCCGTTCGGCTTCGGTCTTACATACGGAAATGTGGACATCACATCAGTCGATTACACCGGCGATAAGAGCAGCGGCGTCAATGTAAAGGTCTCTGTCACGAATTCCGGCAGCGTCACGACATCTGAAGTCATCCAGATCTACATGAAGGCTGAAGACCCCAACGAAGTACTGAACACCAGGCTTGCCGCATTCGGCAGGATCACTCTCGAAGCAGGCGCTTCAGGCACGATTGAATTCAATATCCCTGCCGAGAGCTTCAAAGTCGTTAACGATAAGGGCGAGAAGGTCGCTCCTTCAGGTGATGTTACATTCTATGCAGGCTTCGGTCAGCCCGACAGCCTCACTGAAAGACTTACCGGAAAGAAGGCATTCACCTTTAAGGTCTGATCCTGTGATTCAATAAAACAGCATATCTGCGGGCTGTGTAACATTGTTACACGGCCCGTTTTTTGTTGCTTGATCAGGAAAAAGCAAAGCATACATTGCATCTTTATTTATTATTTATATTTATATTTGACACTTTTTTGCCACAATCTTAAAATAAAAGATAGTGAAGATGTAAAAATGGCTTTTAGGAGGGCAAAAGAGCTTGGATTTATCGTACCCGTTATTTCAGATACCGTTTGTCGGTTATTACCTGATCTTTTTGGCTTTTTTGTTCGGAGCTGTATTTGCAAGCTTCATAACATGCACGGCATGGCGTGTTGTCCGCGGTGAAGACTGGATGTTAGGACACAGCCACTGCGATACTTGCGGACACGAATTATCCACGGCTGATCTTTTCCCGATCGTCTCATATATCGCACTCAAAGGAAAATGCAGATACTGCGGTTCGAAGGTCCCTCCGAGAGACCTGATCTTCGAGATCATTCTCGGCGTGCTGTTCGCAGCAACACTCTGGCTCCACGGCGTTGTAGACGCTGCAGTCATTGCGGCTCTGGCACTCGAGATGCTGCTCCTCGGCCTTTCACTGGCTGACTGGGATTCAGGCGTTATTCCCGACGGTTTCCTTGCAGCGATCCTTGTCGTATGGATCCTGTCTGCAGCCTTCAGACCCGATGTTCAGAGGTTTGCTTTTGAAGGTATCATCGCGTCTTTGGCAGCAGGAATCCTGATCGCGCTCGGTACGGCTATCACAGGCAAGATAATGAAGACAAAAGTCAGCTACGGCCCTGCAAAGCTTGCAATGTGCCTATTGATATTCCTGGGCTTTAAGGGATCGGTCATCGCAATGGGCGTTGCGGTCGTGCTTGGTATTGTTTTCGCGCTCGTTTGCAAAGCCCGTAAAAGAAAGATCTCACTCGCTCCTGCGATCTCAATAGGATTCGTGGCAGCGTTTTTGGTTAAAGATATTTTGGCTATGATTGCCTGATAAACAGTTGGAGGAATTACATGGGTACTTATTTAGTTACAGGCGGATCAGGATTCTTTGGCCAGATCATGTCACGTTATATGATCGGAAAGGGTCACACGCTTGTTAATATCGATCTTTGTGACAGCGAGTTCAAGGATGAGAGATTCATCTGCTTCAAGGGCGATATCAGAGACAAGGAACTTCTCGAGAAGATCTTCTCATCATATAAGTTCGATGCGGTCTTCCATTTTGCAGCAATGCTCGCGCATGAGCGCAAGATGATGAAAGAACTCTGGACTTCCAATGTCGACGGCACTCAGAACATACTCGATATGTGTATAAATCATGGCGTTGATAAGATCATATTCACGTCTTCCAACTGCCTGTGGGGCAGGAATTTCGATTATCCCGTAACAGAAGAGGAGGAGCCTGCTCCCGTTGAGATCTACGGCAGATCCAAGCTCGAAGGCGAGAAGATCCTTATGTCTGCTCCGGATAAGGTAAATGCAATAATCTTCAGATGCCCTACCATCATGGATGAGGGACGTCTTGGTCTTCTTGCGATCCTTTATGAGTTCGTTGACGACAACAAGAAGCTCTGGCTCGTAGGCAACGGCGAGAACCGTTACCAGTTCATCTATGCAAAGGACCTGGCGCGCGCATGTGAGCTTGCATTGGGTCATAACAAGAGCGATATCTTCAATATCGGATCAGATGATGTAAAGAGCTTTAACTATACTTACCAGTATGTCGTTGATCATTCCACATCGAAGTCCAAGCTCGCGCATTTCCCGCCGAGATTTGCCAAGTTCATGATGAAGGCATGCTATCACCTTGGAATCTCGCCTCTCGGCGTATATCAGTACAACATGATCTCTTCGACATTTATCTTCGATACGAGCAAACTGAAGAGGGAACTGGGCTGGGAGCCTACTATGAAGAACGAAGACATGCTCCTCAGATCTTATGAGTTCTATCACAAGAACCGTGAAGAGATCCACAACAGGAAGGACGTCTCCGCCCACAACAGGGAAGCTGACATGGGCTTTGCCATAAGAGTATTGAAGTTCTTTTCCTGATCTTATATGAACAAGATAAAACCAAATAAAACCTGGATAATCTACGGAATAGTCTTTGCGGCTTTTATGTGCATAGCTGTATTTGCGGGGATCCATCACGAGCCTTGGGCAGATGAAGCCCAGAGCTGGCTTATCGCGCGCGACAATGATCTGATCGGAATCTTCAAAGCAGTAAAGTACGAAGGTACGATCCCCACATGGCATCTGATAAATAAGGCGTTCCAGCTGGCCGGTCTTGATTACGATCACATATTCGTGATCCCGCTTATCTTCTCGGCCATAGGCGTCATTCTGTTATTCTTAACTGACGCGCCGCTTCTTGCGAAGATAATGCTGCCGTTCTCGTTTTTTGTCGTTTATCAGAACAGCGTTGTTGCCAGACAGTATTCTCTCGTTTTCCCGGCAATGATGCTGATCGTGATCCTTTACAAGAAGCGTTTTGAGGTACCGGTAAGATATCATCTCGCATTGTTTTTATTGGCAATAACCAGTTCTTATGGCGTCGTGATAGCGTGCTCGTTCATGCTTTGGGATTTTATAGGAATGGTGAGGACAAGATTTAACGATCCGCTCTATAAAAAGACTATCATTCCTTTTTTCGCGACAGGATTGGTAATAGTGGTGATGTCTTATCTGTCGCTGCCGCCGGATGATTGTTCGATGTCCTTAACGCAGTTCCCGTTTGCGAAAAATGCCACCAACGCATTGCTGTTCAACATCGATAACGTTTTTATTCAATATGGTTTCCTGGCTTTTGTCCTGCTCTTGTTATGTTATTATTTCAGGCACAATCTGGTCAGGTTCCTTGTCATTTTCGCGCCTTTGATAATATTCATGAATATCGTTTATCAAAGAGAATGGCACATGACATATCTGTTTTGCCTTGTGGTTTCGCTGATGCTTATTTTCAGGGATGAAGCGAAAAATACGAAGCACAAGTCTGAGAAGGGATTGAATATCGCTGCTGACTGCATTGCAGTTGCACTTCTTGCCGTCCAGTGCGTAACAGGATTCTATTCAGTCTATTACGATTACAGATACTCATATTCTCCGGCAAAGGAGATTGCGGAATTCTTAACCCCGTATCACAAAGCCGGCGCAGTTATAGACAGATGGGGTTTCAGTTCAGTGTCTGTATCGCCGTATTTTGAAGACAATCTTTATAGCAATGAGCCTTACGGAAAGACTTATTTTATTTGGAGTTATTCTGCTCCTAACGATGAATTGTCGGAAGAATACCCGGATATCGCTGTAACCGATGAATATATTGAAAAGTTTGAATCGGAATACGACATCCGTGTTTACAACAGACACATGATATTCAAACTGGAAGAAGTGGAGATGGAACCTTATATCGTTTATGTTAAGAAACAGATATAAAGTGTAATAAGTAATGAACAAACTCAAACCTACAAAGTTGTGGATAATCTATGGAATAGTCTTTGCGGCTTATCTTTGCATTGCCATATTTGCAGGAATCCATCACGAACCATGGGCAGATGAAGCCCAGAGCTGGCTTATTGCACGCGACAACCATTCGTTGATCGGCATTTTCCGTGCCGTAAAGCTCGAAGGAACGCTGCCTACCTGGCACCTGATAAATAAAGCTTTCCAATTGGCTGGACTTGATTACGATCACATATTTGTGATCCCGCTCTTATTCTCTGCGATAGGCGTCCTTTTGCTCTTCTTTACTGATGCGCCGCTCACGGTGAAAGTAACGCTGCCGTTCACTTTTTTCGCTGTCTATCAGAATGCGGTCGTAGCAAGGCAGTATGCACTTGTTTTCCCGGCCATGATGCTGATCGTCATTCTTTACAAGAAACGTTTTGAGGTTCCTGTCAGATATCATCTGGCATTGTTTTTTCTGGCATTGACCAGTTCATACGGCGTCATAGTAACGTGCTCGTTCATGCTATGGGATTTCATTTGCATGGTCCGCAAGAAGTTCAAAGATCCGGTCTTCAATAAAACTTACATGCCTTTTTTCACGACCGGAATAGTGATCCTTGTGATGTCTTATCTTTCCTTACCACCTGACGATTGTTCCATGGTATTGGATAATATTCAGTTTGCGAAAAACGTTACTAACACTTTGTTGTATACCATAAACGACGATTTGCTCAGATGGATCTTTTTGATCTTTATGACAGGTGTGTTCATTTATTATTTCAGACACTGTTTGATCCGGGCGCTGGTCATATTTTCGCCCCTCGTCATCTTTATGAACGTCTTGTATCACAGGCCGTGGCATATGACATACCTGTTCTTCCTGCTGGTTTCGATGATGATCATTTTCAGAGACGACTTCAAAAAGACGCCAAAACACATAGAGGACGTAGCAAATCTCCTGGTAAAAGGCATTGTCGGCATTTTGCTTGCCGTTCACGTTTTTTCAGGTTTCTATTCGATCTATTTTGATTATAAATATGCATATTCCGGTGCAAAAGAAACAGCCGGGTTTTTGAAGCCCTATGTTGAATCCGGCGCTACTTTGAACAGGGTAGGCTTTTATTCGATGGCGGTCTCGCCGTATTACGATCACAGCATTTTCGTGAACGACACCTGCGGCGTAACTTACTTTGTATGGAGTTATAACGTGCCGAACGGTGACCTGTCAGAAGAGTGGCCGGACGTGCTCGTTTCATACCGATACTATGACCGGTTTGATAATGCCGACTACGAAGTCCACAGATTTGACAGCAACATGACCTTTAAAATGGATACAGTCGAAGCGGTACCATACATTGTTTATGTTAAAAAGGGGATATAGCGGGGTTTAGCGTTGGTTTGACGGTGTTTGGCCGGCGGCGCCGGACGGCCGGCTCAGCGCTCCGCTCATAATGTTTGACTTATCGGCAGTCGTCCTATATAATATCCGAGTTTGAAATCCACGCGAAGAGAGGGGGGATAAAGATGTCTGAGATTAAAGTTAAGGAAGGCGAGTCCCTTGACAGTGCACTTCGCAGATTTAAGCGTTCTTGCGCAAAGTCAGGCGTTCTTGCAGAAGTTCGTAAGAGAGAACATTACGAGAAGCCTTCTGTAAAGAGAAAGAAGAAGTCTGAAGCAGCTCGTAAGAGAAAGCATTAATAAGACTTAAATGAGGCCACCTTAAAGGGTGGCCTTTTTTGTTGTCCAAACGGGCAACCTCTTTTACTTTGTAAGTTCTTCTACAGCAGGTACCTACGTATCTTCTCCTCAATAACCTTAGTATTCAACGGGTGGTTTTCCGTCTCAAAAGTCAGTATCAGGCTTGATTCATCGAAATCCTTTGAGAGCGTGTACTTTTCGAACTTATTGGCATTCCGATTCACATAATCCTGATCTCCGAGCTTACCCAAATGCTCCCAATAGAAAATCTTGCGCAGCCTCACGTTCAGGCACTTGAAGTCCGGCGCCGCAAATATCACGCCGTTATCGTATACCGGGAATTCGCAAAGGTACGGCACCTTATTCCTAAACATGGCATTCGCGATCAGTATCTCCGACTTCGACCTTACACGCTCACCATTGTCCGTATAGAATTCCGGGTCAGTACTCTTGAACCTCGGCCTTGTGTATGGCTGGCTCAAAAACTGTCTGATAAACTCCTCATCGCTCAAAAACTCAGGAGTGACCAGTTCCTTTCTGGGATCCGTCAGCTTCTCGTAGACCTGCTGCGCCGCGTCCGGGTCGTAATCTTTAAGGAACCGGTCAATAGCCCTCTTTTGTTCTTCCAAAACCTTAAGCAGTTTATTGTCATAGTCTTTTTGCGCGAGGCGGGCAGCGAGGGGACGGTCTTTGCGATGAATGTATTTTCCTGGCTGATATAACTCTGTCTTGATATAGAATTGTGGTTTTCCATGTGTCTTCGATACGCGCAAAGAACCTTCAGGAGCCTTTTCTAAGCGCTTGCTTATCTTTTTAATTCGTTTCTCTATTTCGTTCGTTGTTTTCTCAAGATCATCAACCCAAGCTATATTTTCCTTCATCTTATTCCTCCTTTTTTCTCTATGACGGACTAAAAATCAAAAAGCTGTATTTAGTACGTAATTTTTTCGATATAAAGGCTTATAAAGTTCAAAAATTACGGACTAATAAACGAATTTTCGATATTAGTACGTCGAAAATCATGCGTTAGGGTGTTTGGTGACCACAAAATTACGGACTAATTTGACGTTGTCGAAAATTGGTACGTAAAGGACTATCGATTAACTACTTTTACACTTAAAAATTACGGACTAAAACAGGAAATTTAATTATTAGTACGTCGCACATCCCAAACAACCTTCATACACTTCATATCCTAGTGCCCGGCACGCACTTTTCAACACTTTTACATCAAGTTGAGACTATTAGGCATAAATTGAGACTGGTCTCAGTTTTAAAGTGCGCTTTTCAAAAGGCTTTCCTTTGTAAATAACTGCCAATTCGGCTATAATAAAGTCAATAAAGATAAAGTTGAGACTAGTATATGTTGTTGACCGGTAAGAACTGGCGCTTATCGGCATCCCAAAAAGTGGAGGATGCTGATGAGCTCCTTGGTGTTTTGCTTAAGAATCGCGGTATAACCGAAGGACAATCAGTAGAGCAGTTTTTGTCTGAGGATGACGGTATCTGGCACGATCCGTTCCTTTATAATGACATGCGAAAAGCTGTCGACATTATCAATGAGACGATGGACCGCCATGGCAAGATCCTGGTTTATGGCGACTACGATTGTGACGGCGTTACCGCTACTTCCATTCTGGTAAGGTATTTCAGGAGCCACTCTGTTAATGTGCAGTACATCGTGCCGCATAGAAGTGAGCACGGTTATGGCCTGACCGAAAAGATCATGGATAAGGTCATCGAAAAGAAGCCGGACCTTGTTATCACTGTTGACTGCGGCGTTACCAATGTTGATACGGTTCAGGAGCTTAAGCACAGAGGCATTAAGGTGATCGTTACTGACCACCACAATGTTAAGGACGAGCTGCCGCCGGCTGACTGTGTTATCTGCGCGAAAAGGCCCGACAATACTTATCCTTTCATCGATCTTTGCGGCGCGGGTGTTGCGTTAAAGGTTGTTGAGGCTTTAGGCAAAGACGGCAGGTATAAGGTAACAGGTAATATCTGGCGCCAGGCAGTGGAGCTTGCGGGCCTCGCAACTATTGCGGATCTTGTATCAGTCACCAATGAGAACAGAACGATAATCAAGCGTGCTTTTAAGAGCATGAAGAATCCTTCAAATGTCGGCGTCGGCGTTATGAACGAGATGCTTTTGGCACCGGGCAAGTCTTTGGATGAGACGTTTATTTCATTTAACTTCGTGCCCAGGATCAATGCGGCAGGAAGACTTTACGATTCGGCGGATGCTTTAAAGCTTTTCCTCGAAAACAACCCGACTGAGGCTAAGAATGCTGCCCAAGATCTTACGAGGCAGAATGATGAGCGTAAGGAGATCGAGGCAAAGGTTTTCGAAGAGGCGAGGGCACAGCTGGAAAGTCCGACAAGACCTGACAGGTGGTCACTTACGAATACCTGCGGTCCTATCGTAGTATATGGCAAAGACTGGCACCAGGGTGTTTTGGGAATTGTTGCAGGTAAGCTCTCGCAGTTCTATGGAAGGTCCGCGCTCGTATTTACTGACGATGCGACTGAGCCCGGATGCGCAAAGGGTTCAGGAAGGGCGTTTGGCGACTTCGACCTATACGAGTGCTTGGAGCGCATATCTGATAAGCTCGTTAATTTCGGAGGACATAAGAAGGCGGCAGGACTTCTCGTAAGAAAGACCGAAATGGGCACGTTCATGGAAGCTTTGGAGGCTGAGTCTGCAAAGATCTATGAAGAGAAGGGCCAGTCGGGCGATGATAATGAAGAAGACGCTATTCAGGCTGAGTGCGAAATCGATCCTAAGGGATTGGACTTCGATTCCTATAATGAAGTATGTAAATTAAGGCCTTTCGGAATCGGCAACCCGAAGCCGGTTTTCGTTACCAGAGGACTTGTTATCTCGGGTATCGCACAGATGAGTCAGGGCGCGCACATCAGGCTCGACCTGACGGATGCTGAAGGCAAGGCAAATATCTCTGCTGTCGGCTTTGGCATGGGAGATTATTTCAATATTTTGAAGGCGGGCGACAAGGTCGACATCGCTTATACATTGAACGAATATTGCTACAGGGGCGAGACTTCGCTGAGCCTGCATCTGGAGGATATCAGGCCTTACATGGGCGACGGATTCATGTGGAAGAAGGCTGAGATCGCGGAAAAGCTCTATACGAGCGGTCTTGCGATGGATCAGATCGCGAAAATGGCTCCCGGCGAAGATATCAGGAGCCAGATGAGGCCGACCTCGGAGCAGTATGGAGCTTGCTATAAGGCAATCGAGCGTTTCGGAGGCACGGCCATGTCGACGGTCGATCTGGACCTCCTTGCAAGATTGGTAACTAACAATTATGATGTAGCGGTGACTCCGTTCCAGCTCAAGAGGTGTCTCGAAGTTTTCGCTGACTGCAAGCTTATAAGGCTCAGAACGATAAAACCGATGAGAGTCTGCTTCAACATTTTGAGAACGGGCGACAAAGTCAAACTCAGTGATTCTGAGGTTTATAGGAGAATACAAGGTGACCAGGGGCAAAAATGACAAAGAATTTAATGCCGTAACCGAGGAAGAAGTGCAGGCCGAGGCCGAACGCGCTTATCTTCAGGACGACAGTATTAAGCCCGAGATCCCTTCGGAACTGGAAGAGAAATTCCAGGAAATATTGAAGCTCTACGACGAGTATGCGAGGGCTGCAAATCTCGATGAGAAGGATATCGAAGAGGACAACGCCGAGATGGAAAAGGCGTTCATTTTCGCATACAAAGCTCACCGCAACCAGAAGCGTAAGACAGGCGAGCCTTACATTACGCACCCGGTAGCAGTTGCACTTATCCTCGCTGACCTTAAGGTTGACTCGGCTACCATTGAGGCCGCGCTCCTTCACGACACGATCGAAGATACAATAGTCGACGACCAGATGGTCACGGAGAAGTTCGGTTCAGTCGTATGCAGCCTTGTTGACGGCGTTACAAAGCTCAATTTGAGCCTTGATAATGTTGTTTATAATTCAAAGGTCGATATCCAGGCGTCGAATGTCCGAAAGATGTTCATCGCCCTGACCGACGATATCCGCGTAATCTTTATCAAGCTCGCCGACCGTCTGCACAACATGAGAACATTAAAGTCCATGAGCCCTGAAAAGCAGATTGAAAAGGCTCAGGAGACACTTGATATCTATGTTCCTTTCGCTGGCAGATTCGGTATCTACAAGATCAAATGGGAATTGGAAGACCTCTGCTTAAGATATCTCCATCCGGACGATTACTATGAGCTAGTAAAGCTTGTAAACGGTAACCGTGCCCAGAGAGAAAACTTCATGGAGGAAGTTGTTTCCGAGATTCGTGGAAAGTTAGAAGAGAACGGCATTGTCCATTACGATATTGAAGGCCGCCCGAAGCACTTCTACAGTATTTACAAGAAGATGCACGAAAAGGGCAAGACAATCGATGAGATCTACGATCTTTTCGCATGCAGGATCATTGTTGATGAGGTCATCGAGTGCTATCAGGTACTCGGTATCATCCACGAGATGTACCAGCATGTTCCGGGCCGCTTTAAGGACTATATCGCGATGCCCAAGGAGAACAAGTACCAGTCGATCCATACGACGGTCGTAAGCCACACGGGCACGCCTTTCGAAGTGCAGATAAGAACATTTGCGATGCACCAGATCGCAGAGTTCGGTATCGCTGCGCACTGGCATTACAAGGAAGCCGGCAATTCACAGGAATTCAAGGCAGACAGATACGATACGAAGATCAACGAGATGCGCCAGATCATTGACTCGCAGAACGAGCTTACGGACTCCGGCGAGTTCCTTGAATCCTTCAAGATGAATATCGCTCCGGACGAGATCTTCGTATACACGCCTAAGCACGAAGTCATTAAGCTTCCTAAGGGTTCATGCCCAATCGATTTCGCTTATGCGATCCACTCAGGCATCGGCAACCACATGCACGGCGCCAAGGTCAACGGCCGTATCGTTCCTTTGTCTTACGAGCTCAAGAACAGCGATATCGTTGAGATCCAGTCCTCTGCCAAGCTCGTTAAAGGCCCTTCGCGCGACTGGGTAGCAATCGCCCGCACAGCAAACGCAAAGTCCAAGATCAATTCCTGGTTTAAGCGTGAGGCACGTGCCGACAACATCACGACAGGCCGTGAACTTTTGACGAATGAGATCACCAGAAACGGCTTTGATCCGTCTAAGCTCCTGATGCACAAGTCCATCGAGATAATCCTGAAGCGCAACAACTTCCAGAATCTCGACGATATGTTCGCTGCATTGGGCTACGGCTCCATCAGTGTCAGCAAGGTTTTCTCGCGTCTCCGTGACGACTATATCCGCAATATTTCTGAAGAAGAGCGCAGAGCTCTGGGCTACCGTGTAACTGCTGACGGCAACGTCGCTTACAGCCCGAATGAACTCCCGATCGAACTCGGCAAGGCTGACCAGACACGTAATTCCAAGAGCTCGAAAACAAAGGCGCCCGAGACTTCCAAGCAGGTGCTTGATTACGATGTCGCTAAGATAAACGCCTTGAGCATCGATCCTCACCAGACAGGTGTCGACCTTCAGAATGCTGCTTCCGGTGCTGCTAAGCCTACAAGAAGTGCCAGGACCGATGCCGCAAGAAGAGCGCACAGCAATGACGCTGTCGTCGTTAACGGCCTCGACACGATTGCTACGCACATTTCCAAGTGCTGCCATCCTGTTTTCGGCGACGAGATCATCGGATATGTCACGCAGGAAAAGGGTGTCGGCATCCACAAAGTCAACTGCAAGAATATTCTTAATATCATCAAGAACCGCGGCAATTCCGAAAAGGACGAGCAGAAGTACCAGCGCCTCGTTGCCGTCAGGTGGCTATCAAAGGCGAAGTTCTCCAGCTACGATGTCCAGCTCGTTGTTGTTGCCATGGACCGCAACGGTCTTCTCATCGATGTTCTCGATAAGATCAACGAAGAAAAGATCAACATCGTCAAGCTCAACACAGTCGTTGACGGCCCTGAAGCAAGAATCTTCGTAACGATCAATGTCTCAGGCAGAGAACAGCTCGACCGTACCTGCGACAGGATTTTGAGAGTTAAGGATGTTGTAGACGTAATAAGAAACTAAGCCGGATAAAACAGTTTTTAAGCACCTACATATAAAAGCGAGTTTTTCTCATTTTTATATGTAGGTTTTTCATTGTTTCGGGGCTCGAAAAGCAAAACCTGCATATAATTTTCGAGATTGATTGGGTTTTATATGCAGGTTTCAATAATAATCTCTCAAAAATGCAAAAACCTACATATAAAAACGAGTTTTTCACATTCTTATATGTAGGTCTGAAAATAGATGCTGTTTTTTTAATCACTGATCCCCGTAATACTCATCATCTGAATATCCGCCGACATAACTGATGTTGAAGATTATCATCGGTCTGCGGCCGGACTTGGAGTAAACGAAGTTCTTGATCTGTTCCCTGAAATTGCGCTTCTGAAGGAAAGCTTCGACGCTGCCTGCCTTGTTGCTGGCCTGCTTTAAGAGGTCATCGACCTTGTCGGAAATAAGCTCATAGAGAACATTCTGATTCTCGTCGTCATCGAAGCATCCGATCGAATTAACGGCAGGGGAGCATGCGAGGTCGCCGGACTCTTCGTCGACAGTGATGGCGATAGCGAGACATCCGTCTTCACTCAAATGAATACGGTCTGTAAGGACTCTGTCGTCGGCGTCTACCGTGCCTGTGCCGTCGATGAGGACAGGCGCTGCAGGGACGTGATCTGCGATCTTTGCTTCATCGGAAGTGAGTTCCAGAACCGCGCCGTTTTCGAGAATGCAGATATTCTCTTCATTCATGCCGAGGCTCTCTGCCATTTCCTTGTGGAGGCAGAGCATACGGTATTCGCCGTGAACGGGGATGAAGAACTGCGGCTTAATAAGGGTGTGGAGCATCATGAGCTCGTCCCTGTAAGCGTGGCCGGAAACGTGGACATCGGCCAGGGATTGGTAGATAACGTGCGCGCCCTTTTTGTAGAGCTCATTGATTACTCTGTAGATAGGCTTTTCGTTGCCCGGAATAGGGTCAGCGGAAATGATGACCGTGTCGCCCTTGGTGATGTCGACAGAACGGTGGGACGAATAAGCCATACGTGTGAGCGCGCTCATCGGCTCGGCCTGTGATCCTGTCGTCAGCACGACGATCTTGTTGTCGGGATAATTGTCGATCGCGTCGATGTCGATCAACGTGTCGGGCTTGATATCGATGTAGCCCAACTGATTGGCGATATTGAAAACCTGGACCATCGAGCGGCCGGAGAGGCAGACGTGGCGGCCATATTTTTCGGCAGCGGTAATGATCTGCTGCATTCTGTGAACGTGCGATGAGAATGTTGCGACGATGATGCGGCCTTCAGCCTTGCGGAAGAGGGATGAGAAAGCCTCGCCGACATGCTTTTCGGAGGGTGAGAATCCTTCAATCTCAACGTTTGTGGACTCGCACATGAACATCAGAACGCCTTCTTTTCCGAGCTCGCCTAAGCGCTGGAGATTAATGGTCTTGCCGTTGATCGGTGTGTAGTCGATCTTGAAGTCGCCGGAATGGACGATGCGGCCTACAGGCGTGTTGATGCAGAGTGCGTAGGAGTCGGCGATCGAGTGGTTGACTCTGATGAATTCGACCGAGAATGAGTTGCCGAATCTTATGATGTCGCCGTTCTTGCATGTCGAGAGCTTAAGGCCTTCCATCGGAACATTCTTGTCCTGGAGCTTAAGCTTGATGAGCTCGATTGCCATCGTGCCGCCGAAAACAGGGCACTTGAATTCTCTCAAGAAATAGGGGAGTGCGCCGATGTGGTCCTCGTGACCATGCGTAATGACGATGCCCCTGAGCTTTTCGTGATTGCGCCTGATGTATGTGAAATCAGGGATGACGCAATCGACGCCCGGCATGTTTTCCTCAGGAAAGCTCATGCCGCAGTCAACGATGATTATGTCGTTGTTGTATTCAAAGGCGGTCATGTTCTTGCCGATCTCGCCGATGCCGCCCAAGGGAATGATCTTTACAGGGTTCGTGTTCTTGTACTTAGGGTCTTTGTAGCTGTGTCTTTTCGAATTGCTGCTCATAATTGTTCCTTCTATAAAAATACAAATACTTTCCGCTGTTTAGTTCGCGAAAAGCATTTGGAGATAGCTGTTTACTTCACTACGGAAACGTTGCGGTAGCAGGTAGCGTGGTTACCTGTCTCACCGTCTTCTGCGTAGATGTCTATGATGTAGCCCTTAACTGCGCCGCCCTTATCTTCAACAGTATAATAGCCGTCGCCGCCCAAGGGGTCGTTCTCGATGTAGATCTTGGTGCCCTTAGGGAAGATGGACCAGTCTGCTGCAACAGTACGGCCTTCCGTGCAGGTCGTTCCGGAAGCGGTGCTCTTGCTGTAAGAACCATCCTTCATCTTCTGTGGACCGTAGAAAGTGATCTTACATCTTACTGCCTCGCCTGCAGGCTTGGGCGCAGGAGTGCTGGTAGCCTTTGGCTTAGGCGTTGCCGTTGCCGATGACTGCTTGGGCTTCGGAGTAGGTGTATTTGTAGCCTTTGCCTTCGGCTTAGGAGTTGCAGTTGCCTTAGGCTTGGAGTCTGTTGTAAGAGACTTCTTTACATAGTTGCCGTTAGCTGTCTTGTACCAGCCGTTGGAAGTAACTGCGACGACATCGATCTCATCACCGGAATATACTTGCTTGACCTTGTCGTAATCGGTGCCGGGACCTTTTCTGACATTGACAGTGGTCGTTGCGTAAACTTTCTTATACTCTTCGGACTCTGTGACTTTTTCGGTTTCTTTTGTAGTAGCCTTTGTGGTTTCCTTAGTTGTCTCTTTGGTAGTTTCTTTTGTTGTGTCTTTTGTAGAATCTGTCGTTGATCCTGATGTTGATCCTGATGTTGATTCAGAAGTGCCGGGAGTAGTGGTAGCTCCGGATGTGCCGGATGTCTCTGTAGAGCCTTCTGATGTAGAAGTCTCGGAAGTCTCTGAAGTGTCAGAAGAAGATTCGCCGGCAGATTCTGAAGTGTCGGTGGAATCTGGATTATCGGGATTGTAACCTTCAGGATACGAAACAATGGTAATAGTAACCTCAGTTTCAGTCGGCTGAGGCATGGTATCGTTGCGGTCAATAGCGGAATCTACTGCAAATGTAGCTGTTGCGCAGAGCGAAACAACGATGCAGCAATTAACGGCCGAGATCATCTTGGCGCGCGTTATATTATAGAATTCCTTTACTCCAACCAATTTCAAAATCCAATTTCTCCTTGCATTTTTGCCGCAATATCTGCGGGCATAATTACAACATTATTATATCATAACGATATTGTTGGCTATCCCGTGGCGAAAAATGGGCATTTTTGTAAGTTTATTCTCGCCTAATCTTAATTGCCCTTTACCGCAAAAGTGATTTTGAGTAAAGCGTTTTTCGAAAATTGTCAATTGATTGTCACAAGGCTGCAAGGTATGACATATTCTAAGCGTCTATAATCTAGACACCTGCAAGGGGAAAAGTAAGAGGGGGGTGAGAGCAAATGTCGTTGGGACGTGTCCGCAAACCGGCCAGGAGAGCAAGTTACGGAACAACTGAGCACGATATCGAAAAGAAACGTGCGAGAATCCTCATAATATGTGCTCTGATCCTTATTCTCTGTGGCATTTTAGATGTAATCTTCCTCGTTGGAATACTTGATTTATAAGCTTTTTGAGGCTGTCACCCCAGTGGCAGCCTTTGTTTTTGGTCTTGCTTAATGTTGCGGAAAATCCGGCAAAAATCCGGGTGCCGCCTGACTTTTGCACGATTTTTCATGACCAGTTGCATTTGAGCGGCAAAATGAGCGGCTATAGCCGTTCAAACCGCCGCTCAAATTGGTATAATGGGCCAAAATGACGGTAAAACGGACGGCTATAGCCGTTCAAATAACCGCTCAAAATGGCATAATGGGCCAAAATGACGGCATAACGGACGGCTATAGCCGTTCAAACCGCCGCTCGTTTTCTATACGGCACTTGATACGGCAGCTGCCATGCCAGTTGCCGTATTTTCGGGCGTTTTTGGCTAAAAATATGGCATTCGATATGGCTACTACCGCATTGACTGCCGTGTTTACAGGTCATTTCGACCCAAAATACGGCATTCAATACGGCTACAGCCGCATCGAACGCCGTATTTGACCGTATCTGAGCTGTATCAGAAACGTTAACCATTAAGAAAATTGCAAAAACAACCCCTCTCGTATATACTTACACCCGTAATATTATTAATAATATAGGGAGCAGAATATGAGAGTTTCCGAATTGTTTTTGGCTACACAGAGAGAGATTCCTGCAGATGCAGAGATTCCTTCACACAGACTGATGCTCAGAGCGGGCCTGATCCGCAAGATGGCATCCGGCGTTTATTCCTTCATGCCGATGGGCTACCGCACCTACAGAAAGGTTGAGGCAGTTATCAGGGAAGAGATGGACAAGGCAGGAGCGCAGGAGCTCATCATGCCGGCACTTCTTCCTGCTGAGGCATATCAGGGTTCAGGCAGATGGGAAAAGTTCGGCCCCGAGATGTTCAGACTTACTGACCGTGGCGGCAGATCTTTCTGCTTAGGTCCTACACACGAAGAGCCTTTTACTGAGGCTGTAAGAGATTCGATCAGATCTTACAAGCAGCTCCCTGTAACTCTTTATCAGATCCAGCACAAGTACAGAGATGAGAAGCGTCCGAGATTCGGTGTTATCCGTGCCCGTGAGTTCGTTATGAAGGATGCTTATTCCTTTGACGTTGACGAGGCTGGTCTCGATATCTCCTACAAGAAGATGTATGACGCTTACAGAGCGATCTTTGACAGACTCGGCCTGGACTACACGATCGTTGACGCTGACTCAGGCGCAATGGGCGGTTCCGGTTCACAGGAGTTCATGGTAAAGAGCGAAGTCGGCGAAGATGCTATCTGCTTCTGCGACGAGTGCGGCTATGCAGCTAACGAAGAGAAGGCAGGCTGGACAAGAAGCGCTGCTGATACAGCTGAAGAGCTCGCTATTGAGAAGATCCACACACCTGACGTCAAGACTATCGAAGAACTCTGCGGTTTCATGAACTGCGGAGCTGACGCATTCGTTAAGACTATCCTTTATAACATTGACGGCAAGTTCGTTGCTGCTATGTGCAGGGGCGACCGTGACATCAACGAGACAAAGCTCGGCAACCTCTACGATGCAACAGAGATGGAGCTTGCTGCATTTGCTGACGTTGAGATGATCACAGGCGCTAAGGTCGGTTTTGCAGGCCCTGTTAACCTTAAGCAGAAGGTCGACATCGTTGTTGACCCTGAAGTTGCAGGCATGAAGAACTTTGTAGTTGGCGCTTGCGAGACTGATTACCACTTTAAGAATGTTAATATCGGCAGAGATTTCGAAGCTGATAAGATTGCTGATATCACAAATGCTAAGGCCGGCGATATCTGCCCGAAGTGCAGCAAGGGTAAGCTCGGAATGGCTCGTGGTGTTGAGGTTGGACATATTTTCAAGCTCGGCACTAAGTATTCTGACGCATTGGGCTGCATCTATCTTGATAACAACGGCAAGGAACACAGCATGGTAATGGGATGCTACGGCATCGGCGTTTCGAGAGTCCTTGCTGCTATCATCGAGCAGTATCATGATGACGACGGAATCATCTGGCCTACTATCGTTGCTCCTTACAAGATCATCGTAGTTCCTACAAAGGCTAATGACGAAGAACTCATGAGCGTTGCAAACAAGATCTATGACGATCTTACAAAGGCTGGCTGTGAAGTTCTTATCGATGACAGAAATGAGCGTCCCGGCGTTAAGTTCAAGGACGCTGACCTCCTTGGAATTCCGCTCAGGATCACTGTCGGAAGAAGAGCAGGCGAAGGCATCGTAGAAGTTAAGAGAAGAGATTCGGCTGATACATCAGAGATCACGGTAGAAGAAGCTATTAACCTTGCCAAGGAGATCTGATCATGATCCCAAGGGTAATCTTATCCTTAGCGCTTTGCGCTGCAATTACCCTCGGATCATTTCCCGTCATGGGAAAGCAGGATAATTTTGCGCCTGCAGAATATGACACATATGACATAACGCTCGTCGACGGAGGATCATTAACGGTCAAGCTCCTCGGCGGGCGTTGTTTTTTCGTATCGAGCAAGAACCAGAAATATTATGTGGCTCTCTCGAAAGCAAAATCCACAAGAACAGTAAGGACTTTCACGGTAAGCGGCGAGACCTTTGATGTCGAGCTCGCAAGCATCATGGACGAAGATGTTCTCTACAATGTCACCATTTCCTATGAAGCTTACGGGATGGAAGTAAATAACGGTGACAACATCATCTTCAAAAGAGGCGGTAACATTTATTTCTGGAAGTCCGCAAACTACGAATATAATCTCGAGACTGCGGCCGAGCTCTGGACCGATGAGCAGTCTTTGAAGGAGTGCCTGGAACCCCAGAACGATATTGAATGCGATGATCCCGTGCTGATCGCATACTCGGACAGGATCGTGGGCGATGCAAAAGATGACTGGGAAAAGGTTTTCCGCATCTACAAATTTGTCTCGAGCGAGATGGCTTATGACGATACTGAGGCTGAGACTTCGTCTGCAGGATTCCAGGACAGTGCAGTTACTGTGATCAGGGCCGGAAGGGCAATCTGCGAAGGCTTTGCGAATGCTTTTGTTGCGCTTTGCAGGGCGCAGGGGATCCCCGCTGCTGTCGAGTTCGGAATAGGATTTTCGGACTATAAGGCTATGACCACGAAAAAGCCCGCTTCGACTGATATTGCTGATCACGCATGGGCGGCTGTCTATCTGGGCGGCAAGTGGCTTTTCGTAGATCCCACATATGACATGTCGAGGTTTTATCACGGACCCAAAGATGTCAGGGTTTATGAGGAGAGCACGAAATACTATCTCCTGTCTTTGGAAGCTTTTTCGAATGACCACATGATCTACGATGCCGACACGAGGCACGGACTGCCGAAGGCCGGTTACTGCGGCGATAAGACATCAGGAACAAGATTTGAGATAACCAGAGACGGCGTCTGCCACATCATGGGTTCCGGCACGGTTGCCTTGCCTGCGGGCATTACGGGTTTCCACACCGTTGTTTTCGAGGAAGGCAGCAACATCACTGACATCGGATACGGGTGCTTTTTTGACTGCGACCTGCTTACTACGGTGATCCTTCCTGATACGGTGACTTCGATATCGGACTATGCTTTCTGCACGTGCGAAGATCTGCAGTATGTTTACATTCCCGAGTCATGCGGCTACATCGGCGAAAATGCTTTCATGGGGTGTGACGAGCTAAGTTATGTGAAGGTCCCAAACGCTTGCTGGAAGCTCGGCGACAAGGCTTTTGAAGGTTGTCCGAGACTTTATATAAGCGTTCCGACAAAAGTGTCGGATTTCGCTGATGATTATAGTACGAAGCCGATGTATATTGAGAACAGGTAAGGATAGTTTTAGTGTGCCCGAAAAAGAGCACGGTTCAAGGAGATTTCTATGGCTTATATAGAATTTCGCGATGTTAAGAAGGTATATAAGACCGGTACGGTCAATGTTACTGCGTTAGACGGCGCCGATTTCTTTATCGATAAAGGCGAGCTCTGCGTAATCGTTGGACAGTCAGGTGCCGGTAAGACCACGCTTCTTAATATCTTAGGCGGCATGGACAGATTAACATCCGGCAGGGTTTTCCTGGACGGCAACGAGATTTCAAAGCTTAATTCAAATGAACTCGCGCTTTTCAGAAGACAGAATGTCGGATTCGTTTTCCAGTTTTATAACCTGATTCCGAACCTTACTGCATATGAGAATGTCGAGATGGCAGCCCAGCTCGTAAAAGATCCTATAAGCTGCGATCTTCTGATGGAAGAGGTCGGTCTCGCGGACAGGAAAAATAACTTCCCGGCTCAGCTCTCGGGCGGCGAACAGCAGCGGGTCGCAATAGCAAGAGCGATCGCCAAGAACCCGAAGCTCCTTTTGTGTGATGAGCCGACAGGTGCTTTGGACTATCAGACAGGTAAAGCAATACTTAAACTTTTGCAGTCGTTAAGCACCGAAAAGGGCATGACTGTAGTAATCATCACACACAACTCTGCGCTTACTGCAATGGCAGACAGAGTGATCAAGGTCAAGAACGGAAAGATCACCAGCAACATCATTAACCAAGACCCTGTTAACGTAGAAAAGATTGAATGGTAATGAAGCCTTACGCTAAAACGATATTTAGATCCATAAAAATGACACTTCCGAGGTTTCTCGCGATCTTCGCGATAATTGCCTTGGGCGTGGGCTTTTTTTCGGGCCTCAAGGTAACCACTCCGTCCTTTGTTCACACGGCAGATATCTATACCAAAGAGTATTCGATGTTCGACTTCAAGTTCCTGTCGACTATAGGCTTTGAACAGGAAGATATCGATAAGATCAGGGAGCGCACAGGGTGCATTGTCGAAGGCGCTTATTCTGCTGACTGCTCAGCTGTTATGGGAAGCAGCGTCAGCACCGACACGGTCCGCTTTATATCGATCACAAAAGACGTCAACAAGATAAGCATGGAAGCAGGCAGGCTCCCGGAAAAGCCTGATGAGATCGTTGTCGATGCATACAGATTTCCTGAGCTTGAACTCGGAACCAAACTTTTGATCTCCGATGAGACCAGCGAGAGTGCAATGAAGATGTTCAAGTATAAAGAATTCACTGTCGTCGGAAAGGGCAGGTCGCCTATATATCTGAACTTCCAGAGGGGTACTTCCGATGAAGGTTCGGGCAGCGTTTCTTACTATGTATGCGCACTTCCCGAAGCATTCGATTCCGAGTATTTTACAGAGGCTTATCTTTACGCAAATAACGGGCTTTACATTTATTCTGATGAGTATAAGGCCTGGGCAGAGACAGCCGAAACCCAATATGGCGATATTGTCGAAAACGTAATCAGCGAGAGGTTTGATAAGCTCTTAAAAGATGAGTACAAAAAGCTTTACGACGGCTTCGACGAATTCAACGACAAGATCGGTGATGCATGGGATGAGATCTCTGACGGCCGCAAGGAATTAAATGACGGAAAGAAAGAACTCGAAGATGCCCAGAAAGAGATAGACGACGGCAGAAAAGAACTTGCCGACGCCAAGAAGACTCTGGATGATTCGAAAAAGAAACTTAATGCTGCGAGCAAGCAACTTAATTCTGCAAAGGTCGAGATCAATGCCGGAAAGGTCCAGCTCGACAATGCAAAGAAGCAGTTAGACAGCTATAAGGCTCAGCTCGACGGTTACCAGAAACAGATAAATGACGGCAAAGCTAAACTCAGTGAAGCGAGGGCTAATGCGCCTTCACAGATTTTAGGTCTTAATTCTTTAATCACCGGCTTAAGAGGGCAGATAGCTGACTTAGAGGCGGGGATCGCCAACAATCAGGAAAGGCTCGCTCAGGCGACCGATGAAGATGAGAAAGCCGAGATCCAGGCTCAGATCGAAACTCAGCAGAAAAACAAGAGTGCTCTCGAATCCAAACTTTCCGAGAATGAGCAGCAGCTTGCAACACTTGAGGCTATGGTCGCTTCAGGCTTTGATGCCCAGGAAGCTGAGCTTAATTCACAGCAGGAACAGTTAGACGCCCAGTATGCCGCATATACAGAGAACTACCAGAAATACGATCTGCAGAAAGACGATTACGACAAGGGCGTTAAGGAGTACAACAAGGGCAAGGCCGAATACGATTCAGGTCTTAAAAAGTATAACGACGGTCTCAAGAAATATAACGAAGGCGTCAAGAAACTTGACGATGCCCAGAAGGAAGTAGATGACGGCTGGAAAGAATACAATGACGGCGTTTTCGAGCTCTGGCAGGGTTATTCTGAATTTTCTTATGAGGCGCAAACGGCTTTCAGTTCCGAACTCGTTTACGGTTATGTTCTGCTCGAAGCAGTTGATACGCCTGACACTTATACTTTAGGGCGCGACAAGAATACTGGTTATGTATGTTTTGATAACGACGCGAAGATCGTCGACGGCATTGCAGCCGTTTTCCCGATCTTCTTTTTCGCGATCGCCGCACTCGTATGCTCAACAACGATGAGCCGTATGGTAAGCGACGAACGCGGCATCATCGGCACGATGAGGGCTCTGGGTTTTACTGATACCGCTATCGTCATGAAATACGCTATCTACGCAGGCTCCGCGTCCGTGCTCGGAGGAGTCCTGGGATTTTTGGGTGGAACGAAACTCTTCCCGGCAGTAATCTGGGAAGTCTATGCGATGATGTACGGCTTTACGGAACTGTCATTTACGACCAGCGTTCCGTTGTTTATCATCGCGCTCGGCGTAGCGCTCATCTGCACGGTCGGCGTTTCCGTAGTGACTGCATTATCAGCCCTGACCGGAATGCCCGCCGAACTTATCAGACCTAAAGCTCCGCTTCCGGGCAAGAGAATTCTTTTAGAGCGCATCGGCTTTATCTGGACAAGGATGAAGTTTCTGCATAAAGTTTCCGCGCGTAACGTCTTCCGCTTCAAGAAGAGAATGTGGATGATGATCGTCGGCATCGCAGGATGCACCGCGCTGCTCCTTACTGCATTCGGTCTTTACGATTCGATCTGCAACGTCGTAAACATCCAGTACGACGACATCATGAAATACGACCTTCAGGTTATGTTCGATGACAAGTACAGGCAGTATGAGATCGAAGATGCCGCAAAGGCCGCTGCTGAGAATGCCGGCGTAAACTGCGAATATGCCATCGTCAAAAATGATATGGCAAAGAACAACGGCTCAGGTTACGTCAGAGATCTCGAAATGTTCATCTCCGACGACCCTAACACGAGCAAGATCTTCGGCCTCACAGACATCAAGACAGGGGAGACTCTGCCCTGGCTCGCTGACGGCGAAGTAGCCATCTCCGGCAAGCTCGCTGAAAAGAACAATGTCAAGGCCGGCGACAGTGTAACATTGTTATACGGCGACGATGAGCACGAAGTAACGCTCAAAGTCGGCTCGGTCTTCACCAACTACACCTTCCACTATGTCATGATGACACCTAACACCTACAGAGAGGCATTCGGCAAACCGTACACGCCTGAATCTGTCCTTTTCAAGACAGAGACAAAGACTTCCGCCGACTCTTACAAGATCGCTTCGTACCTGACGAATAACTACTCGGTCAAGACATGGTCTTCCACGAACGATTCCAGAGAGAGTTTTGCCAAGACCATGGAGCGTATGAATTATGTCATCGTCCTTGTCATCACCTGCGCTGCCGCTCTGGCCTTCATCGTCTTGTTTAACCTCAATAACATCAATATCACCGAGCGAATCAGGGAGATCGCCACGCTTAAGGTCATGGGCTTTAACAAGCGCGAGACCGGCGCCTATGTCACACGAGAGAATGTGATTCTGGTCTTGCTCGGTTTCGTTGTCGGCATCCCGCTGGGCTTCCTTTTGCACCGATACGTTATGGCGCAGATCGCCATGGACATGGTCACATATCAGGTAAGGATCGTGCCGTTGAGCTATTTCTACTCACTCGCATTCGTCCTGCTGTTCTCTACGATCGTAAACCTCATCATGCGCGCCAAGATCGAAAAGATCGACATGGCCGAGTCGCTGAAGAGCGCAGAGTAAAGATATTACGCATTTGTTTTTAGGGCCCAAATGCCACCTGCATATAAAATTGAGTTTTTCCTGATTTTATATGTAGGTTTTGCTTCACAAGAGCTCGAAAAAATGAAAACCTACATATAAAAATACGATTTTCAGGAGAATTATCTGTAGGTTCAGGCCGATTTGACCCTCAAAAATGCGAAAACCTACATATAAAAAACTAAAAAAGTTCATTTTTATCTGTAGGTTGGCTTTTTCAACCACAAAATAAAAGGCTGCCCGTTGGACAGCCCTCAATCAGCGTTTTTAAATGGAATTTACTCTTCGCTATCGCCGTTCATCCAGCTCTGGTGATAGTTCCTGCGGCGGTATTCTTCAGGTGTAAGGCCTGTGGACTTCTTGAAAACCTGGATGAAGTGGGACTGGGATGAGAAGCCCAGGTAGTTTGCGATCGTGAGGGAAGACTCGTCCAAGTGGCGAAGCATGTTGCATGCGACGTTGATCTTCTGGTCTCTTATGTAGCGGCTTAACGTGATGCCCATTTCCTGCTTGAAGAGCTTGGAAAGATAGCTGGAGTTAAGAGACAGTGAATCAGCGATGGATTCAACTGTGAGATTTTCCTGGATGTGCGACCTGATGTAGTCGATGGCGACGACGATGTGGCGTGAGACGACGCGGTTCTTTGAGAGGTCGCTCATCTTGCGGCAGTAGGAGCGGAGCATGTCGTTCTGGACGGCATAGACTTCGTCGACTGTGCTTGCTGCATCGATAAGTTCGATGTAGATATCGCTCAAGTTGTAAGCAACGGAGATCTCAAGACCTGCCTCGATGCAGAAACGGCTGACGAGAGCGGTGAGGATGACTGTGTGATATTTGACGTTTCTGAGTTTGTCCGAGCTTAATACACCTAGAGTCTGGGTGGAGCCTATGGTCTTAAGGCCTTCCTCGAGGCGGTGCATGTTGCCGCTGGCTACTAATTCGTAGAAACTGATCTCGTGGTTATAAGCTTCCTGGCGGTTACCGGATTCGCCTTCGTCCATTAATCTCTTGGCAAGTTCTTTTTCGATGTTCATAGTGTAATCCTCTACTAAATCGCTTAAATTGGTGGCCTTATATCAAATCTGTTATAAAAATTTTATATTTATTTTGTGTTTGTGTAAAGCAGATTGACTTGGCGGGTAGAAAAAAAGAATTGTTACAAACTCGCAGAACAGGGGATCTGAGCGCAAAATCTTATTGAGTTCTTGCCCAAAAAGTAATAAAATTTTTAAGATAGCAAAAGTGGAGGTTTGTGCATTTATGACTGATGAACTTAAAGACATTATATATGCCGATTTGTTCAGATACACCGGTAATGCACGACGCTATAAGAACATCTATGCATGCTATCTCGAAGAGCGCAGATCTTCTCCGGAATTCAGTTATATCAGCGTAATGAGACGTACGCGTTATTATGCTGACCAGATCAAGAAGTATGACGGCATAAGGAAAAAGCTCTATCAGATCAAGTTCGCAGTAAGCAACTACAGATTAGACAGACTCAGCCGTAAGTATCACTTCCAGATCCCTTATGACACGGATATCGGCAAAGGTTTCTATCTTGCTCATTTCGGCCGTGTCATTATCCACCCGAAGAGCGTTATCGGACATAATGTTAATGTTTCCACAGGTGTTGTCATCGGAACGCAGTTCAGAGGTAAGAGGAAGGGTTCTCCCCATATCGGTAATTACGTATGGATCGGTGCAAATGCCGTAATCGTTGGTAATATCAGGATCGGCAACAACGTCCTTATCGCGCCCGGCGCATATGTCAACTTCGACGTACCGGACGGCTCGATCGTAATCGGTAACCCCGGACTCATCAGAAGATCACCCGGTGCTACGCTCAATTACATCAACAATACTATTCTTTTCGACGAATATAATGTTCGTTCGGACGGAGTCAAGCAGTGGTAAATTCTTCATTTTATTTAAACAACAGAGAGCGCTTTGCCGCCGCGTTGCCGGACCGCACCGCGGCTTTACTTTTCTCGGGCGAAGAAAAGCCCATGTCCCTGGATTCCGATTACAGGTTCTTTGTTGACCGTAATTTCTTTTACCTGACAGGTCTTGAGCGTTCAGGCCTCATTCTCGTGATCGAAAAGATCGACGGCGCGGTATCCTCTAAGATCTATGCTCCTGCCCACGATTCCATGAAGGAACGCTGGCACGGCAAGCGCATGGACTTTTCCGAAATCGCTTCCATAGCAGGCCTTGATGAAGAGGATATTCTGGATCTCGAAAAGTATGAGGAGAAAGAGTTTGAGCTCATCAGCAACACTGACATCAATATCTTTCTCGACAGTTCGTCTGTGATGGATAAGCCCAAAGAGCTTAAAAAGAAGATCGAAAAGGACGGCCGCAAGGCATCTGACCTCTCGGAGATCACAACTCCGATGCGCCTTATTAAGCAGCAGAACGAGGCTGATTCCATAAAGGAAGCTGCAAGGATCACAGAAGAAGCAATAGATGAGATGAAAAAGCTCATCAAACCCGGCATTTCCGAGTATGAGCTTTACTTAAAGCTCGAATATGAGATGGCGAAAAGAAGTTCCATGAGCTTTGCTTTTGAGACGATCGTCTCCTGCGGCAGGAATGCCTTTTATCTGCATCATTCCGATCCTGAGAAGGACGGTGACGGCATTGCCGAAGAAGGATCGATCGTCCAGATCGACTGCGGCGCGAGATATAACGGTTACTGCGCTGATATTTCAAGGGTTTTCTTCGTGGGAAAACCGGACGGCGAAGAAGATAAGAGGATGCTGCTTCTGGGACTCATTCAGGACTTGAGGAAAGCCGCTTTCGACTTTATCGCACCCGGAAAAACCTTTGCCGGGCTTAATTCACAAATGTATGACATCGCAGGCAAATGGCTTGCAGGACAAGGCTTAATACCCGATAATTTTACAAATGAGGATGTAAAATGCTACTACTGGCACAATACGTCCCATTATCTTGGTCTGGACGTTCATGACGTCGGACCGAGGGACAAGGAATTTGAAGTGGGTAATTGCCTTGCCGTCGAGCCCGGTGTTTATATCCCTGAGTGGAACATCGGTTTCAGGATTGAGGACGATTGCCAGGTTATAGAAAATGGCTGTCAGCTCCTGAGTTCCGGGTGTGACAGCCCGGAGGGAATAATTGTCGGATAATGGTTCGGGATATACCGCTGTTCTCGTTGCGGTTCTTATAGTGCTCGTATTGATCCTCGTAGGGGGAGTTCTTTATGCGCTGTTCATTTCATATTCCGACAAGGTCTTCAAAAAGCTTTTTAAGAGACCGAAGCCGCTTCCGCAGGTCGACAGGTCACCCAAAAAGATCGACAGATCCACTATTAACGGACGCGGAAAGAACTGGTTTTATACATTCCATAACGAGTGGCTTGGCGTAAGGACGAATACCTTTGACGGATGCCAGCTCTCAGCTTATTACAGGCCATCTTCTGACAGCACCTGCCCTAATATGGTCATCCTGGTACACGGCTACGATGAGTCGCCGGCCGAGATGGCTGCATATGCGCGTCTCATGATGAGAAAAGTCCAGTGCCACTGCCTCATGACCCATATGAGAGGCCATGGTATGAGTGGTGGAAAGACTTTTACATGGGGACTTATGGAGAGCGTCGATCTCGATTCTTGGATCACATTTACGAAAAGGCGTCTTGGCAATAACTGCAGGATCTATCTTGTTGCAAGAGGAGCAGGTGCTACTGCATGTCTTCTCGCTGCCCAGCAGAAGGGCTTTGATGAGTGCGTCTGCGGAATCATTGCTGACTCTCCGATGGCATCACTTACAGGCTTTATGAGGGCAACTCTGCCTCAGAGCACGAGCATCAATCCAGACTGGATAATAGGCCAGGTAAGAAGGCTCGCCCAGCGCAAGTACAAGTTTGATATAAACCGTTGTGACTGCGCACTTCACGCAAGCGCTATCAAGGTTCCGGTCCTTATTTTCCAGGGCGGGGAAGATGACATAACACCCCCTTCAGGTTCGCGCGAACTTTACGATAATTTAAGGTGCAGGAAGCGCATGGTCATCGTCAACAATGCCAAGCACATGGAATGCTACGAGAGATCACAGGCGATGTACGAGCGCGAGGTCCAGAAATTCATTGAGTCTTGTGTAGTCCGACTCGTAAAGATTGGTCGTCTATAATACACTTTTGTTTATTTTTTTATTATGAGAATCGCGAAAAAGGTGATATAACCTTCTGGTTTGTTCGCGAGGATTCATATGAACGCCAAGAAGTTAAGAAAACAATCCATGACAGAAGGAAGTCTCTGGAATAAGATCCTGGGATTTGCTTTTCCATTGGCAATGACGGGAATCCTTCAGCAGGCTTTCAATGCGGCCGATATCGCTGTCGTAGGCAACTTCACGGGTGACTTGGGTGAAGCCTGCATGGCTGCCGTAGGCGCGAACACACCTATCATCAATTTCATTATCAACGGATTCCTCGGAATTTCCCTCGGTACAAATGTCGTAATAGCAAATGCCGTAGGAAGCAAGGACGACAAGACCGTTCAGAAGGCAGTGCACACTTCCATGATCGTAGCCGTATTAGGCGGCATTATCGTTGCACTGTTAGGTGAGCTTATTGCCGAACCCCTCTTCAGAATGCAGAACATTTCCGAAGATGCGTTCGACATGGCGCTGCTTTATTTCCGTATCTATATCGCGGGCACTCCCGTTATTCTTTTGTATAATTTCGAAGCCGCGATATTCAGGGGTATAGGCAATACCAGGATACCGTTTATTGCGCTTGTTATATCAGGCATTATCAATGTCGGACTGAATGTATTCTTCGTAGTGTTCATGGGCAGGACAGTAGACGGTGTTGCAACCGCCACGGTCATCTCGAACATGATCAGCGGAATCGTTCTTCTGCTCTTCTTAAGGAAGTCCAAGACAGCTGCAAAGTTCGATGAGAAGAAGCTAAAGATAAGCGGACCGGTACTCGGAAAGATCCTTAAGATCGGCGTTCCCGCATGCCTTCAGTCCTGCGTTTTCTCATCTGCGAACATCATCATCCAGTCTGCGATAAACAGCTTGGGAACACTTGTTGCCGCTGCATCTTCCGCAGCATTTAATATCGAGATCTTCTCTTACTATGTGCTCAACAGTTTCGGCCAGGCATGCACGACTTTCACGGGCCAGAACTTTGGCGCTAAGAAGTTCGACAGATGCAAGAAGTCTCTTAAGCTCTGCATTCTTGAGGGCATCGTTGTCGAAGTTCTTATGGTCTCATTCCTGCTGTTCTTCGGCAGGGACATGATCTCGCTCTTTACGCCTAATCCGGAGCTCATAGAGATCGGTTATATCCGCGTTATGTTCATTACTACGGCACACCTGTTATCACTCTTCTATGAGGTTATGAGCGGCTACATGAGGGGCTACGGTATATCGCTTTCCCCGGCGCTCGTTACAATGTGCTGCATCTGCGGCATCAGGATCATCTGGATCTATACTGTTTTCGAGCAGTTCAGATCGTTTACGAGCATCATGGCGGTATATCCTTTGAGCCTTGGTGTAAATGCTCTGGCGATCGGCATTTTGCTCCTTATCAAGCGCCCTGCGAAAAAGTACAGTGCGAAGGCCTGATTTTTTGGGCAGTTTTATAATTGTAATCACTCAGATCAAGTAGTATATTTTGGGCGACAAACGGAAATCGGGGAGCTTTAAAAAGCTGAGAGGGATCAAACATCCGACCCGCTGAACCTGACGGATAATGCCGGCGTAGGGAACCTTATATATATTCATCTTGGCCTCCTGTACTTGGTGTGATCTAAAGGGATCAGAAAACCATTTGACGGAGGTGTTTTTATGTCCAAACAAACAATCAAATCGAACCGTGAGTATATCCTGAGAGTATCCACGGGCGGCGTATGCCTTGCACTGGCATTCGTACTTTCACAGTTAAAGCTTTTCGAGATGCCTATGGGCGGAACAGTTACACCGGCATCGACATTGCCTATCATCGTTTACGGCGTAGCATTCGGACCTGTATGGGGCTTCGTGCTCGCTTTCATCTTCAGCCTTTTGCAGCTCATCGGCGGCTGGCTGGTAACTCCTTTCCAGGTGTTCCTGGATTACACGCTCGGCTATACGGCACTTGGCTTTGCAGGCTTTGCGGCACTTAAGGCTGATTCGAGATCCAAGCTTTCCGGCGCTCTCAACAGATTCAGAAATGCATCACTCCTTAAGATCATTGCTTTCACATATGTCGCTTACTTCGTAAGGTGGCTCGGATCAGTTGCTTCCGGCATTATCTTCTATTCCGAATATGCAGCTGAAGCAGGCTACGACAGCGCGCTCGTTTATTCCATGGTCTACAACGGTTCATTCCTCTTGGCTGACCTCGCGATCCTTGCAGTCGTTCTCGTCGTACTCTACATGGTTATCCCTTCTTCAAAGGAAGATACGACACTTGCATCTATCCAGAAGTTTACTGCAGAATTCATCGGCACTTTCGTCCTCGTATTTGTAGGCTGCGGCACTGCAATGGCAGTCGGCTGTGACGCTGAAAACGGCGGCGGATATATCCTCACGGCATTTGCTTTCGGCCTTGTTATCGTAGCTATGGCTTACTGCATCGGAAACGTTTCAGGATGCCATATCAATCCTGCAGTTTCTCTTGCTATGCTCATCTCGAAAAAGATGACCATCTCTGACTTCTGGGGCTATATCGTTTTCCAGACTCTCGGTGCGATCTCAGGTGCAGGTCTTCTCCAGTATCTTTTCAAGACTGCCGAAAAAGTTGACAAGACAGGTGTTTTCGATAAAGATGCCGGCGAAATGACAAAGTGGGGACTCGGTGCCAACGGTCTTGCAGGCGTAAACGGAAGCTATCTTGCAGGAATCATTATCGAAGTTGTTCTTACATTTATCTTTGTAATGACTATCCTGGGTGTTACTGACGCTAAGTTCAAGCATGGTTCATTTGGCGGAGTTGTTATAGGCTTTGCGCTCGTACTGGTACACATCCTTGGAATCAGCTTTACAGGAACATCAGTCAACCCTGCACGTTCAATAGGTCCTGCGATCTTTGCAGGCGGCGCAGCACTTGCTGACCTTTGGGTCTTCATCGCAGCTCCCATGGCCGGCGCAGCACTTGCAGCTGTTGTTTATAAGGCTATTACAAGAGCCAAGGAAGAAGTTAAATAATTAAAGGTATCCGCTGATACCCTTTCACGTTAAAGCCGGTCGGACCAGGTGGGTGGTCCGGCCGGTAATTTTATTGTTTACGCTTATTATTTAAGTGGTAAAATAAATATGATTTTTGGATAGGGGAGTATTCTAAGTTGCCGTCAGATAACAGCATTTCATCTTATGCGATCAAGAAGAACACCAAGCGTCAGGCGTGGGAGCTGGGCGCAGGTTCTGACATGGAAAAGCAGCTCATCGAAAACGGCAAGCTGATAGCCCACCCTGACGGTATCTATGAAGTATTTACGAAGGAAGCAACTGAAGGCAAAGGCCAGATCGCAAATGCCGGTGACTTCGTAAAGGTAGATACAGACGGTTTTCCTTCTCCTTGTGAGAGAAGCTGGTTTTTCGCAAACCATAAGCATGTTGAAGGCGACTGGTATGAGCAGGTCGCAAAGCCTTTGAAGATCTGGCGCAAGGACGATCCCGAATCAGAAGAGATAAAGTTCCTTATAGACAGCGGCGCGCTCAACATCCATTCTGAAGACCTCAATAAATACTATTCGGCTTATCTGTGGGGAACAATGGAAACGGCAGCGTCTGATGCTGTGATCGTTCTCTATTCTGTCGATAAGGATGATCAGGGAAAGATAGAAGCGATAAGTTTCAATTTCGTAGAGGCAGATTATTTCAAAGCAAACTACAAGATAATAGATTCTTAAACAGTTTTTCAATAACGGAATAAGGGGGAAATCATTATGAAAAAAGCTGTTAAACTTGCGGCGCTTATTATGGCCGCTCTTATGATGGTCTCTGTTTGTTCATGCGGAAACAAACAGGATAATTCAGGCGGTAACTCGGGCAAAGTAACTGTGGAAGAGGATGAATCCGGCAGCAGTGAAAGTTCGGAAGATACTAAGGCTAAATCTTCCGGCAACTTAGGACAACTTATTGAGCTATCTCACGATGCTTTAGGAAAAGACGCAGAGACAGCCGAGAAGATGATCGGCGAATTCTTTGGCGTTGAACTTGAAGACAGATTAAACGGCATCATGACTGATACGAGAAACGATGTCGTAACGGTATTGCGTGTTTATGTTCAGATGCTCCAAAAAGACGATCTCAGATTCAACGGAATGGAGATGTGGGTAGACCAGAATGACGGCCATGTCAGAAGGATCGAATACAGCCTTAGTCTCGATAGCTATAATAGTGTTCCGATAGACGATACGCCTGAGTTCAGAGAAGAGATCAAGAATCTCTACAAAAGCTCAAAAGACGAACTCGAGAATGCCTACGGAGAAGCTTTCTTGGCGGATAAAGTAGAATGGGATGAGGACTCGTTTTGCTGTGCATTCAACACACCGGGTAATCTCTATGCTTATACAGAGATCCGCGATTTTACCGAGCCCGGCGGAAACGGCCTTTTGAAAACGACTATGGTCTTTGCAGATGAAAAGTTCCTTTTGGATTAAAAACATATGCCTGTAGTAAACGTTTCAATGTTAAAGGGGAAGACTCCCGAATATAAGAAGACAGTTCTTGACTGCATTCATGACGGATTGGTTCAGTCGATAGGTATCAAAGATTGGGACCGCTTTCAGCGCATTTCCGAATACGAAAAAGCTGATTTCGAGAAGCCTGATTTCAAGTCCGATGATTTCATGATCATAGAGCTCTCGCTGTTTCCCGGAAGGACAAAAGAGCAGAAGGGTAAACTTATAGACTGCATTTGTGGTAATCTTAAGAACAGATTGTCTGTAGACCCTGCTGATGTGTTTATAGTCATTAACGAACCGCCGCTTGAGAATTGGGGAATAGGCGGAAAACAAAGAGGATAATATGATCACGGATTCTTTTGATACAAGTGAAGCAATAGTCTCTCCGGAGCCGTTTTTCGGAGAGCAGAAGCATATATGTGATATTGCGATAGCTACTTTCTCGTATGAGATATTTGCAGCCGTTTTAGAGAAGTATCCGCACGAGGTAATTACCAAGTTAGGTTCAGTCAACAAGATCAGACAGGTATATCTTGTCGATGCTGACGGAGTGAAGTTTGTTTTCTATCTTTCAGAGATGGGTTCGGCACAGGCTGCCACGGATGTCATTGAGATCAACTGGCAGACAGGCGCAGAGAAGTTCATCCTGTTCGGTTCCTGCGGCGCTTTGGATCCTGAGAAGACAAAGGGCAAATATATCATCCCGGCATCTTCATACCGTGATGAGGGCATGAGCTATCACTATGCTCCGCCTGCTGATTATATCGACATAAAGAATGCGGATTTCATGGGTTCGTTCTTTGAAGAAAAAGGCTACCCTTATATCAAGGGCAGAGTGTGGACCACGGATGCGCTTTACAGAGAGACCAGAAATAACGTCAAAAAGCGTAAGGATGAAGGCTGTATCGCAGTAGAGATGGAGCTTGCGGGAGTTCAGGCTGTATGTGATTTCCACGGGCTTGAGCTTTACGATTTCCTTGTTGCAGGCGATGTTGTTGACCAGCCTGATTACACGCCGGACGGTTTAAGCGAAGCCAATCACTCATTCGACAAGTTCAACATTGCTGTCGAGATCGCAAAGAGGATCAAAGGCATTTCATAAGGAGCAAAAAATGGACAACAAATATACGGTTTCAGCTTATGCATGTTTTATTGCAGTGCCTTTTTTCGGATGGCTGATGTTTTCTCTTTACGATTATCTTGCTCATCAAATGGGACGTCCTGATAACTTCCTAGTTAACCTCACGGGTATAGCAGGAATTGCAGGCGTCGTATTCCTTATCGTTTACGGGATCGTAAACTTGGTGAAAGGTAAGAAGATGAAGAATAAGAAGTCCGGAAAATAAAAACGGCTTTTATCTGATCAAGCCCTCGAAAACCGAATCGCAGTATCTTACTGTCGCCATCGCATCCTTTGCGTAAGCGTCAGCGCCGATCTGGTCTGCGTATTCGGGCGTCATTACGGCGCCGCCGACAACGATCTTTGTGTCAGGCTTTTTCTCACGCATGAGCTTTATTGTCTCTTCCATCGAAGCAACTGTCGTTGTCATAAGGGCGGAAAGACCGACGACTCTTATATTGTTCTCTATGGCGCAGTCGACGATAACTTCGGGCGGAACGTCCTTGCCCAGGTCGATTACGTCGTAGCCGTAGTTCTCGAGCATTACCTTTACGATGTTCTTGCCGATGTCATGGATGTCGCCCTTAACGGTGGCCATGATGACCTGGCCCTTGGTTGTGCGCGGCTTGTCGGCCATCGCTTCCTTGACTACTGCGAAGGCTGCCTTGGCGGCATCTGCGCTCATGAGGAGCTGGGGAAGGAAGACTGTTCCTTTCTCGAAGCCTTTGCCGACGCGGTCAAGTGAAGGGATCAGCTCGGCGTCTATTATCTCAAGTGAATCACGGCCTGAGGCGAGCTCTTCACGCATCGCTTCGGAGGCTCTTCCTACGACGCCTCTCTCGATCGCTTCGCCTAATGTAAGAACGGCGCCGGATGAAGAGCCGGAACTTTTCGCGCTTGAAGCAACAGTCGTAGAGCCTGCGACGTAATCCTTGAAAGCAGTGATGAATTCCTGAAGGTTGGGGTCAAGGTTCATCAGCGCGTTAAATGATCTGTAGGATGCCATCATGGGGCCGTTGCAGGGATTTATGATCGCGCATGAAAGGCCGTTCTGCATAGCCATCGTAAGGAAGTGCGAATTAACGAGTTCTCTGGCAGGAAGACCGAACGAGATATTCGATACGCCGAGGATCGAGTGACCTGAGAATTCATCTCTTACGCGCCTTACGGTATCGAGTGTTGCGATAGCGGAATTGGGGTCGGAAGATACTGTCATTGCGAGGCCGTCGATAACGATATCTTTTCTCGGAATGCCGTATTTGTCAGCTGCTTCGTAGATGCGCTTTGCGATAGCGATACGTCCGTCTGATGTTTCAGGGATTCCGCCCTCGTCCAAAGGAAGTGCGACCAGGACGCCACCGTACTTGGCAACAAGAGGCATGACTGCCTTGATGTTTTCTTCCTTGCCGTTTACGGAGTTGATCATGGGCTTGCCGTTATAGATGCGCATGCCGCGCTCTAAGGCTTCGATATTGGTCGTGTCGATCTGCAGAGGGAGATTGGTGACAGACTGGATCTTCAGGATGACGTCCTCCATCATGGAAGGCTCATCGATCTCAGGAAGACCTACATTGACGTCAAGGATGTGAGCGCCGGCTTCCTCCTGCTTCAATGCTTCGGTCAGAAGATAATCGATGTTGTTGTCGCGGAGGGCCTGCTGGAGCTTTTTCTTGCCGGTAGGGTTGATCCTCTCACCGATTATAACGGGCTTTTTGCCGATCTTTACGCAGTCGGCAAAGCTCGTAACGTAGGTATCGTTCTTGACCGTGGGCTCCACGAACGGAAGCACCTTGACGGTATTTATCATCTTGCTGATGTGATCGGGCGTCGTACCGCAGCAGCCGCCCATAACATGTACGCCGAGCTTAGCAATCTTCTCCATAACGGAAGCAAAATCGTCAGGATCGACGTCATAAACCGTCGTGCCGTTCTCAGTACGGGGAAGGCCTGCGTTGGGGTTAACGACGATAGGGAGGGAGCAGCACTTAACGAGGCGCTCTGCGATAGGGAGCATCTGCTTAGGACCGAAGCCGCAATTGATGCCGATCGCATCTACCTTAAGGCCTTCTAACATTGCGACTGTGCCTTCGACTCCGCCGCCCGTAAGGAGCTTACCTGTCTCGTCGTAGACCATCGTAACGATGATGGGCAGGTCGCATACTTCTTTTGCAGCAACGACTGCTGCCTTGGCTTCATATGAGTCGCTCATCGTCTCTATAACGACGACGTCTCCGCCTGCTTCATAGCCTGCTTTTATTATCTCCGCGAAAACATCGACAGCCTCGTTGAAGGGGAGATCTCCCATGGGCTCCAGGAGCTTTCCTGTAGGGCCTACGTCGATCGCTACATAAGCGTCAGACTCGCGGCCTGCTTCTTTTCGAGCCTGCTGACAGATCTTTACGGCAGCGGTAACGATCTCGGTCACGTTATCGTATTTAAATCTATTGGCACCAAAAGTGTTTGTATTTACGATGTTTGAGCCGGCCTCAAAATAGCCCTTGTTAAGCGACTTGATGTCGTCAGGCCTTGTAAGGTTCCATGTCTCAGGCAGTTCGCCGCCTTTAAGTCCCATCTTCTGGAGGATGGAGCCGGTGCCGCCGTCGCAGAATAACCATTCTTTGCCAAGTCTGTCTCTTAAGTTCATGTTTATTTGTCCTCTTTCGAAAATGCGCAGGTGTCGTGCTTATTGCAGCCGGAACAGCCGGAACAGCCGGAGCAGCCGACCTTGCTCTTATCTATGCCGATACCGATAAGTGCGGTAACGGACTTTGTGGGAACCATAAGGAGCGAATCCGTAAGTTCCACGCCGATCTGTTTGGAGATATCAAGGAGCCTGAACCAGTCCTTCTGGTGGTCGAGCTTTAAGTCGCCGTAGCCGGGTGAGAAACGGGGCCTTAAAAAGAGTCCCTGAGCCTCGTATTCCTTCTCGAGCTTGGCATTCTGATCGTCCAAAAACGCCTCGATAGCTGCCGCGCCTGCAGCCTGGTAGATTGAAGCGTCAGCTGAAGAGGTAACGGAAGCCCTTCTTACGAGCATGTCGCAGGCAGGTCCGATCGTTGCAGCAAGCAGGATCGCTCCGCAGCAGCCCTTAAGGTTCCTCGCAAGAGACTCGGAAGTAAGAACGATCTCTTCAGTATCGTTGTAGATAGTGATGTCGTTGCCTCTTACTCTTACGGGGTATTCTTTGGTGACGATCCTCGGGTGCGACTGGGCGCCAAGCATATCAATGGCTTTGCTGATCTTGGCCTGAACGTCCGGCGCGATATCGACCATACCGCGGTAACCCATGTAGCGCTGGACTTCTTTGACAGGTATCTCGACTCCTAAAGGCATTATCCGACGATCCCCTTGAGGTTATAGAGTAT
>JAEEGJ010004565.1_pt1 | contig 46406 bp, 45 predicted proteins | sample 8958761 | NCBI WGS metagenome assembly JAEEGJ01 (sample SAMN16246546, study PRJNA631951) | gut metagenome | biome: gut microbiome; feature: rumen; material: RS-attached | host: Bos | place: Iran: Karaj | collected 2018-10
TGAGTGAGACACATTGCAACCTATCTGTGCCTTCTTTCCTGTAATTTGACAAATCTTAGACATTTCTATCTACCTTTTTACTTGTGATTTACACTTACTTATTCCAAACAGCGTGCAAAATTACACAATTTTATTGAGATTCAGATAATTACACGACCGGAAATTTAAAGAATTAATAATTTTTAACCTTCTCGCTCGGGTCTGGGGGCATCTTCCTCCTTCAAAAAGCCCAAAAACATCTCCATAGCACGGTTGGTAGCAATGGCCAGATTGATGTCGCGACCATAGTCTTCTTCGAGCTTCATGGTTACCACTTTTTCGGGACGTCCGCATGCCAACCAGATGGTGCCAACAGGAATCTCCTTGGTACCGCCAGTAGGACCAGCAAAACCGGTAGCAGCAATTGCATAATCAGTATTCAGCGCCTTACACGCTCCCTTTACCATAGCTATCGCAACCTCCTCACACACAGCGGTTTTCTCTTCGAGCAACTGATGGTCAACACCCAGCAGATTCTCCTTAACCTCGTTGATATATGAGATAATACCACCCTTGAAATACTTTGATGCGCCAGGCACCGAGATGATAGCCTCGGCGATACGACCACCAGTGCAACTCTCGGCAGTACTTACAGTCTTCTCGGTCTCCCAGAGGATTTCACTTACCTCTCTACTTGTTATCTTACTTTCAAAATCCATTTTGATAATGTTTAATCTTTTAATCGTTTCTTTAGTACGCTTGCCTAAGCAAGAATGTTTAATCCTACTTAAACGTTACTTTACTGAATGCGGGGGCATCGATCGAGCAGAACTGCTGATCCTGATACTTATAATAGCCCACAATACCAATCATGGCCGCATTATCGGTGGTATAACTGAACTTGGGGATATAAATCGTCCAACCATAACGCTTCTCGGCATCGTAGAACGCATTGCGCAAGCCGTTATTAGCACTTACACCACCAGCCACAGCCACATGCGTGATACCCGTCTGCTTCACGGCCTTCTTCAGCTTCTTCATCAGGATATCAACAATCGTCCACTCCAGCGAGGCAGCGATATCCTCCTTATGCTTCTCGATAAAGTCGGGATCCTCGGCCACCCATTTCTGCATCGAATACAGGAACGAGGTCTTCAAGCCCGAGAAACTATAATCGAGACCAGGGATATTAGGCTCGGCAAACTGATAAGCCTTAGGATTTCCCTGACGAGCCAATCGGTCGATAATAGGACCACCGGGATAGCCCAGTCCCATTACCTTCGAACACTTATCGATAGCCTCACCGGCAGCATCGTCGATAGTCTGTCCAAGCACCTCCATATCGTTATAGGCGTTCACCTTTACAATCTGCGAGTTTCCGCCTGATACCAGCAGGCACAGGAATGGTAATGGTGGCTGGTGCTGATCGTCTTCGCTCTCCTTGATAAAATGCGCCATCACGTGTCCCTGCAGATGGTTTACATCAATCATAGGGATACCCAACGAGCGGGCAAAACCTTTGGCAAAGCTAACGCCTACCAACAACGAACCCATCAATCCTGGGCCACGGGTAAAGGCAATCGCTGTTAAATCCTCTTTGGTAATACCAGCTTTCTTGATGGCCTGATCAACTACAGGCACCACATTCTGTTGGTGGGCTCTTGATGCCAACTCGGGCACTACGCCACCGTATGCCTCGTGTACAGCCTGCGATGCTGTGACGTTCGACAGCAGAATACCATTCTTCAGTACAGCTGCCGAAGTATCATCACACGAGCTTTCTATACCTAATATATATATATCCTTCATCTTAGTACGTCAGTATCTCTACACCATGTTCTGTCATCACCAGTGTATGCTCCCACTGTGCACTGGGCAGCTCATCTTCGGTAATCACCTCCCATCCGTATGGATCGTCGGCATCGATGAATACCTTCCAGGTACCCATGTTAATCATAGGCTCGATGGTGAACACCATACCAGGAACCAGCAGCATACCGGTACCACAATGTCCGTAGTGCTCTACATCGGGCTCCTCGTGGAATTTCAGTCCCACGCCGTGTCCGGCCAGATCGCGAACGATACCATAGCCGTATTTCTTACAGTGCTTCTCGATGGCATGACCGATATCGCCCACAAAGCCATAAGGCTTAGCAGCCTCCATACCAATCTCCAGACACTCCTTAGCTACACGCACCAGCTGCTCCTTCTCAGGAGTAGTCTTGCCGATGATAAACATACGACTGGCGTCGGCATAATAGCCATCAAGGATGGTAGTAAAGTCAACATTGATGATATCGCCCTCTTCGAGCACATCTTCCTCCTTGGGGATACCGTGACATACCACCTCGTTGATCGAGGTGCACACGCTCATGGGGAATCCTTCGTAATTCAAGCAGGCAGGGATAGCACCAGCATCCTCGCACACCTTGCGACAAATCTGGTCGATCTCGAGTGTGTTCATTCCAGCCTTAATCTCCTTGGCCACTGCGTCGAGCACAGCGGTATTCACTACACCCGCCTTACGGATGCCTTCTATCTGTTCTGGGGTTTTAATCAATTCACGTGTTGGTACCAACTTACCTTTGTTCTCCCAGTACATGATGGTTTTGTCCATCTCTGTAGGTTCCTGTCCTGGCAGGCAGTGCCATCTTTTCTTTTTCTTAAATGCACTCATTTCACCTATTTAATTATTAAATTTGGGTGCAAAGGTACTGCAAATTATGCGAATAACCAAATTAATTTGTTATTTTTCTAATTATCGAGGATTGAGAAAGAACTCTTGTATCCATCCCAGAATATTATAATCACAATCGATTAACTATATTTAACATGTAAATATAAAAAAATAGCGACAACATTTCATATCTTTGTACTCAAAAGTACCTACACAAAGGTTCTGTGTTAGTGCTTTGTGAGATATAATGGATCGTTGGATATGAACGCATTGGATAATGCTAACATCAAGAACGATAATAGCTCAGGATTTGCCTCCTTTGCCTTCCCCGAAGCAAAAAGCTCAAAAACAGGGGTGTCGGTAAGATATGTGCCGTGTGAAGACAAGGCTTGGTATGTCCTTCGTATCAAGTATGGGCTGGCACAGGCAGTTGCTGATGCCCTCATTGAGGACGGCACCTACACCTATTTGGCGAAGGTCTGGAAAGACATCAGGAACAAAGAGACGGGCAAGAAGCAAAGAAAGCTATTCCCTTTCATGAACCTTCTTTTTGCATACATGACGGAACAAGAAGCAGAAAAGTATGTCAGGCATTCCGAAATGTCACAATATACCACTTACTATTACAATCATTTCGTTACCGACAAGAACGGCCACAACCCACCGTTGACAGTCCGTTCCAAAGATATGGAACCATTAGTCAGAGTTACCGCTCTGCTCGACGAGCATGTGATGGAAATCGACACCAATACCTGCCGGTTTCTTTCTAACGATTTAGTGCGTATCAACGATGGCCCGTTTAAAGATATAACAGGCCGTGTAGCCCGAATAGCAGGACAAAGGAGGGTGGTCATCACTATCAAAGGACTGCAATCCAGTTTGACCACCGCTTATATTCCACCTTACTGTCTTGAAAAAATCGAAAACGAAGAATAAGTTTAATCAAATATATGGAGCAACAAGTCTGGACAATGAAAATAAAACCACATGAAAAATTGTGGCATATTGATTTCAGAGAGATCTGGCATTATCGCGACCTGATAGAACTATTCGTCAGGCGCAATATCGTGGTGCAGTATAAGCAGACCATCCTGGGTCCGCTCTGGTATCTGATACAGCCCGTATTGACCGTCATCATGAATATGGTGGTGTTTGGAAATATTGCCAAGATGAGCACAGACGGGATGCCTCAGGCCCTTTTCTATATGGCAGGCAACATCTGCTGGTTCTATTTCTCCGACTGTCTGAATCAGACGTCAAACACATTCACAGCCAATCAGAACATGTTTGGCAAGGTCTATTTCCCTCGTCTGGTGGTGCCCATCGCTGTGGTGATATCTAATCTATTGCGATTTGTCATACAGGTAGGACTCTTTGTCGTACTCTATCTCTATTTCTTTATGGTAGGCGCTCCTATAGCCCTCAATTGGGCCATTCTGCTTATGCCCCTTTTGGTCATGATGCTGGCTGGCCTTGGTCTTGGCTTTGGAATTCTGATCTCCTCGCTTACCACGAAGTATCGCGACTTCACGATTCTCTTCACCTTTATCGTCCAACTCTGGATGTATGCTACGCCTATTGTCTATCCACTCAGCATGGTGGAAGAAGGGCCCCTACGCACACTGATTATGGCCAACCCGATGACCTCCATTATCGAGGCTTTCAAATATGCCACGTTGGGACAGGGCTATTTCTCATGGTTCGCCTTAGGCTATAGTTTCTTGTTTATGAGTGTACTGCTGCTATTCAGCGTCGTTATATTTAATAAGGTACAACGTAATTTCATGGATACAGTATGAAGGCTATTGAGTTTAATCATGTAGGCAAGCAGTATCGCTTGGGACTGGTATCCACTGGAACCTTCAGCCGTGATTTGAGTCGCTGGTGGGCGATGAATGTCTTGGGTAAGGAAGACCCCTTCCTGAAGATTGGCGATACCAACATACGTTCAACGAAGGGCGAGAGCGATTTTGTGTGGGCACTGAAAGATATTAATTTCAGTGTGGAGCAAGGCGATGTAGTAGGCATCATTGGCAAGAATGGAGCAGGTAAGAGCACTCTATTGAAACTGCTTTCACGAGTAACAGCCCCAACCGTTGGTGAGATTAACGTCTGTGGCCGCATCGCCTCGCTACTTGAGGTAGGCACAGGGTTCCATCCCGAGATGACAGGCCGCGAGAATATCTATATGAACGGCGCTATCATGGGCATGACCAAGGCAGAGATTACCCGCAAACTTGACGAAATTGTCGATTTCTCTGGTTGCGAGCGATATATTGACACCCCCGTCAAGCGCTATTCATCGGGTATGAAGGTACGCTTAGGTTTTGCCGTTGCCGCTCATCTGGAGCCAGAGATTCTGGTGGTTGATGAAGTGTTGGCTGTAGGCGATGCCGAGTTCCAGAAGAAAGCCATCGGCAAGATGCAGGATGTATCGAAAGGGCAAGGAAGGACTGTTCTTTTTGTAAGTCATAATATGGCAGCAGTCCGTAGTCTCTGTCAGAAAGGCGTGGTGCTTCGCGATGGTATGACAGACTTTATCGGTACTGCAGATGAAGCCATCAACCATTATCTGGAATCATCCACACCTCAAGCAGAGGAACAGAAACTGATAACGGATTATATAACTCATTGTAAGAACTATTTGAAAATCAATGAGATTAAGATTAATAATACTCCCTACAATGTTACTTCATTGGAGCCTGGACAGGAAGTGCTCGATGTAATCATAAAAATCCATACCAAAGTATCTATGAAGTGTGAGGTGAAACTGGTTATAAAAAAGTTGGACCAAACTCCATTGGCCAGTTTTGTTGAAGGACGATATAAAGGTGTATTATGTGACGTAAAACCTGGCGAGTTTACTTTCGAACGCCATATTCGAATTCCCAAATATATGGCAAATGGTGATTACCTGATTGACCTGTTTCTGCATGAACCTCTTCGTCAAGTTTATTTTGAAGCTCATAATTGTCAAATCCTTCATGTTGAAGGCTTTTATGAACAGTATGCCAATCCTATGGTGTTAGCTAAAGAAGGTTTCATTGGTTTAGAGTCTGTATAATTTTAGGGCGAATAATTATAAATTAATGTAAGAGATTGTAGAAGGATTTATGAAAATAGTTTTGTGGGGTGTTGAAACCAATAATAAAGGGGCGGAGTTGATGCTGTATGCCATACTTCAGGAGATAGAGAGAAAATTTCCTGATGCGGAGGTATATCTGTCTTATTCACATATAAAGCAGGGTATTGGGTATATACATACAAGCTTGGATTTCAAACTTACACCTTATAGTGAGTTTGTAAAAAGAAAGAATCTTTACGCTAGGTTTCGGCGTTGGCATTTACCTGTAAATATTCTCAACCAGACTAATATAGTAAAGGATGCTGATTGGTTTATTGATGGTAGTGGCTTCGCTTTTTCTGATCAGTGGAATATAAAGGATGAGAAGATACAAATGTGGCATGATATGCTGTGCCCACTTCGCAAGAGAGGCTGCAAGGTTGTGTTTCTACCCCAAGCATTTGGTCCGGCAGATATGCCGAATACGAAGAGGGCTTTTGCATTGCTAAGTGATAATGCCGATCTTATCATGCCACGTGAAAGAGTGTCGTTTGATTACTTGCGGGCGTCTGGCGTTGTGGATATGCAGAAGGTCAGGATGTTTACTGACTTTACTTCTCTTGTGGAAGGCGTGTTCCCCAGCAAATATGAACAATTGCGCAGTGGAATTTGTATTATTCCTAACTTGCGTATGATAGACAAGGGTATGATTTCATACGACGCATATATTCGATTACTTGCGGTTATTATTTCTGAGGGGAAGAAAAGTGGTCGTCCTGTGTATTTGCTTAATCATGAAGGAATAAAAGACGAAAAACTTTGTTTTGACTGCCAGAAGAGTGTTGGTGATGAAGTTGAAGTTGTGACAAAGCTTAATGCGCTTGAGGTGAAAGGTTTAATAGCTTCAGCCTATCTTGTCGTTACTTCCAGATTTCATGGACTTGTTTCTGCCCTTAACAGTTGCGTTCCGAGTCTTGCCACAAGTTGGAGTCATAAATACGAGGAACTTTATCATGACTACGACCTTCAAGACTATATGCTGCCTCTTAATGATAATGATGCTGTTGTCAGTCGGGTGAGGGAACTATTAAATATTAGTGAGAATATGCGTATCCGAGGGCATTTGGAAATCCAAGTGTCGAAAGTCAAAGCTCAGACTCGTGAAATGTGGGATTGTATTTGGAATCTTTAAAAGAAAAAACTTATCGTTTTTATGAATACTGTTATTCCTTCCTTTAGCATCATAATACCTCATTACGATATTCCAGACTTGCTGATGCGCTGTCTGAAATCAATACCTGTATCAGAGGATATTCAGGTGATTGTGGTGGATGACAACAGTCCAGATGCAGATACCTATTTAGAGAGGTATCCAGAACTATCTCGTCCTTATCTGGAATTTGTTAGAACAACAAAAGGGGGAGGGGCTGGTTATGCCAGGAATGTAGGCTTAGATCATGCCAAGGGAAAATGGTTGTTGTTCGCTGATTCGGATGATTTCTTTTGTGAGCATGCATTTGAGGTAATCAAAGAGTATGAGGAGTCTGATGCCGATGTTATTTTTTTTAAGATAAAAAGTGTTTATTCTGATGATATTAATCAATCTGCGGAAAGATGCCTCTGGATAAATAAACTAATAGATAATTATCTAAATTTTGGGGATGATATTGCTGTCAGGGCGAAACATTGTGTGCCATGGGGTAAGATGATAAAACGCAAGTTCATTTTTGAAAAGCAATTCCGATTTGATGAAATTAAATATTCAAATGATGTTTATTTCTCCACATGTGTTGGCTTGGATGCAGCTAAAATATTGGCAGAATCTAGAATTTTATACGGGTTGACTACAAGAGAAGGATCATTGACAAACAATTTCCTGAAAAAAGATGAAGAATTGGGAATACGCGCAGAAGCTGTTTTTCGAAGACAGAAATTATTAAAAGAGCGGCAGATTATTCTAAAGCCAATGCCCTTTCGTCCTTTTTTAATGAGTATGTTGTTGGATGACAAAATGCTATTTCGTAAATATATCAAACGAGTAGATGAAATATATCCTTCTACATATTCGGCAATTAAAGATTTATGTTTGTCGCGTAGGTTACATACAAAAATATATATATGGTTTTATTCTTATTTCTTGAGAATATTTTAATCATTTTGATGAGCATATACTTTTGAGATATGGATAGTGCATTAGTGAGTATCATCGTACCAATATATAACACAGAAGAATATGTTGAGGAATGTATTCAGTCTATCCTGTCACAGTCATACAAGAATATTGAATTGATTCTTGTAAATGATGGTAGTACGGACGGCTCTGGTGAAATCTGCAAGAAGTATGAACATTTGCCTCTTGTTCGATATATAGAAATAGAGAACGCAGGTGTTGTAGTTGCAAGGAAACGAGGTGTAGAGGATGCACGTGGCGAATGGATAATGTTTGTAGATTCTGATGACTATTTACTAAAAGATTGTGTTTTAGAGTTACTATCAATCTCTGAAGGTGTTGATATTGTTATAGGATGCCATACGAGAAGCAAACAACTGATAGATGCTTTTGATTATTATGATAGAGAAGACTATCTATTCATGCTTACTTGTCGTCGATTTCCAACATATCCTTGGGCTAAACTCTTCAGTGCAGATCTGATTAGAAAATGTCAGCTGGCATTTGCATATAACTATCCCGTAAAGGAGGATTTCCTTATGAATTTAGCATTAGCGAGAACTAATGAGAAAAAAGTTGCCGTATGGAGGAAACCTGTTTATTTTTACCGTATTCGTATAGACTCAGCCACTCGCAGTCACAATTTTGACCTTGATTCTTATTATGACTTCTGTAATCTTGTAGATTCTATTGTTGCAGATAGCTTGTCTGAAGAAAAGGAGAAACGGGCTAAGATAGAGGTTCGTATGGATTATTATAATGATTACCTTAAACGTAATGATTATGAAGGGAATAAGCGACATCCCTTTGTAAAGGAGATAATTCGCCTTATTAACGAAGATGGAGTCATTCGCCTTTCTGACAGACTATTATTATCAGTATCTAACAAGAGATCAATTAAAATGTGCCTCTTCTTGAACAAGTTTATCACTAGGATTGAAAATCCTTCAATAATTATAAAGGATTTCAGTCGATTACATATATAATTAAACCAGATAAGGATAAGAGAATGGATTTGAATTTGGAATGGTACATAAATCACGGATAAGATTATGAAAACAAAAATAGTATACGCTGTCAGTAGTGATGAACAGGATATTTATTTAGAACAGACCGTTCTATCTGTATTCTCTTTGAAGCGACATAATCCAGATGCCGTTGTGGAATTCGTCGTAGATGAAAGGACAGACAAGACGATAGTTGGGAAGCGTGAATTGATTTTGCAATATGTCAATAAAAAGATCGTGGTGGAAGTTCCAGAATCGTATGATAAGAAACAAACTTCCAGATTCCTAAAAACCAATTTACGTCAGTATATAGATGGAGATTTTCTGTTTATTGACTCAGATACAGTTATTGCAGATAGTCTCGCTGATATTGATTCTTTTGATGGTGACATTGGGGCAGTAATAAATGAGCATGTACCAATTAGTTTGTACTTTGATAATTATGGGAAAAGTGTTAGGAGATATGCAAAAGAAGAAGGTTGGCAATGTAATGATACCCTTCCTTATTTTAATAGTGGTGTTATGTTCGTTAGGGATTCGGAAATGAGTCGGCATTTTTATAAAGATTGGCATAATGCATGGTTAGATAATATATGTAAGTTTGGAAGACATTATGATCAACCACCTTTGGCTTTAGTAAATGAAAAAAATAACTATGTTGTTACTGAACTTCCCGCAATTTGGAATTGCCAAATATTGAGATATGGCTTACCGTATTTACATCAAGCTAAGATAATTCATTATTTTGCTGCCATGTATAACAAAGATACAATCATCTATGCTTTTCGTAAAAAGGCAATTTATGAGGACATCAAAAATAAAGGATATTTGTCAACCGATTTAATCAAACTCATTGATAGAGCGAAAACAGCTTTCGAGAATCCAACTCGACTTTGTACAAAAGAGGAACTAAATGTCCTTTCTGGTGAAATGGCTATGGTTTGTCTGTATCACCCTATAATACTTAATACGCTTAATTCATTGTTTAGATTGCTTAGCAGGGTACATGGTTGGTTTATAAGGCCATTTCGAAAGAAAAAGTATGCATGATATAAAGAAACTTTTTAAAAGTCTTAAAAATGAATGCCAAACAGAAAATATGGAAGATGACAAGGCCGGTACTGAGGCCTGTGGCAGCAGTGACAGTTGTTTGTTTGTTCTACCTGCTGCGCATATTCCCGATTAAGAAGAATAAGGTTTTGGCTTGTGTTTCAGGTGGCAGGCGCTATGATGACAACCAGAAGTTTATCATGGAAGAGCTTCATAAGCTCATTCCTGATTTGGATATCGTCTGGGTGAAGGATCCCAAATATGAATACGAACTGCCAACATGGATGCGACCAGTTAAATGGCGCAGTTGGCAATGGCTGTATGAGTATGCGACGGCTAAGATCTGGACGAACAACTGCTGCGAACCTGATTACTTTGTGAAGCGAAAGGGACAGTTATACGTGGAAACATGGCATGGTGGACTGGGCATCAAGAAGGTGTCTGGCGATATCATAGGCGAATATGCTGCAGACATGACTAAGACACACTTTCTGAAGAATCGTTCGGATATGGCGAATGTATATATCTCTAACTCCGACCATCTGTCAGTGATCTATCGCAGGGCATTCAAATATCATGGGCCTATCTGGAAATGCGGCTATCCGAAGAACGATATGCTGGTGCAGAATAATCCTGAGGAGGGTATGAAGGCTCGTAAGGACTTAGGCATTCCTTTTGATCATAAAGTGTTGCTCTATGCGCCGACATGGCGACTTCGTTTTACTCAGGAACAGCACATCGACATGAATGTATATGATTTGGATATACAGCGTTTAAAAAAGACGCTGACGAGAAAATTTGGTGGCGAGTGGACGATGCTGATCAGGTTCCACCCATCGCTGCGCCTCTATGCCAAGGGCTATCAAGAGACGCATCCGGAAGTAATGGATGTGACAGACTATCAGGACATGCAGCGGCTACTGATGGCGACAGACGTAATGATTAGCGACTATTCGAGTTGCATCTTTGATGCTGCCCTGAGGCGCATTCCTTGTTTTACGTATGCTACAGACTTCGATCAGTATAAATATGAAGAGCGTGGTGTGTACTATGAGATGGAGGAACTGCCGTTCCCATACGCTAAGAACAATGACGAGATGGAGCAGAACGTGAAGGCGTTCGACATGGGGGACTATCTGAAGAAGTGGGATGCCTTTACCGTGAGAATGGGACTTAACGAAACGGGCCATGCTGCCAAGGACATCGCAGAGAAGATGGCAGACTACTTGAGTGGTAAGAAAGTGACATGGCGGAATGACTTTGAATAGGAAAAGGGTAAAAAAGTAAAAGGGTAAAACATGAACATAGCAGTAATTTTTGCAGGAGGGCAAGGAAACAGACTTAATTATCATAGTCGCCCCAAGCAGTTTTTTGAGTTTCGGGGGAAACCTATCGTAGTCTATACCATCGAGGTGTTTCAGCATATCCAGGAGGTGGATGCCATCGTGGTGGTATGCTTGGAAGACTGGATTCCTTATCTGCGTCGCCAGGTTAAGAAATATGATTTGACAAAAGTAGTAGATATCGTACCTGGTGGCATTAAAGGACAAGACTCCATTTATCATGGACTGGTATGCGCCAAGCAACATTATCCAGAGGATTCGATGGTGCTGATACACGACGGTGTGCGCCCCTTGGCAATGGAGAAAACCATTATTGAGTGTATTGAAGTGGCCAAGGAGAAAGGAAACTGTATTGTTTGTGTACCAGCGATGGAGACCATCGTCACGAAGAAAGCTGACGGTTCGCTGGAGGTGCCTGATCGCAATAGCGTTCTGATAGCGAGAGCACCACAGTGTTTTGTGCTGAAAGATGTGCTGGAGGCCCATCAGAAGGCATTGGCAGAGGATAGGCATGATTTTGTGGATACCTGTTCGATGATGAACCATTATGGTTATGAGTTGCATACGATTATAGGCACGGTCGAGAATATCAAGATTACAACTCCTGCCGACTACTTTATGTTCAAGGCCATCATTGAAGCGAGGGAAGAAAGTGCTGTATTTGGATTTTAAGTAAACTACCACTGTGAATAAAGATATTATCCAAGAGGATTTACAGAGGATGAGTGAGGCCAAGCTGCCTTGGCGAAAACTTGAGGGAAAGACCGTCCTCGTTACTGGGGCTACAGGCATGTTGGCCTCGTATGTCACTTGGCTGTTGCTCTATCTGCATGAGCATGTTGGCATCCATGTCTCCGTAGTGGTCCTTTGCAGGAATCGCCATAAAGCAGAGCAATATTTTGGCCCGTATGTAGGGAAGTCTTATTTCTGCTTGCTGATACAAGATGTGTGCGAGCCTATCGCCTACGAGGGAAAGGTGGATTATGTATTCCATCTGGCAGGCAATGCCAGTCCTTATTTTATCAATACGGATCCTGTGGGCATCATGAAGTGCAATCTGATAGGAACAATCAACGTTTTGGAAATGGCACGTGTCGCAGAAGTCTCTAAGATCATATTTGCCTCTACCCGTGAGGTGTATGGCAAAAACGAGGAGGCAGAGTTGATGGATGAGCAGGCTTATGGAACGCTCTCCCCTATGGATGACAGGTCGTGCTATCCTGAGAGCAAACGGGCAGCAGAAACTTTGCTGAGAAGCTATCATCTGCAATATGGTGTGAACTTTAATGCTATTCGCATAGCTCATTCATATGGCCCTACGATGACACTAGAAAATGACGGAAGGGTGATGGCCGACCTGATGGGCGACGTTGTGGCTGGTCGTGACATTGTGCTAAAAAGCAGTGGTGAGGCTGTTCGAGCGTTTCTTTATATCACAGATGCCGTCGTGGGTATGTTCACTGTGCTCTTTCATGGCCAAACGGCAAAGGCCTACAACCTCGCTAACGAAACGGAACCCATCAGCATCAGGAACTTGGCACAACTATTAGCGGCATCAAGCAAGAACACGACGATGCAGGTGGTAGTATCGGAGTGCGAACAGAAAGGCTATTGTGCCTATCGCCGCACAGCTTTAGACACATCCGCCATCGAACAATTAGGCTGGAAACCGATGGTTTCCCTCAAAGCAGGAATTGGGAGGGTGCTACATTACTTTACACCTACAGAAAATCCTCTCCCAATTGGGAGAGGATGAATAAGGCCTACTGCTCAAGTGCAAGCGGCTGCAAATCACGATACTCCTCGCGAGCATCAAAACAAGGACAATCCTTTGCCACCCATGGCAGGTCGCGATGACCGATAATCTTTGCCTCCGGATAGTCCACCTTCAGACTGCGCAGCAATGCTCTGAGCGTTTGTTTTTGGGCTGGCGTTCGGGTATCGGCAGGTAAACCGTTCTCGTTCAATCCGCCTTCGTAGCAGATACCGATGCTGTGAGCATTATAATGGCGTGCGTGCATACCCACCTCATCTTCCGACCGGGTTTGGAACACCTGTCCATCACGCTCTATATAGTAGTGATAGCCCACGCCCTTGTTGTGGAATCGGGCATTATGACAGTTTTCCAAATCGTTCACCGTGAAGCGCCTGTTGCATTTCGTGGCGCTGCAATGAATCACAATCAAGTTTACTGTGCGCATGACTGTACGGCTATGGATCCGAGAACTGAGGTAATAACTGTTGCGACAAATTTAAGGACCTTAGCAACTTTGGTCCAGTTTACTTTCACCATAATATTATAAATTAGAATTTAAATTGGGGGTTTAGCAACGGACTACAGGACTACAAGAAATAAATTCGTGTAAATCCGTGCCTAAAATTTAATCACCGATAGGCTCATGGTTACCGCCTCCACCGGTGTTACCACCACCACTGGTATTACCACCACCGCCATTACTTGGCTCGGTAGTCAACTTACCGTTCACAAAGGTAGCCTTCTTCAGGGTAGCCTCCAGATTCAGACTCTTACTCATCAGGTCGCCAGTGGCACGGGCCTTCAGCTTCACACCGCCGATATTCTTGCTCACAGTGAAGTCGTCCTCCTTCACCGCCATCTCCTTGTTCTTGATACCAAGCGAGAAGATAGCCAGGTCGTCGATCTTCACGTTCTTACCCTCCAGCAGGAGCTCCTTGATACAACCAATCATGTCGGTGAGCAAGCCCTTGATAACGCCCTTCGAGTAAGGCGAATGATGATGACTCATGTGGTCGGCCAGACCGTCCAGGTCGATCGTCTCCTCCACCACGTTCTTGGCAAACCACTTACCAAAACACTTGTTGCCAGTGATTTTGATCTGCTTTAAAATGTAACGTACCATAATTTAGATTAAACATTAAACATTAAACATTGCCATCCGGATTAGCGAGTACAAAATTACAAAAACAGGCAAGGCCATTGTCCAGTTATGGCAAGTTAGCGTGAAAATAATCAGAAATCAGGTGGAATTTCGGTGATTTTCGTCCACTTACCTTCAAAAAAGGTAGTCAGTTGCAATTCACGCACCACCTTCTGATAAAGCTGATGACTCTGCAGTACACGCTGATCCTGTAGCTCCGGTGGTAGGTCGATGCAGTAATCTTCACAAACATACTTCACGGCTTGAGGTGGCAGTAGCCTGGCATGGCGCTTCACACCCAGGGCATCAAGAATGTGCCGGCGGGTTTTCAGATAGCGGTTAAAAGTGCGATACGACACACCAGCCAGTTCGGCCAGTTTAGCCTTACTGATAAACAGATGCTTATTGTAGTAATTTACCATATTGATTGTGGATGAAAAGTAATTTGATTATAGATAAAAAGTAAGTTGATTTTGATGATAAAACAAGTTGATTATCTCGCAGAATCAAGTACAAAATCCACGATGTCGATACACCGTTGCTTTTGTTCCTCGGTGGCATGCAGTTCCAAGGTATTGTCAATCCGCAACCGGATGTCGTAATACTGTTCTGCCTGCTTGGCATAGTCGAGAAAAAACACGTAGTTGCTCATCGTGGGGTCGGTTCGCGGATAGATGGTTACCGTGCTGCCCTGCAGCGGCGCCAGCATGTCCATCACCAAATGCAAGTTAACGGCATAAGCCAGCCAAACACATTCAGGATACAGCTCGCTCAGAATCACAGCCGAAGCCTCCGACTCTACGATGCCTATCGGCTTGGAGCCATCCACCAGATGCAGCCCAAACAGACAGTGCTTCACAGTCCAGTAAGCCAGCAGCTCTTCGCGGGCTTTCAGCATCTGCGACAGCCAGCCATCACCGATATGAGCATCCAGCGGCGTCATCATGTCGTCTATCATCCAGAAGATGGTTCGCCCGGTCTTGGTTTTACCCAACCGATAGCACTCAGCTGCATGCAGCGCCTGCTCTGTGGTTATCACCCCCTGCCCTATCAGCACCTGCAGAAAATCGAACTCGCTGGCCCTGCAAGCCTCAACCATCGGCAGCGAAGGCAACATAAAGTTCACCCTCCGTTCTATCTCAGGCGCCAACCTTTCACTCATAGCCTTAAACGTGTTGCAGAAAACCTCATTCCACTTCATCGGCTCGCGCGGGTTATAATTAATTAATAATTAAATTAAATTTAAATTAAGCCCCTTTATAGGGGCTAAATTAATTAATTAAATTAAAAGGGCAACGTGTTGTCAAGCAGTTCCACCCAAGTCTCGCCCGTTTCGGGATGCTCCATCTTGCGCACAACCCCCGCATCCTCAGCCTTGGCCAAGTAGGCATAGTAGGTCGCAGCATCAGCCACGCCGCACTTCTTCAATGCCACAGCCATCAGCTCATTAAAACGGCGTTGCGAACGACCCTCAAAAGCATCTACGAAAACTTTTAACAGTTTATTAACCTCATCAGCACTCATATCCTGCTTCATGCTCATAAACCGCCCCTGAGCATCGCGTGGCTGTTCGTGATAGTTGGCACAAGCCTCAGGCAAGCCATCCTTATTGATGGTGTAATAAAAATTCTGCTTAATTTTTCGTTTGCGACTATAAGTCTGTTCCACCTTAAAAGTCTCATCATCACCCAGTATCGAGCACTGAAACACCTCGAAAGCCTTGTTGGTAAGTTCGGTACCGATAGAGCCACGCATGTTGCGATCCTGTTCACTCTTGTTCTGGTGCAACACGCACACGATGCAACAGTTCATTTCCTTAGCCAGCTCCATCAGCTTCTCCATAATCAGCGTAGCCTGTACAGCGTCGTTGATATCAGTCATCAGATCCTTCACACCATCGATAATACAAATGTCAGGTTTTATCGATCGGATAGCCACATCCACCATTCTTCCACGCTTCTCAAAACCAACACCTCGCAGGTTGAAGGCAAAAAACTGCGTATCGTCAAGCTTGTCCACCCCGGCCAGCGGCATGATTCGCTCTTTCAGTATCTCCTGCGTACTCTGCTGACTCTGCTCTGTGTCAATCCAGAGCACCTTTAGCGGCTCGTCGGTCAGTCGTTCCAGCGCCAGTGTCTGTCGCTTGATGGTAGCCGCCATCAGTATCGACAGGAAGGTAGTCTTGCCACTCTTTGCCTTACCACAATCAGCAGTCAGCTCGCCACGATAAAAGCAAGGCACTCCATGGATCGAAAACAGCGGCTGCATAGGTGGCAGTTCCATCTCTGGGGTGATACGATCCGATTGCAACTCATCCAAATCCTTCATCGAAATTATTCTCTTCGCTGAAGGGGTTGCAGCTTGCCCCATAAGGGGCAAACTGCTTTTGATTAGGTTTAAATTTTCCTGGTTCATAGTTTTTTGTGATTTAAACACAATATTTTAGATGATTGAACGTTATTGATATAAAGTGTCACCGGTTGACAATACAAAGGTAAAAAGATTCCGGCAGGCTAACAAAATAGTGTCCTATAGCCAGGACACAATATATAATTATTAACACAATTACGTAAAAAACGTGATGAAGAAGTACAATTTAGATCCACTGTCAGCAGCGCACGCTCTGACAGTCAAGGTGCTGGTGAAGGTCCATCTGACTTTCTACCGCATGCACCGTGCCAAAGAGGCCCAGTACAATCTGGGCCATGGCTGTATTAATGGAGCCTAAAAAGGTAAACTTCCTTCGGACTTCGAGTTAAAAACCAGTAAGCAGATCGAAATCTGGCGCGACATCCTGTCGCACTACGACGACGATCCCGAGCGACAAGAGCAGCTGTTCCGCGAGCTCATCAACGAGCTGCGCAAGCATCTCCTCCCCCGCTAAAAAAAACTATCATCCGAGAGCGCAAAGGCTCTCGGATGATTTTCATTCCCAATCCTCATCGTCATAGGCATTCATATTATTTTTTTCGATATCATTTGCATTTTTCGCTAACAATCTTGGGGTGATGCTCGTAAAGATTCTAGGCTGCGACTTAGGTCAAGAAATCAACCCCATCATGTACACAACTAAAGAGTGGGAATCATATCGTATACCCCATTCTACGAGAATGTGACTCGTGATGGCATAGTTCTGGTATAATTTTAGTTCAGTAGGATTTACCGCTCGAACCCTGCTCGCTTGGTTTGTCCTAGAACAAGTATAATCCCCCACCCTTGCTATCTCTTTAGACAAAGGCAGGGGAAAATCGTTCCCATCCACGCCCCTACGTGAGGGGCGACTTGTTGGTGTTAGCGGGGTTGACGCCACCCGAATTGTTTCAATCCACGCCCCTACGTGAGGGGCGACACTCGATTTCTTGCACCAAGCCGTTTTGCGCCACGTTTCAATCCACGCCCCTACGTGAGGGGCGACTGCCCAGTTCGTCGAGTGGCAGTTTGAAGTCGTTGTTTCAATCCACGCCCCTACGTGAGGGGCGACTCGAGCGCCGCCTGGGCCGACTGGCTTAACAACATGTTTCAATCCACGCCCCTACGTGAGGGGCGACCAAGTGTTGTTGTTCAAGTTGCCGTTGTTGCCGTTGTTTCAATCCACGCCCCTACACGAGGGGCGACTAACGGAATAAACCCGAGAGGCGGTTACTTGGAGTTTCAATCTACGCCCCTACGTGAGGGGCGACCGAGCTTATTGAGCGGTTGGGACTCTTCTTTGATGTTTCAATCCACGCCCCTACGTGAGGGGCGACAGGTCGCTCTTGCGTTCTGCAAAGGGTTATCAGAGTTTCAATCCACACCCCTACGTGAGGGGCGACTGTATAGCTGTATTTTATTGATTTACAGCTATTAATTTTTTCTATTCGCGAATCTTTTACCAAGAGAAAATTTGTCATAGGCCATTAGGCTTAATTCTTCCTAACTCTCTGATTATCAAGAAGCGCGAATTAGTTCACATTTAATGCAATGCTTCTGGTTCGCGTTCATACAATTAATGTATCAGTAGGATCAAATGACGTAATTTTACCAAGTGTCTCTATCTTGTGTTGCCAGTTGCTCCCCAAATGATATATTCGAATAATTTGTTTACGCTACATACGCCACTTCGTTATTTATCAGTCTTTCTCTTCAAATGGCAGTTCGCCCAGATATTTATCAAAGTCGCTTTGGAACAGACGGTCCTGCACGATGCGATACTTTTCAAATTCTGTTTCAGCATGAAGTACAGCCTCTTCGTGGCTTACACTTCCTGCGTGATCCAGCAGGGGACGCTCGTCGCTACTCAGATAGGCATCGATACGTTTGGCCCAGTCTTCCATCGTCATAGGAATATGGCGCTTGGCTCGACTCTCGGCAAAATCAAGCACTGCGGTTACGATATGTCCCATATCTTCGAGTTCCATCTCGTTGAGATAATTCTTGGCGATAGAAACATCCGTCTTAACAATTTTTCCATCAGGGGCATTCTCCCAGGTGGTTAAGCCCATATGCTCTTTTTCGGCATCAGCCCGCTCCATAATGAGTTCAGCAGCCGTATGCTGGTGCACAGCGTAATGCATTTTATTTTGAATGCGCTTATAGAATAGCCGCGTAGTAGGTGCATCTTTGTTATAGTCCATGCTGGTAGCATAGATATCCGTCAGTTTCTGATAGAATCGCCGTTCCGACAGACGAATCTCACGAATCTCTGCCAGCAAGTGCTCAAAATAGTCCTCGCCTAAAAAAGCACCATTCTCCATGCGCTTCCTATCAAGCACATAACCACGGATGGCATACTCACGCAGTACACTTGTGGCCCATTGACGGAACTGAGTGGCACGAATGCTGTTCACACGATAGCCCACCGCGATGATGGCATCAAGTTTATACATCACGACCATACGTTTCACCTCACGATTGCCTTCTTGTTGAACTGTTTCCATTTTGGAAATAGTTGCTTCTTCTTTCAGTTCACCTGTCTCAAACACATTTGCCAGATGCTTGCTGATGGCCGGTACTCCAACATCGAAAAGTGCAGCCATCGCTTTCTGAGTACACCAAATTGTTTCTTCAGCATACATTACTTCGATTCCCTGTTCCTTCGCCTCTGCTTGAAATATCAGGAATTCGGCTGTACTGTTTCTTATTATACGTCTTTCTGCCATAAACGATTAAATCAGTTCTTCGACAGTTACACCAGTTGGGAGGCTGTCCTTCTCGATTTCATACACCTTGTAATCTTCGAACTTACGGGGTGCACCATCGCATACCTTTTCAATCTTTACTAAATCGAAAAGTTTGTTGGCAGGTGCATTGCCCAATACAGATTCGTGCCTGAAGACAATCAGCTTTTGGGCACTCATTAGTCCACGTGCAGCAGAGCGATCGACATCGAACATATTCTTGAGCGCATCCCAGAACAGATTCAGGTCTTCTTCACTGAAACCTGTCTGTTTGGCAAGATTAGCAGAAATAAAACCATGACACACATATAGACCATAAGGTACAGTGGCCTTGCGACCCATGGTACGATTATCACCTCCTTGCTTCTCAGCCTCTTTTTCAGTGGCAACTGCCATACGAGTGATTGAGTGCTCCATAGCAGCAATAGGATCGACAGAACGGGCAAAAGTGAATTGGATGGGGCCTCGAACCTGGCCAGCATTCTTACCTGTTGACATTACTGCGCCAAAGGTACGAATATCAAAATATTTTTTACACATCAAGTCTCTTGCTGCAGAAGTCTTATCAGAAGCAGTCTTTACAGTATCCTCCTCGTGGGCAGCATCGATGAGTGTATTCAAAACGGCTTTCTCTTTGATAAAGATATCATAGCCAGCGGCGCACTCCTTAGCCACTTGTACATAGTTACGCACTTTACGTTTCAAACAAACGTCTGTTACAAGTCCCATACCAGTTTCGGCATCCACACGTGGAAGATTACCTGCATCGGGATCACCATTGGGATTACCATCCTGTACATCAAAGATGTAAACGAAATCGATTCTGTTCTTTAATTCTGACATAGTTGTATCTGTTTTTTGTGATTATTCGTTATTATTATCTTCATTCTTAGAAAAGAAGTCTTGGCGCTGGTGATAGTAGCCAATAAAGAATCGGCCCTGATCTTGCAAATCCAATTGTGCTTTGAACCCATCTGCATCAATCTTGCTGATAATTTCCTGCTTCAACTTCTCAAAGAAAATCTTTCGACCTTCGTTCTTTAAATTCTCCACATGATGATTAGAGAGATTGAGAATCGTAGAGAATACTGCAGCAGGTGTTGAACTGGCTGAATTCATGTAGCGTTCACGAATGGAATGCTGATTGTTTGCTTCTTCCTGAATCTTATCAAGCACGGCAAACAGACGGCCACAAAGGTAGCCTTGGTTAGTGTTGTCTTTGTCTAACATAACATTTATTTTTTGATTATTACTGATTCTGTTTAAATAAGCCTTAATAATGGCTGCACGAGTGATATGTACGGCATTCTTATCCTTATCGCCCGACTCTGCTCGAATACGGCGAATGCACGATGCAAAAAGCGTTTGTGGATAAGGAATACCTTGGAAAATACTCTTTACGACAGCATCTGGCAGATTTGGAGTTGCATCCGATGCCTTACCGCCAAGTGTCACTGTACTGAGTATATTACGCAAACTCATATATGGCTTCTTTTCTAAGCGTGTATCCACAACATTCATGTCTTCGAAATGCTTACAGATGGTGCCAGCAAACTCTTTTAACGGAATCTCGGCCCAATAAACCACAGCTATTCTCGCTGAATTAGGTGCGAGGCCTAAAATATAGAACTTATCTTCGGATGTGGTTTTCATCTCGCCTGAATAAATGGCTGTAAACACTTTTCTAACTTGTTCTATATTCTTATTGGGGTCGTCTTCTTGCTCAGAGAAACCAAACATGCTGAAGATACTCTCTTCGGCCTCTTTTCCTGCCTCGTCATTCTTGGATGCCCAGAACAGAAACGTACGCGAGCCCACCATGAATTTATTACGAGAGTTAGCCTCTAACAGATGATTGAGCGCTGTGGTATATGCAAACTCTGCGTCTTCACTAATTGGCGCATTACCACCCTTAGTCTTTCCATAAGAATCATAACCAGAACTAACCTGAAAAGCTACTAACTTAGCCGTGGCCTGACTGCCTGGTATCATTGTAGCTGTAGTTGTTTCCACAGCCTTTCCCTTTTTGCCAGAGACGAGACATATTTGCCCCTCATCAGAAGATTCGCTGTCTTCTATATCTAATAGTTCTACTTTCTCAGCAACAATTTTAGTTTTACCTTCAATAAGGAAAGAAAACGCAGAATATTTCTTATTAAGATTCCGTTCAATCTCAGACCACAGAGGATCCTGCTTCATTTGCGTAAGAACGTCTTGATGTTCTTGTGAATAAAAAAGATGAACGGCTATCATATCTTCATCTTGTGAGTGCAACTGATATATGTCCTCAACTTTATCCTTAAATGCCCGATATTGTGCCATAACATCTCCTTTGTCGGAATGTCCAAAGACATAGCCACTATTGTCATACAGATAGTTTGCCACCACCGCACTTGTACGCCCAATATGCTTCTTTACAAGAAATGTTTGTGCTTGTTTTTTGTTTTTTCGACGATCTTCGAATCTAAGAAAATGCCCCTCTTTGTCGATGACAATCAGGAATCCAAGCTCTTTAAGTTCCATTCCTTTTCGAGGTAAATCGCCACAACGATGGTAATAATCATATAATGCGTTCAGTATCATCTTAAAATCTCCTCGCTATCTTTAGGTGGAACATTAATAACACCATTCTCCATCTGGGCACGATAGAACATGGCTGGTGGATTCTTCAAGTTCTGCTCAAAGTCCATGTCATAGAGCATGATACCCAGGTCGCGATTTTCGCTGATAGGAGCATCAAGTTCTTCCGCTTCCGGATTAACCAATCTAAAGGAGCACGAACACTCGCGTGTGCCCAAATATGGTTGGTTGAAGCATTGACCTTTGCTAGCGCGACGCTCAAACATGGCATTGTATTTGGCAGGATTCTCATCGGAATGAGCAGTCTCGTCAAACAAAGAGGGTTGCTCGCCCTTGCGCTTACGCACAGGTATAAATTCAAGCTTGGCCCAGATACGATAACGCACATCCTTCAGGCAGAGTGTATTCTTCTGCTGGCGTTTATCCTCAATAAAAATAGGACTCTTCGATGCCACAGCTCCTACTTCGTTCCTACGTACAGAGGTCCACTTGATAGGATTGAGCACTTCGATCTTAGTAACCTGCCAATGGACAGCAGGTTTCCAGAAAATGGCCTCAAAAATGGCGCGAGCCGCAGATGGCGTGATCACATCATAGCTCACACGCTCCACCTTCAGTTCTGGGCGAGTGAAACAGGCCATCGGACCCCATACTTCCAAACAAAATTCCTTATCTGTAAATTCCATTGTTTATATAATGAATGTTTCTTCTAACCATTGATTATCGATTGTCAAACCAGTATCTGCCTTGTAGAAACTGGGATTGGTAACCGCATATATATTCTCGAAAGGCTCCTCTATCGCCCCCATGTTTTGTAACTTCTCAAAGTCACGTTTACGGATGTTGACGCTGTAGTGTGCCAGTTTCTTCATAAGGTCATAGGAAGGGCCTTGCGAGAGGAGTTTCTCATAGATATCCATACTTTCTTTCCAATTGATAATGACTGATGTGGTTTGATCATCTATTAAGTGGAACTGGCGAGCAGCCTCCTCAAACTCGCATGCTGGCTTATATAGCAATTCTTGCATTTGCTTGCTGTCAAAATTATCTACACGAGAATGAAGTTGCTTAAAGTAGCAAGTCATTGCTTCGGGAGAAAACCAGTCATGCTGTTGTCCCATATTCAAACGGGCATTGTTGGTTTGAGTCATAAAGCCGGGTGGCAAAGGATGCTCCTTGCCCAAACTGAATACATAGGTCGTACAAATATCATGTTTTCCTTCTCGATTGCAGCGGCCAGCAGCCTGAAGGATGGAATCTAATCCTGCCTCCTGACGAAAGACGACAGGAAAATCAATATCCACACCAGCTTCAATCAATTGCGTGGCAATAACTCGAAGAGGTTGATTCTTCTGTAGTTTTAATGCAGTTTTTATATGTTCGATTGTAGCAGAAACATGTGTTGGGCACATCATACGTGACAAATGAAGGCAGATGCCTTCTTTGGGTAATCGGTCGTAAAGTTCCTTAGCATCACGACGCGTATTGACAATACACAACACCTTTTGATGTTTATTCAATTCCTTTGCAATATCGTCATAGCTTCTAGCCCCATCCAAAAACTGTAATGCAACACGTCGTAACTTATCATGCAGTTCTATACCATCAGGAATAATTTCATGAACAGATGACAAAGCATCAAAACTCGCTTTAGGATTAGCCCCCTCTATCCGACCACTCAAAATGGGTTGACTGGCTGTTGTGAAGAGAACAGACGTAGAAAATACTCGCTGAAGTGTATTGAGGGTATCTACAATAGGTCGATAGAAATCCAAAGGCAATGTCTGAACTTCATCCAGTATAACGACACTCTTGGCGATATTGTGTAACTTGCGACAATCAGATCGCTTATTACTGAACAGAGATTCAAAGAACTGAACATTAGTGGTTACTATGATAGGATAATCCCAGTTCTCTGTAGCCAATAGCAAACGCTCACGCAGTTCCTCATCCTTTATATCATCAGGATTTATATTGGAATGATGTTCCAGTACATTATCTTCACCAAATATGCGCTTCAGAGTAGCAGCAGTTTGCACAATGATACTAGTATAAGGTATAGCGATGATAATGCGCTGCAGATGATTCTTTACAGCATGATGCAAAGCCCACAGAACAGATGCCAGTGTTTTTCCGCCACCTGTTGGAACCGTCAGACTATAAAAACCACCGATACCTTGACTTTCTTTAATGCATTGCTCTTGTACATAGTTACGGATGCGATTAACTTCAGTATCTGGTGCACTAGTTTTCAATTCCTGTAGATGTTTTTCCATCATAGCCAAAAGCTCATGCATTGATGCGTGACTGCCACGCAACTTAGCTTGTTCAGGATTCATGAAAGTCTCGGTGTCAAGACTATCAGCATCTACCAAACAAGAGAAAAGCATACGAACAATATGGTGCAAATCAAAACGTTCTGGCTTAGAGAACTTAGGTAACTGATAAGGAATAAGCTCACCAATAGTCACGTCCTGAGGAATGCCCCGCTTTGTTTCTTCAATATAGTCACAATAATCATAAAGCCCACGATGATGACCTGCGATAGGTTGTGCTATAAGAGGTGCAATCTGAGGATATTGCTTCTGAGCAATAACAGCTCCTACATAAGAATGATTTGGACCTGTTTTTATATGCGCATATTCATTATTATATCCCGTTACTCCCTGAATATACTTTTGCCATTCTAATTGCTCTTTTCCTTTGTCATGAAGAAGTCCCATGATACGACCACAATCACCCATACCAAAGGCCTTAGCAAAAGATTCCGCTCTTGCTGCTACACCCTGCTGATGATCATCATTCAACTGGGCAACACCCTCATGATTAATATGCGATATATTCATAGACATTATATATACGTACTTTTATGGCGCAGGTAGTGATGTGGCGATTTATGATCTTTTCCGAAGGTATCGGCTCCAACACACCAACATGTGGCAAAAGTACTAAGAAAAAAACAATTCTGCAAGAAAAAGTCGGAAAAGTTTGGAAGATATTTTATTAATGATTAATTTTGCAGCAAAATTAAAATATTGAAGATATGAAACTATTAAAAGAATCCTCTGCCTCGTAATGTTTAACCGAGTGGCGCATCAAGAGTATGTGACCTCTCATAACATTACAAGCATTATGGGTAAAAGTAGAAAAAAGACACCAGTCTGCACTTGGTGTTGCTGTAAGTCTCAGAAACGAGGTAAGAAAATTAGCCATCGGAAATTTCGTCGTAAAGAAGCCACCGTTATTATATCAGGTGAATACGACCTTCTCCCTACTCGTCAATGGGAAATCGTTGAGCAATGGGATTTGGGAGGTGACGGCAAACATTATTGTGGCCATTCCCCTAATGAGGAATGGTATATCAAGTTGATGAGAAAATAAATAAAACCGAAAATATTTGGCAAAAATTTTGGTGGAAACTTAATTAATGATTACCTTTGCCGCCATACAGAAGGATATATGGTTAAAGCCAGAAAGTTATGATTATGGAAAAGAAAAGTAATACTTACCAGATAGCCTCGGAGATTGAGTGGGAACAGGCCGGTGAAGGCGTTGTTCGTCAGATCATGGGGTATGATGAGAACTTAATGATGGTGAAAGTGAAATGCAATCAAGGATCGGTTGGCACGCTGCATCAGCATCCACATACGCAGACTACCTATGTGGTCAGCGGATGCTTTGAAGTAACTATCGGAGAGGAAAAGAAAATCCTAAAAGCTGGAGATGGCTATTATGTTGCTCCAAATCTGCCTCATGGTTGCGTATGCCTTGAAGCAGGTGTTCTCATCGACACCTTCACCCCCATGCGCGAGGACTTCCTGAAATAAATTATAGTTAAAGTTATGACACAAGATCAATTTGCAAGGGTATCGGTAGAGATGCCTGAATACGAAGATAAGAAAATTATCCGAAAAGAACTCACATACGAGATAGAGAACGATGACATCATGGATGAATTTACCATCAAATTATGAAAACCAACAAGTACGTGGCTATTCCACAAGCTGAGATTGACGCCACCAAGGGTACAGCATTTGAACTCAAACAGAATCCTGGCTACTAGGGCGCAATGGGGCGTAATAAAATTTGATTTATTTTTTAAATAATTTTGTAAAAAGTTTGGAGGATATGGATTTTTTTCATATCTTTGCGGCGGTTAAAAAATTTTTTACTATAAATCAAATAAAAAACTGTATGAAAACAAAACTAATTCACAACCTTGCTACAGCAGCCATGATGCTGCTTGCAACCATTGTCGCCACAGGATGCAATACCTATTCCGACAATCCCGCTAATGCGTCAAAAAATCTAACCGATGCCGAGAAGGCCGATTTGCTTGAGCGAGCTTACGTATATGCACTGCCGCTGATGCTCATGGACGCTACCTATATTCATATGACTAACGTAGTAGAACCCGTTGGTCAGCAGCAGGCACCAGCCAACCGCCTGATTCACGCTCGCGTGCTGGCCAATGCTAATACCAAAGAGGTGGTGACACCTAACGTGGACACTAACTACACACAGGTGATGATGGACCTCTCAGGAGATGCACTCGTGTTGCGCCTGCCTCACACAGACCGTTTCTGTCTGGCTCAGATTCTTGATGCCTGGAGCAACTGTATAGCAGCTCCTGTAGCCACCGATATCGAGGGTGAATATGGCTACTACTGTTTTACAGGCCCCAAATTCAAAGGCGATGTTCCAGCCAACATGACACATATCGCCAGCCCTACCGACCATGTGTGGATGCTGCTGCGTACCGTTTGTAAGGGCAAGGAAGACCTGGACAACGTACATGCTATCCAGGACGAGATGCGTACCTATATGCTGAACGACTTCCTGACTACCGGCGCAGAATATACAGGTAAGGGTACCTACAACCCTGATTACGACTTTAAAGCTCCTGTGGATTACATCATGACGATGCCTATGGACAAATTCTTTGCTCGCGCCAATGAGCTGATGCTCACCAATCCGCCAGCAAAAGAAGATGCCGAATGGCTGGCCGACCTTAAGCGTATCAATGTAGGTCCTGGTCTGAAATTCGACGCTTCTATCTTCGGCAGTGAGGCAGAGACATTGTGGAAAAACCTCGTAACCAATATTATCGCTATCACAACACCACGCAGTCAGCAGTTTGTTAAACCCAATGGCTCATGGCAGTTCTATGGCGAACCTATTGCAGAGTTCGGTACCGAATACTATTATCGTGCTCTTATTGCTGTGGCAGCCCTCGCAGCCAATCCTGTAAGCGTAGCCGTTTATCCACGCGCCAACGTTGATGCCGACGGACAGCACCTTAATGGCAACCATCGCTATCGCCTGCATATTACTTCTGACAACTGGCCAGAAACAAAGCCTTACGGTTTCTGGAGTGTGACCCTCTATGGCGAAGACAACTTCCTCTACGACAACGAGCAGAATCGCTATAATATCACCGACCGCGACAACTGGAAGCGCAATGATGATGGTTCACTCGACATTTATGTTTCGCACGAACCGGATACAGACCATCCCGATAACTGGCTGCCTGCTCCAGCAGACGACTTCCATCTTATCTTCCGTATCTACAACCCAGTTGATCGTATCGCCCATAACGAGTGGACAATGCCTGTCATCACCCGCTTAGATTGATATCCCAGATACCTCAAATTTACCCAAACACTAACCCCGCTCTACTATGATAGTAAAGCGGGGTTAGTATTAGGGGAAAACTGCATTTACTTGATGCGGGGATGTGTGGGGCGAGCCTCGTTGGCATCGGCTGCACTGCGGGTGCGATAGTGACTGCCACCCCAGTTGTAGTCGTAGTCGTATTTACGAGTAGAGTTACGCAGCTCGAAGCTTACTTCCTTGTCGCCATCCCAAAAGCGGCCACGGAATCGATTTGAGTTCAAAGAGTAGCTACGGATTTCTACACGAGCGCCATCTTCGAAGCGGATATAAATGGTACCAAAATCAACATACCACTCGAAACGATATACCTCGTAGTCACGTGGTCCATAATAATCGGCCCAGAGACCATTACCCTCAGTGTAAGAGTTTGAGTATCGCAGGAATGTGATTTCTGAATCAACATACGCCTCACCATAAGCATCGGCAATCGACATATTGCCAACCCATGTGCCTTCGAGATCGTAGGCGATTTCCTCATCGGTTTCGCAAGAGGTGAACGACAGTGTCATCAATCCCATCATCGCGATCATCAGTGTTGTGTAGAGCTTCTTCATAATTGTACCCTTTCTATTTTTTTTGTTAGACATTCGATTATTTTTGATATTGCAAAGTTAGATAATTTAGCTTACTCCTACAAAGGAAAATCCATAAACCACAATGGGGAATTCCCTAAAGTAGAGAGGAAAGTTGGTTAAAGTCCATATTCCGATAATCGGATATCTGGATGTCGGACAATTCGCTGATCGACTCTGCCGAATTGGTGGTTGCCAGTCCCACTACCTTCATATTGGCAGCGCGACCAGAACGCAGACCATTAAAGCTATCCTCGAAAACAATACACTCATCGGTGCTTGCACCCAAGCGCGCGGCGGCTTTGAGATAACAATCGGGATCGGGCTTACTACGCTCGAAATCCTCGCTGGTAAGAATAGCATCAAACAACGACTTAAACTCAGGCTGATAGCGATACACAGCCTGCATCTTAGGCAGATTAGAGCTGGTTACAACTGCCGTTTTCACACCATGAGCATGCAAATCGGCAATCATCTGCTCAAAGCCCTCGATATAGTCGTAATGCATGTGGCTCTCGTATTCGTTAAGTCTATCTGTGATTACAGGCTGCTCTTTCTCCAACGGACCACTGAACCACTGATCGTAGATCTGTGTGAGCGTCTGACCTTTAATTTCGTGTTCCAGACCTGGACGTTCGGGGTGATAGAGTCGACACTGAGAACCCCAGAAAATAGAATACTGGGGTTCTGTGTCGAATACTACACCATCGAGGTCGAAGAGTGCGGCTTTCAATGTGCTCATTTCTTCTCCTCCGCTGGTACAAGATATTTGTCGCCTGTCTGCTTCAACAAATCACGCGCATACTGCTCAGGATAACCAGGACGCTCTGCACGTGCACCATGTCCATAAGGTGTGCGCAGGAAAGTGCCGTTAGCATCTGTTGGCTTAACAGCCATATCGTTAAACTTCACAATCAGGAAGAAGGCCAGCTTCTGCCAACGGGCAATCATCTCGTCGCCCTTCTTGCAGCTGTAATTAGTCAGGAACTTCACACGCTCCTCGGCTGTAGGCAATGCGAGGGCCTTAGCCTCGATCTCAGGCTGAAGCTGAGCATACGAAGCGTCGAGCGAATCGCGAACAGCCTGCAGGGTTGGGAACAACTGTGAGTAACGAGGATAAACCATATTGCTAACCCAGTTGCAAACCCAGAAAGCATTGTCCATCGAGAAAGTTACGTCATCGGCACCCTCCTCAGTAAAGCACTTGGGGCGACGTGTGATACAAGAGTACATAGGTGTGTAAGCCACCATGTTACCATCGTCGTTACCAAACCAGAAACAAGCACCAACCTCGCGAGGCATCCAGCTACGCATCTGTGAGATAAAGCTCCAAGCAGTCTGCTGGGTTGAGATAGGACGCTCGTTGAATACATCCTGCTCGCCCACCTTGAATGTAAGAGGTGTTGGACGATAAGGCATCTGATAGATACCGCCACCGATATTGGTATCGAGAGCGAATGGTGTGCCCTCGTAGTGATCGCGCATAGCATCGCGCAGATCCTGGATGGTTACCTTCTTGTTAGGGATAATCCAAAGTGGCATCTCCTTAGCATTCTTCTCCTTACCAGCTGCATAGGGAACGTACTCCGAGAAATCGTCGGCAAAGCGGTTGAAGAAACTCCAAACACGAGCCTCGCAGAAACGACGACCCGAAAAGTCGGGAGCAGCGTAGGCAGCATTATAACTGAAGTCGGCATCCTTACCATCAAACCAGCCCATCGCACGTGCATAGCTTACTACATTGCTTGAGCAAAGCATCAGGTTGGGAACAGGCTTCTTACCGTTTACGGCATACTTCTTGCCAAACAGGTCCTTCATCTTTACCTGTACATAGCGACCATCCAGGAACTTGGTGATACGACTCTGGTTAGCGTGAGCTGCTACTGCATTATCAGGAATGCGTACAGCTACCCAAACGGTGCGCTCCTTCGACTTGGTGCGATCAGGACCGCAGCCCATCATCTCCAGCATCCAAGCCTCGTCCTTATCAGCTACAGAGAAGGTCTCACCCTCAGAGTAGTAACCATACTGCTCAACGAGCGAAGTCATAATCTGCAGGGCCTCGCGAGCTGTCTTAGAACGCTGCAGGGCGATGTAGATAAGCGAACCATAATCGATAACACCTGTTGAGTCGGCCATCTCGTGGCGACCACCAAAGGTAGTCTCACCGATAGTTACCTGCCACTCGTTAGAGTTACCAATCACATTATAGGTCTCGGCAGCCTCAGCTATCTCACCTAAATACTTGTTTGTATCCCACTCGTACACCTTACGCATATCGCCAGGCTGATGCTTGGCAGCGGGATAGTGATAGAGGGGCATGAATGCGCCATACGAGTCGGCATTATAAGTTACAAACACCGAACCGTCGGCGCTGGCTTTCTTGCCAACAATAAAGTTAGTACATGCCGATGCGCCCATTACGGCCATCAGCGCAATTGCTAGTATCAGTTTTCTTTTCATATACATTATTATAATATTAGTCGCAAGCCTTGAAACTCATGTCGAGTCCCTTAACAGAGTGTGTGAGCGCACCAACGCTGATGAAATCTACACCCTGTTCAGCATAATCACGGATGGTATCGAAGGTGATACCGCCGCTCGATTCTGTCTCATAACGATGGTTGATAATATCAACCGCCTTCTTGGTATCGGGCACGCTGAAGTTATCGAGCATGATACGGTCCACACCACCGTGATCCAGTACCTGCTGCAACTCATCGAACGAGCGAACCTCGATCTCAATCTTCAGGTTCAAGCCCTTCTCCTCGAGATACTTATGGCAGCGATCGATAGCGTTAGTGATACCACCGGCAAAATCTACGTGGTTATCCTTGAGTAGAATCATATCAAACAAGCCGATACGGTGATTGCAACCACCACCAATCTTTACGGCCTGCTTCTCGAGCATACGCATACCAGGTGTGGTTTTACGGGTATCAAGCACACGGGTGCTGGTACCCTCCAGACGCTTCACATACTTATCGGTCATGGTAGCAATGCCACTCATGCGCTGCATGATGTTCAGCATCAGGCGCTCGGTTTGCAGCAGTGAACGAATCTTTCCTGAAACAATCATGGCGATATCGCCTTTCTTGACGCGGGTTCCATCCTGCATCAACACCTCTACCTGCATGGTGGGGTCGAAACGGTGGAACACTTCTTTCGCAATTTCTACTCCTGCCAAGATACCATCTTCCTTAATCAGCAGATGGCTCTTACCCATTGCATCCTCAGGGATACAGCACAAGGTAGTGTGGTCGCCATCGCCTATATCTTCGGCAAACGACAGATCTATCAGTCTGTCAACCAATTCATCTACACTTAACATAAATACTTTAATTCTTTTTTATTCTTTTATTTTTTTATTCTTTAATTCTTCAATTTTTCAATTCTTCAATTCTTAAAAGTATATTCCAAATCCAAGGCGCACACCAAATCCTGAATAGTTAGAGTCCTTGGTGCTGTGCTCGTAATATACCTCAGGCTCAATAGTGAGCTTTCCTGTCAGGAAGTAAGCGTAACCTACGCTCAGCTCAGGACGGAAATCGCTGAAGTCGTCGCAATGTACATACTTGGCTGTAGCACCTGCATACACACCGCAACTCTCAAAGTAATAACGCAATCCGGCACCCAACTGTACCACCGATGGAAAATCGGTCTGAGCACGATAACCTACCAAACCGGTAATCATCCAGTCGTCGGCAATGAGATAACCGCCTTTGGCATGAAGATCGAAGGTCCAATCGCTACCCTTGTGATAGTTCAAATCCAAACCTGAGAGTGAGGCACCTACGTACCACTTATCCTGTGAGAATACTTTTTCAGAGTCGTTCAGATACTGTGCGTTTGCACTAACAGCCATCAATAAGGCGATGGCAGCCATCATCAACTTTTTCATAAGCTAAAACTTTTTAGTTATTATTATTCTTTTTGTACCATAGCGCAAACCAGATGATAGCTACTGCCAGACAGGCCACACCGCCCCAATAGCCATTGTTGCTCAAACCTAACATCTGCTGAGACACAAAGAAGTAGGTGGTACAGACAGTGGTCATGAACAGGGCGGGAATCAGCGTGATCCAGAAGCACTTGTGCTGGCGAACCAGATAGACCGTGATAGTCCAAAGGGTGAAAACACTGAGGGCCTGATTGCTCCAACCAAAGTACTGCCAAATGGTGTTGAAACCGTCGGGATTCTCTATCTGCCATACCAGCATGGCGATAGAGCATGCAAACATGGGCACACAGATCATCAGACGCTTGGGGATGGGGCGCTGGTCCAGCTTCAACCACTCGGCCACAATCAGACGGGCTGAACGGAAGGCGGTGTCGCCAGAAGTGATTGGCGCGGCTACCACACCCAGCATAGCAAGGATGGCACCTACCACGCCCAACCAGTTGTTGCACACTAAATTGACCACTGCGGGGGCTGAGGTCTGGAAGCCTGCTGTAGCCTGCTCAATCAGTTCGTAGCCTGGGGCTGGATTGCCATAGAAGAACCATGAAGAGACAGTGGCCCAGATGAGGGCTACGATACCCTCGGTAATCATAGCGCCATAGAAGATGGGGCGACCCATATGCTCGCTCTTGACACAACGAGCCATGAGAGGACTCTGAGTGGCATGGAAACCGGAGATGGCACCACAGGCTACTGTGATAAACAGGGCTGGGAAGATATGGTCCTTCCATGTGTCGGGATGGGTGGCGGCACCAAGGTTGTAGAAGGTGTTCCATAGCTCGGGCACTGTGGGCCAGTGCAGGAACAGCCAAACCATGAGCGCACCTGCCATGAACAGCAGCGAGAAAGCAAACAGGGGATAGACCTTGCCTATAATCTTGTCAATAGGCAGCATGGTGGCAATGACATAATAGCTGAAAATGATGATAATCCACATAAGGGTGTCACCACCTATAGAATGCAGAATCTCGGCTGGCGAATAGACAAACACCGCACCTACTATAATGAGCAGCAGCACGGTGAACACCAGCATGATATTCTTGGTGGTCTTGCCCAGATACTGACCGATGAGTTCCGGCAGGCCTGCACCATCATGACGCATAGACAGCATGCCCGACAGATAATCGTGGGTGGCACCGGCAAAAATACAACCAAAAACAATCCACAGATAGGCTACCGGACCGAACTTGGCACCCATGATAGCACCAAAGATAGGTCCTGTGCCTGCAATGTTGAGAAACTGGATCATGAAGATTTTCCATGAAGGAAGTACGATGTAGTCTAGGCCATCAGCTTTGGCAACAGCTGGCGTCACACGATCATCGGGACCGAATACACGCTCCACGAATCTACCATAGAACAAGTAGCCCAATACAAGAGCTACAAGACTCAATACAAATGAAATCATCTTTCTTTAGCTATTTTTAGAATTATTTTTGTGCAAAAGTAGTGTTTTTATTTGAGAAATGGAAAAAATAAAGTAACTTTGCACCAAAATTATCAAAAAAAATATCATTTTGAAGACAATTATACATATTTTCGTGCTTTTAGCACTTGTGCTAAGTACCAAAGCGAGCACGCCGAAACATGAAGTAAGAGCCGTATGGCTTACCACCATCGGGGGAATCGACTGGCCGCACTCCTACTCTACAACTACCCAGCAGCGAGAGTTGATATCGATTCTCGACCAATTCCAGCAGGCTGGTATCAATACCGTACTCATCCAAACCCGAGTGCGCGCTACCACGATTTTCCCTACCAACATCGAACCTTGGGATGGATGCATCACTGGCCATCCTGGCAGAGCAGCCAGCTACGACCCACTGCAGTTCTGCATTAACGAGTGCCATAAGCGTGGAATGGAGTGCCACGCATGGATTGTGACCATCCCTGTGGGTAAATGGAATGGTGCTGGCTGCAAGCAGCTCCGACAGAAATACCCATCGCTGATTCGTAAGATTGGCGACGAGGGATATATGGATCCCGAAAAGCCACAAACGGGCGATTATCTGGCTCAGTTCTGTGCCGAAGTTACCCGCAATTACGATGTAGATGGTATCCATCTGGATTACATCCGCTACCCCGAAACCTGGAAGCTGAAAGTGTCGCGCCCACAAGGAAGACAGTACATCACCGACATCGTTCGCAAGATTAATCGTGCAGTTAAAGGTTTAAAACCATGGATTAAGCTATCTTGCTCGCCTATAGGCAAATACGACGACCTAACCAGATACAAAAGTTCGGGTTGGAATGCAAACACTACCGTCTGCCAGGACGCCCAAGGTTGGCTGCGCGACGGACTGATGGACGCACTGTTCCCCATGATGTATTTTCAGGGCAATAACTTCTTCCCTTTTGCTGTAGATTGGTCGGAGCATAGCTATGGGCGCATGGTGGTTCCTGGACTGGCTGTTTACATGATGCATCCTCGCGAAAAAAACTGGAATCTGGATGTGATTACCCGCGAGATGAACGTGCTACGCGACCTGGGACTGGGGCACACCTTCTTCCGCAGTAAGTTCTTTACCGACAATACCAAAGGTATCTACGATTTTACCTGCGACTTTAATATGGTTCCAGCCTTGATTCCACCAATGACGTGGGCAGGCAAGCAAGCGCCTTCGGCAGTTAACCATTTGCAGCTGAAACGCGGTTTGAGCAATGATATCATCTCGTGGCAAAAAGCTACCGACAATTCGGGTGCCGACTATCTATTATATAATGTCTATGCCTCAGAAACACTTCCCGTGGATGTGAACAATCCCGAGAACCTGATTGCTACCCGTCAGCGTGATTTATCGATTACCGTACCCCATAAGGGGCGCACCTTGTATTATGCCGTTACAGCCATGAATCGTTACGGTATGGAGGGCGAAGCAGCCAGCATTCCCACCGCAATGGGGCCTCAAGGTAGCAATCGCTTCGATTTTCGCGAGCTCATCATGGGAAATAAGCTAAAAAAGTACAAATCAACAAAGAAATGAGCTAAAAACACAACCTTATGTGCCAATAATTGCGTAATTTTGCAGCATCAAAAAATATAGCAAATCAAAATAATAACTAATTATGGAAAGAACATGGAGATGGTTTGGCAAGAAGGATAAGATTACTCTTGCACAACTCAGACAAATCGGTGTTGAGGGCATTGTTACCGCCCTGCACGATGTACCCCTTGGCGAAGTTTGGACTCGCGAAAAAATTCGCGACCTGCGTGAGTACATCGAGAGCTACGGCATGCGCTGGAGCGTAGTAGAGTCGCTGCCCGTTGTTGAGACAATCAAATACGGCGGTCCTGATCGCGATCACCAGATCGAGGTTTACAAAGAGAGTCTGCGCAACCTCGCTGCTGAAGGCATCCACTGCATCTGCTACAACTTTATGCCTGTACTCGACTGGGCTCGTACCGATTTGTTCCACGACAATCCTAACGGTGCCACTAACCTGTATTTCAACTATGCCGAATTTGCTTATTTCGACATTTATATTCTGAAGCGTCCAGGCGCTCGCGAGGAATGGGAGAAGTTCCAGTTCCCCGAGGGATGGGGCGAAGGTCGCAGCGTGATTGCCGAGTGCGATGAGCTGGCCAAGACCATGACACCAGAGAAGGACCACAAGCTGGTAGAGAACATCGTCATCAAGACGCAGGGCTTTGTATCAGGTAACTTCAGTGAGAACGACGAGGCTCCTATCCAGAAGTTCCGCGAGTTCCTCGACTTGTATAAAGGCATCGACAAGGCTAAGCTGCGTGCCAACATGAAGTACTTCCTCGAGGCTATCATGCCTGTTTGCGAGGAGTGCAACATGAACATGTGTGTTCACCCCGACGATCCCCCTATCGAGATTCTGGGCTTGCCACGTATCGTTCGTACCGAGGAGGATATCCAGTGGTTCCTGGATGCTGTTCCCAACAAGCATAACGGACTCACCTTCTGTGCTGGTTCGCTCTCTGCAGGCGCTTATAACAATGTGGTTGAGTTGGCTAAGAAGTTTGCCTCTCGCACACACTTCGTTCACCTGCGTTCGTGCCACATCTTCCCCAATGGCGACTTTACTGAGGCCTCTCACCTGGGCGGTCGTGCCGATCTGATTGAGCTGTGCCGTATCTTCGAGAAGGAGAATCCTGCTCTGCCCATGCGTGTGGATCATGGTATGACCTTTACCGATGAGCCTGGTGGCATTATGGACGAGAGCAGTCACGGTCACAATGCCGGTTACACCCTCCTGGGTCGTATGTTCGCCCTCGGTCAGGTACAGGGTATCCTCGCCACCGTTGATCGCGAATTAGGCATCGAATACAAACAACCCGGATTCTTTGATTAAATAATTTAGCAACGGACAACAGGACTAAAAGAAAAAATAAGTGTTATGAAATTAAACGATATACTGAGCGGACAGTTAAATGCCGCAGAGTGGGAAGCTAAGGGCTACCAGCTTCCTAAGTTTGATATCAAGGCTGTACGCGAAAAGACAGCCAAGGAGCCCACATGGGTACACTTCGGTGGCGGAAACATCTTCCGTGCTTTCCCTGCTGCCATCCTGAACGACGCACTGAACACAGGTAAGTACGATCGCGGTGTGATTGTAGCCGAGACTTTCGACTTCGAGGTCATCGATAAGGCTTATGCCCCCTATAACAACCTTTCGCTCTGTGTGAACCTCTGCTCAGACGGTTCTATCGAGAAGAAGGTGATTGCCAGCGTAACCGAAGCCCTGAAGGCCGACCCACAGTTTGAGGATTGGAACCGCCTGGTTGAGATCTTCAAGAACCCATCATTGCAGATGATTTCGTTCACCATCACCGAGAAAGGTTACACCTACAACGAGGCCGACCTGGCTCGCGGACTGAAGCCTGTATTCGCTATGGGTAAGGTTTGCGCCCTGCTGCTCGAGCGTTTCAACGCCGGACAGATGCCTCTCACCGTCCAGAGCATGGACAACTGCTCGCACAACGGCGATAAGGTAAAGGCTGGTGTATTTGCTTATGCCGAGCGTTGGGTGAAGGACGGATTGGTACCCGCTGCCTTCCTCGACTATCTGAAGGATGAGAAGAAGATTACCTTCCCTTGGTCGATGATTGATAAGATTACCCCTCGTCCACACGAGAAGGTAAAGGAGATGCTGGCTGCTGATGGTTTCGACGACAACAACTACATCGAGACCGAGAAGCACACCTTCACCGCTCCATTCGTAAATGCCGAAGAGGTACAGTATCTCGTTATCGAGGATAACTACACCAACGGTCGTCCACCATTGGATCTGGGCGGTGCACTCTACACCACTCGCGAAACCGTTGATAAGGTAGAGACCATGAAGGTTACCACCTGTCTGAACCCACTGCACACCGCCATGAGTATCTATGGCTGCATGCTGGGCTACACACTGATTTCTGCCGAGATGGCCGACGAGGACCTGCGCCCATTCGTTCAGAAGCTGGGTTATATCGAGGCTATGCCAGTAGTAGTTGATCCAGGTGTGCTGAACCCCTACGAGTTTATCGGCGCTGTTATCAATCGCCGTTTGCCAAACCCATTCATGCCCGATGCCCCACAGCGTATCGCTATGGATACCAGTCAGAAGCTGCCTATCCGCTTTGGTGAAACTCTGAAGAAGTACATAGCTCGCGGTTTGGATAAGAGCAATCTGGTACTCATCCCTCTCACACTGGCTGGTTACGCCCGCTACCTGAAGGGTATCAAGGATGATGGTACAGCCTTTGATTGTTCACCCGACCCCATGCTCGAGGAACTGCAGGCTATCGTTGCTCCATTGCAGATTGGTAAGGCCGATCAGGATTGGAGCTGCCTGAAGACTCTCTACAGCCGCAAGGACGTGTTTGGTCTAGACCTTTACGAGGCTGGTTTGGGCGAGCAGATCGAGGGAATGGTTAAGGAACTGTTTGCTGGTAATGGTGCCGTTCGCGCCACACTGCACAAATACGTTTCTGCTAGATAAAATAAAATGGCCCTAATAATAATGAAGCCCGCCAAATTTGGTGGGCTTTATTATTTTATTTGCACTTATCGTACCACTCACGTAAAGCAGCACGCGGGGTACCTTGCTTTACGGCTTGATCTAATGCCTCGCGGGCTTCTTTCTTACGTCCTAAACGCAACAGCACATCAACCTTCGATGCTGTCAGTTCCGCATTCTTAGGCGCTAAGCGTAAAGCTTCGTCCCAATCGTACAGGGCTGCATCGTATTGCTCCTGTTGTGTTTCAAAAGCTGCTCTGGCAGCATAGGCATCCGTACTGTCGGGGAACATCTGTACAGCACGGTTCAGCTCATCGGCAGCATCGGTTTTTCTTCCTAATAGCTGCAGCACGTGCGCCAGCCCCAAACGCGCCTCCAGGTGTTCGGGCTGGATAGCTAAGAAAGCCTCGTAATCAGCACGGGCAAAACTATACTGTCGCAACTGCGTCTGACAGAACGCACGGAAGTAAAGTGCCGCCAGGTTTTTCTCGTCTTTCTTCAATACAGCCGAATATTCATCGCGGGCATACTCGTACTGCTGCAGATTAATGTTAGCCTCAGCTTTTTTCAAGCGCAGTTCCAGATTATTGGGGTTCAGATTTATCTGCTCTATCAGCACCGATACCGAATCGCGCCATTGTTTACTAGTCTGTCCGCTGGCCGAATCGGCCAGCAAAGCTAGAGCTACTAGAGATACTAGCCGGGCTAGATTTACTAGATTATTACGCATTCTTAATGTAATTTACAATCCACTCTCCTACTTCGGTTGTGCCGTATTTCTCGCCACCCTCGACCTGAATCTCAGGGGTGCGCACGTAGGCATCGAGCGAGGCGGTAACAGCCTTACGAATCAGGGCGCCCTCTTCGTTCAGTCCGAAGTGCTCCAGCAGCATGGCAGCTGAGAGAATCTGAGCGATTGGGTTAGCCAGATTCTGACCGGCAGCCTGTGGCCACGAACCATGAACGGGCTCGAACAGCGGTGTGTGCTCGCCTAATGACGACGAAGGCTGCAAGCCCATCGAACCAGTAATACAGCTGGTCTCGTCGGTCAGGATATCACCAAAGGTATTCTCGGTAACAATCACATCGAAGTAACGGGGCTCTGTGAGCACACGCATCGAGGCATTATCGATAAACATGTAATCGGTAGTAACCTCGGGATACTGCGACTCCATCTCCTTGGCTATCTGGCGCCACAAACGGCTCGATGCAAGCACGTTAGCCTTATCAACCACAGTCAGATGCTTCTTACGGGTCATCGCCATCTCGAAGCCCACCTTCAGGATGCGCTCCACTTCTGGACGGGTGTAGATATTGGTATCGTAGGCCTGATCGTTATCCTGATACTTGGCACCGAAATACATACCGCCAGTCAACTCGCGAATCACCACAAAGTCGGCACCCTTCAGGAGCTCTTCTTTCAATGGCGACTTGTGCAGCAGACAATCGAAAGTAGCCACAGGGCGCACGTTGGCAAACAAACCCAACTTCTTACGCATGGCCAGCAAACCTGTCTCAGGACGTATCTTAGCGGTAGGATCGTTGTCGAACTTCAGCGAGCCAACAGCAGCAAACAGCACAGCGTCGGCCTGCATACATACCTCGTGGGTGCTGTCGGGGTAAGGATCGCCCACCTCTTCGATGGCATGAGCACCACAGATAGCAGGGGTATATTCAAACTCGTGACCAAACTTAGCGGCAATTGCATCCATCACAGCCACACCTTGTTTCATAATCTCTGGGCCTATTCCATCGCCCTCTAATACAGCAATTTTTAATTTCATATCTTCAATTCTTTAATTTTTCAATTCTACAACTCATCCGCCTGTTCATCTTCGATGATGTTCAGCATCTTGAAGGTAGCCTTGATGGCCGCTTCGGTCTGGTCGGCATCCAGTCCACGGGTGCGGAGGATTTTGCCGTTATCGTTCCAAGTAATCACGGTCTGTACCAACGCATCGGTTCGTCCACCTGGCGGAATAGAAACGGCATAGTTCTGCAGAATAGGGAACGTACGTCCGAGATACTTCTTATAGATATAGCGCAACGACTTTACGAAAGCATCGTACTGACCATCACCAGTAGCCGAAGCCTCGTAAGCCTGACCATTAATCTCTACCTTAATATTTGCTCCAGGCTTTAAACCATAAGCCGTTGATACAACATAACTTACCAACTTAACTTTATTCTCTGGCGCATCGTGTTTCAGCACGTCGCTCACGATGAATGGCAGATCCTCCTGCGTTACAATCTCTTTCTTGTCGCCCAGTTCGGTAATACGCTGGGTTACACGTTTGGTCTGCTCAGGTGTGAGCTCCAAACCGAGTTCTTCCAGATTCTTGGCGATGTTAGCTTTACCGCTATTCTTACCAAGGGCATATTCGCGTTTTCTACCAAATCGTTCAGGCGCCAAAGCGTTGCAATACAGATTATCCTTCTTGTCGCCATCGGCATGCACGCCAGCCACCTGGGTAAACACGTTATCGCCGATGATAGGCTGATTAGGTGCTACGGCAATACCGCTATAGCTCTCGACCATACGCGAGATGTCGTTCAGCTTGTCCTCGCGGATATTAGTGCGGGCATTGAACTGATCTTTCAGAATTACCTGCACACTCGACAGCGGTGCATTACCACAACGCTCACCCAGTCCGTTCACCGTTACGTGCAGACCTTTGGCGCCACTCAGCACAGCAGCCAACGAATTGGATACCGCCAGATCGTAATCGTTATGGGCGTGGAAATCGAAGTGCGTATCGGGATAACGCTTCAGCATTTTGCGGAAGTACTCGATACACTGCAGCGGGTTCATGATACCCAAAGTATCGGGCAGCATAAAGCGTCGGATACCCACATCGCATAAAGCATCCATCAGCTTATACACATAGGTTGGCGACTCTTTCATACCATTGCTCCAATCCTCCAGATACAGGTTAACGGTAATGCCTTTTTCGTGGGCATAACGCACCTCGCGATGGATATCCTCTATGTGCTCGTCGGGTGTTTTCTGCAACTGCTGGGTACAATGCTTCAGCGAGCCTTTGGCCAACAGATTCACGGTTTTACAACCGCACTCAGCAGCCCAGTCGATGCTTTTGCCGCCATCGATAAAGCCCAGCACCTCTACCCTTTCGAGAGCATCGATACGTGAGGCATAGCGACAAATCATGCTTACCGCCTCGCGTTCGCCCTCGCTCACACGGGCTGATGCCACTTCGATACGATCCACATTCAGATCGTTCAGCAGCATGCGGGCTATCATCAGCTTTTCGTGGGGCAGAAACGATACGCCGCTGGTCTGTTCGCCATCACGCAGCGTAGAGTCCATAATCTCCACAAAGGGCTTTACACGCTTGAATTTGTTTACTTGTTCGCTTGTTCCCATTGTTCTGTTTTCTGTTTGTTCTCCACCAAGAAGTCGATATCGTCTAATCCGTTCATCAGACAGTGCTTCTTGTAAGCGTTAATGTCGAAGTGCTCGCTGCGCCCGGTAGCCTTGTTGGTTACCGTCTGGTTGGGCAGATCCACCTCTACTTCGGTCTTGGCATCAGCATCGATGCTGGCAAAGAGTTCAGCCAGAAACGCCTCGCTCACCACCACGGGCAGCACAAAGTTGTTCAGCTCGTTGTTCTTATGGATATCGGCAAAGAAACTGCTGATAACCACACGGAAGCCGTAGCCTGCAATGGCCCACGCAGCGTGTTCGCGACTACTGCCCGAACCGAAGTTCTTACCAGCAACGAGAATGCAACCCGAATACTTGGGATTGTTAAGCACAAAATCCTTATTAGGCGTGCCATCAGCATTGTAGCGCCAATCGCGAAACAGGTTGTCGCCAAAGAATTTCTCTTCGCGTGTGGTGGCCTTCAGGAATCGGGCGGGTATTATCTGGTCGGTATCCACATTCTCCATCGGAAGCGGAATACACGTACTTGTTATTACATTGAATTTCTGTTTCATCTTTTTTTGCTATATTAACTCTCGTGGATCTGTAATCACGCCAGTTATCGCTGCTGCGGCAGCAGTGAGGGGCGATGCTAAGATGGTGCGGGCACCGGGGCCTTGGCGACCTTCAAAGTTGCGGTTGGATGTTGATACCGCCAACTTACCTGCGGGCACCTTGTCGTCGTTCATGGCCAAGCAGGCCGAACAGCCAGGCTGACGGATTTCGAAACCAGCAGCCTCGAGCACCTTGTCCAGTCCTTCTTCGCGAATCTGCTTGTCAACAGCCCACGAACCAGGTACCAGCCAAGCCACCACATCGGGCGACTTATGACGGCCCTTAACCAGATGGGCAAACGCACGGAAATCCTCGATACGTCCGTTGGTGCAAGCACCCAGGAACACATAATCCACCTTGGTACCCAGCAACTTCTGTCCAGCCTCAAACTGCATATAGTTCAGGGCCTTCTCAAAGCCTGCTTCGGGTGCTTTAGCCTGCTCGGCATTAGCGGGAATATTCTCAGTAATACCGATACCCATACCTGGGTTGGTACCATAGGTAACACGGGGCTCGATATCAGCAGCATTAAACGATAGCTCCTTGTCGAACACAGCATCGTCGCCACTCTTCAGCGTTTTCCAATAGGCCACAGCCTTGTCCCACGCCTCGCCCTTGGGTGCATACTCCCTACCCTTCAGGTAATTAAACGTGGTGCTGTCGGGAGCGATAAAACCACCACGCGCACCCATCTCTATCGAGAGGTTACACAGCGTCAGTCGGCCCTCCATACTCATGGCCTTAACCGTAGATCCGGCATACTCGATAAAGTAGCCCGTAGCACCGCTGGTGGTAATCTGTGCCATCAGGTAAAGGGCCACATCCTTAGGTGTTACACCCTTACCCAGCACGCCGTTGATGGTGATACGCATCGACTTGGGTTTCTGCTGCAGGATACACTGCGAGGCCATCACCATCTCTACCTCGCTGGTACCGATACCAAAGGCCACAGCACCCATTGCGCCATGGGTAGAGGTGTGCGAGTCGCCACAAACAATCGTCATGCCTGGCAGCGATAATCCCTTCTCAGGACCTACCACGTGGATGATACCGTTATCCTTCGACATCATGCCGTAATGGGTCAGTCCGAACTCGGCTGCATTCTTGGCGAGGGTGTCCACCTGCTTACGCGAAACGGGATCCTCGATAGGTTTGTCCTGATCGTGTGTAGGTGTATTGTGATCGGGCATACAGAATATCTGCTGGGGGCGGAAACATTTCAGTCCGCGTGCACGCATGCCGTCGAATGCCTGAGGCGATGTTACCTCGTGACAGTACAAGCGGTCGATATACAGCTGCGTAGGACCTCCCTCCACCTGCTGCACCACGTGCTTATCCCATATCTTATCAAAGAGTGTATTCATTTTTAATCTTCCTCCTTTTTAAACTTGTTTATACAATCGATATACGCCTCGACGCTGGCGGTAACGATATCGGTGTTGGCACCAAAACCATAGTAGAGTGCGCCATCGTACTCCACCTGCATGTGTACCTTACCCACATCGTCGCTACCCTTCGAGATAGCCTGGATGGTAAACTCCTTCAGCGTCATCTGCTTCATGATAATCTTCTTGAGTGCCTTGATGGCTGCATCAACCGGACCGTTACCCGAAGCAGCAGCCTCGAACTTCTGTCCGCTGATGTCCAGTCCGATACTGGCCACACTCTTCACGCCCTTACCTGTAGTAACCTGCAGGAAGTCTAATCTAACAGCATGTGTATCAGCTGTATCGGCACCAGCCAGCATCAGAGCATCGGCATCGCTCACCTCCTTCTTCTGGTCGGCCAATACCAGGAACTTCTCATATACCTTATCCAACTTCTCCTCGGTCAGATCCACACCGTTCACATGCAGACGATGCTTCAAGGCAGCACGACCTGAGCGGGCGGTGAGTACGATTGAGTTATCGTCGATACCCACATCCTTGGGGTCCATAATCTCGTAGGTCTGTACGTTCTTCAGCACACCGTCCTGATGGATACCGCTTGAGTGCGCAAAGGCATTACGACCCACGATAGCCTTGTTAGGCTGAACGGGCATATTCATCAAGCTCGACACCATACGGCTGGTAGGATAAATCTTGGTGGTATTGATGTTGGTCTCGATACCTAACTGCTTGTGGCACTTCAGTATCATGGCAATCTCTTCGAGCGATGTGTTACCGGCACGCTCGCCAATACCGTTGATGGTTACCTCCACCTGGCGGGCACCTGCCATCACACCGCTGAACGAGTTGGCTGTAGCCATACCCAAGTCGTTATGACAATGGGTTGAGATGATGGCACGATCAATATTATCCACGTGCTCCATCAGGTATTTGATTTTATCGTGATACTCCTCAGGCAGACAGTAGCCTGTGGTATCGGGGATGTTTACTACGGTAGCACCAGCCTTGATTACCGCCTCTACCACCTGGGCCAGATATGCGTTGTCTGTTCTTCCGGCATCCTCGCAGTAGAACTCCACATCATCTACAAATCGCTTGGCATACTTGGTGGCGGCAACGGCACGCTCCAGAATCTCCTCACGGGTTGAGTTGAACTTATACTGAATGTGCTCGTCGCTGGTACCGATACCCGTGTGAATACGCTTGTGCTTGGCATACTGCAGGGCTTCGAAAGCCACGTCGATATCGCGTTCAACGGCACGTGTCAGCGCACAAATCACTGGCCATGTAACCGCTTTCGAGATTTCAATCACACTGTTAAAGTCACCTGGACTTGAGATAGGGAATCCTGCTTCGATCACGTCCACGCCCAACTGCTCAAGCGCCTTAGCCACCTGAATCTTCTCTACGGTGTTCAACTGGCATCCGGGCACCTGTTCGCCGTCGCGGAGCGTTGTGTCGAAAATAAACAATCTGTCACTCATTTTTAATTTCTATTTTACGATAATACTTGTTATTCCAAACGAAAGAGCCTTTCACACTCGGAAGTGAGAAAGGCTCTATCTTAATTTTTAGTTTCAATGAAACATTGTCAATTATCTACATACCCTGTCACTTCCGACCTGCCCCATGCAGTCGAATAATAATAAACAGGCTGTTAAGTAGATTCAGACTCTTCATTTTTGCTTAATTTTTTATTTTCGGCGGCAAAATTAATCATTTTCGTTGGAATAAACAAACAATTCGTAACTTTTTTATCGAAAAATCTATCAATTTATTAGTTTTAGCCCTTTTTGGGGGCCTGTTCGCACATCAATTCTTTATCATAAGCATAAAAATTATCATTATTTTGATGGCAAAGATAGCAAATTAATTTGTAACTTTGCACCCGAAATCATGTAAATAAATGAAAAAGGTATTAATATCTATTATAACACCCTTTGTTCTGCTGTTGGCATCAACCTACTTTCTGAGGCAACCCACGCATCCCGGCATGCAACTGAGTGCCGATATGCAGAACACACTTGCCGCCGAGGCCGACACCCTGCCCAACGACTCTATGCCCGATTTTGGCGACGAATTTGAGTATTACTTCGACCGTCACAACGTGATGGACGAGGGCTATGAGATGGTGGCAGCCTTTGCCAACGGTAAGCGCCTGCAGATTGAACCTGCCCAGCGACTAACCGTTTGGAACGTGGGCAACTGGCGCAACCGTACCCACGAGGGCACCACGCTGGCCTTAGACTCGGCTGGTTTTACCATCGTGGCCACTTATCAGGCCGACACCATCAAAACGGGTTTGCGTATCGACAGCTTAGGAACTTACCAAGGCGACTTCAGAGGTACCAAAGCCAACGGTCATGGTGCTTACATAGCCGATGGCAGCTATTTCGAGGGTCACTGGACCGATGATAAGCGCGACGGATTCGGCATACAACTGCTCACCCCCACCGATGGCGAGCCACGCCTGCAGGTGGGCGAATGGAAGAAGAACCGATTCTGGGGCGAACGCATGAAGTACACCTCCGAGCGTATCTATGGCATTGATATCGCCCGCTACCAGCACGGCAAGGGGCGCCACAAATCACCCATCCTTTGGGATAAGCTCAGCATCAGCTTCTTAGGCAAGAAAAACCACAAGAATGTGCACGGCAAGGCCAACTACCCCATCTCGTTTATCTTTATCAAGAGTACCGAGGGCGTTACCGTAACCAATAAGTTCTATGCCGACGATTACGCCAAGGCGCGCAAGCATGGTATCCCCATCGGCGCCTACCACTTCTTCTCGCTCAAGACATCGGGTGCCGCCCAGGCCAAGCATTTCATCAAGCACACCAAGTTCCAGAAGGGCGACCTGCCCCCAGTGCTCGATGTAGAGCCCAGCGACGCACAGATACGTGCAGCAGGCGGTGC
>JAEEGJ010004566.1_pt1 | contig 46390 bp, 36 predicted proteins | sample 8958761 | NCBI WGS metagenome assembly JAEEGJ01 (sample SAMN16246546, study PRJNA631951) | gut metagenome | biome: gut microbiome; feature: rumen; material: RS-attached | host: Bos | place: Iran: Karaj | collected 2018-10
AAAAGGAAAACATCTCAAGAAGATGTATCTGAGTCGGATTTAGCGTTTGTGCTGCTGCCATGATGGACCTCCACCCTAAATATACCTTTTTGCTCGCTCAAAAGGCAACCCCTTTCCAAGTTGGAATAGCCCTGAGGCTTTACAAAATAGCGATAATTCGCAGTTTTCGTCACAAAAATGCCCTCTTTTGTAAATTTTCTGAGCGTTCTGCCCATATTTAAGTTATTTTTAAATTGAACATAATAGAGAGTTTAGCTCTTGTTCTCTGCGTGAAATCTGCAAATTTCAAATAACCGAGGACAAGGCGAACGCTCACGCAGGTATGCCGTTTTGCGGTGTATCTCGGTTTGCTATATCGACTTTTCAGTCGGTCTTTGGTCTTATGACCAAAGGGCAACAGCCCTTTTGGGGCGTGGGTCGCTCGCGTTTATCGGTTATAGGCATGCAGAGCCTCACGCAGGTAAACCGAAGCGAACCCGCGCCTTTCTTGTATCCATACAAAATCGGCTCGGTTCATTGAGGTACAACAGGGGCGGACTCCAATGGTGTAGACGATGGAGCATGCTATGGTGTTTAAAGTAAATCACGATAGAAATCATTCAAAGAACTCAAGTATGAGAAAAATTCTTTCATATTTGATTCTAGCAGTTACGGCGTTCTTTCTATGCTCGTGTATTGAAGAATTTCATGCCGTAAAGAAAAACGGGGATGGTTTTGAAATACGTTTAATATACTCCATATCAAAATCGGTTGTTGATATAACTTACGAGCAAGAGAGAAGGGATGTTTTAAAGGAGTTGAAAACCGAAATTTACAAGGAATATGGGAAACATGTGCACGTTGAGCAAGAAAGAAAAGATGACACGTATTTAATCACGGCTTCTTTTCTTGCAAATTCTAAAAGTCCCAAGAGTGCGAAATTGATGCTTCCGAAAGTTAAAGGGAATAAAATGACTATCCCTTTAGATTATCAAAGGCAATATAATAAAGAAAATGAGGAAAATTTTTCTTCTCCTTATTTTACGCCTAAATATAATTTAATTGTAGATAAACTTACTATTGATAATTTGAAAAGTGTGCAAATTAGACGTAAAAGCGGAGAAACGATTGATGTCGATTTCTCAGAAGATGGTGAACTTTACATTATATCTATTCCTTTAAAGTGGCTGTATTTTAGAGATCCCTTTGTAGAAGCGGTTCTAACAACAGATGTAAAGGAGTGTCGTAGGGGTTTTGAATTTAGCGCGAAATACAAAAATTGCATTCCAATCTGTAAAGATAACGAAATCCTGCATTGGCGACCGATGGAAGAAGCTTGCGGCTATAGAGATTATCCAGATACTTGTATTCGTTTGCCAAAGCATGCGCACAAAGTCGAAGCCCGTGTTACAAATGATGTTGGCAGAGTTGACCTAGTTAACGAGTTGAGTTGGGAATGCGATGAAGGATATTCTAGACATAAGTTCGCTTACGAATGCACTAAGTGGCCCAAGGGGGCTCAACCTGCAAAAGTAGGGACCGTTCCGAAATGTTGGATTTCAACAATAGATACAAGTGCCGTAAAAAATCAATTTCCAAATATTCAAGAAATTTTTTGGTACACTAATCCGGTCGATGAATATGTTCCAGACTCGCTTAAGCATGCTGTATGGGATTTTAGAGGTCCCTTAAATACAAATATAGAGGGGTTGCTTATAAATGATAAATCTTATTCTTGCGAAAGGAGAAAAATGAACTACTATAAAGTAAATCCTCAATATACGGCTTTAGGACCTTGGTCAGGTTGTTGGGAATGCCCAAGTGGAACCATCTATAACGCTGAAAAAGAGGAATGCGTAAAAAGAGATATTCAAAAAAAAGATGTTGATATAGATGTTATTATAAAAGATATGAATGACCGTTTTAATAAATCGTGTCACGAAGTGTCTTATGAACAATAAAATTGGAGTGAAAACGATGATTGATTTCAAAAAGTATAGCAATCCGAAAATCGTGGAGTTAAAATGAGTAGATGCGACAACTGTAATGGCGAGTATGATTGGCGCGATTTAAAAAATGAAAGTTTTCAATGTCTTGGGGGACGGTTCGTTAGTATTTGTCCAGAGTGTTTAAGGCAACTCCGTAATGAAGAACGCGCGTTTATAGAAAGAAAGGAAAGAGAAAAAAGAGAACAAGAATGGGAGCGCGAAAGAGAAAAAAGAGAAGAACGTGAACGAGAACGCGCTCGACGCGCTTCGCTATCTCCTGAAGAACGCGCTGCCGAAGATGCCTCTGAAGAAGAATCAAAAAGAACGATATCTATTATCTGCCTTGTTCTTATGGAATTTCTTCTAGGCTTAGTATTTTATTTTTTCGTTCACAATAGCACTGCGGGCTTTGTTTTGTGGACTTCTATTATTCCTACAATCTTTTTAAGAAGGATTGTATGGCCTTTGGGGTATATATTTTTTCTTCTAGTTGGGCTTGTACTCAGCGGCTCTAAACTTGGGGTTTTTATTCTCGCAGGACTCATTTTTATTATCGTTTCTATTCACGATTCGGTTGCAGAAGACAAGTGGTTTGCTAACAAAGACAAGCAAACAGAAGAGGTTTCAGAGAAACAACTGAATTCCGGTGATTATCACGATGCGATAAATTCAGCGAAAAACAGCGAAAGATTAAGGATGGTTTTTGGCAAAATTAGACTAGCGTATCAGAAAGGAGATATACAAATTTCGGGCTCGCCGAAACAAGTGGAAGCAGGAACTAAGGTGATGGTTGATGTATACAAGTTTTTAGAAAAGTCCGTAACTCTCATAGACAACGATGAATTGAAAAAACTTCGTCGACGAATGCAAAATGACAGGTCTATAAGCAAGTATCGCAAAGACAAAGCCTTTGATGAATTGGAAAAAGGGCTTGATAAGATTATTAGCATACTAAGTAAAGATGGGGATGACAATGAATGAAAGCTATAAAAAAGCTAAAAAGGAACTTGAACATGCTTGATATAAATGTTTTTGAAAAATTGTTAATTCGGTTCTCGCAATTTAAACCAACGGATCGTAAACCAACATGGATGGAAATCTGTAGTTTTCCGCAGCAACGCTTCGAAGAAATTTGCAGTAGAATACTCAAGTTTTTCCTAAAGCCAGACAATCCTCACGGAATGAAGGATTTGTTCATCCGCTCACTCGAACAGTGTTTATCTGAAAAATGTATGGACGAAGTTGTTCGTGGAATAGAAAATTCAAATCAAAAAGAATATGTGGTAACGCGAGGGAAAAATGGGACGTTTCATCTCTTTTCGTTGTCTGAATATGAAAGGTTTATACAGGAAATAGATTCTCGACCCGATAAAAGACAGGTGGTTTGTTTGAAAAGGGCTTTAGATCCGTATCTAATAAATTGCTTCATGAATAAGGACCAGCAATTTTTTGAAGCAGATGAGTCTCTTTGCGTTCAATGCGAAGTTGTGACGGAAGAGCAAAATAGGATTGATTTGCTTGTTAATAGTAAATCGTGGGTTGTTTGTATAGAAAATAAAATTTTTGCCAATGTTCAAAACCCTCTTTATGATTATGAAAGTTATGTTGAAAAGGTTTTCGGCAAATCAATTCCTGAAGATAAACGCTATTTCGTTATTCTTTCTTTAAAAGGTCAGGAAGAAAAAGCCGAAAAATGGATCTACATCTACTACTATGATTTCTTTAAGCGTATAAAAGAAAACTTGGGAAACTACATGGATAGTGCTGATAAAGATTATTTAGCATTTCTAATGAGTTGGATTAAAACAATGGAATATAAGGTAAACAATATGGAGAATTATCCAATGGGCAATTTTAGTGAAGATGAATACAAGTTCTTTAGCAATGCAGAAAATGCAAAAGAAATTGAGAAACTCATTAACAGAAAGCAAGAGTTCGATACTTTGCATCAGGGAAAATTTATCGCAATAAGGGATTCGGTAAAGTCGAAGTTGGAGAACTCTTTTAAAGATTTTATCAATGCGTGGTATTGGCAGGATATTCTGGCAATTGATTTCAGGGGTAAAACAGATACTCCATTTATTGATATTTCTTCCAAAAATGGAAAATGTTATATTGCGTTTGCGACAAGGGCTTGGCTGAAACATATGGATTCGCATGAGGTGCCCATGAACTATTATGCAGAAAAACTAGATCGAAAGCGAAATGCCCATGAACGAATCATTTTAGAAACCTGCGAAATTCAGGAAGATGTCATTGTCCAGGTTGCTTATGAATGGATTAAGAAAATTTTGGAACTTGAACTATAAAAAGAGCATTCGCGTTAGGGATAGTGACCCCTTGGGGCGGCACTGTGGTGCCGTTTTATGAGGTTGGGCGGGAACGGAGTGAACCGGGCAACCCATAAAATATAGCCCGACCGCACATATGTGCGGGAACGCCCAAAAGAGTAGGCTACGTTCTCCAGATTTACCACAAGGAAAAGCCTGCAAGCCGAGAGTCGCAAAAATGAACTCGTTCATTTTTATGACCGAGGCGAAGCGGCGGACGCCGTAGGCGTCAAAAGCCGGCTGGCGTTATCGTGCAGTTCGGTGGACAGACCCCGCTGAACATCGCCCGCGCCCTCTCCGACGAAGGCGTCAAGATTCTCGGTACGAGCATCGACTCCATCGACATCGCCGAAGACCGCGACCTGTTCCGCAAGATGATGGACCAGCTCGGCATCCCGATGCCGGAAAGCGGCATGGCCACGAACATCGACGAAGCCCTCGCTTGCGTCAAACAGATCGGCGGCTACCCGGTGATGATCCGCCCGAGCTTCGTGCTTGGCGGCCGCGGCATGGAAGTCATCTACGACGAGAACATGCTCCGCGAATACGTGGCGAAGGCCGTGGGCGTGACCCCGGACCGTCCGCTCCTCATCGACCGCTTCCTCCACAACGCTTTGGAATGCGAAGCCGACGCGCTCTCCGACGGTGAACACGTTTACATCCCGTCCGTGATGGAACACGTGGAACTTGCCGGTGTCCACTCCGGTGACTCCGCCTGCATCATTCCGCCGGTGACCATCACCAAGGAAAACTTGGCCACCATCAAGGATTATACCCGCAAGATTGCCGAAGCCCTCCACGTTTGCGGCCTCATGAACATGCAGTACGCTATCGAAGACGGCAAGGTGTTCGTCCTCGAAGCGAACCCGCGCGCAAGCCGCACGGTGCCGCTGGTCTCCAAGGTTTGCAACACCCAGATGGCCCGCCTCGCTACCCGCCTGATGCTCGGTGCCAAGCTCGAAGACCTCAAGCTCAAGGACAAGAAGTTCAACCACCACGGCGCCAAGGAAGCCGTGTTCCCCTTCGACAAGTTCCCGAAGGTGGACCCGGTTCTCGGCCCCGAAATGCGCTCCACGGGTGAAGTGCTCGGCCTCTCCGACGACTACGCCCTGGCCTACTACAAGAGTCAGGAAGCCGCAGGTTCCTTCCTCCCGAACGAAGGTGCCGTGCTGATTAGCTTGTCCGACAAGGTTAACTTGTCTGAACAGGCCATCGAAATCGGTAAGGAGTTCCAGAAGCTCGGCTTCAAGATTTACGCTACCGAAGGAACTGCCAAGTTCTACGAGAAGGCCGGCGTCAAGTGCGAAGTGGTGAACAAGATTGCCGAAGGCCGCCCGAACGTTCTCGACATCATCCTGAACAAGCAGGTGAACCTCATCATCAACACGCCGTGGGCAAAGCGCGACGCCATCAAGGACGAAAGCGCTATCCGCAAGGCCGCCATCAAGTACAAGGTTCCGTACATCACGACCCTCGCCGGTGCCTACAACACCGTGAAGGGCATTGCGGCAGCTCGTAATGGTCATGGTGCTGTGAAGAGCTTGCAGGAGTACCATGCAAGCATCGAAGAGATTTAATCTCTAACAAGCGTGTCAGAACATTAAAGTCCGTAGCAATGTGCTACGGACTTTTTTTTTGCTTTTGGAAAGGAAAATTCTATCTGCTAACGGAAACGCCCCGTCGGAGTGACGGGGCGATTATTATAAAGGAAGAGTTTCTTACAAAAAATGGCTATGCTTCAATAATCCTGCCGGAGGAATACTTGAACGTGACCGTCTTGGAGCCTCTATTGTGGTAGTAAACCGGCCTAGAATAGTAGGTGGTGCTACCGGCAATAATCATGACCCTTACCTTGGTGTGGTCGGCAATGCCTCTGGAAGAAAGGTTAAAGCTGATTTGCCTAAAAGTGGCGAGGGTGCCGTAGTTCCATGTGGAAATGGCTCCGGTGGTCGGATTGGTGTATTCAAGCTTTACCTTCACGGACGCCGAAATATTGAGGTTGCTCACGTTGATTGTTTTGACAGGAGCTTCAGATTGAAGGCTCGTGGAACCAACGCTTATCGACGGGCCGCTATAGTAGTCGATGTCGCAGAACAGGCGCTTGAATTCGCCGACTTCCAACAGGAACACACCGTTGGACTTGTACGGATTATCGTTGCCGCTGATGCCGGTGTAGATATCGTACGTGCCACGGTAGGTGTCCATGACATTGTAGCCGTAGTTGAAGCCCCAGGAATTGTGGTAAACCTTGGGGTTGTTCTTAAGGGCTGTCGGGTTATAGCCATGCGGGTTGCGGAGCACCACGTACTTCTTGTTGTCGCGCGTGAAGGCGTCCAAGAGGGAGTAGACGTGCGAAATGTAGAGACCGAGGCCCAGGTAATAGGATTCAGTACCTGCCTTGCTGTAATAAATCGTCTTACCGTTCTGGACCTTAGAGTAGGCGTAGATTGTTGCGGTGGTAGGCGTATTACGTCCGGCGAGGGCTGCGCTGTAAATCTGGTCTTCCGTCATGGAAGCAAGGGTCTTTGTCGTGACCTGTTCCGTATGGAGGAGTTCCTTCAGGGCGCTGGAGGGGAAGCCACCGTGAATGATGGCGTTCGACCCCATGTTCGGATAATCCGAGGTGCACTTTTCGAGGAACTTGGAATAGGCCTTTTCGTAGATGGCGGGCCAGCAGGAGTCCCTGTCTACCTTTGTCTTGGGGGCCGTTCCACCGTTAATGCGGACGTCCTTTTCCTTGGGGCCGCAAACACCGTAGTTGTATTCGTTGGCGTTGTTGCTCACGAGGATTTCTTCGGAGGCGACGATGGTCTGCACGGTCTTCCTCTTGTCGCTCCAGGCCTGGGTGGATTCGTAACCATCAGCCGGAACGTAGAAGTCAATGGCGTGCCAGGGGGCGAAATTGTCGGTGCCACCGGAGCCGTTGTTCCACTTGCCTCTCAGGGCGGTGGTGTTTTTGATCAAGAACGGGTTGACGTAGGCGATGGAGCAGAGGGAAGCAAGGAAGTAGCAGTCGCCAATAGCGCCCTGGCAGATATCCTTCCAGTCTACGGTTTCGTTAAAGAAGTATCCCTTGTCCGCCCACTTCATGCCGGAGGCGATATATACTTCATCGTTGCTGCCAACACCGAAGAGCTCACCGCTCTTCACTATTTCTTTTTTTTCCTTGGCAGAAACCTCCCTGCGCATCAGAACGTCAACGATCTTCTTGCGCTGTTCGGCTGCGCTCGGGGCTTTCTTGGCAGACTTGGAGGCAGCTTCCTTCTTTGCTGCGGAGGGCCTTGCGTGGGCCTTCAGCAGAGAGTCAATTTTCTTTTCGGCGTCTTTTTCAGAAATAATTTTACGGTTGCCGTTCTTGTCGATGGAAATGCGCGGGTTCATAATCTGTAGCGCGTTTTCCATGAAGCCTTCCTTTGTGATGCCGAAGCATTCTGCTACGGTATCGAAGGTGTCTTTCTTCTTGGACCAGTTGATACGTTCGCCTTTAGCAAGTTCGGCAAGGGTCATCGGGTCTGGGCAGCCGCTGGGGACAAGTTTTTTAGCCATTATGGGGGGTCCTTATAATTGATGTGATTGCAATAGATGAAGAACGATTAGTGTTGTATCATTATTGCAATAACCAAATTATAATATAAAGTTAAGTTCTGATATGTCGTTTTTGTTAATTTATTTTAATAGTTTGTGTGTGTTAGTTTGTTGTATATATGATTAATTTATTTGTATACACATTGTAATGCGTTTGCTTTATAATTTTTTTTAAATTTTTTTTGAATAGTAAAGTTCTGTGTGGCAAAAACGTTAAAAAGGACTGCGACGATGCAGTCCTTTTTTAATTCAGATTGATGCGATTGTTGAATTTTTAAGCGGCAGATGAGTTGCTAATACCACATCTTTTCGTCGCCGATGGTCGTTGTGGGCCCATGCCCGGGGAATACGACGGTGTCGTTGGGTAGTGGGAGCAGCTTGTTCTTGATTCCGCTTACAAGCGCGTGATCGTCGCCGCCAAAGAGGTCGCTACGCCCGCGGCTGCCCGCGAATATGATGTCGCCGGGGAACAGAAGCGGGGGCGCTTTCTGGCCGTTCACTTCGCCCGGGTTTTCGCAGTAAAACGCGATGCCGCCGGGGGAGTGCCCTGCGATGTGGAAAACTTGCAAGCGGATGTCGGGCACCTCGACGGCATCGCCCTCGGCAAGGGAATTGCCGAGTCCGGGCGAAGGCTCGCGCATTGGGAGTCCGAACATCTGGCTCTGTTCCTCCTGCAAATCAAGCAGGAATGCGTCTTCTTCATGGGCTTCGAGCTGCACGCCGTATTTGCGGGCGACAAACGCATTGCCCAGCACGTGATCCAGGTGCAGGTGCGTGTTCAGAAGGTGGCGCACTGTCAAATGGTTTTGCTCTATGTAGCGGGCGAGAGCGTCTTCTTCGCGCTCGTTGCTGACGCTCGGGTCGATGAGAATCGCATCGCCGGCGTCGTTGCTCAGTACAAAGCAGTTCACGCCGAAGGGGTTCACGACAAATTGCTTGATGTTCATGTTGCTAATATAAAAAAGGAGATGGCGGCTCGGGGGCCGCCATGACGATTAGGTGGCGGCGCTTCTCGCAGCCGTCATCCCTTGATTCTAGTCTATTACGCCTTTATTTCCCAGGTCGTGCCTTCCTTGGAGTCCTTGATGACCACGTTCATCGCGGCGAGTTCGTCGCGGATGCGGTCACTTTCGGCCCAGTTCTTGTTGGCACGGGCTTCCTTACGGGCGGCAATCAGAGCCTCGATCTTCGCGACATCCACGCCGTCGTTTGCGCCCTTCTTGGCGTATTCTTCGCGGGGCTGGTCGAGCTTCAAGCCGAAAATCTGGTCGAAGTCGGCCACGAGTGCAGCCTTCTCGCCGTCATCGATATCGCTCTTGAGCATCGTGTTCATGATGCCCAGCGCACGCGGCATGTTCAGGTCGTCGCCGATGGCGTCCTTGAATTCCTGCTGGAATGCCTTGGCAGCGTCGCTTGTAATCGCGGTAGCCTTGCCAATCAGCGGGTCCGTCTTCTTGTGCAAGCTCTTGAGGCCTTCCTTGGCGCCTTCTAGAGCTTCCCACGTGAAGTTCAGGTAGTTGCGGTAGTGGCTGCCAATGGCGAAGAAGCGATAGTCGAGCGGGTTGAAGCCGCGGTCCATCAGGAGAGATACCGTCAGGAATTCGCCGCTGGACTTGCTCATCTTGCCGAACTTCTGCTCGGTCGTGCCGTCTTCCAGTTTTTCTTCGCTTGCGGTGCGCAGGAATTCGCCGTGCATCCAGAAACGTGCAAAGGTCACGCCGTTGGCGCATTCGCTCTGGGCGATTTCGTTGGTGTGGTGCACGCGGATGTGGTCGGTACCGCCGCAGTGGATGTCGAGTGTGGGACCATTGTACTTCATGGCCATGGCGGAGCATTCAATATGCCAGCCGGGGAAACCAACGCCCCACGGGCTGTCCCATTCCATGGCACGCTTCTTGTCCTTCGGGCTGAACTTCCACAGGGCAAAGTCGGTGGCGTTCTTCTTTTCGCCCATGTCGATGCGGCTACCCTTGCGGAGGTTTTCCACGTCGAGGCGTGCAAAGTCGGCGTAGCGCGGGAACTTGAGGCTATCGAAGTAGATGCCGTCCGAGGTGCGGTAGGTGTAACCCTTTTCTTCTAGGGTCTTCACCAGGTCAATCTGTTCCTGGATGTGCTGCGTGGCCGGTGTCCAGCGGGTCGGTTCCTGGATGTTTAAGCGGTGCCAGTCGGCCATGAAGGCGTCGGTGTAGAACTTCGCGATGTCCCAGACGGACTTGCCTTCGCGGGCAGCGCCTTTTTCCATTTTGTCGTCGCCGGAGTCCGCGTCGCTGGTCAAGTGGCCCACGTCGGTGATGTTCACGATGTGGTTCACCTTGTAGCCGTAGTACTTGAGTGTACGGACCAGGAAGTCTTCGAAAATGTAGGTGCGGAGGTTGCCGATGTGGGCGAAATGGTACACCGTCGGGCCGCAACAGTACATGCGCACGGCGGGAACGCCTTCGGGGAGTGTGAATACTTCTTTCTTGCGCGATGCTGTGTTGTAGAACTGTAGAGCCATTTTAGCCTCCGTTAATGCGGCGCAACATGCGCCAGTCGAGGCCAAAGATAGAAATTTTTTTACTTGATGGCGATGCGGTTTGTCAAACTTGCCGATCCGCTGCGCACGCGCGCCACGTAGAGCCCTTCCGGGATTCCCTTCAGTTCGACGGAGCCGTTTTCACACTTCGCGCTGAACACCGGGCGGCCCTGCATGTCGAACAGTTCGACGTTTGCGGACTGCGTGCCTGCGATAAGCAGCGTGTGTCCGGAAACATGCATGGTGACGCTGCCCGGGCCGGAGGTCCGTGCGACGACATTCGTGGAATCGCAGGAGTCTGCCGTGCACGAATCGGCGATGGACGTATCTTGCGGTGGCTCGTATGTCTGCAGCCTTACCAGGATGCTGTCGAAAGCCGGTTTGGGTTGCAGGTTGTCGTCGTAGATAAGCCCTTTCTGCCGGTTCAGTCCGCCAAGCCAGCTCCATTTGTCGGACACGCCCCAGATCAAATAAGTATCCACATTCGGTTCCTCGAGTACGATGTCCAGGTATTGACGGAATGTCTGTCCCTGGCGTTCGAGGTCGCTCCTGCTCACGTTTACGCCGCTCTTGAACCCGATATCGAGCTCGGTGATTTTCAGTTTGACGTTCAGTTTTGCGAGTTCCCTGGCGAGGGAGCGGAGGCTGTCGGGCGAACCGATAAAGTGCTTGTCGGTGGTGGTGTCTTCCACATGCGTCTGCGAACCCACACAATGGATAGGAATGCCGTTTGCGACCCAGCGCTTCACCTGTTCAAGGAGGAAGCCCGCCTTGGCCTTGGAATTGATGCCCTGTTCGAGGTTGTAGTCGTTGTAGCAGAGTTCCGCGTCCGGGTCCACGGCGTGCGTCCACACGAAGGCGGAGTCGATGAACTCGGGACCGATACCCTGGTACCAGACAGAATAGGAACGCCATTGGGGCTCGTTGTTGCTGATGGCCTCGTTCACCACGTCCCATTCGTCAATCTGGCCTTTCCAGTGCCCGACCACGTTCTCGATGTGGTTCTTGAGCACCTTGAGCAGTTTCTGCTTGTCGTTCTTGTAGTTGTTCACCCAGTTCGGGACCTGGCTGTGCCAGGCGAGAGCGTGGCCGCGGACGCGCATGCCGTTTGCCTTCGCGTACTTGACCATCTTGTCGCCGTTGCCGTAGCTGAACCGGCCTTCGCTCGGTTCGGTGGCGTCGAACTTCATCTCGTTCTCGGCGACGACGATGTTGAACTGCGTCTTGTGAATTTGTTCGTAGTTACCAGGAAGCCCACCGTTGAACCATTGCGAGTTCAGGATGGCGCCGACGTAGATGCCGTTTTTCTCGGCCAGCGATCTGAGGGTTTCGTCTGCGGCGAAGGAACTCGTGATGCCTGCGCCAAGTAGGGCTGCGCTAAATACGAGCCCCGAAACGGGAAATCTCTTTCTCATTTGTTACTCCTTATTTTCCCCTAAAGCGTAAACACCCACATATAAAATAATCAAAAAAAGCGGGGGTGGGTGTAAATTAACCGAAACGGAAAGTTCCGTTTTTTTATTGCCTTTTTGAGCGATTTTACGCGGTCGTGCAAGTAAATGTGCAATATATTGCGTATTTGGGTGCAGAAATGTAGTGCTTATGGCTGGCTGTCAACGGAATGTGCAATATGTTGCACATTCTACGGTTCAGCTCAAAAGATTATATTTCCCTTCGTGGCAAGACGCAAGCGAAGATCCCGTACACCCATGACCCGTTCGCAGATGATGCGGGCGGTGCGTTCCGAGGATACGAAGCCCGAGGTGCTCGTGCGTCGCGCGCTGTTCCGCGCGGGGTTCCGCTACAGGCTCCACCGCCATGACCTGCCGGGTTCGCCCGACCTATTCATCCTGAGGTACAACGTGGTCGTTTTCGTGAACGGATGCTTCTGGCACCAGCACGGCTGCAAGTTTACGAGCCGTCCCAAGAGCAATCCGGAGTTCTGGAACGAGAAATTCGAGAACAACGTGGTGCGCGACGTGAAGACGGCCTGGAAGCTCTCGCTCATGGGGTTCCGCGTGGCGACGGTCTGGGAATGTTCCGTCAAGAACGATTTTGCCCGCACGGTGGAGCGCCTTGCGGCATTTATCCGGGGCGACGAGGAGTCTGTCGAAATCTAGCCCCGCGAAAAAATTATAATTAGGGAAAACGGAGGTCGTTTATGAATTGCAAATTCGGTATCGTGGTTGCTGCCGCGGCGCTTGCGCTGTGTGCCTGCGGGAACCAGGAACAGTCCAAGGCGGAACCTGCCGCGGAGGCGGCAAAGCCGGCCGTGTCGAAGTCGCTCGTTGTCTATTACTCGCAGACGGGCGCGACCAAGAAGCTCGCGGAGATTTTCCAGAAGGCGAAGAACGCCGACGTGTTCGAGCTTGCGATGGTGACGCCGTACCCCTCGACATACGACAGCACGATTGATGCGGTGGCCGCCCAGCGCCAGACCAAGCTGTGGCCCGCGCTCGTGAACACGAAGGCCGATCTCGCGAAGTACGATACGGTCTACCTCGGCTACCCGATCATGTTCGGGAGTTTCGCGCCGCCGATCTATACCTTCCTCGCTTCGAACGACCTTTCGGGCAAGGTGGTGGTGCCGTTCTGCACTTACGGTAGTGGCGGCCGCAAGGCTTCCGCCGCGGAACTCAAGACGCTCGAGCCGAATGCGAACGTGACGCTCGCCTACGGGATTTCGAACAAGCGCATCACCGCCGAGAACGGCGCGGAAGTCGCGGCGAAGGAAGTCGAGGGCTTCTTCGCGGACCTTGCTGCCGGCAAGACGGACGAGATGCTCATGGGCGGCTATACGGAACAGCGCCCGCTTACTGCGGAAGATTCCGCGGTGTTTGCTGCCGCGACCAAGGATTACGCCTACCTGAAGCTCGCGCCGCTGAGTGTCGCGACCCAGGTTGTTGCGGGTACGAACTTCCTCTTCGTGTGCACGACGAGCGGGTTCAACCGTCCGCCGACCGAGACGATGGTGAAGATTTTCAGGCCGCTCCCGGGCAGGGGCGAACCTGAATTGATTGTCATGGAAAAGTAGCCGCTACTTTCTGGCGGCCAGTTCTTCGGGCGTGCGGCTGAGGATGTCCCAGTCGCCGCGCTTGATAATCTTGTACGCGTAGCCCTGTTCGGTGAGGAACAGCTGGCGGTTCATGGCGAATTCCTGTTCCTTGGAATCCTGAGTCACGATGCTGTAGAAGTGCGCGGCACCGCCGTCGCTCTTGGGGCGCAGCACGCGGCCGAGGCGCTGGGCTTCTTCCTGGCGGCTTCCGAACGTTCCCGAGACCTGGATGAGCACGTTCGCGTCGGGCAGGTCGATGGCGAAGTTGCCGACCTTCGAAACCATGAGGTTCTTCTGGCTTCCGTCGCGGAAGGCGGCGTACAGGCGTTCGCGTTCCTTGTTCGGGGTCTTGCCCGTGATAAGCGGGATCTGCAGGTCCTCGGAGAGGGCCTCGAGCTGGTCGATGTACTGGCCGATGATGAGCACGCGGTCGTCGGGCTTGTCGAAATGCTTGAGCAGGCGTTCCACGATGTCGGTCTTCTCGGGGTTCGTGCTTGCAAGGGTAATCTTCTCGCGCGCGGGGGCGAGCGCGTACTTCATCTTGAGTTCCGCTTCCATCGGGATGCGGATCTCGTTACAGTCGGCGGTCGCGATCCAGCCCTGGGCTTCGAGGATGCGCCACGGGATGTCGTACTTCTTGGGGCCGATAAGGCTGAAGACTTCGGTTTCCTTGTGGTCTTCGCGGACGAGCGTGGCGGTAAGGCCGAGGCGGCGCGTGGCCTGCATCTCGGTGCTCAGGCGGAACACGGGGGCGGGCAACAGGTGCACCTCGTCGTAGATCATGAGGCCCCATTTCTGCTGGCTGAACAGCGGGAAGTTCGCGAGTTCCTTCTTGACCTCCTCGTCGCTCATCTCGAGGTCGGCTGTGTCGGGGGCGTTCTCGTCTTTCTTCGCGCGCTTGCGCTGCGTCAGGATCTGGTAGGTCGCCACCGTCACGGGGCCGATTTCCTTGATTTCGCCGGAGTATTCCTTCACCATGTCGATAGTGAGGTCGGTCTTGTCGCAGATCTCGCGGATCCACTGGCGCGATGCGGAAATGTTCGGGGTGAGGATGAGCGTCTTGGTCTGCACGAGAGCCATGGTGGTAAGGCCGATGACCGTCTTGCCCGAACCGCAGGGGAGCACGATGACGCCCGAACCGCCCTTCTCGGAACCGCTCGCGTAGAACACCTGCGCCGCTTCCTTCTGGTAGTCGCGGAGTTCGAACTTCTTGCCGCTGAGCGTCGTTTCGCGCAGATGGATGGGCAGCGGGTCGCCCACGGTGTAGCCGGCGAGGTCCTCGACGGGGAACCCCGCGTTGGTGAGCGCCATCTTGAGGTGGCCGCGGCGTTCGGGGTCGACCTCGGCATGCAGGTCGTCGATGAATTTCACCACGAACGGCTCGACTTCTTTGAGGCGGCAGATCTCGGCGAACATGTACTGGTCGTCGGATTCCACGATGAGGCGGTCGCCGTCCTTCTTGAGGCGCAGCAGGCCGTAGCGGGCCATGTAGTCCTCGATTTCGGTGATGACGGAATCCGGGATGGGGAAGCGGCTCTGGCTTTCGAGGCGCTCGATGACTTCCTTGGCGCGCAGTCCCGTGGAAGCCGCGTTCCAGAGGCTCAGGTGCGATATCTTGTAGGTGTGCAGGTGCTCGGGGCTCTTGACCAGCTCGGTGAACGGTGCAATCGCGTCGCGGGCCGCTTCGTAGGTGGGGGCGTCAACCTCCACCATGATTTCCATATTACTCTGAACAATAATGGCGCCATTCGGATTCATAGGCGCCAAATTTAGAAAAAAAAGTGGCCGGTGTTTAGTGTCGCGGGCGCGAAAAAGAAAAGCCCCGGTTCCCTGAGGAAACCGGGGCCTTCGAGCCACCCAGCAGATTTGAACTGCCGACCTGCTGATTACGAATCAGCTGCTCTACCAGCTGAGCTAGAGTGGCATGGCGGGGTCAAAAATAGCAATAGGGCCCTTTTTTGTCAAGATGCGATTGGGTCGAGTTGGCAAAGTCCTTCATTTTTTCTATGTTTGGGTCACAAAATTTAAAATGGAAGTCGAAAATGGCTAACGAATCTAACCAGAGCAATTCTGAAATCAAGGAATTTTTTGTCCAACACGGTACCAAGGTCCTCGTGGCCCTGGTGATTATCCTCGCCGTCGTGGCCGGTGTTGTCCAGTACAGGGATAGTCAGAAGGCCGCCGCTGCCGAACAGGCCGAGCTCCTCGGCAAGGGAATGACCTTCCTCTACACGAACGACAAGGATGCCGCCCTCGCCGAATTCGAGGCGCAGATCAATTCCGGCAAGATTAGCGGTCTCGCTCTCGCGAAGGCCGCCCTGTTCGCGGGCAACATCAAGTTCGAGAAGGGCGATTTCGACGGAGCCGCCCCGCTTTTCCAGAAGTCTCTCGATAACGCCGGTTCTGTGGCGCTGGTCCGCTCGGCCGCCATGCACGGCCTCGCTTCCGTGAATATCGAGAAGGGAGACTACACCGCCGCTGCCGGTCTGCTCGAAAAGTACGTTTCCGAGTTCGGCAAGCGTACGGGCGACAAGGAAGACCGCTTCCAGAAGGAAGAACCGGTCGACCAGGTCCCGATGGTGGCCGACGCCATGTGGAAGCTCGTGCTCGTGTACCAGCAGCAGGGTGCCGCCGACAAGGCGAAGAACACTGCCGAACGCATCGTCGAGGTCTACGGCGACAGCCAGCTGTACGCCGACAAGGCGAAGAAGTTCCTCGCGAGCCTCTAGTCCAATTGCAGTCGGTGCCGCGTCTAGCCTAGCGCGAACTTCCAGCCGACGATAAATATGATGAAATAGGCCGCGACCCAGAAGAGGTCGGCGATTGTGGTAGGCGTTCCCCAGCGGAGCGCCTTCTTCTTTGGAATGAGCCCGCAGAGCGCGCCCGCGACAAAGCCGTAGGCGTGGCCCAGCACGTCGGCGTTCTCGCCGATGCCGAGGAATACGGCGAGAGAGGCGGCGCCGCAGAGGGGGGCGAACCGCCGGAGCATGCCGTGGGTCTCCTTGGGCATGAGCCTGAACTCGATGACGGCGAGCGCACCGATGGCGGCGAAGACGAAGGTCGAGAATCCGAGGGCGCGGTAGTCTGTCTGCACGGTGAACGCGACGAAGAAGTTCGCGACTGCGCTTGCGATGGCGAGGAACGGGGCCATGCGTGCGAGCGGCGTGCGGTACGACATGAGGTTCAGCACGATGTAGCCGCTCACGAGGTTCGATGCGATGTGGCGCGCGTCGGCGTGCAGCGTGAGCGCGGTGATGGTGCGCCACCATTGCCCGTGTAGCACCTTGTCGGCGTCGGAGAGACCCAGGACGTGGAGCCTGTCGATGAAGTTCCCGAAATCGGCGAGCGTGCAGACGACGGGCACGAGCAGCACCCAGAGGGGCTGCAGGCTCAGCGTGAGGGGGAGCGGCGGGTTCTCTTCCCGGGGAGGGTTCTCCTTGTGGTAGAGCGCGAGCTGCAGGCGCGCGCGGTCCTCGCTTTCGGGCAGGATGAAAATCTGGAAGGGGCCTTCCTCGGATCGCAGCAGCCGGTGGGGGATTCCCTGCGAGAGCAGCACGAGGCTGTCGTCGCGAATCTGCCGGAACGTACCCTCGGCGACGCGGATGGTCTCGGGGTACTGCGGCTCCTCGAATGTTTCTGTTGCCGTGTCTTGCGGCTGGCTGCCGGATGCGTTTTTTAATGCGTCTTGCGGGGTCGCGGTATCGCCGTGTGCGGCATCGTTTTCGCGGGGGAGCGGATGCACCTGGAGACCTTCCCGCGGGCTGTCCGTGGGATAACGCATGTAGCGCGGGCGCAGTGGCGACATCAGGCGAGGCATGTCTGGGAATATAGCTTTTTTATTTTCGTTTCATGCTTTCCTGAATTTTCTCGATGACTTCTGCGGGGGTGATGAAATCCAGTACGCTGAATGCGGTCATTTCGTTTCCCATGTCCTTGAAACTGGCGCCGAAGTGATAGACGGCGAGTTCCTGTCGCGAGAATGCCTCCAGTCGGTGTTTGTGCTGCTTTAACGAAAAAATCGATGTGCTGCTCGACGGTCGAAAGACGAGTGTCTACATTTTCTAGTTTCGTTCCCTGATCTTCAATCAGTCGTTGTTGTTCCTGAAACTGATTGGCGATTTGCATTCCAGTTGCAACCATCCGTTGGTTTACGGCATATCCCTTGAGCATGTAGTCCTTCAGGACTTGGTTTGCCCAACGGCGGAATCTTACACCTGTTTTACTATTGACGCGATAGCCAATAGATATAATCATATCAAGGTTGTAAAAATCTATGCGTCTTGCGACGTTTCTTTTGCCTTCTTTTCGAACTACTCGAATTTTTCGAGTAGTTGAGATGTAATCTAGTTCGTCGGTTTCAAAAATTTCTTGAATGTGGTAGGTAATTGTATTTTCTTTAACGGAGAACAACTCCGCCATCTGCGCCTGCGTAAGCCACACGGTTTCGTTTTCTACTCGTACTTCCAGTCGGATTTCACCTTCCGGCTGATAGAGGACGATTTCGCCCTTTTCGTTGTTTTCTTCCATAGCGAATCCTATGGAACGCAATCCCACAAACCGAGCGTGGCTCGGTGCAGCCTGTTGCTGCGGGCCCCTGTCGAGGGATGTAATAAAAGGTCGGACTGTCCGACACACCTAAGCCGAAAGATTCGGCCTGTGTCTATAATATACAAAAAATGCCGGGCAATGGAGAATGGATTAAACTTTTATCACCGCTACCGACGTGAGTGCGAACTTGCCGGTGGCGGTTTCGCATTCGGCGCGGAGGTAGGCGAAGTTGTCGGTGTAGACGGGAATGTCGGCCGATTGGGGCGCCGCGACAAGGCTTTCCTTGCAGATTTCCTCGTTCGGGGAGAGCTTGCCGTTGCTCAGGTAGCGGCGGCCGAAAATGCGGATGTAGCGGAAGCCTCCGCCGAAGTCTGCCGTATTGCGGGCGTGGAATATGATTCCCTTGCTTCCGTGGATTTCGGCGCGTTCCCACCAGAGGGCGGGTCCGTCGGTGACGTAGCAGTTGTCGCCTGCGAAAGCGGCGTTCAGCGCCTCGCGCGAGATTCCGTCGTCTTCAGTTTTCACGACTGTCCGAACCTTGCCGAAGATATGGTCGCGGGTGTGGCGCAATGAGAAGAGCGGGGTCGCGACGGAGGTAGTGTCGTTCAGGTCGCCGTGCGCGTCGTTGCCGCCGATAGGCAGCAGGTAGTTCCCCTTGCCGAGTTCCTCGATCCACCACTGGCGTCCGAGTTTGAAGCCTTCGTCGCGGATGCCGTTCCAGAACTGGATGCCGCGAATCTTGTGGCCAGCTTCGAGGTTCAGGTCCTTGTGGCTCCAGTATCCGCGCCGGAAGATGAACTTCTCGAGCAATCCCATGGGTTGCATCGGGTGGGCGGCGAAACAGTGCGCTTCGGTCATCTCCAGAAGCTTCGGAATTTTGAACGTGGGCTTGTTTTCGAGCCAGTTGCGGCCGCAGTCGCCGAGGCCGGGCAGGTAGCTGTCGGGGGCGAAGGCGAGCATGTGGACGTTTTCACCCTTGCTGTTGCCTGCGGAAACTTCTTCGCCCGCGAGCAGGAGCGGCTCGCCGTTGCCCTTGGGGAGTGCCGCGATTTCTTCGCGCAGCATGCCGAAGCGTGTGAGCGGCGTGTCGGCTTCCTTGGTGTAGTCCTCGGTCGTGTAGGCGAAATCGTAGGCGTGGTCGGTGCAGCATACGAAATCGAGGCCGACTGCCTTGGCGGCCTGCTGCAGCACTTCGGGGGTAGCGCCGTGTTCCACGTGGTCGCACGAGTAGTGCGTGTGGCAGTGCATTTCGCCCGCGGCAAATCCGAGCGCCTTCGGGGGTTCCTGCGCGAGCACCTGTATCCTTAGCGGTACGGGCTTCAGGCCGGACAGGTTCCAACGATTGAATGATTTTACTTTGTCTGTAGTGCTGCCGGTCGTTGCATCGAGGCGCCGCGCGGTAATCTTGCAGTCTATCTTGTAATTGCCCGCGGGGAGCGTCCCGAGCTTTACGGGGTAGAACCCGAACTGTTCCGTGGCACGGATCTGTAAATCAATAATCTTAACCGGCACGGAATTTGCACCCGTTAAACTGGCGTCAGCTGCATTCGCGGAACATATTTCAATCTTCTCGATGAGTGTCGGGAACCGGTGCGCGTCGCGTACGACAATCCAGAGCGTGGGTTCTGTGCCCGGCACGAACTGGAACGGAGCGTCTACGAGGATTTCAGGCCAGGGCTTGTAGAGCAGCGACCACGGGAGCCTGAACTTGAAATGCGTCTCGGCGTAACGCAGTTTTTCCCCCGGCCAGAAACTCATTTATTCCGCCTTCGGCTTTTCGGTTGCGTTGGGGGCGTTCGCTGCGTTGGGTGCGTCTGAACCGGGAGCTTCCGCCGCGCCTGGCGCATCTGCGGATTGTGCGGGGGTCGCGGACTTCTCTGTCGCAGCGGGCTTTTCCCTAGCTGCGGGTGTCTCCGCAGCTTTCGCGGGTTCTATAGCCTTCCCGGCGCCTTCTGCGGCCTTTTCTTCCCTGGATTTCACGGGTGCCACTTCGGGCTTCGGCATGAGAGATTCCTTGGGGTAGTTCCACAGCCCGAAGCTCACGCGTATCTGCAGCTGCAGCCCGCCGATGTTCCACTTGGCCTTTTCTTCGGGGCCGTCGGGGACGATGTCGGCAAAGCGTTCCTTGGATTCGACGGAGATGGAGCTGAACCCGATGTCTCCGTAAACGTTGAGGCCGTTCCAGCTTGTGACCAGGTATCCGAGGCTTACGCCGAATCCTGCGCCCAAAATGCTGTTCTCCGCTTCGAGCTTGCCCCAGGTGGTGTAGATTTCTGTGCCGGGGAGCGTCCAGTACCATCGGACCGCGATGCTGAACAGCGAACCGTTCGAGAGCGTGATGAGGCTCGTGGGGATGGCGACCCTGTATTCGAGGAACATGGGTACGCCCTGGATGGTGTAGCTGTAGTTGTGCGCCTTGTTCTTGCGGTCGGTGAGCACCACGGATTCGTTGTCGTAGATGAACCCGGCTCCGGCACTCAGGAAGTGGTCGCGACGCAGTTGGAACTGGATGCCTCCCATGACCGGGAAGCAGAAATTCACCTTCTGGAAATTCTGCTTGGCTACGCTGAGCGATTCCTCCTTGTCGACGGCCTGCGCCCTGAAGTCGGCGTAGATGGTGTCAATCGCGTTCTGGAAGTATTCGCGTTCGCTGAAGTTCAGAAACGATATGGCGGGCTGCACGAACACGGAGAGGCGCGAGTTGTCGCGGTCGATTTTCGTCTCCTCGTCGGCAAGGGCTGCCGTGGCAAGGACGGTTGCGAACAGGATGCTCAGGAACTTCTTCATGCAAACCATCGGCCGCCTCGGGAGTCGCTAGTAGAACAGCGTTTTCTCTTCTTTCTGGATGCGCTTCTTTTCGGAATCCTTCCTCATGCGCTTCTCGAAATTCTTCTCGGCCTTCGCGATTTTCTTTTCGGTCTTCGCGAGCAGCTTCTGGCCGTCCTTGTCGTCTTCCTTGAGTTCCTGCTTGGCGAGTGCGAGGTATTCACGGGCGGCATCGAACTGGTCGAGGTCGGTGTAGGCCTGCGAGATGAGGAAAAGGGATTCCTTGCGACGCTTGGATTGCTGGTAGGTCTCGAGGAATTCCTTGAAGTAGATGACGGCGGCCTGCGGTTTGTCCATGCGCAGGTAGAGGCGTGCCGTCTGGAACTCCTTTTCGGCCATGCGTTCGACCAGGAGGCCGTAGTAGTAGTTGATGGAGTCGCGGAGCGGGGTGTCGGGGTGGTTCGACAGGTAGCGCTCGAAGTCCTTCATGGCGATGGTGGTGTTCGCCTCGTCTCGGCTTACGCGGAATTCCATGTTGAACGAGGCGATGGCCTTCTTGAATTCGGCGGTTTCCACGAAGGGGGATCCGGGGAAGTTCGTAATGAAGCTCCCGTATTCTCCGCGTGCATCGATCCATTCTTCCAGGTTGAAGTAGGTTTCGGCGAGCAGGAACGATGTCTGTTCCAGGTATCCGGTGCCCGCACAGTAGCTCATGATTTCTTCAAGTTTGTCTATGACGCGGCCATATTTTTCTTTCTTGTAGAGCTCTTCGGCCTTGTCGAACTTTTCCTTGCAGAACTGTGTGTGCGTTTTCTTTGCGCCGTCGGACGATGCGCAGCCGCTAAAAATGGTCAACGCGAAAAAAATGCTTGAGAACAGGGCTGTCTTTGCGATATGGTTCATTCTTTTTCTTTGGTTAATTCTAACTTTCGCATATCAAAGTAGAAAAATATTACCGAAAAGAAAAATGATTCTAGTCCGTTATGTGTTGAAAGAACTCATTGGCCCCTTCATGGCGGCGCTTTTCGGCATCACGTTTTTGTTCGTTGTCGATTTTCTCGTGAAAATTCTGGACAACGTCCTTTCGAAGGGCCTGCCCGCCTCGACCGTCCTTGAGATTTTCGCACTGAACCTCGCCTGGATGCTTTCGCTCTCGATCCCGATGGCGGTGCTGGTCGCATGCCTCATGGCTTTCGGACGGCTTTCGGGCGACCACGAGATTACGGCGGTGAAGGCCGCGGGTGTTTCTCCCTTGTCGCTGATGCGGCCCGTGATGCTGGTCGCGATGCTCCTTTCGGTGCTGATGGTGCTTTTTAACAACTGGGTGCTGCCCGAGGCGAACCACCGCTCGGTGGAACTGATGAACGCCATTTCGCGCAAGAAACCGCACGTGTTCATCGATGCGGGCCGTCTCATTACGCAGTTCCCCGACGTGCAGCTCTGGGTGAACCGTATCGACCCGGTCTCGGGCGTGCTCTACGGAATCCAGGTGTACGAGATGGAACGCAAGGGCCCTCCGCGCGTGGTCTATGCCGACAGTGCGACGCTCGATTACGTGGACAACGGCGCGACGCTCATGTTCCGTCTGCGTAGCGGCGAGACGCACATCGTGGATCCCGACAAGCCCGAGAACTACTTCCGCATCCGGTTCTTCTCGCAGGACCTCGCCATGCAGAACGTGGACGAACGCCTGGAACGCCGCAGCCGCAGTTTCCGCAGCGACCGCGAGATGCCTGTCGAGATGATGATGGACGTGGTGGAAGAGGCCCGCAAGAAATACGATACGCTTTCGACTCAGGCGGCGAAGGTGCGCCTCTCTACGCTTACGGAAGTGAAGGAGTCGGTTGCCGGCGACAGCATTGTCCCTGCGGATGCTGAGGCTCTTGCTGCGGTTGATTCCATCCAAGCCCGGCGGTCGCTGCAGAAGATGCGCCTCCAGGAAATCAGCGCGCTGCGCACGACGGAACGCCTGTGGGGCCGTATGGAATCCGAGAAAAAGCGCGAGGCGCAGTACCTTGTCGAAATCCACAAGAAGTTCAGTACGTCGTTCGCCTGCTTCATTTTCATTTTGATCGGGGCTCCGCTCGGGATCATGGCGCGCAAGGGCGGTATTGGCACGGGCATCATCTATAGCCTTGCCTTCTTCGTCATCTACTGGATTTGCCTTATCGGCGGCGAGAACCTGGCTGACCGTCTCATTATTTCGCCGGAACTTGCCATGTGGTCGTCCAACATGATTATCGGCGCGTTCGGCGTGTTCATTACCATTGCGATGGTCCGTGACCGCTTTACGGGCGATTCGAAGTTCTTCCGGGCGATGCGAGCCATCGGCCGCTGGTTCCGTTCTATCGGCAGGGGGCGCGCGTGAAGTTTTCTCGTTACCTTGTCTGGAATTTTTTGAAGATGTTCCTCATCGTGACGATCGGTGCCATCTTCATGTTTGCGGTCATCGACTTCGTCGGCAACATCAAGACGTGGCTTGCCCGCGATACGAAGGATGCCATCGACTACTACGTGAGCTACATCCCGTACATGCTCTACCTCATTACGCCGGTCTCGCTCTTTATCGCCGTGCTCGCCTCGGTGGGCAACATGGCAAGGCACCTCGAGATGAGCGCCATGCAGAGCTCGGGCCAGAGTCCGCTCAAGACGCTTTTCCCCATATTCTTCCTGGGTGTTCTCGCTTCGATCGGTTCTTACGAGATGAGCGAGCTCTGGCTCCCGGATGCGAACCATAAGCGCCTCGAGATCATGGAGACGAATGCGCAAAAGAAGAAGAACCCGCGCATCAAGGAAAAGAACGATTTTACCTTTATCGACAGCGAGAAGGCGAGCTGGTTCTTCAAGTTCTATTCCGGGAAGTCGAAGGTGGGCCGCGACGTGGTGCTCTTGCTGCGCGAGCAGGGAAGGCTCGTGGAACGCTACGACGCCAAGGTGGTGCGCTGGGTGGAACCGGATACGACATCCCTCGACAGTGCCGCCCGCGATAGCGTGATGAGCGTCTATGCCAAGGAATCATACTGGATGTTCGAACGCGGGATGAAACGCTTCTTCAACAAGGACGGCTCGGTGACGGTCATGCCCCTTGTGCGCGAGAAGATGCGCGGGAAGGTCTCGACCCGCCCCGAGGACCTCATCAACGAGCGGCAGGTGCCGGACGAGATGGACTCGAAGATGGTGCAACAGCGTATCGAGGTGCTCAAGCGCTCGGGCGAAGACACGCGCGTCATGGAGACTGCGCTCCACTTCAAGCTTTCGGCACACTGGATGAACTTGATTGTCCTTCTGATCGGGGCCGCGCTTTGTCACCGTTATAGCCGTTCTGGAGGCCTTTCCCAGAAGTTCGGCGTTGGCCTCTTGCTCGTTTTTAGCTATTATATCCTTGAACGGATTGGGCTGAAGATGGGCGAAAATGGTGCCCTCACGCCGTTTTTGGCAGCGTGGATAAGCCATATCATTTATGGGGGCGTTGCCTGTCTGATGCTTTACCGTTCGTTTAGGCTGTAGAGGATCGGATGCTGATGTCGATAATTCTTTTCGTGATTGCCGGGTTCCTGATTGGGCTTGCGCTCCAGGGCGGGCTGCTCCTGTTCCTGATTCCGTTTGCCGGTGTCGCCGCTGCGCTCGGCTATATGAACCTGCCCCGCGTCCCGGGCGGAAAGACGGCTTCGCTCCCGGTGGTGACGCGCGCCATGCGTGCGACGGGTATCGCTCCTGCGGTGACTCCCGAACTCAAGAATTCCTTTGACGATTCCGCTGCCGACTACAACGAGCCCGGTTCCACCCTCCGCGTGAACCAGGTGTGGGCGCGCGCTGATGCCGACGTGAAGAAGGCTTTCGGCGACATGCTCGAGGGCCTCAAGAGGATCGTTCCCAACGTGCACACGGTCGTGATTTTCTCCCCGCTCAATTCCATGAAGGAATGGGGGATCCGCGCCTACGCAAGCACCGACCCGAATGCGCAGGTGGCGACCGACGTGAAGATTACCGAGAATTCCGGCCTTATCAGCCAGCTTTTCCGTCTTGACGTGAACCGCCTGCTCGAAGGCGACCTTTCCGGCGGAAAGTCTTTGCTTTACTACATCGACAATCCGATGGTGAAGTCGCTGGTGGCCGTTCCCATGCTCGACCGCGGCAAGAACCGCGTGGGCGCCCTCGTGATGGATTCTCTCTACCCGAACGCGTTCAGCCAGCATACGGCGCAGGCGCTCACCTATATCGCGAGCACGCTCTACGCCCTTTACTTCAAGAGTTTCGCTTCTGCCAAGAACTACATCGAGCAGCAGCAGTTCAGCGTCCTTTACCACTACCAGCACCAGTTCTTCAAGAACATGACGGTGAAGGATATCTACCGCCAGATTTTCGAATATGTCAAGGGCAACATGCCGTTCGACCGCATGATGCTCCTCGCTCTCGACAAACAGGACGACAACAACCTGCACCAGGAACGTGTCGGCCATGTGGTCTGCTGCGACGGTATCGATGCCGACCAGTTCGCCGGCAAGAAGTTCTCGCTTTCGGACAAGGGACTTGCGATTCTCGCGCTCTACCATAACCGCCCCGTGGAACGTACGTTCAACCAGTCCTCGTTCAACGCCTATATCCCGCGTATCGACAACCAGGAAAAGAAGAACATGGAAATCCGCCAGCTGTTCGTGATGCCGGTGCCTTCGGAGGCGAACGCGGAACAGGCGGAACTCGCCATCTGTCTCGAAAGCCGCAAGAGCGACCGCTACAGCGAGCACGAGATGAACTTGCTCAAGGCGTTTGCGGGTGTCGCGGGCTTCGCCTATGCGCGTGCCTGCCAGTTCGAACGCGGCAAGGATCTTGCGACCCGCGACGGCCTTACGGGTCTCATCAACCACCGCACGCTGCACGAGAACCTGCGCACCGAGAAGATTCGCGCCGACCGCCAGAAGTACAACATCGGTGTGCTGATGATGGATATCGACCATTTCAAGAGCGTGAACGATACCTACGGCCACCCGATCGGCGACGTGGTCATCAAGGGAATTGCTGGCGCCATCAGCGGTGAAATCCGCAAGGAAATCGATGTCGTCGCGCGCTACGGCGGTGAAGAGTTTGTTGTGGGCCTCATCGATACGACTCCCGAGGGCATGATCGAGACTGCCGAACGCATCCGCCATGCGGTGATGAAGCTTGAATTCGACGTGCACCAGCAGGATCCGCTCCGTGTGACGGTGAGTATCGGCGCCTTCCTCGTGACGCCTGAATTCCATGACATGAAGAAGGCCGTGAACTATGCGGACCAGGCGCTCTACAAGGCGAAGGAAGGCGGCCGTAACCAGGTCATCCAGTATACGGAGTTGCCGCTGGAACCTGCACCCGAAGAAGACGAAGATATCCCCGTTCTCACATCATCGCTCAAGGCCTAGTTTCTAGCTATGTTTACCGTTTTTGACTGGATTGTCCTCGCGGCATACCTGCTGCTTTCCCTGTTTATCGGCCTCTGGGTTTCCCGCGGCAACAAGAACCTCAAGGAATACATGTTCGGCGGCGGCTCCATCCCGTGGGTCGCCGTGGGCATCAGCCTTATTGCCACGTCCGTGAGCGCGACGACCTTCCTCGGTGCGCCTGCCGACGTGTACGGCGACAACATGACGTTCCTCATGTTCCAGATCGGCGCTCTCCTGAGCATCGTTGTCGTGGGCTTCGTGTTTATCCCGCGCTTCCGCAGTTCGGGCATCAGCAGCGCGTATGAGCTTTTCGAGGTGCGCTTCGGTTCCAAGGCGGTGCGCAGGCTTGCCGCGGTATTCTACAGCCTGCACCTGTTGCTGCGTACGGGAATCCTGCTCTATGCGCCTTCGCTCGTGCTTGCGCAGATTTTGCATATCGACCTCAAGCTCGCTATCGTCGTGTCTGCCGCGGTTGCGATTTTCTACACGTGGTTCGGCGGCATCAAGGCGGTCATCTGGACCGACGTGATGCAGTTCTGCGTGTTCTTCGGCGGTGGCGTCCTGGTGCTCGTGCTTATCTCGAATGCCGTGGGCGGCTTCGGCGAGATGGCGGCCCTCGCGAGCGAGGCGGGCAAGACCAAGTGGTGGGATGCCTCGATGGATATTTCCAACGCCCGCACGCTTGTTTCTGCGGGCTTCGCGTATGCCATTCTCGAGATTGCGATTCGCGGTTGTGACCAGCAGTTTGTACAACGTTATCTGAGCTGCAAGGACGTAAAGGCGGCGAACCGTTCGAGCGTACTTTCCATGGTGCTCGGCTGCTTCGTCTCGATTCTCTTCTACTGGGTGGGTGCCGCACTCTACGTCTACTACCAGAAGGCGCATGTGGCCCCTCTCCCCGAAAGTGTCGGACAGAATGACGTGTTTCCTTACTTTATCGTGAACGGGCTCCCGTCGGGAGTCACGGGCCTGATTGTCGCCGCCATCTGTGCGGCCGCCATGAGCAGCCTTTCGAGTTCCATCAATTCCCTCAGCAACACCTCGGAACACGACTTCCTCGGCTGGGAAGAATCGAAGGGCATGGGAGGCCTCAAGCGCGCCAAGATCTGGACGGTCGTGTGGGGCGTGCTCGGCGTGTTCTTCGCGCTGTTCGCCGCGACGCAGCAGGGGAGCCTCCTCAAGAACGCGCTCTTCTTTACCGGACTCTTTACGGGGCCGCTTCTCGGCATGTTCCTGCTCGCCTTCTTCGTGAAGGGTCTCAAGAGCTGGCAGGTGATTGTCTCCGTGTTTTGCGGTATGGGTAGCCTCGTGCTCATCCAGGGCATTCCCGTGTTCGGCGTGCCCGCGGTCCTTGGCGGAATCTTCAGCTGGCCGTGGATGCCGTTCATCAGCATGACGACCACCGTGCTTGTCGCCATCGCGCTCAAGTTTGCGACGATGCCCTTCGCAAAGAAGTAAAAGCCGTATTCTAGTTTGGACTAAAAAATCCAGTAAAATTCTTTTTGCCGAACGCTTCTGCTTTCGGCTTTCTTTTTTGTGTAGATTGGGAAAGTAGTTGCAAAAAGGAGGATCTATGCAGAACAAGGTTTCCTACGTCGTCATTATCATCCTGGCGTTTGTGTGCCTGGTGCTCTCGATGAGGATCGGCCGCGATGGCGGAGTCTTGGCGCAGCCGGGCGTGCCTGCTCTGGAAAAGGTCGCGGAACAGGCGGAAGTTTTTTCCGGTGGCGTGACCGTTTCGAGCGAAGAGAACAAGAAATTCCTTGCCGACGAGTACGTGACGACCTTCAAGATGGTACTTCTGGACAAGAACAAGGATGTCGCCTACAAACGTCTGAACGAAAGCCGCGAAAGGATTCTGGAACTGCTCAAGAAACATTCTGTCGGACCTCAGGAATATGAACTTCTCAGCACGTCGCTGGAGAAGGAATGGGATTATGCGAAAGGGAACAGGTTTTTCCTGGGGTATGCGGCCTCGCAGATGGTGAAGGTGATTTCGCATAGCAAGCAGGAATCCGATTCCCTGGAATTCGATCTAGCCGGTTTTCCGTTTGTCGATAAGGTGTCCATGCAGTCGCGGCTCAAGAATGCGGAAGCCTTGGAAGGCGATGTTATCAGGAGTGCCTGCAAGAAGGTGTCCCGCCTGGCCGAGGTGAATGCGCAGAGTGTGGGCGCGAAGGTCGGGAAGGTAATATCTGTGGAAGGGTCTTCGGATGTGGAAAAGCTGAGCGCTTCGGACTCTGTGAAAGTGTCGGCGTCTGTCTCTGCGACCCTTTCGCTGGATGGTGTGGAAAGTAGCGGGAAGTCGTATGTCCGTGTTTTTCAGGTCGAAAACAAGAAATTCATTGCAGACAAGTTTGTTGTGACTGCGGATGTTGTCTTTGAAGGAGTTGATAAGGAAACTCTCTTTAAACAGGTGGGAGCGCGTCGTGGTGATGTAGTGCAGATGGCGAAAGACCTGGGCATTGCCGAATCTGAAATAGAGGTACAGTCCTTGACGCTGCGCAAAAAGCAGAAGTATGAGTTTTACGGCAATGAGTCCCCCAAGAAAGCTTTTGTGGCGGCTCAGAAGATTGCGGTCAACTTTACGTCCAAGGATGCCGCCGGGGCGTTCCTGGATGGAATCGTCTCCCTTGAAAACGTTAGTGTGCTTGGTGCCGTGCCTGTCCTGAAGAACGAGGATTCGCTCAGGGTGCAGGTCGCAAACGTTGCCGGTAAAAAGGCGATGGCGCGCGCCAAGGCGATTGCCGAAGGTTGTGGCGGGTCCTTGGGCAAGGTCGTTGCCGTAAGCAATAAACCCGAATCTGAATACGGGCGGACCGTCCTCGGTGCTCGCGGTGGAGCCATGTACAGCATGTACAGGGGAAAAACCGTGCAGGCCGATTATGTGCTGTCGAATGCCCCCCAGGAATCCGGGATGAATATCGCTGATTCCGTATCCGTCTCTGCCTTCCTCTCCGTTATGGCCGAAATCGAGTGATTTTTTGCCGGATTTTTTTTAGCTCAAATAGCCCGCCCTGTCAAGGGATAATCCCGAAAAAAGCCTCTTTTTTCTGTGGATAGAGCCCCGCTGCGGTTAACCCCTTGAATGATAGGGAGTTGACCCGTGCGAGACCCGACCTCCGGTGGTGGTCCGGTGTGGTATTTTGATAAGCTGTTGATAAGTTTTTCGGATATTACAAAAAAATTACGGGAATTTGCGAAAAAACGTTCCCTTTTTTTAAAATCTTTTATTATCTTATGTCTATATCTTGTGTTACTGGTTTGGTGTGAAACACAAGATATAGTGGAAAAAAGGAAAACAAGCTTACTTTGAATAAACGTCTTTTGACTAGGGCTTAGTTAAGGGATTCGAAGGATAGGTGATGATTTTTACAGTCAAGAAGCGCGACGGCCGCGAAATGCCGTTCAACATCGAGAAGATTTCGGACGCCATCGTCAAGGCTTTCCGCGCATCGGGTGAACTCAAGGAACAGATCAAGGCGTCCCAGGACCAGCTGGACCTCCTTGGACATGATGATCTTTTGAGCAGTACGGCGCTCAAGGTTGCCGCCTACGCGGTGGGCCGCCTCGAAGCCGAGGGCAAGACCAAGCCGGACATCGAGGAGATTCAGGACGCAGTCGAAAAGGCCCTTACCGACAACAACTATGCCGATACGGCCAAGAGCTACATCCTTTACCGTGCCGAGCGTACCCGCATCCGCGAAGTCAACACGCGTCTCATGCACACGCTCCGCGACATCACGTTTAGCTCCGCCAAGGAATCCGACCTCAAGCGCGAAAACGCGAACATCGATGGCGATACCGCCATGGGCACGATGCTCAAGTACGGTAGCGAATCCGCGAAGCATTTCTACACGATGATGATGCTCAAGCCCGAGCACAGCCGCGCCCACATGGACGGCGACATCCACATCCACGACCTGGATTTCTACTCGCTCACCATGACGTGCTGCCAGATCGACCTGAAGAAGCTCTTCAAGAACGGCTTCAACACGGGTCATGGTCACCTTCGTGAACCCAAGGATATCCGCAGCTACGCGGCCCTCGCGGCGATTGCCATACAAAGTAACCAGAACGACCAGCACGGCGGTCAGTCCATCCCGAACTTCGACTACGCCATGGCCGACGGTGTGCGTATTTCCTACCGCAAGTTCTACCTCTCCAACATGGTCAAGGCGCTCATGCTCCTGACCGGCAAGACGGAAGAAGAGATCCAGCCGGTGGTGAAGAAGCTCCATGCCGAGATGGCGGAGATGGGCATGGTCGCGACCCTCGTGCCGAACGAAAAGTTCGTCGAGGCCGAAGCCCGCGAGCTTGCCAAGACTTTCGATACCGAAGCCGTGATGAACGCGCAGAAGTTCGCTGAGAAGATGGCTTACGAGGAAACGGACAAGACGACGTTCCAGGCGATGGAAGCGTTTGTCCACAACCTGAACTCCATGCACAGCCGCGCCGGTGCGCAGACTCCGTTCAGTAGCATCAACTACGGTATGTGCACCGAGCCCGAAGCCCGCATGGTGATGAAGAACCTCCTTCTCACCACGGAAGAGGGCCTGGGCGGTGGCGAGACGGCTATCTTCCCGATTCAGATTTTCCGCGTGAAGGAAGGTGTGAGCCTCAATCCGGGCGACCCGAACTACGACCTGTTCAAGCTCGCCTGCCGCGTGAGCGCGAAGCGCCTGTTCCCGAACTTCAGCTTCCAGGACGCACCGTACAACCTGCAGTACTACAAGCCGGGCCATCCCGAGACCGAAATCTCGTACATGGGATGCCGTACCCGCGTTATCGGCAACAACTACGACCCGTCCCGCGAAATCTCTTACGGACGCGGCAACCTGAGCTTCACCTCCATCAACCTTCCGCGCATCGCTATCAAGATGAAGTCTGTGGACTTGTTCTTCAAGGAACTTGACCGCATGATGCAGCTGGTGAGCGACCAGCTCATGGAGCGCTTTGCCGTCCAGAGCCGCCGCAAGGTCAAGAACTTCCCGTTTCTCATGGGACAGGGCGTTTGGATCGATTCCGAGAAGCTCGGCTGGGAAGACACCGTGGGCGAAGTCATTAAGCATGGTACGCTTTCGATCGGCTTTATTGGTCTTGCCGAAACCTTGGTCATGCTAACTGGCAAGCACCACGGCGAATCCGAAGAATCCCAGCAGCTCGGCCTCAAGATTATTGGCCACATGCGTGAATTCTGCGACAACGAATCCAAGCGCCTGGGCCTCAACTTCAGCTTGCTCGCCACTCCCGCCGAAGGCCTTTCCGGCCGCTTCGTGCGCATGGACAAGAAGAAGTTCGGTATCATCCCGGGCGTCACCGACCGCGACTACTACACCAACTCGTTCCACGTGCCGGTGTACTACAAGATCTCGGCGTTCAAGAAGATTTCGCTCGAAGCCCCGTACCACGCGCTTACCAACGCAGGCCACATCAGCTACGTGGAACTCGACGGCGACCCGACGCAGAACCTCGATGCCTTCGAGAAGATCGTGCATCACATGGCGAAGTCTGGCATCGGCTACGGCTCCATCAACCATCCGGTGGACCGCGACCCCGTCTGCGGATTCGTGGGTGTCATCGGCGACTGTTGCCCCCGTTGCGGCCGTAGCGACGGTCACGCTATCTCGGAAGAGAAGCTGAAGGAACTGCGCAGGCTCTATCCGGGTATGCCGGCATTCAAGGGCATCCGCTAGGCAAGGAATTTAAAATAAACTAACAAGGAGTAAAACAATGTCTGAAAGAGAAATGAATCTTTACGGAGAAGGCGTGAACTTCGAACGTATCCGCCGCATCACGGGCTACCTCGTGGGTACAGTCGACCGCTTCAACAACGCGAAGCGCGCCGAAGTCAACGACCGTGTAAAGCACAGCGTGTAATATGGACGAATACCCGCGTTTGCGGATTGCCGGAATCGAACCCGAATCCTTCGTGGACGGTCCCGGGATCCGCATGACCATCTTTACCCAGGGATGCCATCACAATTGCCCTGGGTGCCAGAATCCTCAGACCCACGATTTCAACGGGGGTCATTTTATTGATATCGAAGAAATCCTTTCGATGATCGACGAGAACCCGCTCCTGGACGGAATCACCTTCAGCGGCGGCGACCCGATGGACCAGGCCTTGGCTCTCGTGCCCCTTGCGCGTGAGATCAAGGAGCGAGGCCTGAACCTCGTGATTTTCACGGGATACACGTTCGAGTACCTGCAGCAGCATTGGGATGAGAAACCGGATTTCCTGGAGCTGCTCTCCTTTGCGGATATCTTGATTGACGGGCCGTTCATCATGGCGAAGAAGTCGCTCGAACTCAAGTTCCGCGGCTCCTCCAACCAGCGCATCATCGACGTGCAGGAAAGCCTCACGCAGGGCCGCGCGGTGCTGCACCAGATTCAGCTTCAGGAAATGGAAGAACATCCGGAATTCGCTCCCGTGGTGTAGTGCTTTCCTCGTAATTTGAAAAGCCCTGGCAAAAATGCCGGGGCTTTTTCGCTAGAGGTTGTGAAACTGGTGGGTTATTTCGACGAGAGGGCGGCGACGCAGGCCTCGGCTTTCCCCTGAGCTTCACCCTTGAACTAGGCTTCTGCCATAATGGCGTCGTAAACGTGATGGTCAGACATGTTTGCCTCCATGTACTTGAGGTGCTCGGGTTTCACCCGGCTTACACGCAGACGGTTGAGCGCCTGCGAAAAAAAACGGGTCTTCGGTCGCGGGAACTTGGAGTGGCCCCTTTGAGATAAGCCTGAGCTAAAAGTCCTCGCGAGACTATACCCCTTTGCGCAACCGCAAAAAGTTAGGCAGGTCAACAACAATATACTTATTTTTCGTAAAGAGCGGTAGGGCTCTACCCGCGTGACGACCGCGACCAACAACATCTTCTTCCTGAACAAGCAGGCCGACCTCATGATTCCGGGCGGCGGACAGTTCATGCGTATCTGGGCCAAGGACTTCGAGGATGTGGAACAGCTCGCCGAGGTCGAAGGCAACAAGACTCTCAAGGATCCGTCCGTGTTCAAGGGCAAGCTTGACGAAGCCTATCTGAACGGATTCCTCAACGCAAGCTACAAGGAAAAGACCGATTACGACCCGAATTCTGCAGCGAACACCTTCCGTGCCGCGATGGGCATGAATATGGTCGGCAAGATGGAATCTTCCGCCACGATGTTCATGAACCGCTATCCGTTCGCCAAGGCGCTCGAACTGTTCGGTGCCGTGGAAGGCACTGGTGCCCAGATGCCGAAATAGTCTGCATCTATAAGACTCTAAAATCCTGTAAATGATTCCATTCCGGCGGCCACACGGCTGTCGGAATTCCTTATTCCATGCAAAAAATGCATTGTCCGTAAAAACGTGTTTTTTTAGCACATTTTTAGATAAAAAAAGCATAAAAACGAAAAATTGCTAGACATTGTGTTTTTGGGGGGAAACATTTGGTTATATTTAATTGTAAATATAAAGAGCCGAAAATTACTTGGTGTTATGAAAAAAATTGCTTTTGCGCTTTCGCTTGTCGCTCTCACTGGCCTGGCATGGGCAGACCCGACTGCATCAATCTTCGTCAAGGATGCCGAGGAATTCAAGTCCATCCAGAAGGAACTAGACCAGTTGAAGGCTGGCCTTGGTCAACCAAATGCCGAAGTTGATTCCCTGTGGGAACGCGCGACCCGTATCGCGAAGATGAACGACCGGTGCGCGATGATCTCGATTAACGAGGTCCTGGACGACGAGTGCAATCACTTCTATGCCGTGGAACTTCCGGAATTCGAGACGAAATTCATGGAGGTGACTGGTGAACTTAGACTCGGGTTCATGTCGATGGGAAACTCGCTTGCCGAACGAACCGAGCAGATAAAGGCGTGCGCCTCGGCCCTCGGTGGGATTATCGTTTCCAAGGAGCAGCTTGTCAAGCTGGACGGCTCCGTGGATTTGGAACCGCTCACTTTTGACGGTGCCTTCGATGCGACCTATGATTTCAACCTATTCTTCGATGCCGACCGTATGGAGCAGCAAAAAAACATGATGGAACGCTGGCTCTCGAAGTGCGGCGAAATTGTCTTGCGCAAGGCTGGCGATGAGTATGCTCCGCTTTTCCTGCAATCAGTGCTGCAGATAAACGACTCGCTTAACAGGTCGAATGCAAACTTGAAAATCGTGTTGAGCGAGAAAAATCTCGATTTCTGGCTTGACCTGAACAAGCCTGTGTCGGGTGCCTACTACCTGAACGGCGTGCAGCTTTTTAGCGTGGACTCTATTCCTAATGGCCGCAGATATTCGCACCTTGTGGTGAATGTGCCCAAGCGTATCGTGAAGCTGCCGCTCGGCAAGAACGGGAAAATGCAGAATTTCAAGGGACGCGTGGAGTTTACGTCTGTCTATCAGGAAAAGAACCTCGTGGGGCGCTGGACCTGGAATTCCGCCAGGAACCAGAATACGAGTGTTGCAAAGGCAAAGGGAGAAATTACGCAAACTGCAGCGGAAGGAACGTCGACGGAGGTTCCCTTGGATGATAGCCGCGAGGAGGTTGTCGCTTCCGCAGTAGCCGATGTGGCTGCCTCTGGCGCGGGAAATAGCGAACAGGGTAGCTCCAAAACGCGCTGGGTGGTGCTTGGTATAAGTGCCGCTACCGCTGTTACGGGTGCGGTTCTTGCCGTGGCGGGAAACAGCCAGGCGAAGGATGCCGCCGCGACGGAAAAGTTTGCGAACCAGGATGAATTTAACGATGCCAGGGGCAAGGCTAAATCCGGCCAGACTCTCCGTAGTGTAGGAATCGGCCTTGCAATCGCGGGTGCCGTCGGTATCGGCATAAGTTTCGCGTTCTAGGGGAGGGATGATTATGAAAAAGATTTTGAATAGTGTCATCCTTGCGGCTCTCCTTGCTGCCTGCACCGATTACGTAGCGCAAATCGATGAACGTGAAGGGGAGTGGGAAACAGCCAGCGTCACACAGCAGTCGAGCAGTTCTTCAAAGGTTGGTGAGCCTGTCGAACCAGCCGAAGTGACGACCGGAACCATGATAGATTCCCGCGACGGGCAGACGTACAAGACTGTCACCATCGGCACGCAAACTTGGATGGCCCAGAACCTCAACTACGAAACTGCGAACAGCTACTGCTACAATGACGACGCAAACAACTGCTCCAAGTACGGCCGCCTTTATACATGGGCAGCCGCGATGGACAGCGTGGGCACATGGAGCACAAACGGCAAGGGTTGCGGCTATAATATCTATAATAAGACATGCTCTCCGACTTATCCTGTTCGCGGTGTTTGCCCAGAGGGCTGGCACTTGCCAACAAGAGAGGAATTCGAAACTTTGTTCACTGCAGTTGGCGGTAAATCGATTGCTGGTCAAAAACTCAGGTCCGCGACTGGCTGGACGGCGTATTTCGGCATCACCAACGAGGATGCCTTCGCCTTCTCCGCGCTCCCTGCCGGCTACAGGGGCTACAACGGGGGTTACGACCTCGAGGGCGACTACGCGTACTTCTGGAGTTCTTCAGTGTACAATAGCAATTACGCGTATAGTATGTACTTGCACTACGACTACGACAATGCGTTCCTGAACAACTACAAGTACTACGGGTTTTCTGTTCGTTGCCTCAAGGACTAGTCCCAAACTGATCAAAGTAGATATCGTTTAGAGCGGGAAATGGTGGGGAACGCGGGAAAAGGGAATGTTAGCCCGCAAAACTCCTTGCTGCGCAAGGTTGCGGTCTAACCCTTCGGGCTCGATGCTCGCACGCTCGCATCAAGCTCAAAAAGCGCCTATTGCATGGGCTGCGCCCACGGCGCTTTTTGCCGCACCCTCGACCCCAAGGGGTCTCGGCTCCAGCCTCATTATCATTCTAAAAACAAAAAAGACGCTTTGCAGCGTCTTTTTGTTTTTAGAGCGGGAAAAGGGACTCGGACCCTCGACCCCGACCTTGGCAAGGTCGTGCTCTACCAACTGAGCTATTCCCGCGAGGTGAGCACAATTATAGAATATTAATTTAGGCTTGTCAAGGGTCTTTGCAAGGAAAAAATTAAAATTTCGTGCTTTTTTCCCCTCAATTCGAAAAATCCTTCCTTCTTGCTCATGTAGCCGTGGGGGAGGGGGCGCGGGAGCATGGCGTAGAGGTCCTCGGAAATCAGGAATTCCTGCCCGAGCTTGGCGCAGAGGGACTGGATGCGGCTGGTGGTGTTCAGCACGTCGCCGTGGTAGGCCATCTCGCTGCCGAAATTGCCGACCTCGGTAGAAATGACGGTGCCGCAGTGTGCCCCGGCCTTGAAACTCGGGGCGACGCCGTACTTCTTGATGAACTTGGGCGCAATCTTCTCGAGGCATTCGTTGAAGTCGTAGAAGCAGTCCACGGGCCGCGCCTTGGTCCTGCATGCGGACATGGGCCAGGTGAGGAAAGCCCCGTCACCTGCAATCTGGTAGATTTCGCCCTGGTTTTCCTCGCAACAGTTCGAGAGCAGCTTGTAGTAGTCCTTCATGAAGTTGCTGTAGGTGACATGCCCCAGTTCTTCGGCGAGTTCGGTCGAATGCTTCAGGTCGATGAACATGAAGATGAGGTTCTCTTCGAGCGGTTCCTGCGACTTGCCGAGCAGCGTGTTCCAGAAGACGCGCGTGCCGAACTTCTTGTGGACGCTGCGGATGAAGGTGATGAGGTTCGCGAGTACGAAGAACAGGAGCATCCGTACCTGAACTTCCGGATTGTGGAAGCCCGCGATGACGCCGGCGATCCCGTCGTCGTTCATGATGCCTTCGCCATCCTTGACTTTCGAAAGCAGAATGCAGAGGATGATGCTCGAGGATATGGCGCAGATGAAGTAGGCGGAACGCAGGAGCAGCGATTTCCAGACGGCCCGGCAGTCCATCTCGTCTTTCAGGATGAGGATGTCGTAGACGCCGTGCGAGAGTCCCATGAAGAGGGCGAACTGGAGCATCAGGAGCAGGTGGACCGCATCTACCTGGGCGTTGTGCGCGTACATGATGAGCATGTCCGTGCCCACGGCGGCAAGGATCCAGCAGAAGACGTAATAGCAGACGGCCCTGAACTTTCTTTCTGTCTGACGCGATATCGGCATTGGAATCAGTGGATGAACAGGGGGAGCGCCCAGACCATGGAGATGAGGATGATGTCCTTGTAGGAATCGTCCAGGAGAAGCGACGACGCGAGGAAGAAACAGGTGGTCGCGATAGCAAGAAAAACAAAGAGGGGGAGCCTCTTTTTCATCCTTTGCGCGAAATTGTCATTCTTCTGCTCTTCCATATCTACGATTATAAATTAAATTTTTACAAAAAGGAATCCAAAAATATCAAAAAATCGGAATTTTGATGCTCGGCCTCTATATTCATGTCCCATTTTGCAAAAAAATCTGCGATTATTGCGATTTTCACGCGTTTCCGGCCCCGGAATGGTTGCAATTGGAATATTTGAACTTGATTGAGGCCGAAATGTGCACGTTCGCCGAGAGGCATCCGGGCCTGTTCGGGCGGGTCGAAACCCTCTATGTCGGCGGGGGGACGCCCTCGCTGCTGTCTCCGGAGCTCATGGACCGGCTTTTCGGGATGATTGCCGGGGTCGGGGTCCCGATGGCGGCGCTCCGCGAGGCGACTTTCGAGTTCAATCCCGAATCCTGCGACGCCGAACGCGTGGCGGTGGCCGTCGGGGCGGGAATCACGCGCGCGAGCCTAGGGCTCCAGAGCTTGCGCCAGCACCTGCTCAACCGCGTGGGAAGGCATCACGACGTGGAGGCCGGAAGGGGCGCCCTTGCCCTGCTCGTTTCGGAACCGCGGCTGCGGGTGAATGCTGACCTCATGTTCGATTTGCCGGGGCAGACCGTGGACGATGTCGTGGAAGATACCGCCTGGCTTGCGGAAAGCGGGGTGGGGCACATAAGTCTCTACGGGCTGAAAATCGACCCTTCGCGCCGGCTCGGGTTGCGAATCGCGAAGGGGCTAGAGACGGTGGACGAGGACCTGTATGCGGATATGTACCTGCGGGGCGTGGAATGCCTTGAAACACGGGGCTTCCGGCGCTACGAGACCTCGAATTTTGCGCGCGAAGGAGAGGAAAGCCTGCACAACCTGAACTACTGGAAACGGGGCGAATACCTGGCGTTTGGACCCAGTGCGCACGGCTTTTTGGACGGGGTCCGGTTCTATGCCCCGGAACGCTATGCGAAGTGGCGCGACTACGTGAAAAACGGATGCCCCGAGGGTGGACTTACGCTCGATCGGCTCTCGTCCGAGGACAGCGTCGCGGAATTCATGCAGCTCTCGTTACGGACAAAGTATGGCATGAGTCTGGAGGGTCTGGAAAAGCTCGGTTTTTGTGTCCCGGGGAGCGCTTTTTCGAGGTGGATTTCGGAGGGGTTTGCCGAGATGTCAGACGGCGTTTTCCGTCTGGTCGGGAGGGGGTGGCTGTTTATGGATACGATTGTACTCGATTTGTATTCAAAATGTAGGCAAAATCGTTGATTTTTCGCCGTTTTTTATTCCAAGGTGGAATAGAACCGCGCCCCTATTTTCCCGAAAAAAAGATACATTTAATAATGTAATGGTCGTACTTGGTGTATAGGCCGTGTTTTTGAGGTTTTTATGCAGTTCCTGAATCGACATTTTTCGCTCCTTTTCCTGTGGTTGCTGTTGCTTCCGGCAGGGCTTTGGGCGCAGGAATCGATCGACTGCATCGACTACGAAGGCGACGACCCGGATCCGCGCTGTCACTACCAGCTGCTGCAGACTCCTGTCACGAAGGGACAGAAACTGTTCGTTGTGCCTGAAGGCGACGAACCTGTTTTCGCAAACGCGCTTCCGAATACGGACTTCTTCATCTATGCGCCGAAGGCGTCTTCCGATTCCGTTGTCATGACGCTCGCTTCGGGCGGGGCGCAGGTATCCCACATGGAAAAGGTCAATTCGGGCGACGATAGATTTGTCGGGGTCGTGGTAAACGCAAAGTTCCCGATCTACAACGTGGCTGTCGGCACGGCGCTCAATGCGGATGCGGATTTCAACATCGGAAAAGTCTACAACTTCTACGTGCCCGGCGTGCAGTACTGCCTGGACAAGGATTGCGACGAACCCATCTCCGAAGAGACAAAGGTCCAGCTCGAGGTGGGCGATGAACTCAAGGTCTACGTGCGTGCCTACATCCCGATAGGTCCCGATTCCGCGAAAACTGATACCGCCGTGAACGAGAAGACCTTCTACATCCAGTCGCTTGCGGCGGGCGAGAACCTGCGCTACTACAGCGTGAGCGGTTCGGAACTTCCTAAGCGCCCCTACGGCTACCAGATCGACTTCTACAAGGGCCGTGCCGAGTTTATCATCCGCGCGACGAAGGCGGTGACCGACGGCCCCGTGTTTACCATCAATTCCTACAAGTACGAGGTGGCGCCGGGCGACACGAGCTTTATTGTCACGGAGACGTTCCCCGCCGACCTGCAGTTCATCAATCCGGACATGCCCATTCTCGACAGCGCGTTCATCTACGACACGAACGGTGACGGAAAGGGCGACAGCATCGGTGCGTATTTCACCGGTCGCCTCGATTCCGTGAAGATGGAGACGTTCTTCCATAACTGGCCCGATGGCGGCAAGTTCAAGGAGCATACGGGCGAATCGGAATGGTCGAATAAGACCGGCGTGCTCGAGCTTACCAACGTGAAGGCGGGAATCCCGGCGGATTCGGGTGAGGGCTCGCTCAAGGTCGAGATGTCTTCGGTGAATACCGGAGCGAAGGCCGATGCGCAGAAGACACTCATCGACCGTATCGGTCCGGTCATCTTGACGGCGAACCTCATCAAGGGCGGCAAGGACGCCGAGGTCGACACGCTCGAACTCTTCTACAACAAGCCTATCGATACTTCCTGGAAGGAGGGCAAGGGTTACCTGTTGAACGATTCCCCGGTCTATCTCAAGACGATAACGCAGGATGTCAAGCGCTGGGTGTTCGTCATCGATACGGGAGTGGTGAACTACGGCGATTCCATCCAGATCGCGACAATCTGCAAGAAGGATTGCCCCGATGGACTCGTGAAGGCGGCAGACGGTAACGAGACGGGCAAGAACAACCCGGCGGTCGTCGGAAATTCCGGCCGCAAGTATGCGGACAACGAAAAGAACGCCTTCTTCGACCGCGATGGCGACGGCCGCATGGACAGCGCCTCTGTCGCGTTCGAGGAACCGATTACCCGTGAAATCCTCGAGAGCATGGAATTCTGCTACTACTGGCTCGATACGAACGGGAAACTCCTGGAAATCGTTCCCGACACGAAGGACCTCAAGCTCTCGGCCGACGGGACGGTGGTGGGCTTCGCGCTGAACCTGAAGAAGGACGAGTATCCCATCAAGGAAAAGCTGACCGCTGTCGACGACAGGAGCTATGCCGCCGATGGCGACCGCTACGGCTACGTGACTGTCACCTACATCGAGGAGTCCAAGGGCAAGAAGGATACGGTCAAGATGGAAATCGAGATGCACGACCGCATGGCGCCGGTCATCTCGGGTACGTTCCTGCAGCCGGAGTCCTACCAGAAGATGGCTTCCGACGTGTTCAAGATAGAGTTCTCCGAAGCGATCGACTACAAGAGCGTGAGCACGCTCGAATTCGAGGATGCTTTCCAGTTCTACGTGGATGGCGAGTGGAAGTCGATTCCGTTCTCCTCGGTCGAATGGGCGCCCGACGGCAAGTCCGCCGAAATCCGCATGGAGAGCGGCACGAGGCTCGTGGAACGCATGAACCCGGCCGATTCCGTGAGACTCGATACGCTGTGCGTGAACTTTGTAGACAAGGAAGGGAACGGCGCTTCGGGCAATGCCCCTGCCGAGATGGTCGAGGGCGACCCGCGCGTGATCATGCAGAACTATGCCTTCGCCTCGAGGGAAGATATCGACGAGTCGGCGCAGGATGCCATCACCTTCGACGTCGCGGACCACCTGACGTCGGAAGAGGCGAAGAAGAACCTGGGAGTGCTCATGGACGTGAGCTTCTCTACGATTATGGACATGGATTCCCGCGAGATGGATCTCACCAAGGTGGGCCTTGAATGGGAACTCTACGTGTACACGAACTTGGGGACGTATGTCGCAAGTGCTTCGCAGAAGATCCGCTGCGACGACAGCGAACTGTTCGACGGCAACTGCTTCGAGAATCCCCACCAGATGTATTTGCGTTGGAACATGCTTGCCGATAATGGTAGGCGTGTGGCAGTCGGCGCCTATGTCGCTCACTTCAGGGTGCGCGTCTACGGGGCCAAGGAAAATTTCAAGGTTGAAAGGTTCTACAACTGGGGCATCACCGGGTCTCGCAAGATCCGTTCCAGGTAGTAGGACTTTTCGGAGGTTAACGCTATGAAAACGTTGGCAAGACTCTTTCTGATGTGTGTCGCGGCGGCAGGTGCTGCCGTGGCGGCCGGGACGATTGCGCCGCCGGAAAACCCGGCGACCGGTATCTGGATCCAGCAGGTTGGCGATATTGTTCCTCACGCCTCCACTAAGGCGACCCTGTATTACACGAAGTATAGTCAGAACGACCGCGTTAAGGACCTGAGCTATTACTATGATGGTGCGGGCTACTTGCAGTTGCTCAACAAGGAGACCTTGTGTACCTCGCCCGATGGGATGGCGGGTGCCGACGGTATCGTCCATCACCCGGATGGCGACCTCCTTGTGGCGGCACAGGGCCCAAACATTCACAAGATTAGCAAGACGGCGAAGAAGGAGGGCACTAACGGTGGTAAGTGCGTTGTGAAGACTGCGACTCCCGCAACAAACACAGAAGGCTTCTGGCACCTGATGATGGACCCGAACCAGGAATGGCTCTGGGCTGCCGGTATTCCGGGATACCTCTACCGTTTCTCCACGAAGATAGATTCGAATAACGTTGCGGCAAGGAACTTTGCGGACAAGGGCCATAGGGTGGAACTTGTTCCCAAGTCTACTGACCGTGTGAAGAATAAGAAACTTGCGACACTCATCTGGGACAAGGACGGCAACGCCTTCTTTACGTATTCTAACTACTTTGGCGGTGGCTGTGAGGCTAATGCCAAGGGAGATACCTGTTCCGAGGCTTCTAAGAAGAGCAAAAGGGCCGGAGCCTACTTCGGCTACATTACCGATACGACTTGGACTAAGGTGACCAATGCGAACAAGGATTCCATTGGCGGTAATCCCGGTGACTCCGTGATAACCAAGCTCGGGACGACAATCTTGATTGACTCCCTGGAAGGTGCGCATGGCGGTACGTACGACCCGTATTCCGAAACGATTTTCGTGTTCGGTGGTGCACGCATCGTGCAGATTAAGCCGTATGTGGAAGGAGGCAAGATGAAGGCGAGGGTTGTTGCCTTTATCGACCTTCGCGATTACTTCTTTGTGGAAGACACCACGCACCTGACCTTGCCGAGAACCTATGATGGCGGCTATGTGGGCTGGCGACTGGACCAGGGTACGGTCGATGGTATGGGTCACCTGTTTGTGGCGAGTAACACCGGTCACCTTGTGTTCGTGGACTATGCGGCGAACCCGAGTAAGTATATCAACGACAACGTGCTTGTGCATGTGCAGTGGATCGACAACTTCCTCGATGACCTGGCTCCGCTTTCGGGCGCAGGCGTTATCCGTACCGGTGCGAACACCGGCGAAGACCTTGATCTTTCGAGCAGCAGTGTTGGTTTCAGCTCCTCGCGAATCACTTACGAGGAATCTTCAAGCAGCGCGAAATCTAGCAGCTCCGGCAAGAGTTCCAGCTCCGTGAAATCCAGCAGCAGCGGCAATAATCCTGGTTCTTCCAGCGGCAATAATCCTGGTTCTTCCAGCGGCAACAATCCTGGCTCTTCTGCAGGCGAGAATCCGGGCAGCTCCAGCGGCAACAATCCTGGCTCTTCTGCAGGCGAGAATCCGGGCAGCTCCAGCGGCAACAATCCTGGCTCTTCTGCAGGCGAAAATCCGGGCAGCTCCAGCGGCAACAATCCTGGCTCTTCCGCGGGTGAGAATCCGGGCAGTTCCAGTGACAACAATCCTGGCTCTTCTGCCGGTGAGAATCCGGGTTCCAGCGGCAGCGTGCCTGGCAGCAGCGGTAGCACATCGGTCAGCTCGTCCAGCAATAAGGGCGGTTCCGAGGATATCGATTTCGGCTCCAGTTCCTCCAGGGTCTATGTCGGCTTCGAGGATTTCGACCTCTCCAGCAGCGGCGGTATCGATTTCTATCCGTCCGATGACAAGTTCGAGAAGGGTGACTCCGTCGTGTCCGAGGCGGTCATCCTCATTCCGGTGGATTCCGCGAGCGGCGTTGGCCTTATCAAGATTGGCGAAAACTACTACATGGAAGAGAACAACCCGACCGGGCTCCAGCTCGACCTGCGTGTAAATTCGAACCTGGATTCGGCGCGCGTGGGGCAGGTGGTTGCCTTGACGCTTGATTCTGCGAAGGTGGCGGAGTATTTCGGCGCGGGTCTCGACAGTCTCGTGTTTGCGACCAATTCCGGCCTTACCCTGATCGACCCGAAGAACCCGAATGCAAGCGATACGATATCGGTCAATGCCGATGGCTCCATAACCATCTGGGTGACCGCAGATCACGTCGTCCAGGGCGGCTCCATCATCGTTCACGATCCTGCGAGCGGCACGACAATCATTATCGACAACATCAACTTCTACGACCCGATTCCCGATGCGGAACTTGGCTATATCAAGGATTCCGATGGAAACAAGGGGCTTGACTACGTGGAAATCGTGCTGAAGGATTCCGTGCGCTCCGACCTGAAGGTGGCCTCGGTGATGCTCTATGTGAACGGCGATACGCTCAAGACCAAGAACTTGCCGCTCCTGAATGCAGACCGCGACCGCATTATGCTCGACGTTTCTGACTTGGAAGAACTCTTCCCCGAAAAGTTCCCGGACAACGCTCATGCGATTATCACGTATGAAGACGTGAACGAGGGCTTGACCTACGTTCGTGAGGCAGGCCTTGTCGAGGTGGGTAGCCAGGTTATCAAGAATGCGTTTGCCATCAGGAACGAGAAGGGCCGCGATTCGCTGTTCGTGGAATTCAACGTGGACCTTATTCCGAAGGATGTCTCGATTCCGGAACAGCTGCTGATGCTCAAGCAGGAAGCCGAACGCTACGGCTTCAACCTGGACCAGATTACCAACATCTACATGCCGACTAGGAACATGGTGATCCTTGTGGGCGAGAAGATGGGGCTCAAGGGCGACATGCGTGACAGCGTGTCCCTGCATCCCAATGTCCAGCTGTCGAACCTGAGGTACCTCACTTCCGACGAGTACGAGCGCGAAGTGCCCGTGACGGTTGTCGACCGCCTGCCCTCTGTTGTCGATGTGGAATACTGGGATACGGACGGTGACGGCGTGCTCGACCAGATCGTGACGAACTTCAAGGAACCGCTGACCGAGAAGGAAAAGTCCATGCTCTACATGACGTTCCCGTGGTATAGCGAGCGTGGCATGATGATCCAGCTGCAGGCCCAGCCGGCCGACTTGAACTTCGACGGCAAGGATTCCAGCCGCGTTGTCTGGAAGGTCCATTCGACGACTCCGATTGCGAAGGGCGTGACGAATATCAGCGAATCGCTCCCGCCTGCTACGGTTTACAGCTACTACGATGTGCTTGGGCAGACGTTCGTGAGCGAAGAGAGCGCTCCGCTTGTCGACAAGATGTCGCCGGTGGTTTCTGCTGTGACGCTCAGCTACGGCAAGAAGGCGGATACGTTGATTGTCTACTTCTCCGAGGTTATCAAATATAGGGACCTCGTGGGTAACGACTTCTTCAGCTACATCCATGGCAAGGATACGATAGACATCATGCCGAAGGGAATCGACTGGTCTGCGGATGGCTTGAGCGCGAAGGTCATCATCGACGGTAGCGTTTCGACGATTCTCCCGGGCGACTCGCTCATGGTCGTGAAGGGCCAGAAGAGCGTCATCCAGGACAACTTCGGCAACGTCGCGGGCGAGGATCCGAGCCCTGTCGTGATTGCGGGCCTCCTGAACCATCTCGTGGAAGCGACCAACATGGGAACCTTCGACGGCGAAGACGAGGTGCTCCAGACGCTGAGCTCCGTGAACCTGCGCTACATGCCGGGCTCCACGACCAAGGAAGACATGGAGAAGGAAGGCGCGCTTGGCCAACTGGTACAGCTAGGCGAGAGGTTCGTGCCGCAACTGCTTGACCGCGCGCAGATTTCTGCCGACGGTACGGTGGACCCGTCCGTGCTCGATTCCCTCGACCCGGAAAAGGTGTTCATCACGTTCGTCGTGAACTACTACGATCACCTTGGGCAGTACGTGAACGACACGACTATCGTGGTGCCCTGCAATAGCCCGAAGTTCGGCGGCAACTGCCTTGAATCCGACCAGAAGATATTCGTGAACTGGAACTTCAAGGACCACCGCGGACGCTTCGTGGGAACGGGCGTTTACTCGGTGCAGTTCAAGATGGTCGTGCGCTACGAAAAGAAGAGGATCGAGGAAGAAATCAAGGATAAGTGGGGCGTGCGCCGCAAGAAAAAGAAATAGCCTTTGAATGGATATGAGAAAGGCTCCGCATAAAGCGGGGCCTTTTCTGTAATCATTTGGTTGGAATTAGCGCCTGCGTTCGGCCATCTCTTTTTTCAAGATGTCCATGACAGCGCCGAGGTCTGCCGGAGCCTTGAACACGGGGTTCGCGAACTTGGAGCAGATGTTCTCGAGCTTCTTTTCGTGGTAGCCGACCTTGAATTCGGTGAACTTGAGGCCGTGTGCCGTGCTGATGACGACCACGTTTTCTTCCTTGTCGATCTTGCCCGCGGCCACGAGCTTTTCAAGGGCGCCGAGAGCCACGCCGGTATGCGGGCAGCAGTAGAGACCGATGCGGTCGCCGCGGTGGGCTGCATTTGCAAGTTCTTCTTCAGTGACGCTCACGACCATGCCGTTCGTCTTCTGGATGGCGCGTACGGCCTTCGGATAGCTGACCGGGTTACCGATCTGGATGGCGCTGGCGAGAGTCTTCTTGGCCTGCATCGGAACGAGCTTGTCGAAGCCGCGTTCGTAAGCCTGGAAGAACGGGTTGGCGTTTTCGGCCTGGGCGACGATGATGCGCGGGATGCGGTCGATAAGGCCCATAGCCTTGCAGTCTTCGAAACCCTTGGCGAGTGCGCTCACGTTACCGAGGTTGCCGCCCGGGATAATCACGGTGTCGGGTACCTTCCAGCCCAT
>JAEEGJ010004569.1_pt1 | contig 46375 bp, 32 predicted proteins | sample 8958761 | NCBI WGS metagenome assembly JAEEGJ01 (sample SAMN16246546, study PRJNA631951) | gut metagenome | biome: gut microbiome; feature: rumen; material: RS-attached | host: Bos | place: Iran: Karaj | collected 2018-10
CGTTGACTGACGCCGACCACCTGTGTTTCCACTACGAAGGCCTGCTGTTCCGTTCATGGCCAAGGTGCGAAGGCCGCAGCGTACGTCTGGTAAAGGATAAATAGCTATATTTGAGGAGTGAAGCTCCAGGTCCTCCTACTTGCTGCGGTCATCGTGACCGCCGGATGTTCCCGGCCCCAGGCCGGAGGGCCGTCCGTATCCGGGCCTGACGGCACGCAGTGGCAGCCCATGGGTGTAGAGCGCCTTCCGGACCTGAACGTCCCGCGCGGTTGCCACCGCACCCTCGTCCTGAACGGCGAAATCACCCTCCTGGGCGGCAACACCACCGGATTCAAGCCCATCGAGACGGCGGAATACTATTCCGACGGCGCCTGGCATACCGTCTCCATGCTCTATCCGCACATGAACGGTTTCGCAGCGTTGCTCCCGGACGGATCGGTCCTTCTCGGAGGAGGCAGTCCGGAGGCGTTCGGCATAGGGCAGAGTTGGGGCACGGAAATCTACGATCCCGCTTCGCATTCGTTCTCGGCTTCCGGCATCATGTCGGTCAAGCGTGCGATGTCGTCGGCCCTGACCATGGCGGACGGGAGCGTCTTGATCGTCGGCAACTGGCGCGCTGGCGACAGCTTTGAGACCTGGACGCCCGACGGCGGATTCGTCCCGGGAGAAGCGCTGGCGCCGGGTTGGGCCGAGCCGTTCATCTTCCCTGCTTCGGAGGACGACATCATAGTCTTCGGCACCTGGGACACACGGGGGAACCGTCCCGGCGGCAGGGTGGACCATATATGGGGACAGACTGAGTCTGACCCGCTTCTGGAGGATTGCCTGCTACCTGCGAATTATTGCGTTCTCCCGGAAGAGCACCGGATTGCCGATTACACTTACCTCGTGCCGGTGCTGTACAAGGAGAACATGCCCGCCATACTCAGGGTGGACTCCGGCCGGTTCTCCCTGCTGGAGACGGAGCCTCCGCTGCCTTTGGACAGCCCGGACGGTGGACAGCTTGACTGGGGGCATCTTCAGGTTGACCGGCATGCCCGCCTGGCCTGGGTACAGGGATTCGATTCGGTGTCAGGAATGCTCTGCTTCGCCCGAATCGACTACAATCCGACTCTTGACGGAGGAAAGGCATCGGCCACATTCTATTATGCCGAACAGCCCGGCGGCTTCCCTGCCGGCTGCGCGAAGATGCTTTCCGGAGGCAGGTTCGTCCTTGCCGGGGGCACCGGATGGGAGCAGGGCAAATGCCCCGTCGTGCAGGATTTCTTCAATACATATCAGTCGGCATACATCCTTCACACGGAGCAGCCGCAGAAAACCGGTGTTCCGCTTTGGGTTATCATTCTGGCAGCGCTTCTGATCGCCGGTGTCATCATCCTCATGCTGCGCCTTTTGCCCCGGAAGCAGCCCGTCCAGGCAGAAGAGAGCCGCCTCACCGGCAACCTGATGGAGCAGATATCGACTCTTATCGAAGAAAAGGAACTCTGGCGCCGCAAAGACCTGCGAATCACCGACCTGGCCTCCGAACTCGCCACCAACAAGACCTACGTGAGCCTCCTCCTCAACAACGTTTCCGGCGGCAGCTTCACTGATATCGTCAACGGATACCGCGTCCGCAACTCCCAGGCCCTCATGCGCGAGCACCCCGAAATGCTCCTCGACGACGTTGCCGCCGAATCCGGCTTCTCCTCATACACCTCCTTCTACCGCAACTTCAAATCCATCACCGGCATGACTCCCCAGGAGTGGAAGAAGCTCAGGGAATAGAGGAGATGGCCATTAATGATTCTTACGGAGGGCGAGATTAGCCCCGCTGCGCGGGCCTTTTCTCGGGCTCTCCGGGTGCGGGAAATCGGAGGCGCGAAGCGCCGACAGAGGGGTTAGCCGCGGCAGCGGCGCAAGGGGAACCCTCCCCTTGTCCCCTGGGGGTGCAGGGGGATAATAGCCGGGGCCGCTTGCGGCCCATCTCGGCCTCTACGGCAGAAGGCCTCCAGCGCATGCTGAAGGCCTTCTGGCGGAGAGGACGACTCTTGTGGGGATTGTTCAAACCATATTAATTCATCGCAAATCGTCCTGATTTATAATAACTTGCAAAAAGACGACCGTCTGAGGCTATCCCAGGCGGTCGTTAACTGTATTAAGCGATTTTGTTAGTATTTTTGTTAGTAAAAATTGTTAGTAACTTATACAGTTCTCTTGACTTGACGGAGCCATTAGCTACAAGGTTGGAAAGAGTCCATAAAAAAGTTTGACGAGGTGTAGGTGGAATGGATTCGTTTGACTAAATTTGGCAAAATCTGATTTGGGGCTTATGGCTAAGAAGGATATTATTGCAACCAACCAGGAAGCTATCGCAATTTGCGATAGGTCTGGCGGCGAGGTGGAAAGCCGGATTTTTACCATACGAGGGGTTCAGGTCATTTTAGATCGAGACTTGGCTGAACTGTATGGAGTAAAGACTTTCCGCCTCAATGAACAGGTTAAACGCAACATAAAGCGTTTTCCTGAGAAATATCGCTTCCAACTCACTGAAGATGAAACAAATGAACTTATCGCAAATTGCGAGAGGTTCGAGTCTTTGAAGCATAGCTCTTTTTGCCCATATGCTTTTACAGAACACGGTGTTGTTATGCTCTCTTCAGTCCTTCATAGTGATGAGGCAATAGAAATTAGCGGCCGTGTAGTTGATGCTTTTGTGGCAATGCGGAGATTTTTAGCTGCGAATGCTCCAATATTTCAACGCCTAGAACACATTGAGTACAAGCTCCTGGAAAACGATCATAAGTTTGACCAGGTTTTTGCCAAATTAGAAGAAAAGTCTCTGGAACCTAAACAAGGTATCTTCTTTGAGGGACAAGTCTACGATGCTTATGAGCTAATCTGCAACCTGATAAAAAGTGCCGCAAAACGCATCGTTCTCGTTGACAACTATGTGGATTATACAGTTCTGACAATGCTGGACAAACGGGAACCGGGCGTTGATGCTGCCATATACACGCAGAAAGCAGGAGACCAGCTCAAACTGGATCTAGCAAAGCATGATGCACAGTATCCCCACATCCCGGTATGGATATTCAAGATGTCCCATGACAGATTCTTGATTATTGATGACCTCGTTTACCATATTGGCGCTTCTATAAAAGACCTTGGTAAAAAATGGTTTGCTGTTTCCCTCATGGAAGCGCAAGACGCAAACTCAATCATTACCAGGCTTCAAGCAGACGCTTCAAGCATATAAAACGCCATTAGGATAAGCGAACCAACCTCGAAGAGAAGGCTAAAAGACGGCCGTCTAAGGCTGTCCCAGGCGGTCGTTAACTGTATTAAGCGATTATGTTAGTAATCTTGTTAGTAAAAGATGTTAGTAATTGCCTATCCTATGTAGCACACAGCATCTTCGGTCAATGTCCTTTCGCATAGGCCTGAATGAGAAAACATTCCTTCAAAACTCAAGTCTTCATCAATCTGTGGCCAATGGATGCCCGAATAGGACAAATAGTAGTCCTCCCGTTGTTCCTTGCTAGCGCTATTCAGGCGCTCCCACATAGCAAAGGGGTAACTCGCCACTAGACCATCTCTGGTCTTGGCGTAAACCCTGGAGTCGTCCACCCATACTTTGTCGATAAAGCGCTGCATGCTTGCCTATTTCTTAAAATACTCGTTCCAGCGATCTTTGATAACCTCGACATTCTCCTGGATAATTCCTTCAATCATGGAAATCTTGTGCTTCTCGTATATCGGCTCATGATCATCCGAATATGCCGGCCGCATAAAGCAGCCGGTTGCCGGGCTGGCTGACGCCTAGCCCGGCTATTATTCCGTGACAGGACGGACGGAAAACCCCATGTAGCGGTAGCCGTAGTATTTATCGACCTTTTCTGAATTGAATAAGACGCTCCAAGCGTAGCGCAGGTTGTCCGTGCAAAGTGACGAAGACCAGTAACGGCCGATGGAGCCAACGTTGCTGGTACTGGCACCGCTCCAGAAACCGGCGGCGGGAAGAAAGATACTCTTGCTGTTTGTCTTACTGGTGACGAGCCGACCGTTTACCCCATTCTGAGTTGTCCATGTTAAGGTACAATTCTCCCGAAGTTCCCTCCACTCAGAGTCCGTCGGCATACGCCAACTGCCACCCCAATCGGCGCGGGCCGCATCGTCCTCCAGGTCAAGAACGGTCTTGGTGTCCATCGGCTCGGTACTATCCCAATATGAGCTTTGAGTACAATATTTTGTCAGCTTGTTGTAATCTCCATTGCACCATTTATAGGTGGACCAGTTGTAATTATCTTTCGGCTGTGTCTCGCCCCAGGCAAAGTAATCGCCGTTATCCTCCGGTTTTGTAGACCCCACGTTCATTGTCGCCCACCTCAGCCCTGAGGGCAGGCCAAGGTCTACAGCTTCATGACCATTTATAAATTGCTCGACCACCATCACCTCACAAGTCGCGGTCTTTGCACCGAGGGCTGTAGTTGCCGTAATCGTTGCAGTACCTGCTTTGTACGCAGTAACAACGCCCTTATAAACTGTAGCAACTTCCCTATTGTCTGAAGACCATTCGACACTCTTTACCGCCGCATTTTCCGGAAGAACAGTGGGAGTCAATTGCTCATAATCACCCACATAAAGAGTCAATGTTGATTTGTTAAGTGTGAGAGATTCAGGATACACCCTGTCATCATAGACTGCACGGACAGAATGCCCTTCAGAGCGGATGAAATCGTTCTTGTATGCCCGGTCCGAATGGAAGACGACAAACCAAGCGCAGCGCGGGAAGTTCGTATCAAGTGACGAAGACCAGTATACGCCATGCTCCCCCGCAAACTTGAGGTTTGTATCGTCCATGGTGCCCGCGGCCGGAAGGAAGATGCTATTGCCGTTGGAACCGGTTACAATACTTCCTTTTACTCCGTTCTGTTCCGTCCACGTCCAAGTGCAATCATAACACAGCTCCAGCAAATCTGCATCCGTCGGCATTCGCCAATTACCGCCCCAATTGGCAAAGGCAGCATCGTCCTCCGGGTCGAGGACTGTTTTGTTATCCATCGGTTCGGTGCTATCCCATATTATACTATCCGTACAATACTTTGTAGCTATATTGCCATCGCCGTTGCACCACTTATATGTCGACCAGTTGTAATTCGTCTTGGGCTCCGTCTCGCCCCAGGCAAAATAATCGCCGTACTCCTCCGGCTTTGTGGCGCCAACATTGATTGTCGCCCACCTCACGCTGAGACCAAGGTCTACATATTCGGGCTCTACCCATGTCGATTCCCACTTGGAGACCTTAGCATCAATATTCTTAAGCACGCCAAAGATAGAGCGCTTGACAGTTTGGGCGTTGTTGCTCTCCATGGTCCCCTGCTCGGCGGTACTGTTGAAAGTCATCGTGAAACCGCCATCAAGTGTTGTCGGGAGGAGAGTCAGATAATAGTATTTACCTGCTTTGAAAGTCCCGCCATCCGGGGCATTAAGCGTCACCTCGGTTTTGCCATCATAGACTTCCGCGACTTCCGGTTTACTGTCGGCGCTGATAGAAACTCGTACTTTTCCGGCAAGCACCTCGCCCCCATTCCCTTTAAAAGTGACGGACTTGATATCACTCCTGGAAACGAAGAACTTGATACCGCCGCAGATATTCCAGAATGCAAACACGTTGGCGCTCGACTTTGCCATTGCAGGGAAAACATCTCCGGAGAAATTGCCTTCGGAACCAGTTTGGATATCAGGAATGACGGTCGTAATAGATGAACCGTCGCAGGAATTCTCTGTCGAATATGGGTACACAGCCCAGAATTCCTTGCTCCCGGACATGGAAATAGAGCCTTCAAATTCTGTGGTTTCGGCAAGAGTTGTATTCTTGGAAATAAACTTACTTCCACCGTTTGAGCCGCTTCCGTAGAACACGCTTATCTCTTCGGCTGCATTCCACCACGTTGAGCCGTCATCCATACGGACAGTTTTTGTGACCGGAGAGACGCCCTCGCGGGTTGCGGTAAATGTGAGCTCCCGCGTATAGGATATGGGTGCCTCTTGTACTTCATCTGTACAGGCAGGCGCTAGGATTGCTATAAAAAATGCAACTAACTTGAATGCTTTATTCATCTCGCAACTCATTTATATTACCCAATCCTCTTCCTCGGTTCCTTCCACGCCGCCTTCTGTAGGGCTGGTACAAATCAATCCTATAAGGAATGCTTCTTCTATCTCGCATTCCGGAGATAAATAATACTTCCGTTTAATCATAAGACATCCTAGATGGTCTAATGTTAACAAATATATTAATTATTTGTAAGAAACGACGTGTTTTGTGGTTCAAACTGTGGCAGGCAGCAAATAGAAAAGGCCTCCTGCTGCAGCAAAGGGGCCTTGAAGTGTGTGAAGTTACGATTCTCTACGTACTCGCTTGACAGAGTGCTTCAGCTTTTGCTCCTATTATATCTTTTTAGCGTGCAATTCTACAAGCTCTCGTTTCAGGCAGCGCACTTTGTAGAAAGTCTCAACGATAGCAAAAGTCACTTGTCTGGCTCGTTTACCGTGGAGCACCGTAGCCAACATATATAAGCCTCGCTCAGTAAAAACCTTCGTTGGATTGCGGTTCATCAAAGATACATTTGCGGACGAAATTTTTGACCGCAAATAATACCAGACCTCCTTGTTTGTGTGTAATAAATATATTACATTTGCAGCATGAGAACTATGATAAAAACTTCCGCATTTGAGGAGTTCTATGTGACTCTCTCAGACAAAGTACAAGAAAAAGTGGATTATGTGTCAAATATCCTTATCCAGAATAAGGTGGTTAGCACAAAGTTCGTGAAGAAGCTGGAGAACACGGAGTACTATGAGATGCGCATATCGGTTGGTAATGAGTATCGCGTGATTCTATTTACAATTGATCATTCTAATCTCATTGAGGCTACGCAGGTATTGTTGTTGAATGGCTTCATCAAGAAGTCCACGAAGGATTATAAGAAACAGCTTGAGATAGCTGACAGGATTATTCAATCGTTGAGTAAAGAATAGCAAGTGATATATGAGACCAAGAATTGATACGACAAAGATTGCCGGGCTCGGAACGGTGAATGCCGATTTAGACGCTCGTTACGGGGAGATTGGATCAAATTCCCGAGACGCATTTGATGCCAAAGCCAAGGCCTGGTATTATGCTGAGTGCCTGAAAGATGCCAGGAAGAAAGCCGGGCTCACGCAGCAAGAAGTAGCGGACAGGATTGGGAAGAAGCGAGCTTATGTGGCCCTCATTGAGCGCGGCGAAACTGATATGCAACTCTCGACCTTTATTATGATGAGCGAAGCCGTCGGGCTGCATTTTGCACTGACGTATTAGTTGAAGGACGAGATTAGCCCGCCTGCGGCGGCCTTTTCTCGGACTGTCCGTGAGCAATCAAAGGGAAGGCGTATCGGAATCCGATACTTTTTGCGTCCCGGTACAGCCTTACACAAGCGAGCTTGTGACGGCTGCACCGGGACGCAAAAACGCCGCACTTTCGTGCGGCGCCTTCCTTTGATTGCATTGCGCGGAGAGGACGAGATTCGAACTCGTGGTACGGAATGACCCGTACGTCGGTTTAGCAAACCGGTGGTTTCAGCCACTCACCCACCTCTCCAATCACACCACGCTTTGTCAAACGGGACTGCAAATATAGTGATTATTTTTTAACTACCAAACTATTTGCCACCAGCCAGGAAGGCAGCCTGCAGCGGACCGATGCGGCGGTAGCCCTCGGCGGTCATGTGGAGCTTGTCTTTCTGGTAGAAAGCCTCATAGTTGCTGATATCGACCCCTTGGAGACTGAACTGGTCCAGCACGGGCACGGCGTGGTAGCGGCAGCACTCGATCTGGGCCTGGACGTACTGGGCGAAGGTCCTGCCGGTCTTGTTGGCATCTTCCGAAAAGGGATTATATCCGGAATCGCGGCTGAAAAACCTCAGGGAAGTGAAAAAATAGATTTCGGCATCCGGGTTCTTCTCGCGCAGCTTCCTGATGCAGTAGTTGATGCCGCCGCACTGGGTGTCGAGACGCGAAGCATCGTAGCCGTCGAGCTCGGTGTAGTCGCGCCAGCTGCCGCATTCCTTGCCTCCCGTGAAGTCGTTGGTCGAAGCCCACAGCACATAGACGTCGTGGACGCCGGCCGTATCCACCTGGCGCTGAAGCGAATAGCCCTTGCTCAGCGCAAACCCGGCGCCGCCCACACCGTAGGTAGTGACCTCGGCTCCGAGAAGGTCGGCCCAGATCTGCTTTGCCGCATCCGATTCCGGGCGCACGGAGAGCGAACCCCCGAACACGGCGATGCTCTTCCCGTAGTTGCGGCACCCCTGGTAGGGGCTGACCGCAGGCCGGCTGAGCGACGGCCTGATATGGTGGGCCGCCGGATCCGGACGCCGCGATTCGGAACGCGCCCTGGCCTGACCATAAGCGGGGTAAATACCGCCAAACGACACTGCCGCCACGGCAAGCGCCAGCGCCCACAGCAGCCGCGCCAACTTAACTGCTTTCATATTCTTTCAACGAACGAATTGCAAGCGGACAAAGGATGATAAGGGCCACCACATTGATCCAGGCCACCAGCCCGACCCCTATGTCGCCCATCTGCCAGATGACTCCCGCCTCCTTCAGCGAGCCGAACACCACCATGCCGATCAGCGCAAAACGATAGGCCCAGATCACCAGCTTCTCCCCCTTCGCCGAACGCCCCTTCCCGGAGAACAGGTAGATGATGCTCGACTCACCGTAGAAATAATATGCCATTATCGTGGTGAACGAGAAAAACAGCAGCGCTATCCCCACGAACGAGCTCCCGAAGCCCGAAAGCACCGAATCCACGGCCGCCTGCGTGTAGCCCACATAATTGGCCCCCAGCTCGGGCGCATTCGCCACAAGCACCTCCCCGGTCTTGGCATCCAGCACGTTGTAGTTGCCGGAGCAGAGTATCATCAGGGCCGTGGCGGTGCATATTAAGAGCGTGTCCACATAGACCGAGAAAGCCTGCGCGAGCCCCTGCCTGGCCGGATGCGACACCGATGCCGATGCCGACACGATGGCTCCGCTGCCCTGGCCTGCCTCGTTGGAGAAGATCCCCCGCTTCACGCCCATCATGATGGTGGAACCGAGTATGCCCCCCACCAGAGGATGTATACCGAAGGCATTGGTGACTATGGACTTAAGCACGGCGGGCACAACCTCGATATGGCTCGCCACCACAATGATCGTGATCACGATGTAGCCCAGCGCCATGAACGGCGTCACGATCGAAGCCACCCGCGAAATGCTTTTGATGCCCCCAATGATTACCAGCCCGAGAATGAATGCCAGCCCCAGGCCGCAGGCAAGAGGCGGAAGACTGAAAGCGTTGCCGAGCGCCGCCGTGAGGCCGTTGGACTGCACTGGGCTCAGCAGCAGGCCGTAGCCCACCAGCGACAGCACCGAAAACAGCACCGCAAGCCACTTGCACTTCAGCCCCTTCTCGATGTAGCACGAAGGCCCGCCGCGGTAGCCGGTGGAATGGTGGAACTTGAACAACTGCGCCAGCGTGGATTCCACGAAGGCAGTCGAGGCCCCAAAGAAAGCGATTATCCACATCCAGAACACGGCACCGGGCCCTCCCAGGGCGATAGCTGTGGCCACGCCCACGATGTTCCCCGTGCCCACGCGCCCGGAAAGGGCCACGCAGAACGCCTCGAACGACGAAATCCCCTTCTTGCTGCCGTCCTCCTCCTTATGGGCGGGAGCGAACAGCGAGCGCACCATCAGCCCGAAACGCCGCAGCTGCACGAAGCGCGTGCGCACGGTGAAATACAGGCCGGCACCGACCAGGAGCACCACCAGGGCGGGGCTCCACACGATGTCGTTGACGGTGGATATGAAGGATTCGAACATTCTAATAAAGGTTCCAGTAAGCTATCACTTCGGGCGTGCCGAGGCAGAGGCGCAGCTGCTCCTCGCTCAGGTATTTCTTATCCACGGCCATACGGAACACGTAGGTCCTCCACCACTCCCCCTGCATCTGGACGTAGCCGTCCTGCCCGCGTCCGAGGCCGAAACTGTTTTCGGAGACCCAGCGCACCACGGAGCCGTCAGGAGCTGTCTCCACCCCGCACATCGCCATAGCATGGGCTGAACTCACGTTGCGGCTCAGGAACTGCTCCCGCTTGTCCATATGCCAGGGGCCTCCATCGCGCGCGCCTTCGATGGCAAGGCGGGTATCATAGATGCCTTCATCGGCAAGGGCCTGCTGGTAGGTGTCCACGGTGAAGTAGAACTTGTCGCCGCCCTTCAGCGACGCCTGCCCTATCTGCTCGAGCGCCTCGACCGGAAGGTTCAGGAACACCCACTCGGGCGCGTCCGCAGCGCTCCTGGAGCCCTGCACGCGATACATCCTGCCGTACGGCCTCGTGGGGTCGTTCATCAGCATCACGTAGCGATCGGAAAGCCCGCCGAGGCCAAGCGAATCCCGGAATGCGGACGGGGTCCAGCGGCGCCCGCCGTACTCGAACGAGGCCGGGGGCACCCCCAGGGTCATAGCCAGCACCTTCCACGCTTCGGCGAGGGCCTCTGCGCGCACGGCCTCCGGGTCGGAGCTCTCGCGCATGCGCAGCCCATAGCAGCGAAGCAGCGCACGAAGCTGCTGCAGCAGGGGGCTGGAAGCCACGGAAGTGGGCGTGCCGGGCATAGCTTCTTCCGGCACAATGCCGTATTTTTCAATAAGATAGAGGGCATTCATAAAATGTCCGCCGTCCCAGGTCGGGCGCCGGAAAGCGGCCTCGTTCCAGCGGCTGTCAAGAGCCTCCTTGCGGTGGTCCCACACGCCCACGAGGAAGAGGTTGGCCTTCTCCAGCATGTCGTAGAAATAGCCATAGACCGTGGAGAAGCGTAGCCCGCCGCGCAGCACGTTCGCCGTGGAAAAATACCAGCAGCGGCCGGAAGAGCCCTGGTCAGTGATGCCGGAGGCGGGCAGGAACACGTCCAAGCCAAGGGTGTCGGCACGCTCGCTGCCGCCTGCTTCAAGCAGGGCCTTGCGCTGCATATCGGGAATCTCCACCGGAGAGACTGCGACCTCGGAAGCGAAAAGTGCAGCGTCCGGCATAGCGGGCGAGAGGCTGGCCGGAGCCTCGAAAGGCGGCCTGCGGCTCCCCATCAGGGGTTCGAAACGGAAATCAGGGCCTCGGCGCTCCTCAAACTCCTTGCGCACGGCAGCAAGCACATCGGGCCTGGTGTAGAGTTCATATGCGGAAAGGAACAGCACCCGGGCTGCTCCCAGGGCACCTTTCGTGCCAATTGTGGTGCCGCCGCTCGCCACCTGCTGCCAGCTGTGGCCCACCCCGCCGGGAGTGAAGCAGGCGTAGCGGAAACTGCCCGTAGGCACCGCCCAGGTCACATTTCCGACGTCGCTGGACACATAGGCTTCGTAGCCCTCGTCAGCCGGAGGCACCACCACGGAAAGCCGGTCGATCAAAGCGGCGTCCACGCCCGATTCAGCGGCCACGGCGCGTGCGAATTCCATCTCGCGGCCGTCCAGTTTGATGCCGCCCACCGCCTCCAGGCTGCGGCCCACCAGAGCCGCCATCGCCTCGTTTGGCAGGCGCTCGTAGTTGCCGGACACCAGTTCGTAGTCCATCGTGGTGCCGGTGCCCATCGCGGCGCCTTGGGCTGCAGCGATAGCACGCTCCAGCAGCTCACGGACCACTTCCCTTGACGGGCTGCGGAAGTAGTATTTGACGCTGGCCCTGTCGGGCACCACGTTGGGAGCCTTGCCCCCGTCGGTGATGACGTAGTGGATGCGGCTCGTCTGCGGGACGTGCTCGCGCATCAGGTTTATCATGTAGTCGAAGGCCTCCACGGCATCGAGCGCGGAGCGGCCCTCGTCGGGGGCTCCGGAGGCGTGTGAAGCGCGGCCGCTGAAGGTAAAGAGCACCTGCACGTTGGCAAGGCCGCTCTGCTTGTTCACGGTGTTGCGGGTGTCGGGGTGCCAGTCCAGCATGGCGTCGAGGCCGTTGAAGACTCCGGCACGCATCATATAGGCCTTGCCTCCGCCGCCTTCTTCAGCCGGGCAGCCGAAGAGCTTTATCGTGCCCTGGTGCCCGCCGGCGAGCCATTCAGCCGCCGCGGCAGCCCCGGCCACAGAGCCGGTGCCGAGCAGGTTGTGGCCGCAGCCGTGGCCGTTGGCCCCGGGCACGAGCGGCTTCCGGTAAGGCACGGTGTCCTGCGACATGCCGGCAAGGGCGTCGTACTCGGCCATCATGCCGATGACTGGCGCGCCGCTGCCGTAGCTGGCCACGAACGCGGTCGGGATGCCGGCCACACCGCGCTCCACCCTGAAGCCGCGGCTTTCCAGGAAGGAGGCGAGCTCTTCTGCGCTGCGCTCTTCGGTGTAGGCCGTCTCGGCGTAGTTCCAGATGCGCTTCTGCAGCGCGTCAAACACGGCGAAGTTCCGGTCCAGATACTGCAGTCCCGCCGCCGGCGACGAGCGCACGGGTTTCTTCCGCGCGGCCATCGCCCCCGGCGCCGCAGCGCCCACCACCATCATCAGCGCCGCAACCATTATTGTGACAATCTTCTTCATATCGTTTCTGTCAGGCCTTAGGTCTATTTTCTGTGTTCTTCAGGCCTGGGGTGTATCTCCCCTGGAGCCCTTTTCCCATGTTTTATGGGCTCCAGGGGAGATACACCCCAGGCCCATAATCCACACGAAAAACTACTTGGCGGCCTTGGCAAGCCAGCCCTTGATGATGCTGAACAAAAGGATGCCTGCGCCGGCGGCGAAGCACACCGACACAAACAACCACCCAAAACCATTGCAAAACGCCAGCGGCGAAAGACTCACAAGCGCAATCTCCACCGGCGCGATATACAAATACGCAAACGCATAATCATCCAGGCAGCCGCTCTTCGAATCCGGATCCGTGATGCGCAGGAGCGCAATGCCCATAGCCATCGTGCCCGTGAACCAGCCCCAGGTGAAGATCGACTTCTCGAAGGGCGCCGTCCTGTGGATACGGCTGCCCACCCAGAACACGTAGAACAGCGTCACGAGCAGTCCCACGGCCAGCAGGATCAGCAGCGGCACCACGAACTTTCCCACTATCTCCAGCTTGATGGAAGCCACGCCGAAGGCCACCAGATAATCAGTGAAAGCACCGCTGAGATGCCCCACGATGGGCTTCGAAATATGTTCGTCCGCCTTAGCCCGCACAAGAATCCAGCGCACGAGTATGCCCACGATGAAGGCGCAGCTGAACACCGGCAGCATCAGCGCGGGCCAGATCAGCGAGATCAGCTTCGCAAGGCCGTAGCCGCCGAGCGCGATCATCGCCACCACCGCGAAATTGAAAGTCATCGAATCCAGCGAGATGGCGGAGAAGGAGGCCTTGCCCATGCTCACCCGCTTGTCCGGCGGCAGGATGCCCGTCCGCAGCTCCGGCGAGAGGTTCTCGAACGCGCAGATATACTGCGTCTTGCCACGCGCCGCGCCCCAGGATATAAGCCACATTCCTATGACCACGGAAGCGATGATGCCCACCGTGGCGGCTGTCATCGCGAGAGACTGCATTTCCTCGACGCCGTAGGATGAGAAGGACTCCCCTATTGCCGCAGCCGTGCCGTGGCCTCCGCAGAAGCCGGCCGGCATCGACAGGCCGAAGGATCCGTCCACAGGCCAGATACGGCTGAGCACCCAGAGTCCGAGCGCGCCGCCAAAGGCCCACTGAAGCAGCATACCGGCCTGAGAGTAGGCCCACATCCGGCCGATGCGCGCACCGCCGTCGGCCTTGCGCCCGCCCCCGGAAGTGATGGGTATGCAGCTGAACACCAGCGCAATGAGTATTCCGGCATAGGTGCCGAGCTTATCCGAAAGCGGCAGCCAGCCGAGCACCTCCGGGCCCAGGACCAGGCCGAACAGGCCGGCCAGCAGGCTGGGCGGGATGAAGAAGCGCTGGATAAGGCGCACCTTGGACCTCAGCAGCTTCCCGAGAAGCAGCAGGAGCGACACGATACCGGCATCGACAAGAAGGGTCCAGGGAGTGAACGTCATAAGGCGAATCTGTGTTTATAGTGTTTGAAGCGGTTGTCTGACCTGCGGTTGAAGCGCTCCACGGCGGGCCCGTCATAGCCCGAGCGGCGCATCCTGCGGTCCAGGCGGCGCCCCTTGCGGAACTCCCGCCCCTCAGCCCTGCGGACGCTGCGCAGGACCCTGCGGAGCGAGGCGATATCGACTTTCTTGATTTCGTCCTTGTCGGAATGAATGCTCAGGTAGAGCGCCGCGGCAAGGCGGTTGGCCTCGGCCGTGCCGGTCAGGCACCGGGGAATGTTCTCCCCTGCCGCCACCCACACGGGGATGGCGTAGCAGCAGGGCGTGTAACCGGGAGCGCACCACATCAGGCCGCTGTCGGGGGCATCCCCTGCCCCGGGGGCCTCGATGACCACGCAGGCCGTGGTGGTACTGCGGGGGATGAAGTCGTGTTCGTTCAGCCAGCCCCTGTAGACCCCGCTCAGGGCATCGTCGCCACCGTTGAGATAGCTGCGGCCTACGCGGAAGAAGAACTCTGGATCGAAGGTCTTCCGGGCCGCCATCAGGGAAGCCATGGTCTCATAGCGGGCGAAGCCGCGGCCGCGGCCCTCCTCGCCGGTGAGCGAATAGTTGGTGCGGAAAAGATAGCCGCCCGGCTCCACGTCGAAACGGGTGTAGTCGTAGTCCGACACCTCGAAATATGCCGCTCCGCCCTCGGCATCCACGACGCCGAAATTGGTACTGAGCAGCATCGGACGCTCCTTTTCGCGGAGCAGCCGCTCGAAATCGTCCACCGTGCGGCAGCATCCCAGGGCCAGGGCCATCAGCGGGCCGGCCTTGGTGTCGAAGCCCAGCGAATCGGGGCGCAGGTTGTAGGAGAGGTTGTTCATCACCCCGAAGCCTGCGACGTTGATGCCGGCGTAGGCGAGGGTGCAGAGGCTGTCCGAGGTCGGGAAAAGTGCCGTGTAGGCAATCTGGACGCCGTCTTTTACGTGCACGATGCGGTTGTAGGGATCGGAGGCGTCGCGCTGCTTCCATAGCATGGGGCGCCCGGATGCGCTCGCTCCCGCCGACACGACTGCAGTCGTGCAGGCAAGCAGGTCGGCGCCCAGCAGCAGGGCGGCCGCTATGATCCACAGCCGTTTCATTTGCGTATCTTATAGCCGTAGTAGGCGTAGAACATTATCAGCAGGTAGAAGGGCAGGCAGATCCAGTAGGCGTTCTGCATTCCCAGCCAGTCCTTCAATGCGCCGAAGAGCAGCGGGATGAGGGCGCCGCCGCCGATGGAGGCCACCAGCAGCGAGGAGCCCTTCTTGGTGAATTTGCCCAGGTCCACGATTGCAAGGGGCCAGATGGCTGGATACATCAGCGAGCAGGCGAAGCTCAGCAGCGCCACGCACCACACCGAAACCTGCGGAGGAGTGAGCACGATGAGCAGCGAATCGACTACGGCCACCCAGGTGCAGATGCGGAGGGCCTTGACCTGCGAAATGACCTTCGGGATGCACAGGATGCCGATGACGTAGCCGGCCGCCATGCCGATGCCGGGCCATATGGTGTAGCTCTCCGGATTCGGGAGCCCGAGGCCCTGGGCGTAGTCGAGCACCGTCAGCAGGGCGAGATTCTCCACGCCCACATACACGAAGAGCGCGAGCGCCCCGAGCACAAGGTGCGGGAACTGCCAGATGTTCTTCTTGCCGGCGGCGTAGGGGCAGTCTTCCTCGTTCTCTTCTCCCTCGGCCTTGATTTCCTCCAACGGGGCGAAGATGGTCACGATGCCCAGGATCACCACCACGGCGATGATGATGATGAGCGGCTTGTCCAGGTCCACCAGGCCCACGGCCTCGATGGGCTTGCGCGTGACTGCGGCGATGAAGACCGACGGCAGTGCGAGGGCGCAGGAGTTGCAGATGCCCATGATGCTGATGCGCCGGGCGGCCGAATCTATGGGCCCCAGGATGGTCACGTAGGGGTTTATGGCGGCCTGCAGCACGGTGTTGGCCGTGCCGCTGATGAAGCAGGCCAGAAGATAGAGCGGGAAGCTCTCCAGGCGGGCCGCCGGGATGAAGAGGGCAAATGCCGCCGCGAACATGAAGAACGACAGCGACATGGTCTTCTTGTAGCCTATCTTCGCAATGATGCTGGAGGCCGGGAAACTGAACACCAGGAACGCGAGAAAGGTCGCCGCTATGACCAGGTAGCTCTGCGCCGAACTCAGGTTCAGGTTATTCTCCAGGAACGGCACGAAATACCCGTTGATACCCGTGGCAAACCCCACGGTGAAAAACATCATCCCTATAAACGCCAGGGGAATTATGTACTTGTTGTTACCCATTGTCCGATTTATGCATTCAGATGATACTTGATGAGGCCTTCCATGGGGGCGATGAGGATGTTGCCCATCTTCATGCCGAATTCTTCAACGACAGGCTGCAGGAGGGGCTTGAAGTAGTAGGCCACGGAGCCGACGGCGTTGAAGGTGTATTTTTGGTAGTCGGGGTAATGGGTGACTATGAGCTTGAAGAACTGGCGGAAGGCGTCGGTGACGAGGTTCGGGAAGTAGGGGTCGAAGTCCAGATGCTCGTTGATGAACTTGGCGTACTGGGCGCAGAAGCGGTTGGGGAAGGGCTTCGTGTAGATGACATCCAGCAGCTCGTCGTTGTTCCGGCCCAGTTCCTTGCCCACGAGTTCATAGACTTTCGGGGGCATGTTGCGGCGGATGTAGTCGGTGATCAGACGCTTGCCGAGGTTGCCGCCGGAGCCCTCGTCGCCGAGGATGAAGCCGCAGCTGTCCACGTTGAGGCCTTCGTTGCAGCCGTCGTAGAGGCAGGAATTGGCTCCGGTGCCAAGGATGGCGGCAAAGCCGGGCTCGGTCTGGAGGAGGGCCCGGCAGGAGGCGAGGGTGTCCATTGCGATGAACACCTTGCCGGCCTTGGTGAAGACTTCCCGGAGGGTTTTCTCCATGAAGGGGTACTGGAGGGGGGTGACTCCGGCTCCGTAGAAGTAGATTTCATCCACGAGGGTGGGGTCGAGTCCGGCCGGAAGGTTGGCGCGTATGTCGGCAACTATCTGGGTGCCGGTGATGTAGTTGGGGTTGTAGCCCTGGCTGTAGAAGCCGATCCTGGTCATGCCGTCTTTCGACACGCATCCCCATTCGGTCTTCGTGGCCCCGCTGTCTGCTATCAGTATCATAATTATCAAGTTAACTTTTTGGTGCCGTAGGTTGAAAGGCGGGACGCTCCAGGGCTCTCTGCCTCTGGTGTCTGTCGCTTGCCGTCTCAAACTTGATGTCGAGGTAATTGCCTTCCCTCGCTATCCATAGTTCGAACATGCGGTCATCAATGATATATGTTCCTTTGGTCAGTTTACGTACTATCGGGTTGTTGTCGTCTTGCAGGGAAATCAATGCATTCTGGACGCTGGATGCATTGTCCAGGGCATAGTCCTTCATTATTCTGGAGGACGTGAGATTTGACGCAATGCCTTGGGCGGCAATACAATACAGGGTGTTTCTCGTCTTTTCCTTTTCGATTCCGTTGAGAAGGGTCCGGAATGATTCGTCTTTGGATTCGAGAATGGCCGCGACCGATTCTTTTATTTCCGGAATTCCGGCCGAGGCTTTCCTGCCCGCTTTCCCGAATACGTAATTCATAGTTTCCTGCATAGGGGCTGTTTCCCCCAGGAACAGGTCATAGACAAAGCGTATCGCCTCGGGAGCAATTGATTTTCCGTATTCTTCGAAGCATCCCGAGACGAAACTTTCATATTTGTCGTAGTCGAGAATGTCGAGGTCGATGTTTGATGAACTTTTATAGAACGGCTTGTTGTGGTTCATGAACATCATGTTCAGCATGTGTTTGGAGCTGCCGGAAAAGATGAACTTTGTGTTGTTCATTTGCTGGATATGCGAGCGTAGTATCGCCGCCATCCGCTCCGGGTAATACTCTATCTGCTGAAACTCGTCGAATACTATTATATTCTTCTTTTTTGTGGTTTCCAAAAAGCCGAACAGTTCTTCGAGCGGAATCCTGGGCATCTGGGCCGGGGTGGTCCCTATGCTTGGAAGGGATACCTGTCCGGTTGCCGGGTCGTATGATCCCAGGGATACATTGATGCCCTTCAGGATTTGCTCAAAATTCCTTTTGATTTTGGCGGTGCGAGCAAAGGGGGCGTTGATGAGCTTGTTTTGGAAAGCTATGTGAAAATCGTTGTAATTTTTGGTCCCAAAGAGGTCAATATAGAGGGTATTGTAGTCATTTAGAACCTTTTTTTGATTGAAAATATGGTGCACCAGGCTGGATTTTCCTATTCTTCGCTGGGCTTTCAGCACTACATTGTTTCCGTTTTCTATCAGATCTATTATCGTCTTTGTTTCTTGCTCTCTATCACAGAAATAGCGGTCCGGAATGATGATTCCGGTAAAAAACGGATTAGCTGGTCTGGTGCCTTTATTTGCCATACAACTGCCTTGTCTGCCGCAAATATAAGCTTTATAATTTTATTGTAAAAAAATTATTGTAAAAAAATAAAATTATTTCTTGAGCTGGTGGAGGTCCGGGAGGTCGCCGAGGCCGTAGCGGAAGAGGACGACGCCTTCGGCCTTGGTGGAGTCGATGAACATACGGCAGTCTTTGAGGATGCCCTCGGCGTCCATCGGGACGACCTTGGTGGAGTCGGTGTCGTAGTAGGTGGTGAGGCCGGCCCAGACCTTGGCGGGAGCGCCCTTGGTGGCGAAATGGTCGGCGACCATCTGCGCCCAGGGCCTGCCGCCCTTGCGGTAGGAGTCGCAGTGGAAGTAGATCATCGGCATCAGGATGTCGATGTACTGGCCCATCTGGGCGGGATCCTGGCCGTAGTAGTACTCGCTGTCAGGCTCGGGCATCAGGGCTGCCGAAAGGATGATATCCGGATTGGCGGCCTTGGTGGCGGCGGAAATCTGGCGGCAGAACTCGGTCACGCAGCCGGTGGCGGTGATTTCCTCGGAAGGATTGTGCTTGTGGGCGGTGCCGCCGAAGCGGATGTAGTCCAGATGGATGCCGTCCACGCCGTAGCCCACGTACTTCACGGCGCGTTCTATCACCTCGTCGAAGTACTCCTGGTCGTAGCAGTTGAGTGAATCCTTCACGGGATTGATCCATTTACCCTCCTTGTAGAAGGCCTGGAACCAGATGTGGACTTTCATGCCGCGCTTGTGGGCTTCGCTCACGAAGTCGAGGGTGGAGTCCACTCCGTGGCGCTCGAAAGACACTTCGTGGAGGATGATGTTCTTGATGTCCTTGGCGGCAAGGGTGTCGAGGTTGACCTCGGGCATGAACTTGGACCAGAGCCAGATGCCGTTGAAATTGGGCTCTTCTGCCTTTTTGCAGGATGCAAGGGCCAGCAGGGCCAATGCGATTACTATGTATTTTTTCATAAGGAGACGGGGTTAGGGTATCAGAAAGGAAGAGTCTTGTAGCGGCCGTTGAACTTGTTCATGCCTTTCCAGGTAGGATGGCCCATGGTGGCGCTGTTGTTGGACGGGTCGCTGACCCACCAGCGGCCGCCGGCCCAGATTTCAGGGATGACGTGGCCGATCACGCCGGAGCTGAAGTAGCACTGGCCGTGCATATAGCGGGCGGGGATGCCGGCTGCGCGGCACATCGCGAGAGTGGCGTGGGTGAGGTCGCAGCAGTTGCCGCCCTTGGCCTGGATTGTCTTCACGGAGCCCTTGTGGGTGTTGGCGTAGTCTTCCCACTCCCACTCGTCGCGGGCGTATTCAAAGATGGCCTTGGCCTTCTGCAGGTCGGTGGCATTCTCGGGAAGTTTCGACAGGGCGGCGTCCTTTGCGGCAATGACCACCGGATTATCTATGTCGCAGTTGGTGACCTTGCGGAGGTAGTCGGAGCCCCAGGTGCAGACCTTGCCGGGGAACTTAAGGTTGTGCTTGTAATAGTGGAAAGCGCGGCAGAGGGCGGCGCCGTAGTCGCGGGAGATGAAATTGCCTATGTACTTGACCTGGTCCTTGAAAGGGGTGTCGTAGGTGTAGGTGAAGGTGCTGTCCGCTCCGCGGGAAGGGCAGGTGATGGTGCCGAACGACACATAGTTGGGCATCGAACCGTTCTTGATGCCGTAGGCGAGGGCCTTGTCGGCTGCCCAGGTGAGGGCTTCGATGGAAATGGAGTCCTGCTCGAAGGTGTTGTTGCCTTCGGCGCTGCCCCAGGTCATCCTCACCGGCACGTCGACCTCCTCATCCTCCCAGTGTTCGGGATCTTCCTGAATCTTGCGCAAGAGGGCGCATGCGGCGGCCATATACTGACCCTTGCCATAGAGTATGCCTTCCACGTTGACCGAGGCGGGAAGTTCGTCTTTCTCCACGAAGGTCTCGTAGGCCTTGGCCAGTTCTTCGACGAAGAATCCGTTATAGCGTTTGGCCACGAACTCCTTGGGAGTGTCGTCCGGCTTGTCTTCCGGCTGGTCCGGATTCTGCTTGGGCTGGCAGGCGCAGGCGGCAATAAGGCTTGCACAGGCCAGCAGGATAAATGCAAATTTCTTCATAATCAATGGTTTAAATTGGGAGCAGCAGGGACGGTCAGATCCCTGCTGCCAAAAGAGTATCCAGATAAACTATTTCACGACGATGTTGTCGAGATACCAGCGATTCTGATGACGTGCACTATTGGAGACATCAGGATCATAGTTGGTGGGACGAATCGTGATACGGGTCGATGCGGTCGCCCCCTTGATCTTCACGGAAGCGTGCTGCCACTCAAGTTTGGTAGGCTTTGTAGTGGGCTGTGCCGACTCTATTTCCCCACTGGTCTCGGTGCCGGTAGCTTCAATAGTGCCACCACCGCTCACAACCACGGTAAGGGTCATAATGTCCGGATTGTCAGAACCGGTCTTGCACCAGCACCAGTCGAAGGTAAGCTCGACATCCTTTGCAGCAGTGAGAGACTTAAGGGCGGGAAGAATAATGCCTGAGCTGTATGAAGTCTTACCAAATTTGAGGTAATACTTGTTCAGATACAAAGTCTGTTTGTTTGCTTCATCCGGGATGCCGTCGGACCAAGCCTGATCCTTCCATCCCCAGATATATCCATATCCACGGTTCTGCATTTCAGTCAGGAAAGTGGCGGTCTTCTCGTTGGTGAAAACATTGGGCGAGGAGCCCACCTTGTCGGTGCCTACATCATCCGGAGAATTGGTCTCATCGGCCCAAGGCTTGATCCATTCGAAATCATCCTCAAAAACTGCCGTGCCGGCTTCAGGCTCTCCACCCTCAACGCCGAAGAGTTCGGAGCGGATTTCCAGCTCGGCGCCGAGAGCGTCAGCCTTCTCGAGATTGTGGTCCAGTACGTACTTGAAGAAGTGTGCATAGGTAATCAGAGCGCGCATGGAGCTGAAGCAGCCCTCATAGTCGCTGATGGGATCACGGGGATATGTGCACATGTTGGTGATGGACTGGCCGTGCTGGAAGTTCACGGAACGCTGTGCCCAGTTGTCCAGGACGCGCATCTCAACCTTGCGGTAGAGCTTGGTGTCGCCGACCTTCTTGCAGAGGTAGCCTCCGTTGGAAGGCTCTGCATAAGGCAGGCTGCCGAAATAATACTTGTGGGTTGCGGGCAGTTTGTCCTTCATGGACGCGGGAGTGGCGGCAGGAATCTTGCCGAAGCCGTTCAGCTCGGTCTCGTTGCCGTCGAAGCCGCGGAGCAGAAGGAAGCTGCGGAGAGCAAGCTCAAGCATGTCGGCGGTGTTCAGGGTGGCGTCACCGACCTTGATGGTCGTGGCCATAGGCACATAGTGGGCGTTCTCCACGAGAGTCTGGGATGCGGCATCGATTGCCTCCGTGTCGCTCTTCTTCACGTAGTCGATGGTGCCGGTGGTCTTCTCCCAGATGTCGAGAATCTTCACGTATTCCTTGGCGAAGTCCTCGATGGTGGGCTCTGCCGCTGCAGAGTTCTGGCCATAGAGATCCACATCGAATCTCACGCCGTTGAGTCCGGTGACCACCTTGTCGTCGATACCGTTGTCAAGCAGGTACTTGTAGATTCGCATGAGGATAAGGAGCTCACGCATAGGGGAAATGTATCCCACATAGCCGTCGAGGTTCAGGGTACCGGAAGAGGTGCCGAATTCCTGGAAGTTGCCTATCATTCCGAGAGGGTTGTTGCTGCCCACCTTGATGAAGGAACGGACCACGTGCCATGCACCGACCTTGAGCATGAAGCTGAGGTCGACGTCCACGACCTCGAGGCCATGGTTCTTGACGAAATTGTCGCCTTCATACCAAGGGAACTTGCCCCACTGGTTGTCCTTGCTGGTCTCGGAAATAGGAGCCTTGGACATGGCGATGCCGTCCTGGACAGTGTAGGCCTTGTTGCGGTCGGTCATTCCGTCGAGGAATGCCTCGCCTTCGGCGGTACACATGTTCAGCAGACCGCGGATAGCGATTTCCCAGGCCTGGCTGGAGCTGTACTCCTTGCCCTTCACGTGGAGCTTCCAGATCTTGCCGGCCCACTTGGGATCATACTGGTTGCCGGGCACCTTGTAGTAATCTCCGGCAGGGTTGCCGTCGATGGGGATGAAGTGGACATTCTGCCATGCAGTGCCGTTGTCGGTGCAGTGCGTGCCGTCTGCATCGACTGTGCCGACGGTGTTCTCCCACACCTGGAGACCCTTCACGAATTCCTTGGCGAAGTCGGCCAGGGTAGCCTCTTCCTCGATCTGGCTGCCGTCCTCGATACCGAAGAGCTCGGAATGGATAGGAGTGTCGGCGGGGATGGCGTCAGCCTTTTCGAGATTGTTGTCAAGCATGTACTTGAAGAAGTATGCATAGGTCAGGAGGGCACGGCCGGAACTGAAGCATCCCTGGTAGTTGGTGATGTTGTGGTCGGCACGAGGATAGGTGCAGAAGTTGGTGATGTTCTTGCCGTGGTTAAAGTTGATGGAGCGCTGGGCCCAGTTGTCGAGGATGACGGGATCCACCACGCAGTGGATTTCCTTGTCGCCTTCGAGCTTGACCAGGTATCCGCCGTTGCTGCTCTCGATAAGAGGTGAGCCGAAGGAGTAGTCGTGGGTCTTGGGCACGGTGGCGTTGATGTCGACGGGAGTTGCTGTCGGGATCTTGCCGAAGCCGTTAAGCTCCGTCTCATTGCCGTCCCAGCCGCGGAGCAGCAGGTAGGAACGGAGAGCGGTCTCGAGCATGTCGGCGATGTTGTAGGTCTTGCCGCCCACGACGATGGTCCAGTCGTTGGGGACATAGTGGACATTTTCGACCACATCATTATCTCCCTCCTTTGCAAGCTCCCAGTTGGAGACGCGGTTGATATTGCCCACGTGCTGCGACCAGACGTCGATGATGCCGACGTACTGCTCGGCAAATTCCTTGATGGACGCCTGCACCGGCTCGGTGTACTTGACCTGGGTGATGACGATTTCAAGGCCTTCGGTGACGTTGCCGCCCTTGACGATGACCTTGCCTTCGCGGGCGTCGCCGGTGTTCTCGGCAACCTTGATCTTGAGCACCACTTCGTCGGCGGCATCGCCGGACATGGGCTCGACGGTGATCCAGCTGTCGGAAGCAGTGGCGATCCATGCCTTCTTGGCGGAGAACTTGGCTTCCTTGGTGGACTCTATGCAGTCGAAGTCGAGCTGCTTTGTCTTGAGTTCGATGTCGGGCATATCCACACCGTAGAGGTCGTAGTTGAGGTGGACATCCTTGGTGGCATCCCAGACATTGTCTTCGATGTTGTTCTTGAGCAGATAGTCATAGAAGCGGATCATGATGAGGAAGGTACGCATAGCGGAGATGGTACCGGCATAGTCGCCGAAATTGATCACGCTCTCGCCCTTGCCGAAGGTCTGGAAGTTGCCGATTGCAGGAGTGTCGAACTGGGTGCAACGGGTGAGGTACCAGCCGAGTTCGTGTGCGATGAACTCGATCGTACAAGGCAGGGTCTCCGAGAAGTTGATGATGGGACCGTCGTTGGTGTTCTCATACCAGGGATATGCGTTGAAGCCGGTCACGGTAGCATACTCTGCGGGAGCAGGCATGGGTTCGTTGAGGCTCTTGCCGTTGGCCATGGTGTGGACGAACGGGTTGCGGGTGGGCTGGAGGAGGCTGGAACCTTCCTTGGTCACGAGGTCCATGATACCCTGGGCTGCGATGCTCCAGCATTCAGCGGCGGTGTATTCCTTGCCGTCCACGACCGGATGGAAGTAAGGCCTGTAGTCCTCGCCGTACATCGTGCCGTCCTTGTAGCCGCCGGAGTACTCGATAGGGATGAAGTGGACATTCTTCCAGGCGGTGTTGTTGGCGGTGCAGTGCGAGCCGTCGGCATCGACGGTACCCACGGTCTTCTCCCAGACATCCAGATACTTGACCAGTTCCTTGGCGAAGGCCTTCAGGGTGTTGGATGCGCCCTTGTAGCCTGCGGACACGGAAGCGCTGAGCTTGCCGTTTGCCTTGTACTCGCTCAGGGCGCGGGAGATGACGATCGTGGCGCGGTCTGTCGAGAAGGCGATGGCGGAGCCGTTGCGGGTGAAGTTGGTCTGGTTGGGGACCTTGAGGTCAGCCTTCATACGGGTGAGCATACGGTTGGCAATGTTCACAAGGTCTTCGGTCTCTTCGCCGTTCTTGGGCCCGTTGGCGATTGCGATCTCTTCCTTGTCGTAGCTGTCCCTGTCGGGATGGTCTGCCGGTTTGAAAGACAGGACATCGATGTCGCCGGTCTGGCCGGCATTGAGGTTCACCAGTGCGCTGCAGATGGCATACTGGTACTGAGGGACCGTGAAGTCCTTGTCTCCGACCTTGATGGTCTCAGGGAAGGCCTCGTTGGCTTCCCACGCACTGAAGGCGGAGGCCGCCGCATCCACGATCTGGGACACGGGGAACTTACCGATGCTGTTGGCATCCGGCTTCTCCTGCTCTTTCTCCTTCTCACAGGAGACAAAAGCGAGCGAAAGGGCCGCTGCGGTCAGCAAAAATAGACGGAATTTTTTCATAAAAAAGAAATTTGAATGGTTGATAAAGTGTTAATATATATGTTTAGTTCCATAAGTCCTTGACATCGGGGAACGTGCCCAGCTGGTAGCGGAAGAGCACTATTCCGGAGGCCTTCGTCTCCGCCATCAGGTCTATGTCCCTGCGCAGGGCCTCGGCCGTCATGCCGTGGGTTGCGGCATCGTAGGTCTGGATTCCGGACCATGACACCCCGCCGCCCACTTTGGCCTGTTCAGCGTAGTAGTCCGAGCGTTCCTTGAAGGATTTGTCGCTGAAATTGTAGGAGCCGTAGCGGTAGATCATCGGCATCAGGATGTGGATGTATTTGGCCATCTCCGCGGGCTTCTGGCCGTAGGCGGCGCTGGAATTGGGCTCGGGCATCAGGGCCGCTGAAGTGACGAGACCCTCGTCGAATCCGTCGCAGATCTCGCGAATCTCGCGGCAGCAGCGGTTCACGGCGTTGACCGAATTGACGGCGTTCTCGCCGACGCCCCAGTTGTGCTTGGAGGCGGTGCCGCCGAAGCGGATGTAGTCGAGATGGACGCCCTTGACACCCCATTCCTCGAGATAATCGGTAGCTTCGTTGCGTATGCGCTCGTAGACTTCTTCCTTATAGGCCTTCTTGTCGTCGTCGATGGGGCTGATCCAGCCGCCGTCGTAGAAGCACTGCAGCCACACGTGGACGGCGAGCCCGATTTCGTCGGCTATCTGGATGAACTTGATCGCCTGCTGGCGGTAGTTCTTGTTGTGGAAGCCGGCGTAGTTCATGAGGATGTGGTCATAGCCCTTGTCCTTCATCTCGCGCATCTTGGCGCCGTTGTCGGAAATCAGATCGCTGAGGTGGGATCCCCATGCCCACACGGCTGTAGGCCTGGTCTTGGAGAGGTCGAACACCACGTTCTCGCGGCCGGGGCTGGAATAGGTGAGCTTGCGAAGTTCGCCGCTGCCGTCGGGTATCCTCTGGTAGCTGGCGAAAGCCCCCAGGGGCTTGGCATCTTCGCCGCGGTCGAAAGAATCGACCGGCTTGTCGGCGGCGGGACCGAGCACCAGGGTGAAGGGATCCTTTGAAGAAATGCCGGTGCGCAGGCCGCCGTCGGCGGTGGATACCACCTTGCGCTCCCCTGCCGCCAGGCTGCCCGAGAGGGTGCCGATGCTCTGGTCCTTGAAGTAGGCGTCAGAGATGAAGAAAGACAACCCTTCGAGGGAAAGCGACTTGTCCGAAGTGTTGAGCAGTTCCACCCAGGTGTCGAAGCCGTCGGAATCTTCGTGGGCGGCTACTTCATTGATCACTATACCCTTAAATGCCTCGGTGGGATCGGTCTTCGGAATCTGTTCGCAGGACGCGAGGCCGCAGAGGGCAAGGGCCAAAAAAAGGATTCGGGTCAGTTTCATAACTTTCCTTGGGCTTTGAGGTACTCTTCCGCCTTCACGAGGCCGCCGGTCTTCTTGATGACCTCCTCGCAGTATTCGTAGCTGAGCTGCGGGTTGCGCTCCACCATCGTGCGGGTGAGGCGGTCGATTACCTTGTTGTTGATGAGGTTGGCGCAGACCATGCGGTTGCCCTGCACGCGGCCCAGGCGCACCATGATGGTGGTGCTGATCATGTCGCACATGAGTTTCTGGGACGTGCCGGACTTCATGCGGGTGCTGCCGGTGATGAATTCGGGGCCCATCACTATCTCGATCGGGTAGTCCACATACTGAGAGATGGGGGACCCGGGGTTGTTGCAGATGCTTCCGCAGGGGATGCCGTGCTCCTTGCATGCCTTCATGGCGGCCATCACGTAGGGGGTGTTGCCGCTGGCGGAGATGCCCACCACGATGTCCTTGGGGGTGATGTGGTGCTTGTCGCGAAGCGTGATCCAGCCCTCGTCGACGTCGTCTTCGGCCTCTTCGAGGTCGAGCACGAGGTTCTCCACGCCGCCGGCAAGCACGGCCTGCCAGCATTCGGGATCCACGCCGTAGGTGTTGGGCACCTCGAGCACGTCGAGCACGCCGAGTTTGCCGCCGGTGCCGGCGCCGAGCCAGAAGAAGCGGCCGCCTGCGCGGAGCTGGTTCTCGATGGCGGTGCAGAGTTTTTCTATGTCAGGAAGCACGGCCTCGATGGCGAGGGGCACTTTCTTGTCTTCGGTGTTGATGTCGCGCAGCAGTTCAGCTACGGATTTGGTCTCAAGATGGTCGTACAACGACGGCTGTTCAGTTAATCTTACACTCATTTTAAAAGTCTTTATACTTAATATCACCTATCATTTTACCGTTGCGGAAGGCAGCGGCGGTCACGCGCTGCTGGCGGTTCACAGCGAAGGGCCCTTCGTAGAGCAGGGAGGCCGCGGTGGGGGCGCTGCCGTCCAGGGTGTAGCGGATCTCGGCCCCGGGAGCATCGATGCTCATGGTGACCACCTTGCTGTACTCCGTGTCCTTATGGAAATCGATGAAGGGGTTCCAGAAGTTGCGGCAGTAGCCCACGCCGAGGCGGTCCAGGCGGCCCAGATGCGTCTCGAGGCGGCTTGTGAAGCCCTCCCAGTCTTTGGGCGCCCTGGTCCAGCCGGCTTCGGCGATTGCGCACATACGCGGCCAGGCCATATATTCCACGCGGGCCGGGGTGGGCATATATTCAGTCCACACGCAGCCTTCGACACCTATAATATACCTGCGCTCCTCGGGCGTCAGCACCGCGGGCACGGGTTCGTATTCATACATGGTGCGCAGCAGGGTCGGGCCGCCCATTGCCAGCGGCTCGCTGTCCGGGTCGCCCTGCCAGTAGTCGAGGTAGTACTTGGGATAGGGCGACATCACCACCTCGTGGTGCTGCTGGGCGGCCTTGATGCCGCCTTCTTCGCCGAGCCACGACATCACCTTGGCGTTCGGGGCGAGGCCTCCTTCGAGGATTTCGTCCCAGCCGATGATCTGGCGGCCCTTGGCGTTGATGTATTTCTCCATGCGCTGGATGAACCAGCTCTGGAGCTCGTATTCGTCTTTGAGGCCAAGCTTCCTGATGAGTGCCTGGCAGTGCGGACACTTCTTCCAGCTGGCTTTGGGGCATTCGTCACCTCCGATGTGGATGAGTTCGGAGGGGAACAGCTCAATGATTTCGTCGAAGACGTCTTCGAGGAACTTGAAAGTCTCCTCCTTGGGGCAGTACACCTGCTTGAAGATGCCCCATCTTGTGGCGGTCTCATAATGGTCTTCGAGGCCGCAGCTGAGCTCGGGATAGCAGGATATGGCGGCGAGCGAGTGGCCGGGGATCTCGATCTCCGGAATGATGGTCACGTAGCGCTCGGCGGCATATTTTATAAGGTCGCGCGCCTCTTCCTGGGTGTAGAAGCCGCCGTGGGGCTTGCCGTCGTAGATACCGGAATAGAGCGAGCCGACCACGGTCTCCTTGCGCCACTGGCCCTTCTCGGTGAGCAGGGGGTATTTCTTGATCTCTATGCGCCAGCCCTGGTCTTCGGTGAGGTGCCAGTGGAAACGGTTGACCTTGTGGAGGGCCATCAGGTCGATGTAGCGCTTGAGGAAGGGGATGTCGAAGAAATGGAGGCAGCAGTCCAGATGCATCCCGCGATAGGGGAAACGCGGACTGTCTTCGATGCTGCAGCAGGGCACTTCCCAGCGCACGCCACGCTGCACGCTGTCGGCGAAGATGGCTTCCGGAAGCAGCTGGAAGAGGGTCTGTATGGCGTAGAACACGCCTGCGCCGCTGCCATATTCGATCACGATGCCCTTGGGCGTCACGTCCAGGTTGTAGGCCTCCTCCATCAGCCCGGCGTCGAGCACGAGGATGGCGCCTTCATCCCTGTGGTGCAGGGGATCGTCGCCGGAGATGACCTTAAGACTGAAGCCGGCTGCTTTCTGCAGGCGTTCATTGAGGAAGCCGACGGTGCGCAGGATGGCGCTGTCGGCAATGTCCACATAGACCGGCACGTTACGGTCGATCCTGAAGCTGCCTTCGGTGCGCTGCAACGACGCGGGCTGCGGCACGACCTGCGGCTCCCGCAGCTCCTGCTTCGCCGAGCAGGCCGCCGCCACCAACAGCACAGCAGCAACAAATATGTATCTATTAGCTCTCACTTACGTTCATTGTTACGGACGACAGGGGCTGCGCCCACGGAAACTGTGCCACCCTCGGCACCATAAGAGGGAGGGGCCCTTCAGGGAGGGGTCGCGAAGCGACGTTTCCGTGGGCGCAGCCCCTGTCGTTACTATTTCTTGTCATAACTGCTGAAGAAACGTTTTTCGGTGATATTGCCGAGGGGTTTGCCGTCGCGGCCGAAGGCGCGGGCCTTGATCACGTCGTCCTTGCCGACCATAAACGGGGTGCCGTCGTAGGCGGGGCTCTGGAGCGTGGGCTCGGAGCCGTCGAGGGTGTAGTGGACTGTGCCCTCGGGATAGTCGAGCTCGAGGTTCATCGGCTTGGGGAACGGGAGACGGCGGTCGTAGTCGAAGATCACGTCGTAGTAGACCGGACAGTAGCCTATGTGCTTCATGTCAAGGCGCTTGAGTATTTTCGGCATACGATGGCGGAAGCTCTCCCAGTCCTTATTGGGACGGCTGGTCCACGCCACCTCGGAGGCAGCCACATTGCGCGGGAAGGCGAACCACTCGGCCGTCTTGTTGTCGGGAATGTATTCGGTCCAGAGGCAGGTCTCGTAGCCGATGATGTACTTCTTGCTCAGGTCGGGGATGGAATCCACGGCCGGGTAGTAGTTGTAGACCTTCTTCAGGGGCATAAAGACCTCCTGTGCTAGGTCGTCGGGCTGGTCGTCCTGGTGGTTGTCCAGGTAGCACCAGCGGTTGGGGGTCAGCACCACGCGTATGCCTCGGCGAATGCCGCGCGCCGCAGGAGCGTGCCCCCTGTAGGACATAGCGATAGGGTCTTCCAGCGCGCCGCCGTCCAGGATCTCATCCCAGCCGATGCAGGTCTTGCCGTGCTCCCTGAGGAAGTCGCCGATACGCTTCACGAAGAAGGTCTGCAGCTCTTCCACGTTCTTGAGTCCCAGCACCTTCATCAGGTCCTGGCAGTACTGGCTCTCGATGTACACGTCCTTCGGGGCCTCGTCGCCGCCGATGTGGTAGAGGGGCGACGGGAAGAGCTCGAAGAGTTCCATGAACACGTCCTCGAGGAACTGGAAAGTCTTGGCCGTGGGGGCGTAGAGGTTCTTCCATATGCCCCAGCGGGTCTCCACCTCGTAGCTGCGCTCCGGGAAGCAGCTAAGCTCGGGGTAGGCGGCGATGGCGGCAGTGCTGTGGCCGGGGATCTCCACTTCGGGAATCACGGTCACGCAGCGCCTGCGGGCATATTCCACCACCTCGCGGATGTCGTCCTTTGTGTAGTAGCCCCCATGGGGGATGCCGTTGCCTATCCAGCTGTGGAAGGCAGTCTCCTTGCGCCAGGAGCCGATTTCGGTCAGGCGGGGATACTTGTCGATCTGGATGCGCCAGCCCTGGTCTTCGGTCAGGTGCCAGTGGAACATGTTCTGCTTGTGCATCGCCATCAGGTCGATGAACTTCATCACCTCCTCCTTCGGGAAGAAGTAGCGGCCGCAGTCGAAGAGGAAGCCGCGGTAGGCGAATTCCGGCTCGTCCTCGATGGTGCAGCAGGGCGCCTGCCATTTGACTTTCCGCACCGGAGTGTCGGAGAAAATCTCGGCGGGAAGCAGCTGCAGGAGGGTCTGGAGGCCGTAGAACGCCCCTGGCACCTCGCTCGCCTCAATGAGCACGCCGGACGGCTGCACCGTGAGCCTGTAGGCTTCCTTGGCGAATCCGCCGGCCTTGCGCAGCACGATGGCGGGGCCGGAACCGGTGAGGCCGAAGCCCGTGGAGGCCTTCACGGTGGAGGTGAAGTCTTCGGCAATCTCGCTGAATGCCGGATCTTCGACCTTTATGCCGCTGGTCTTGCCTATAGTGAACACCCCTTCGGCGGGGGTCAGGCTCCTGGGGGTAGGAACTATGTCATACCTCGGGGGCTGCGAAACGGACGCGCCCACGGTGAGGAGGGTTGCAAGCAGAAGGGAAAGAATCATAGTGCCTTGGTTATTGTCTTTTCAATGGCTCCGGCGAAAGCCCCGGGCATAGTCTCCGAGAGCGGATAGGGAGCCTTTATATATACGTGCATCTGGTCGATTTCATACTCGTAGCCCTTGCGGTATTCGTAGGCGTGGGCGGAGGGGAGGTATGAATTCTGGCCGTTGGTGTAGCCGGCGAAAAACACGGTGCGGCCGGGGAATTTCTTCCTGGCTTCCATCTGGTACTCGCAGAAGGGCTCGCCCTGGGTGAAGAAGAACACGATGCCGCGGATGTTCACGGCACCCATCGTGAAGTCGAGGGTGTTGTGGACCTTGCCCTGGGCGTAGCGCTCCAGCATCTGGTCCTTCCAGCCGGCAACGTCGTCCTTCCAGGTGGCGGAGACGGTCTTGTCCCACTTCGAAATTTCTTCGGCATGCTCGATGATGGCCTCCGGGGTCACTTCGGCGATGCGGAACGGGAGCGACACGGTGTCGTTGACCACCTTGAACTCTCCGTTATCCGCCACCGGCTCGAACTTGACCTTCAGCAGGGAGTCGGCAAGACAGGCGCCGCATTCCTCTGCGTAGTCGGCCATCTTGCAGCCGCGCGCCGGGTCCATGTTGCCGGCAGCGCCTGTGAGCTGGAACACGTCGCCGCCCCAGGCCCCGGAGAGGATCTTGCCGCAGACGCCCGGATAGTCGGACGACACCAGCAGGCTCCTGGGCCCCATGCACACGGGGTGGCACGCAAGGTTGACCACCGACACCACGGGCTTGCCGCCCTCATCCAGGAAGCGGGCCACATAGACGTCGCGGTCCACGGGGCCGGTCTCCTTCTCGCAGCGGTTGCCGTTGATGCTGGTCTGAGCCTTGCCGACCTCCATCCTGAAGGGACGGAAGGCCGCCTCGTCGGTGATGGTCTTCACCGCATTGTCCACAAGCACCTTGTGGAGCCGCTCCTTATGCGAGTAGTTGCTTCCGCCCGGTTCGCAGCGCCATCCGCCGTTGCGGGGTGCAGAATGGGTGTGGATGCAGTGCATGAAGATGCGGTCCAGCGGAAGCCCGCTCTTTTCGGAGATTTCCTTGCGCCATTCCAGGGAAAGGTCGGGGGAAATTTCCATCAGGTCGTTGGAAATGATGCACACCTTGTCCGCACCGCTGTCGATGACGAGGCAGTGGGTGTTCAGGGGCATGTGCAGTCCGTCCGAAAGCTCGTTGCGGGCCGCGAATCCGGCCAGCATAGTGTGCTCGTCGGGCGTCGTGGATATGTCGGCGGCGTTGTAGTTCATCTTCAAGCCGTCTCCCCTGCAGCCGCCGAGGCCGCAGAGGAGAAGGATTGAAAACGCTGCCAGTACTGGATGAAGTTTCATTTTAGTAGATGTAGCCGGGGTTCTGGAGTATGCGTCCCTTGGTCTTGTCGATTTCTGTCTGGGGAATGGGCATCAGGTAGTTCGGATAGTCCTCGGGATTCTCGAGGCCGGGCTTGTTGGAGCACTTGATCACGCCGGTGGGGCGGACGCGGTTCTTGTTGGGGAACCACTTCTGCGTCGGGGAAATCGTCAGGCAGCACTCGCCGTAGTCGACCCTGTAGGTCTTGCCTTTCCACTCATAGTCGACGAGGTAGAGCACGTCGTTGCCACGGTTGGAATCGATGTAGGAGGTGCGCTCGCTGGTGTTGGCCCAGTAGTAGTTGAGATCCTTGTTGCTGAGGTCGAACGGCTGGACGCAGCGGTACATGGTGTCGGGCTGTGCGCCGCCGGTCAGCAGCATGGTGCGGGTGCCGGCGAAGGGCACGTTCTCATAGCCGACCGCAATCTTGAGGCGGCGGGTGTCGAAGTAACGGAAAGCCTCGAACGCGAGCTCGATACGGCGCTCGTTGACCAGGCGGTCCCAGAGGTCGTCGCCGGACTCGGTCACGGGCGGCATCTTCACGTCTTCACGGCTGCGCACCTTGTTGATATACTCGCGGCACACATCGAATTTACCCAGATGCCAGGCAGCCTCGGCGAGGTTGAGGTACATCTCGCCCATGCGGAACCAGGGATACATCACGTTGCCAATCATGGAGTCGGAGATGTATTTGTCGGGCATGTACCACTTGGTCAGGCCGCTGCCGCCGGTGTTGGTGATGTGGATCTGGTCGCTGGCCTTCTTGGAGGGCAGCCAGTCGGGCTTGCCTTTGGCAAAGTCGGCACGGGTGCCGGTGGTCACGTAGTCGCCCACTTTCTGGTCTTTTTCGAAGAGCAGGTAGAGCTGGAGGGGATCCTCGCGGGGCTTGCCTTCCTTGTCCGTCCACTTGTAGATTTTCCTGGGATAGATGATGCAGTGGGAGAAGCGGGGATCGCGGCCCTTGAACGGGATGGCGGGATCGTAGCCGGAGCCTTCTTCGAAGATCTTCTTGCCGTTGGCCATCTCGTAGTCGAGCCACATTGCCTGGGTGGGGTTGAAGCTCTCCCAGCCGCCGCCGCCGAAGTCCATCAGGGAGTAGAGCAGCTGGGCCTTGTGGGGCTGGTTACTGCTCTGTACGAAGTACTTGGCCCAGATGACCTCGGGAGAGTTGATGTCGCGCCAGAAACCGTCGTAGGTGTCGTCAAGCTGGTAGACTCCGTCCACGTCGGCACGGTCGCATATGGCCTTGGCGGCCGCATAGGCGTCTTCCCATTTCTTCTCTGAATAGGCTCCGCGGAAGATGCCTCCCTCGGGATGAGTCGGGTCGTTGAACAGAGGGGACGCCACGATGAGGGTCATACGGCAGCGGAGAGCGAGCACACAATCTTTGTGGACGCGTCCGAGAGCTGCACCGCCCTTGTCGGGGAGGAGTTCATAGGCCTTGTCGAGGTCCTCGTTGATGAAGGTCACGCATTCGTCGAACGGGGCACGCTCCTCGGCGAAATCGGCGCCGATGTCATCGTGGGGCTTGTCCACCTTCACCACGCCGCCGTAGCGCTCGATGAGGTTGGTGTAGGCCCAGGCGCGGAGGAAGTAAGACTCGCCGAGCAGGCGCGACTTGGTGGATTCCGACATGGCGGAGCCCTTTTCCTCGACGTAGCGGATGAAGTAGTTCAGGCGGTAGATGTATTCGTAGGCGCGGTTCCAGATGTTGAGGAAGGTGGTACGGGTGTTGTGGGCCGGACCGCCCTCATCCATGGGGATGATGGAGCTCGGCGTCATGGAGCCGTCGGCGATGTAGCGGGTGGAGGTGCCGCCGTAGCGGAAGAAACCCTCATCGGAGATACAGCCGATGTTGCCCTCCGTGAACGGGTCGGGCATCACGGTGTAGATGGCGTTGACGTAGCTCTCGGCGAGGGCGTCGCTGTTGAACACGGCCTCTTCGGAAAGCTTGTCAAGGGGTTTCTTGTCCAGGAACCCGTCGTTGCAGGCAGTCAGGACTGCGGCAAATGCAAGAATAGAGAATATCTTTTTCATATCAGGTTCGGATTAGAAGGTTACTTTGACACCGAAGTTGAAGATCTTGACCTGGGGATAGGTCTGGTAGCCTTCGTCGCTGGTCTCAGGGTCGATGGTCTTGAGTTCGGAGAAGGTCAGAAGGTTGTAGCCTGCAGCGTAGAAGCGGATGTTCTTGATGCCGATCTGGTAGCCGAACACGTTGCCGGGCAGGGTGTAGCCAAGTTCGACGTTCTTCAGACGCAGGAAGGCCGCATTGCGGTAGTAGTAGGAAGTACGGTACACGCCGCCGTTGCCGATGTTGGAGGCGATACGCGGGTGGTCGGTGTCGGGATTGTCAAGCGTCCAGGCGTTGACTGCGGCATCCGCCTCGATGTTGCCGGACACGGGGTCGGTAAGAGGTGCGTAGTAGTAGCGCGCACGGCCCTGGCCCTGGAGGAGGATGGAGAGGTCGAAGTTCTTCCACTGGAGCTCGCTGTTGAGACCGAAGACTATCTGGGGCACTGCGGTCAGGTCGCAGCGGAGGCGGTCCTGGGAGTCGATGATGCCGTTTTCGTCGAGATCCTTGAAGTAGAAGTCACCGAGACCTGCGCCGGCCATCTGGAGATGCTTTTCAAGGTCTTCGTTGGTGCGGTTGATACCCTCCACCTGGTAGATCAGGCTGGCTCCCATGGGGTGGCCGGTCCTGTTCATGTACTGGTGTTTCTCGTCGTAGGGGGTCTCATCCATGTACTCGATGGTGTTCTTCGCGTACATGATGTTGCCGGCCACGCGGTAGCGGAGGTCGCCGCCGAGGGCCTTGTTCTCGTGGGTGAGCTGGAGCTCGACACCCTTGTTGGACACGATACCGATGTTCTCGTCGGGCAGGTTGCCGGTGAGGCCGGTGTAGTACGGCACGGAGGCGTTGCGGGTGCAGAGGATGTTGCTTCGGCGGGTGTGGAAGAATTCGAGTTCCCATCCGAGGAGGCCGTGGTTGATGTTACCGTCCAGACCAAGGTTCCAGGTGCGGGCCACTTCCCAGGTGATGTTGGCGTTGGGCACGCCGTCGGGGAGGATGAAGTTGACTTCCTTGCCGTCGTAGAGGGCGCGGTAGGAGGTGCTGGTGGTGTAGGCGTAGGTGGCCAGGTACTGGAATGCATCCACCTGGTCGTTACCCTGCTCGCCATAGGAGGCGCGGAGCTTGAGGTTGGTCAGCCAGGGCACGTTGTTCTTGATGAACGGCTCTTCTGAAATACGCCAGCCCACTGACACTCCGGGGAACACGCCCCAGCGCTTGTCGGCGGGGAAGTTCTCGGAACCGTCCCAGCGCACGAGGGCCTGGATCATGTACTTGCTCTTGTAGTCGTAGCCGGCACGGGCGAAGAAGGAGCGGCGGGCGGTCTCGGCTGCGTAGCCTCCGATCTTGTAGAAGGACTTGTCGGCGTTGCCGGCGAAGAACTGGTCAAGGATGTCGGAGTCGTATTTCTCGATGTTGGCGTTGAAGCGGTCGCGGCGGAACTGGCTCTGCTCCATACCGGCGAGGGCGCTCACGTGGTGGTCACCGAAAGTGCGGTCGTAGTTGATGTTGGCATTGACGGTGATGGTGTGGTAGTTGTTCTGGCTCTCGTTGAGGGTCGGGGTCGTGAACACGCCGCTGTCCCTCTCGCGGTAGGTCTCGGTGATCTCGTCGTAGGAGTAGCACGGCCAGTTCTTCGACCAGTTCTTGTTGAAGTTGTTGTGGACGTCGTAGGCCAGCACTGCGTTGACGGAGAGTCCCTTGGTGATGGCGTGGAGGTCGTAGTTGCCGCGGAATGTGGTGTTGATGGTGTTGTAGGTGGTGCGGTCATAACCGGTCAGGTCCTGCACCAGGGCGGCGGGGTTGGAGCCGCTGCGGATGTAGCCGTTGGGATAGTACGGCGCGCTGGAAGCGTAGCGGCGGGTGGTGATGTAGAAGATACCGTAGGAGTCCGACGGGTAGGCCGAGTAGTTCTTGTGCTGCTGGCGGACGTTCAGGTCGACGCCGAGCTTGAAGTCGTTGGTCACCTGGATGTCGATGTTGGAGCGGACGTTGTACTGATTGTAGTTCGTAGCGGACTTGACGTAGATACCGTCCTGGTACTGGCCGTTGAACTGCACGAAGTAGCTGACCTTGCCGGCACCGCCCTGCAGGCTCACTCCGTATTTGTGCTGGGAGGAGAAGGGCTTGATGATTTCCTTGAACCAGTCGGTGTTGGGGTAGTTGATGGGGTCGTCCTGGTCGATGTAGTGCTGGATCTGCTCCTGGGTGTAGATCGGGGATGCGCCGGTGATTGCGCGCGCTGCGTTGTAGGCTTTGGCGAACTGCACTGCGTCGGCCATCTTCAGGAGGCGGGTCGGTGACTGCATACCGTAGTCGTAGGTGAAGGTCACGGTCGGGGTGCCGTCGGTGCGGCCGCGCTTGGTGGTGACGAGGATGACGCCGTTGGCGGAACGGGCACCGTAGATGGCTGCGGATGCATCCTTCAGCACGTTGATGCTTTCGATTTCCTCACCGGTGAGGCGGGAGAATTCGTCGCCACGTCCGGGCACGCCGTCGATGATGATGAGCGGGGAGTTGTTGCCGAGGGTGGAGCGGCCGCGGATGTACATCACGGCATCGTCGCGTCCGGGCTCACCGGAACGGTTGTTGACGATGACGCCGGACATACGGCCGGCAAGACCCTGGGAGAGGTTGACTGAAGAGTTCTTCACAAGTTCCTCGCCGGAAGTGGAGGTCACGGAGCCGGTGAGGGTGATCTTGGACTGCGTACCGTAGCCGATAGCCACGGCTTCGTCGAGGACGAGGGCGTCGTCCTTGAGGGAGAAGTCCACGGTGGTGCGGCCGTCCACCCTTGTGGTCTGGTCTTCATAGCCCATCAGGCTGGCGGTGATGGTCGCTTTAGGGGAGACGTTGCTCAGGGAATAGCGTCCTTCCGCGTCGGTCATTGCACCGTTCTGGGTGCCGTCCACGATGACCATTGCGCCCGGAAGAGCTTCTCCTTTGCTGTCGGTCACGCGGCCCTGCACCTTGATGCGGCTCTGCTGGGCCAGTGCGACGAACGACGGCCCGGCAAGCAGCGGCAGGACTGCAAGCAGGATAAGGAATAGTTGTTTTTTCATAAATATTGTTGGAATAGTTATTAGTTTCCAATTTCAAATATAATGTTTTTTTAGAAAAATCCATATATTTACGACTATAATAATTGCCTGCCCGCAGCGGGCGAAAATGCTTATACATTTGTCCGCCCGCGGCGGGCGTAAACGCTTACACAATGAGTTACAGGAAGATATATTTTGCAGGCGGCTGCTTCTGGGGAGTCGAACATTTCTTCAAGGGAGTGGACGGGGTGCTCTCCACCATGCCCGGCTACGCCGGCGGGACCGTCGATTCCCCGTCCTACGAGCAGGTCTACACCGACACCACCGGGCACGCCGAGACCGTGGAAGTCATCTACGACCCATCCAGGGTCAGCCTGCCGAAGCTGGTGCGGCTGTTCTTCGCCAGCATCGATCCCCTTTCGCTGAACAGGCAGGGCCACGACGAAGGCACGCGCTACCGCACCGGCGTCTTCTACGACGACCCTTCGGACCGGGCGGCAATAGAGGCCGAATTCGCCCGGCAGGAGCAGCGGCTCGGAGCGTATCCCGTCACGGAACTGCTCCCCCTGCAGCGCTTCTGGCCGGCCGAGGAGCGGCACCGCGACTACCTCGGAAAGAACACCTCCGGCTACTGCCACCTGCCCTTGAAAGCATTCAAGTATCTTCGTCTGTATCAAGACCTTGAGCTGCTGCTGGGAGACGAGCCCGACCCGATCGCGCGGCAGGCCCAGACGGCCGCCCTGCTCCAGGAAAGGATGGGGTTCTTCTGGACGGGGTTCTACAATGTGTCGGGCGATGAACTGGTGCTCGGGCCCTTCCAGGGGCCGCCGGCCTGCTTCCGCATCGCCCGCGGCCGCGGCGTCTGCGGCAGCGCCTGGGCGCAAGGCCGCACCCTGGTCGTGCCCGACGTCGAGGACTTCCCCGGCCACATCGCCTGCAGCTCCGAGTCCCGCTCCGAGATCGTCGTCCCGGTGAGGGGCGACGGAAGCGGCAAGGGCAGCGGGAGCAGCGAGGGCAGCGGGAGCGGCAAAGGAAGTTGTGAGGCCGGGAGCAGCGAGGGCAGCGGGAGCGGCAAAGGAAGTTGTGAGGCCGGGAGCAGCGAGGGTGCCGGCGCCAACCACAGTGCCGGCTGCAGCAACGGAAGCGGCAAGGCCGAGGACGCCAATTACAGTGCCGGCTGCAGCAACGGAAGCGGCAAGGCCGAGGACACCAATTACAGTGCCGGATGCAGCAACGGAAGCGGCAACATCACTGCTGTACTGGACATAGACAGCACCTCCCCCGGCACCTTCGATGACACCGACGCCACCTGGCTCGAACTCATCACCGAACTGGTGTAGGAGGTGTCCCCAAATCCAGGACACCACCACCGGAAACCCCGCATTTTTGACTGAGGTGTCCCAAAATCCCGGACACCTCCTCCAGATCCTCCGGCTAAACCCACAGGCCAGGGCTATGGCGCAGGTCCCCCGGCCTCTTCCGGCGCAGGTCCCTCTTCTTCCGGAGCAGGTGCCTTCTGCTGGTGGCGCAGGTCCCCCTTCTTCCGGAGCAGGTGCCTTCTGCTGGTGGCGCAGGTCCCCCTCTTCCGGAGCAGGTCCGCCCTTCTTCCGGCGCAGGCCCCCCTCTTCCGGAGCAGGTCTGCTTTTCTCTTGGAGTCCTGCGCCGCAAATCTGGCGCCCTCGCTTTCCAACGGCGCAGGTCCCCAGCTTTTTTTCGGACCTGCGCCAGACAACCTGGGGACCTGCGCCACTTGGCCGAATATTACGGGACAGTGGCCGCTGTCGCCCCCCTGGCAGACGGGCTGGAATCTGGCCGACGGGCTGGAATCTGGCCGACGGGCCGTTATTCGTAACCCACACTATTTCAGCCAATAGCACAAACTCCTGTGCTCCAAACGGCGCATAGGAGATTTATTACATTCTGATTTACAAGGAGTTACGAATCACACCTTGAGGCTTTATTTCCCGACGCGGCAACACCCCTTCAGGGCCGCACCCAGGGCCGCACCAAGAGCCGCACCCGGTTTTTGGCACGGGCTTTGCCATAGTTCAGACAAACCATTTAAAATTACTGCCTTATGAAAACGAACATCAAACTTCTCTCGGCGCTCCTCGCACTGGCATTCGTAGCAATGTCTGCAAGCGCACAGCAGCCTTCCCGCCGCAATGGCTCCGACGCTGCAAACCGTCAGGAGAACAAAGTGGAAAGGCAGCAGACAAAGGTTGACAAGGTCCAGAGACCTACCAACATCAGCAACCAGAACGCCACCGACCGCAAGGTCCGCGACGCCGGCATCAGCTCCGGCTCCATGAACGGAGGCAGCAGCTTCGGCAGCAACTCCGGCTCCGTCAGCAGCGGCAGCAACCGCAACGGCAACTCCGGCAGCCATGGCGGCTCAGCCAACAACGACGGCGCCCGCAGGCCTTCCGGCGGCTCGATGAACAACGGTTCTTCCAGCAGCCAGCACGGCGGCTCCGTCCTCAACGGCGGCAACTCCGGCAAAGTGAATCACGGCGGCTCCGTCCACAACGGCAGCAACCACGGCAACGTGAGCAACCACGGCAACGGCAGCGCGATCCACAATAACGGTGGAGCCGTCCACAACGGCAGCAACCACGGCAGCGCGATCCACAATAACGGTGGAGCCGTCCACAACGGCAGCAGCCACGGCAACGTGAGCAGCCACAACCACGGCAACGCCGGCAGCCACGGCAACGGCAACGCCGGCAGCCACGGCAACGGCGGTTCGATGAACCACAACGGCTCGATGAACCACAACGGCTCAATGAACCACAACGGCTCGGTGAACCACGGCGCCGGCAACAGGCCTCCTCAGGGCGGCCACGTGGAGCACGGCAGGCGTCCTTCGCTGCCTCCGGTGATAGTGTACACCAGGCCTCAGGTCTATGAGCGTACCAACTCCAACAGCATAGTGGTCAACACCCTCTTCAGCAGCAAGGCTGAAGCCTACGACTACATCGCAACCCTGCTGGACGCCCGCTACTACACCATCGCCTCCTACGGCAACAACTACAACTGGCTCAGGACTGAAGTCGCGTTCATACCGACTCCTTTCGACTGGACCAACCCTATGACTCACAATCAGTTCAGGATGGAATTCGACATCACCCGCAGCCTCTTCGGCACGGTCAAGGTCACAATCACCGCCTACTGGCGCGAGTCGGTACTCTCAACCGGATTCACGAGGCTCCGCTTCCAGCCGAGCGACCGCTACAGCACCTACTACGCCTGGCGCGTCCTCGAGGACATAGCCTCCAACATACCGAACAGTTCAGTATACTACAACTAAGCGTTATTCCTAAACCCCTGTAAATCAGGACCCAACACAATCTCCTGTGCTCCGTTTGGCGCACAGGAGATTCATTTATTGCTGACACACAGGGAGATACGGAAAACGGTCCGAGCGGCGAAGGGGCCGGCGGCTTGCCGTTATTCCGATTATTTCCTAACTTTACCAGCGATATGCTAAGCTTTCTGACCACATTTGCGGCGGCGCTCGCCGTCCTGACGCCGTTCGTCAATCCGTTCGTGGGCACCGACGCCCACGGCCACACTTTCCCCGGAGCATGCGTGCCGTTCGGCATGGTGCAGCTCAGCCCCGACACGCGCCCGAAGGCCGGCGACTGGGACGGCTGCAGCGGCTACCACTACTCCGACAGCCTGATCTACGGTTTCAGCCACACCCACCTCTCCGGCACCGGCTGCGACGACTGGTGCGATGTGCTCATAACCCCCGGCAGCGGCCCCTGGTCCTTCTCCCACGCCAATGAGAAGGCGGAACCGGGCTACTACGAAGTCCTGCTGGAGCGCGGCGCGGAGAAGGTGCTGGCCCGGATGACCGCAGGAAGACGCACCGGAATCCACGAATACACCTTCCGAGGCGACACCAAAGCCGTCCTGACGCTGGACCTGCGCCACCGCGACCCGCTCGACAGTTTCGTCATCCACCACGGCCCCGACTGGATCAGCGGCTGCCGCGTCTCGAGCAGCTGGGCGCGCGGCCAGCACGTCTATTTCTACATAAAGTTCTCATCCAAAGCCAGTTGCGAACTCACGGACGGCGGCCGAAAGGCGACGCTCTCCTTCGACCGCAGCAAAGTGACCCTCCGCGCCGCCATCTCCAGCGTCTCCGAAGAGGGCGCAAAGGCCAACCTGAAATCCGAATACCCCTGTTCGTTCAAGGCCGCCCGCAGGAAGGCCGCCCGCGAATGGAACTCCTACCTGGGCCTGCTGAAGTGCCCCTACAGCGACACCGAACACCAAAAACGCTTCTACACAGCCCTCTACCACACTGGCATCCACCCGTCGCTCTACTCCGACGCCGACGGCCGCTACCGCGGTATGGACGGCAAGATCCACAAGGCCGAAGGCTGGGAGCGCTACACCGTGTTCAGCACCTGGGACACCTTCCGCGGCGAGCATCCGCTGCTCTTCGAAATCCAGCCGGAACGCAGCGTGGACTTCATCCGCTCCATGATTTCGGTTTACGAAGAGAACGGCAAACTCCCCGTCTGGGAGCTCTCCGGCTGGGAAACCGACTGCATGATAGGCTACAACTCCGCCCCCGTGATCGCCGACGCAGTGGCGCGCGGACTGGGCGGCTTCGACGTGGAAAAGGCCTATGAAGCCATGGTGGCAAGCTCCCTGCGCCCCGAGTACGGCATGGAAAGCTTCCGCCGCAACGGCCTCGTGCTTGCGGACGACGAGCACGAGAGCGTGTCCAAGACCCTGGAGTTCGCCTACGACGACTGGTGTGTGGCGCAGGTGGCGAAGCATCTTGGCAAAACCGCTGATTACCAGAAATATATGGAGTCCGCCCAGTACTGGCGCAACGTCCTCGACCCGGAGACCGGCTTCATGCGGGCCCGCCTGAACGGCCGCTGGTACTCCCCCTTCGACCCCCGCGAGGTCAACAACAACTACACCGAAGCCAACTCATGGCAGTACAGCTTCTTCGTGCCGCAGGACATCCCCGGGCTCATCGAGGCACTCGGCGGCCCGGAAGCCTTCGAGGCCCGGCTCGACGGCCTTTTCTCCGCCCCTGAAGGCACCACCGGCCGCACCCAGGCCGACATCACCGGCTGCATAGGCCAGTACGCCCACGGCAACGAGCCCAGCCACCACATCCCCTTCCTCTACAACGCCGTCGGCCGTCCCGACAAGGCGCAGGCCACCGTGGACCGCATCCTGGAGACCCTCTACAGCTCCGCCCCCGACGGCCTGTGCGGCAACGACGACTGCGGCCAGATGTCCGCCTGGTATGTCCTAGCTTCCCTCGGCCGATATCCTGTATGCCCAGGGAGTGCAGCGGCCCCGGATGGAAGCCCCGTCGCTCCTGTTCGTAAGGGCCAAAGTCGCTCCGGGGCTTCATCCGGAGCCGCCCCCACGCCACGGATCGTAACCAATCCTTATTTCATATCGGACAGCGACATCTTCACGGACTCGCTCACGGTCAGGATAGGCGGCGAGGGCCAGCTGTTCTGGAGAGTTGCGGGAATGAAGGAATTCCGTCCGTACAGCAGCGGAGCAAAGATCATAGTCAAGCACGGATGCATCCTCGAGGCCTACGCCGAAAGGGACTGCAAACGCAGTTTCACCACCCGCTGCCAGCTGCATAAAGCATTCAGCGACAGGGACATCGACATCCATTCCCGCTGCAGCGGGCAGTACACCGCCGGCGGCCCGAGAGGCCTTATCGACGACCGTCGCGGCAGCGTGAACTGGCGCACCGGCGGCTGGCAGGGCTACCAGGGCACCGATTTCGAGGCCGTAGTGGACCTGAGGGAAGAAAAGCTCATCGAAACCGCCTCCGCCGGCTTCCTGCAGGACGCCCGTTCCTGGATCTGGATGCCTAAGGACGTGGAGTTCCTGGTCTCCACAGACGGCTCCGGCTGGACGTCCGTCGCCACCATCCCCACCCCCGTCGCGGAGCGCGATATGAAGATACAGACCTGGGAATGCAGTACGCCCGTCGGCCGCCGCGCCCGCTACGTGATGGTCCGCGCCCGCAACTTCGGCACCATCCCCGAATGGCACCCCGGCGCCGGCTACCCCGCCTTCATCTTCATCGACGAAATCACAGTAAATATTTAATCATCAATTATATGGAAAAGAAAATTTTAGACTTTTTCTCCGGGATCGGAAAGAGCCTGGGAAGTGGAAAACTGAATCTGGGAAGCCTGCTGCAGAAAGCAGGGGTAACCGATGCCATCAACAGGACCAAGGCGCAGGTGCACGCACAGGCGCAGGCGCAGACCCACACGCAGACCTACACTTTCCAATCCCTCCCCAAGACGGTCGCGGAGCTCCAGGCCCTGCCTGAGGCGGCTATGAACGACGTCTATGCCGTCGCCGCCCTGAGCGTCCTCGCCCTGATGCGCTTCGAGGAAAGCAGGGCTGACGCCGTGGAAATGCTCAACTTCCTGAAGGGACCCGACGACATGTCTCCCACCGAGCTACAGCAGATTTCCGACCGCTTTATGGACGGCAAATTCTACAAGGTGAATTCCTTCTTCGAGGGCGCTACTCCGGAAAATCAGTACACCCCAGCAATGCCTTACCGGATCAAGGTCACCTCCAACCCCTATTCCTTCAGCGAAAACTGGGCGACGCTGTACCTTCACTCGGGCGGTGCCGACAGTCCCCGGCCCCTCAAACTCCGCAAGAAACCTTCCACGGGTCAGTGGTTCCTCGTAGAGCTCCACTATCTCAGCGACATCCGCATCCCTACCGCCATCGACAAATGGGCATAAAACAACTACGCTATATGAAACGAATTCTTACCTTTACTCTGGCGCTGGCTGCAGGTGTGGCCTGCTCCAATCAGGCCAATTATTCCCTCACCGGCAAGACGGCCTCGGAAGACGGGCTCGCCGTCTACCTCGTCGACAACCTTACCGGCGAAACCCTTGACAGCACTATCGTCGAAGGCGGCGCCTTCACGCTCAGCGGCAAGGCCGGGAAGGACGCGCTGCTCTATGTTGCCGAAGAAGGCGCCGACTGGCGGACCCTTTTCTTCAACGACGGCACCCCCATCGCGCTCGACCTCATTGACACGGCGATGACGGCTTCTCCGCTTAACGAGAAGCTTCTTGCCTCCGATAAGGCTTTGACGGACAAGTATATGGAGCTTATTAAAGTCAGCCGTCTCGGCAAGACCGCGGAGACCGCCGAGGAGCGCGTCGCTGCCAACGAGCGTCTCGGGGAGCTTTATGAGGAATATTCCGATCTCCTGAAAAACATCCTTGAGGAGAACCGCGACAACCTCCTTCCGGCCGCCTTTATGGACCAGTTGCTGGAAGAGATCGAGGACGACTCCGTCGAGAATCCTTACGACGAGAAATACGCCTACGCCCGCCATCCCTATGCGAAGGAGTGCAAACGGCAGTACGATGAGCAGAATGCAAAATGGGCGGCCATCAACGAGGCCAAGCAGAAGGTGATCGGCCAGCCGTTTATCGACCTGGAGGAGCCGGATGTGGACGGCAATCCTCACAAGCTGAGCGAATATCTCGGCAAAGGCAACTGGATCCTGGTGGATTTCTGGGCCTCCTGGTGCGGCCCCTGCCGGGCCGAAATGCCCAATGTCGTCGCAGCCTACGAGCAATATCACGCCAAGGGATTCGACGTCGTCGGTCTCTCCTTCGACAATGACAAGGAGGCCTGGAAGCAGGCCATCGTCGACCTCAAGATGCCGTGGATCCACCTGAGTGACCTCAAGGGGTGGCAGACGATCGCTTCCGATACCTACAACGTCAAATCCATCCCCGACAACATTCTTGTTGATCCGGAAGGCAAAATCGTCGCCCGGGGGCTGCGGGGGGCGGATCTGCTGACGAAGTTAGCAGAGGTTTACGGGGAATAGATTCCAGGGGTTGGAGGAGGTGACCTCGTAATAGAAGGGGCCGTATTTCGCCCGGTTGAAGACGGGCGTCTGTGCGGCTGCGGAAGCCGAAAGGCACAAGGCAGCCAAAGCGGTCAAAAACGGATTCATAGGGCGCCGAGAAGGGTGGTTACGAAGATTTCCTTTTCTTCCGGGGTGAGGAACTGGACCTCGATGGGTACCTGGAACAGGCGCTGTTTGATTTCGAGCGTGGTTTTGGGGTTGCCTTTGAGGCGGGCCGCGTCTTTTTCCGTCGTGCAGATGAGGGCGGTCGGGGAAGCCTTGATGGCCTTCCCGAGGGCGCGGAGATCCCGTCCGGTGAAGCGGTGATGATCCGGGAAGGAAAAACGCCGGATAATTTTATAGGTATCGGAGAGATAGCTTCTCAGGACGTTATCCTTGGCGATGCCGGTGAAGAGAATTAGCCGTTTGGCGTAAGTAAATCGGGAATCCGCCTCTTCAAAAACGGGCTCCATCGGCTTGTAATCCACCGTGGTGAAAAGGAGGGTCTGCTCCTTGCCTGTGGCCGAGCGTCCTTTGCAGGTAACGGGACTGTAAGCGGCCACGCCAAGGCTCTCTGCCCATTTCCCCTTCTCCCATTCGTCCAAGTAGGAAGGGCACTTGGTGACGATCAGAATGTCGGCATCCCGGGTTCTTTCCGGAAGATCCCTGAGGCGGCCCAATGGGAGCAGCTTGTCTTTGTGCAACGGGCGGTTGTAGTCAACGAGGACGATGTTGATGTCGGCCTTGAGGGCCCGGTGCTGGAAGGCGTCGTCCAAAACGATGATATCGGCGCGGGGAATGGTCTTGTCGATGCACCGGCGCGCTTTCTTGGAAGTCTCCAGTTCGTCCGGATGAGAAAGGAAATGGCAGCCTTCCACGCGGTCCTCATCGACGGTAACCGTGACGATCGGCAATTTTCCGGCGCTCTGGACGGGCGCGTCGCCGTAAAGATCGGCATTGGTGG
>JAEEGJ010004571.1_pt1 | contig 46357 bp, 42 predicted proteins | sample 8958761 | NCBI WGS metagenome assembly JAEEGJ01 (sample SAMN16246546, study PRJNA631951) | gut metagenome | biome: gut microbiome; feature: rumen; material: RS-attached | host: Bos | place: Iran: Karaj | collected 2018-10
GTCGGAGTCATTGGATAAATGTTATCCTATTTATTAAGCCGATGTGGCTCAATTGGCAGAGCAGCTGATTTGTAATCAGCAGGTTAACGGTTCGAGTCCGTTCATCGGCTTTTTCCTTTTAGGAAATGTGTCCCGTAAGGGGTGCGGACCTTTAGCTCAGTTGGTTAGAGCAACCGGCTCATAACCGGTCGGTCCTGGGTTCGAGTCCCCGAAGGTCCATTTTATCTGGCCTAGTGGCTCAGTTGGTTAGAGCGCCGCCCTGTCACGGCGGAGGTCGTCGGTTCGAGTCCGATCTGGGTCGTTAGAATATTTAAATTCTTATATCGATACATGGGGTCTTAGCTCAGCTGGGAGAGCATCTGCCTTACAAGCAGAGGGTCACAGGTTCGAGCCCTGTAGGCCCCATTTATTTTTAAAAAACATGCCGGCGTGGCGGAACTGGCAGACGCACAGGACTTAAAATCCTGCGGGACTAACCTCCCGTACCGGTTCGATTCCGGTCGCCGGCATTAATGATTTGCTGTAAGCTTCAATTAAGAAGTTTACAGCATTTTTTTTGTCTATTTTTCCCCATTTTGAAACACATTTTTGTACCTTAATTTTATTGAAATATCAGTCATTGAAAAGTAAAATATTACTTATACTGAGATGATGATTTTTCATCGAATCTGCTTGAATAAAACTATTTTGTCTAAGGTGGTGTACGATCAAATGGCTGACTTAAGAAGTAATGAATTTAAAACTCCGTTTTTTTCAAGAATGAGTACTAAAATTACCATTTTGATAAGCATTATTGTTTTTGTTCTGGTAATCATTGAAGTATTTGTTGCTGAAAAATTTGCGAGCAATGCAATGGAAAACACGTATCTTAACTATGCTCAGAATCTTGCGGAAGAGGCTGCGAGCGGTGTTGACTTTGCTACACATTTCGGTGAGTCTGCATACGGCGGTTATGCAATGAATCTTGCTCAGGAAGCTGCTGTATCAATTAACTTTTCACGTGAGTTCGGAGAAGATGTTTACAAATCATATGCACAGGATCTTGCTGAAGAAACAGCAAAAAGCGTTAATATGGCAGATGGTAATTTAAACAGTGTTTTCTCTGATGTAAGCATAAAAAATGTTGAAGGATCATACGCATATATGGTATCGCCCGACGGAACAATGCTCTGGCATCCGAATGCGGATAAGATCGGAAAACCGGTTGAAAACGCAGCCGTTAAGGGAATTGTTGCCGATCTGCAGGCTGGAAAGAAAGTTGAGAACGGTTCGGTTCTTTATGAATACAAAGAAGCACTGAAACTTGCAGGTTACGCATTTACAAATTCAGGAAATATCGTGATCGTGACCGCGGATTATGATGAATTCATGAAGATCGATTATGACAGACTTTTGGGAAACATCGAGATCGACGGTGTTGAGGGCTCGTATGCATATATGGTTGCTCCCGACGGAACGATGCTCTGGCATACCAATCCCGAAAAGATCGGACAGCCTGTTGAGAATGCTGCAGTAAAAGGTATTGTAGCGGATATTCAGGCAGGCAAAAAAGTTGACGACGGATATGTGATTTACGAATATAAAGGTGCCAATAAACTTGCAGGTTATTCATTTACAGATACCGGCAATATCGTACTGGTTACAGCCGATTATGATAAGTTTATCAATATCGATTATGAAAAACTTATCGGTAACATCGAGATCTCGGGTGTTGAAGGCTCATATGCATATATGGTTTCACCCGACGGTACAATGTTATATCATAAAACACCCGAAAAGATCGGACAGCCTGTTGAAAACGCTGCAGTAAAAGGCATAGTTGAAGACCTTCAGGCAGGCAGGGAAGTTCCCGACGGATCCTGTACATATGAGTATAAGGGATCTTATAAAGTTGCAGGTTATGCTTTTACGGAAGCAGGAAATATAGTTATCGTTACAGCCGACAAGGATGCGATGATGAAAAATGTAAAGGCCATGAGCACCACATTGATCGTCATCGGTATGATCTGCGTTGTGATCGTTACCGTTTTGATAATTTTCTTTACGATGTTTATGCTTCAGGCTTTGAGTCAGCTGGTTCCCGTTATCACCAAGACGGCAAACTTCGATTTTTCGGAAGATCCCGAATCCAGAAGACTTGAAAAGAGAAACGATGAAGTCGGAAGCATTGCAAAGGCTCTGGGCAAGACCAGAAATAATTTAAGGGCAATGGTTGAGTCTATTTCTTCGGCAGGACAGAGTATCAATTCTAATGTGGAAGATCTGCAGAGTACCATAGATAATGTCGGAAATATCTGTTCCGATAATTCGGCTACAACCGAAGAACTTGCAGCAGGCATGGAAGAAGCAGCTGCTACAACGACATCTATTTCCCAGAATGTCGAGAATGTTCAGATCAATGCAAAAGATATCGGAAAACTTGCGGATGACGGATCCGAGATCTCAAGAGAGGTTCTTATAAGAGCCAATGAACTTGCTTCCACAACAGATAATGCAAGCAAAAAGACCATGGATATGTATGAAAAGGTTAAGGTAAGATCCGAGAATGCCATTAACGCTTCCAAGGCAGTTGACAAGATCAATGAACTTACTGCGACCATCATGGCTATTTCTGAGCAGACCAGACTTTTGTCACTCAATGCTTCGATCGAAGCCGCAAGAGCAGGCGAAGCCGGAAGAGGTTTTGCTGTTGTAGCTTCAGAGATCAGCAATCTGTCTACACAGACAACCGATGCGGTTAACAATATCGGAAGTATAGTTAATGAGATCAATGATGCCGTAAGCCAGATGTCTGACTGCCTGTCCGAGACGACCGCATTCCTTGAAAAGAATGTTCTTTCCGATTACAGGGAATTTGGCAAAGTCAGCGAGCAGTATAAAGTTGATGCAAATACATTCGGCGACAGCATGAAGAAGATCAAGGATAATCTTGAGATCCTTAATAAGGATATGGATATGATCGTGGATGCGATCAGCGGAATGGATTTCACCGTAAACGAATCTTCGACCGGAGTATCCAATATTGCTGAAAAGACATATGAAATGGTAGACAGGACATCCGGAAGTATCGAGAAAGTTAACGAGTGTAAGAATGCAGTATCGAATCTTAAGGATATCATTGATAAATTCAGCCTTTAGTCGATCATTTTTTAATAACTTAAATTGAAATATACATAAACTGCAGATCATTAATTTGATCTGCAGTTTTTTTGTGTTGACAAATTTGGTTTATTGCGATAAACTAAATTTGGTTTACAGGAGTAGACCAAAAGGAGAAACGACAATGATCGATTTGGAACTCGGTGTAGTACAGGAAAGATTTGCCGATATCGTATGGGATAATGAGCCCGTAGCAAGCGGAGAACTCGTAAAGATATGCGAGAAGGAACTTGAGTGGAAGAAATCCACCACGTATACCGTTTTAAGAAAGCTTTGCGAAAAAGGATTATTCAAAAACGAAGACGGTATCGTAACTTCACTTATTTCGAAGGAAGAGTTTTATTCGGCAAAGAGCAAGCAGATAGTGGAAGATTCTTATTCGGGATCTTTACCCGCGTTTGTTGCTGCTTTTATCTCAAACAAAAAACTTACTGCAAAAGAAGCTGATGAGATCCAGAAGATGATCGATGAATTCAAAAAGAAATGATCACTTTCTTAAGATGTGTTTGTTTGGCTTGAATTTAGAAGGGAAGAAAAGATGAGTACGATATTTCTTAAGATATTGAATATAAGCATAACCGCAGGATGGCTTATCCTTGCTGTTATCGCCTTAAGACTTTTACTTACAAAGGCACCCAAATGGATATCATGTCTTTTATGGGCTTTGGTTGCATTAAGACTTTTGATACCTTTTTCGATAGAGAGTGCGATGAGCCTGATACCAAGCGGAGAAGTTGTTTCAGAGAGCATTGTTTCGAATCAGGCGCCTGCTATCGATACGGGATTTGTTAAAGTCAATGCTGCGGTAAATCCGATCATAACGGAAACTTTTGCACCAAAACCCGAAGCGTCGGTGAATCCTATGCAGATGATCGTATGGATCGCTTCTGTCATCTGGATCGCAGGCATGGCTGCAATGTTAATATATGCGATCGTGAGCTTCTTAAGATTAAAGAAGCAGGTCAGTGCGTCAACACCGGTCAGTATAAAAACAAGCGAAGGCAGCTGTCGAGTAATGCTTTGTGATGATATAAAATCCCCTTTTATCCTCGGCATATTCAAACCGGTTATTTATATTCCGTCTAATCTTGACCTTGATACGATAGAACTGGTCTTTGCACATGAAAACGCACATATCAAAAGACATGATAACATTTGGAAGCCTTTGGGATTTGCTCTTTTATCGATATACTGGTTTAATCCTCTTTGCTGGATCGCATATATTCTTTTAAGCAAAGATATTGAAGCTGCATGCGATGAAAAGGTTATCAAGGACAAAGACAGAGATTATCTTGCACTATATTCACAGGCACTTCTTGACTGTGCTGTTCAGAGAAAAAGAATCTCGGCATGTCCGCTGGCGTTCGGAGAGAACGGCGTTAAGGGCAGAGTTAAAGGGATCCTGAATTATAAGAAACCGGCTTTCTGGATCATTTTGATATCGTTTGCTGCGATAGCTGCCGTAGCGATCTGTTTCCTTACAAATCCTTCGAATAAGAAACTAAAACAGACGCCGCCGGAAGTGCAGGTAGGATTTGCCGGCAGTGAAGAAAAACTTCAGGCAGAATGTGTAGGGTTTGCTGATCCCGAATCAGTAGCAAATGCTGAGGTAGTGCACCTGGAATCCGAATATATGCCAACGAATGAAGAACTCGAAGAAAGGATCGCAACGCTGCATGCGGATGATGAAAATATCCTTACATTATCTTTCTCCGACAAACCGAGTGATGTTAAAGTGGAATTTTTTGATGAGATAAATCCCTCGGATGAAGTCGGATTCAGTGTGGCCGATTACGATATGCAGACCAATTCAATGGTTGTATCCTCAGATTCAAACTATACCTATATTGTTACTGCTGAATGGGAAGAGGCGGGAACCGGATTTTATCTTTTCAGAATATCAAGGGATGGTTTCGCTGAACCTGAAGATGAAGATATTCAGAGCGAGATAATGCATTTTTCGGTGGAAATACCTCCGACTTCCGAAGATGATTCACAGGATGAGATAAAGATGTCTATCCCGGGAGAATTCCTTGGGTATGAATATGTTAACGGACAGTACGTTGTAAGCGATAATGAATCCTATAAATATAAAAAAATACTGGTGGGAAAGGATCCGGGAGCTTCATGTATCGGAAAGTTTGTCGTTCTTACCAATAACCCTGATATAACATACGAAACAGTGTCAAAGAGCCTCTTCAGCAGTAACATGGATGACTGGCTTACGGATACGGCTATTATCGAAATTGTAGCGATAACGGATAAATTTGAAGGTTTCTCGGTATGGCCGACGAAGAGTACACTGATATCCCACGGATATGATGAAAAAGATCATCCCGAAACAGACATACCGGGAGAGACAGGAGATCCCGTGTATGCCATTGCTGACGGTCTTGTGTTCTACACAGGCTTTGATCAGAAAAAAGGTAATACGATAAAGATCCTTTCAGCCGATGCTGTAATAGAATACACACATCTTGACAGCATATCGGTTAATGCAGGAGATACGGTTTCGGCAGGTGACACTATAGGAAATTTGGGTAATACCGGATTATCAACAGGCCCGCATCTTGGTTTATCACTCACTGTTAATGGCCTTACACAAGATATGACGGATTATTATAAAAACTGAATAACAGTTTTGAAAGTGGCGGAGAGATCCGCCACTTTTTTTTATTTCCGTATTGACTTTATAAAAATAATGAGTTATAACTGTACTATAACAAGTAGTACAGTTGAAAGGCAATATATGATAAACATCGATTATAAGAGTGAACTGCCCATATATGAGCAGATAATTGAACAGTTTAAATTGAATATCATGAAAGGAAACTTCGTTGCGGGTGATCCGGTAGTAAGCGTGCGCAAGATGGCAGCCTCGCTTCAGATTACACCGTCCACGGTCGCAAAAGCATATACCGAACTTGAACGTCAGGGCATTATAGAGACTGTTCGCGGCAAAGGAACTTTCATAGCGGATGTCAGACAGGGTGAGATCGCAATAGATATCGAGAAGAGCAGAAAAAAGATGTTAAGCGAAATAATCGAGCTTAAACATGCAGGATGTTCTTTGGATGAAGTAAAGAAGATCGTTGAAGAACTGTATCGTTCGATTTAAGAAAACGCTGATCATATTTTTAAGACTTAACGAGGTATAAAAATGATTAAAATCAATAATCTTTCAAAAGCATATAATTCGGAAAAAGTATTACATGATATTTCGTTCAATCTGGAAGAGGGAAAAATATACGGACTGATCGGAGCAAACGGCTCGGGAAAAAGTACATTGATCAAATGTATAAGCGGTGTGTATTCTCCGGATAAGGGTGAAGTGAAAATGGGAGAGAAACCTATCTACAATTCGCCTGAATGTAAAGAAAAGATAGGACTGCTGCTTGATACAATGCATTTCCTCCCGATGTATACGGTTAAATCCTATGCGCAGTATTACGCCAGCTTTTACAGGGATTTCTCTTTTGAGAGATTTAAAGGATATTTGAATAAGTTTGGAATATCGCCAAAAGCTTATGCTGAAAGCCTTTCTCTGGGAAATAAAAAGAAACTTCAGATCGCACTGGTCCTTTCAAGGAAAACAGAATTTATCCTGATGGATGAACCGGAAAACGGACTGGATAACGAAAGCAGGGAAATGTTCAGGAATATCATTAGAGAGTGTGCTGACAGCGGAGTCGGGATCTTGCTCTCTTCACATGATCTTTTAAATATTGAAAAGATGTGCGATGATCTGATCTTTGTGGACGAGGGAGTTTTAAAGTATAACGGCGGAATAGATGAAAGACTTTCGAGTATCCGGAAATGGAGAGTAAAGGCACCGCGTGAAAAACTGACGGATTACACGGTAACGGAAGAACTCGGAAACATATTCACGATTTTGACGGAAGGTGAATATGCGGATAACAAAAAAGAACTTGAATCAAAAGAAATAGAGGTTCTTGATTCGGATAAAGTAACCGTTGCCGATGCATATACACTGATGAGACAGAAGAATTAGTTATTCGAAAGATAAACGGAAAGGTAACCATATGAAAAATTTCATTCAAATGATTAAAAGATACAGAGTTCTCTTTTTGATCGAATTACTGGTGATCGTTGCGGTAACGGTATTTTTCTCCAGAGTAGTATTCAATAGAATGACCGGGTATGAATGGCGTAATGTAAGCATAAACGGAGCAAATTTAACGCCTGGATATATTTTCTGGTGGTGTGCGGAAAGTATCAGTGAAGGTCTGTTTCGCGCGACAACTCCCGTAGTATTGGTATTTACGCTTATCAGATATATTATCTACGATAATAAGAACCAGAGGATACTCAATAATTCATTTCCTGTAAGTGATCGTCAAAGGACACTCTTTGAAATGCTGATCGGCGGTATACCGATAACGATTTCGGTTGTACTTTACGGAGTGCTGTTATATTGTTTCGGAAGTTTTGCATTTTTTAGTGATGGAAGTGTGCAATGGACTCCGAATTTTACTTACTCGGAAATATCCATAATAGTTATGCTTTTACTGCTGTTTTTGGGTTTATATGCATTTCTCGTTTTTTCTAAAAAAGTTTCATCCTCGACAGGCGGAACGATCCTCCTTTATTTGAACGGCGTTTATCTGTCGATAGGTATTTTCGTATCACTTGTTGAACCTCTTTGGAATAAGATGGTCGGAAATGAATTCTTATATGAACTCTTTCCTACTCTCGTCTGTGCCTTCCCTTTGGCGTTTAGCATTATCGGATCGATCATAGCGGATAAAAAACTCGATATCGCAAAAGGCGGAACATATTATTTTAAACCAGTACAGATCGTGGTCTGCATTATGTCAGGGATCAGTTTCTGCACCTGGATGTTAGGGTTCTTTGATTCGGAAAAGGGCGGACTTAATCCACTGTATATAACCATTTCCGTAATCATTTCGCTGCTGGTTACAGGCTGCGTATTCTATCTGACCAAAGAAAAGAAAAACATAAACGCAAAAGCTGTGGCATGATTTGCAATATATGCATACGGATTTGCAACAACTGTTAAAGGATATGGAATCTTTTTTGTCTGAGCTTTATGATCGGTATCAGATGATCGTGGAGGGAACAGATGAAAAAGAAAAGTATCCTTTTTTTGCTTTTAGCAGTTTTAATCATAAATTATGTTCTTATCGTTAATGCCGCAAAACAGGTAACGATACAGGATCATATCGATGAGTTTCAAAGAAAAACAAAATGCGATTCCGTAAGTGTTGCCATCGTTGATGATGAAGGAGTTAAGTTTTACGGAGATGAAGAAGGCCTTTATCAGATAGGATCGATGACGAAGGCATTTACGGGACTGGCTGTACAAAAGCTTATCAGTGAAGGTAAGCTTAATGAAGATGAAAATATAAGCGATCTGCTTCCCGGATTTAGTGCATATTATGATTCAGAGCCTGTTGAGATAAAGGTAAAAGAACTGTTAACACAAACGAGTGGATATACCAATGAAGAGATCGATTATCCGAGTGCTTCTTCGGATATGTCTTTATCCGAATGGGCAGAAAGCATATCCGGAAAAGAATTAAAAGCCGGACCGGGTGAAAAATATGCATATTCCAATGTGAATTATAATCTGCTTGGTGTTATAATCGAAAGAACAACAGGAAAGTCCTATGAGGATTATATGTATGAAGAGATCCTTTTTCCTTTGGGACTTTATAATACATACGTCGGGGTTCCGGATGAGGGAAAGATCGTATTGGGATCAAGACTCGGATACAGGAAAGCATTCGGATATGATATTCCCGTATATGAAGGAAGGATACCTGCAGGATATTTTTATTCAAATGCGAAAGATATGGCAAGGTGGATCAAGATCTGGCTTGGCATGGCAGACATCCCTTATGAATATCAAGAGCTTGTTGATGATGTAAAAAAACATCTTAACGAAGAAGGCGAATATTATTCCGGATGGGAATCGTTTGAAGAAGATGAGATAGGTCATTCGGGCGGTACACCCAATTATTCGTCAAGAATGATTTTTTCAAAGAAAGAGAACAGGGGAGTATGTGTTCTTACCAATATGAATGTTGCGGCATCAACGGATACTCTTTGCAACGGACTGTTTTTGCTGTCATCAGGAAAAGATGCAGGAAAGATCGCGATTGATGTATGGACGATCTTTGATATCGTTTTTACTTACGTTTCGGGTGTCGGGATTCTTATGATGATCTCGTTACTTTTTATAAAGAAACGCTGTATAATATTAGGAATCGGTATAACCGCGCTGATATCGGTAATGACTGTTTGTATCGTAATGCCGCTTATATTCGGTGCGGGGCTTAATGATATAGCATTTATATGGGCACCGTACAGTTTTGCCGGCGGGATCGCTATATTGACCGGTAACATACCTGTTTCGATCATAAAATATATTATTACGGGGAAATATGAGAATAGAAAAAAGGCAGGTTGAAGACAAACCGCTTACAGTCATAATTGAATATCCCGAATGGAATGATACGGTCGATTCTCTTGTCAGAAAGATCGGTATGATGGATATTTCTTTTGTGGGAAGGATCGATGAAAAAAGTGTTAACATCGGTCTTTCGGATATCTATTACATTGAAAACGTTGAGAGAAAACTTTTCATTTACACAAAAGACAATGTCTATAGATTTGACGGTTCCATGGCAGATATCGAAAAAAGGATGATCGATACGGGACTTGTCCGTATCTCGAGAACCTGTATCATGAACACGGATTATCTTAAAGAGATAAAGCAGATAAGAAACAGTCATCTTGAGGCTGTAATGGATAATGATGAAAAACTGATCGTTTCAAGAAAATATCTTCCGGATATAAAAAGGATCTTTAAAAGGGAGGGTATATGAAAAGAATCTTAAGAGATACATGTGTATTGTTCGCATTGACCACTTTAAGCGTGTTTGTGATCTCAATATTGTGGATGGGATTTACGGATGAGATTAAGCTTGTGCTTTATCTGTTCGGACTTTCTTTTGTTATTTCCGTAGCCAACTGGTTTCTGGATGAATTTACATCTCTTCCCATCATATGGAATTATGTGGTTAAATATATAGTAGCCGCCACGCTTGTTCTTTTTACGGGATTTATGGTAGGGTGGTTTTACAAAAGCAATTTCTGGATGGCATTTATCTATGTCGGTATCGTCTTTGTTTTTGCATATCTGATAGATGCCGTAAAAGCTAAGAGAGACATAGACTTTATAAATGATAAGATAAAAAACAAAAAACAAAAGATCGCAGAATGATCACTTGAAAGAAGGTAAAAAGATGGAAAGAAGGATCGAAACTGAAAGACTGATATTAAGAACCGTAACGGTCGATGATGCCGAAGCCATATTTAAGTGGGCATCGGATCCCGAAGTAAATAAATATATGATATATCCTCTTCATGCCAATCCTGATGTTACAAGAGACTGGTTAAAGTCACGTGATATAAACGGCAGTGACGAATTTGATCTTGGCTTTGTCTTAAAGGAGACAGGTGAACTTATCGGACAGGGCGGGATTTTTTATCATGAAGATATAGATGCCTGGTCACTTGGATATAATCTAAGAAGAGATTACTGGGGACAGGGACTTGTTCCGGAAGCCATTCAGGCGATAATTGATTATGTAGATAAAGAAAAAGGCATTCGTGCTATCGTAGGTGAATTTGCAAAAGAAAACAGCAAAAGCAGGAGAGTTATGGAAAAACTCGGCATGACTTACTGGAAGGACGCACAGTATTCAAAGCTTGACGGAAGCGAAATCTTTGAAAGCTGCAAATACATTAAAGAATTATAATTCTATATTTGTTATAAGACCGAAAACTGCAGACTCTTAAACGGGGCTGCAGTTTTTTATGTGGATTTTTAACCGTTTACCTTCGTTTTGATACCGAATACCGAAATCTTATGACAGGGGAGAAAATAAAAGGTAATATGCAGTCATAGGAACAAACAGAAAGTATTTGGAGGTAATTTTATGAGAAAAAAATACTTGGATAATATAAGATGGATCACCGTAGTGCTTGTAGTGATATATCACGTTATATATATGTTTAACGGAGAAGGTATTATGGGCACTGTCGGAAAGATCACCGATCTGGAGGTTCAGTATTATGATGTATATCAGTATATGGTTTATCCTTGGTTTATGTGCATATTATTCCTGGTATCCGGAATTTGCTCAAGACTTTATTTAGAAAAACATACCGGTAAGGAATTTGCAAAGTCAAGAACAAGAAAGCTTCTCGTTCCTTCAACGATCGGTCTTTTCGCTTTCCAGTTTATTCAGGGATATTTCAATATGAACATGGGCGACGGAGCAGATCTTCCGCAGGGCATTCCCGCACCTATAGTTTTCGTGATCATGGTTTTAAGCGGTATCGGAGTTCTCTGGTATATCCAGTTACTCTGGATCTTCTCGATGCTTCTTCTGCTTGTAAGAAAGATCGAAAAGGACCGCCTCTGGAAACTGGGAGGCAAAACAAATATATTGGCGATCATACTTTTCGCAATACCTGTATGGGCAGCAGGACTGATCCTTAATACACCGATCATCTGCGTATACAGATTCGGTCTGTACGGAATCATTTTCTTCCTCGGATATTTTGTATTCTCACATGATGAGGTAATTGAAAAACTGAAAAAATACTTTGCAGTATTCCTTGTACCCGCAGTGATCCTCTGTGTATTGTTTTGTATCTTTAACTTTGGTAAAGTATATGCAGATGCACCTGTAAACCGTACACCTTTATTTACATCATATGCATGGTTCGCCTGCATGGCTATCCTTGGCCTTATGGCAAAGTACGGCGATTTTGAAAATAAGTTTACAGGCTTTATGAGCAGAAAGAGTTTCGGACTTTATGTATTCCATTACCTTGGAATCTCGATGGTAGCGATACTCCTTGTAAAACCCGGATACATTTCGGCTGCTCCCGCATACATTTTAAGCACCGTGGCAGCATTTGCGGTATCGTTTGTTTTATATGAGATCATTTCAAGGATCCCCGTTTACAGATGGATGGTCCTTGGGATCAAAAAAGATAAAAAGAGGAATTGATGATGATTTTCAGACTGAATCTTAATCCTAAATGTGAAGAAGAAGTCATAGCGAACGTTCATGAAAGAACGCCCCTTATCGATGAGATTGAAAGGCTCGTGACGCAGGACTCCTCCACAGAGCAGATCACGGGATATCTCGAAGATGAGATAAGGCTTCTGGAAGTAAAAGATATAGAATGCTTCTTTGTCGAAGACGAAAAGACTTACGCATTATATTCGGATAAAAAGAGATATGTTGTAAGAAAACGTCTTTACGAGATAGAGAGCATTCTTCCTTCCGAATTTATTAAGATCAATAAATCCGCGATAGCAAACAGCAAAAGGATAGCCCGTTTTAAGGTTCTGTTATCGGGAGCGGTGGATGCCGAGTTTGAGAGCGGATACACGGAATGCATTTCGAGAAGATGTTTCGCAGAGGTAAAAAGGAGATTTGGGATATGAAAAAGTATATAAAAGATTTTTGTATAAGAGGTTTGATGTTCGCATGGGGCGGACCTTTCATAACGGCGATCGTGTGGTATTTTATCTGGAAAGCAGGAAAGATCGAAAGTTTAAATCCTTCGGAAGTACTGATTGGGGTTTTATCGACTTCGGCACTTGCTTTTATCGCTGCGGGTATCTCGATAGTACATCAGATCGAGACGCTTCCGAAAGTAACTGCGGCACTGATCCAGGGTGCGGTACTGTATGTTGATTATCTTGGGTTCTACCTGTTGAACGGCTGGATAACCGTTGATAAGATGCTGATTTTCACGATAAGTTTTGTAATTGGATTTGTTTTTGTCTGGGCGGCGATTTATATCACTACACGAATAAGAGTCGAAAAAATTAACAAGAAACTTATGAAATAACTAAAATAGCGGTAAAAGATAGAAGAGAAAGCTTTACGGCTTTCTCTTTTTTTAATACTTTTTTGTTGCAATTTAAAATAAATATATCGAAATTCGATAAAAATATATTGACAAATGTTTTTTAAGGGAGTATATTGCATATGAAAACGGAAGTGCCGTTAATAAAAAAATAAAGCGGAGGTGCTTTATGAAGCAGAAAGAACTTGCATTTTGGTTAAAGTTTATAGTGATAGGTACCGCGGTATGCGGAGCAGTGATCTACGCAGGGATCATTCCTCATTTCCTTAAGTATCTTGTGGAGCAGAATTCATTTGCCGAAAAGAATTTCTGGCCCTGGCTTGTTTCCATCTGGATATCAGCGATCCCCTGTTACATGGTATTGATCTTCGGATGGCTTATCGCCGGAAACATCGGAAAGGACAATTCGTTTTCGATAGCGAATGCGAGACATCTTAAATGGGCTTCATACATGGCACTGATCGATGCGGTATATTACTTCGTTATAAACGGGATCTTCCTTTTGCTCGATATGTCACATCCTTTTGTAATGGGAATAGCGCTTATCATATGTTTCGTGGGTACGGCATTCTCGGTATGTGCGGCAGCGCTTTCACATCTTGTGATAAAAGCATCGGAGATCAAAGAAGAGAACGACCTTACTATTTAAGGATGGTGTGTTATGGGTAGAAATAAAAACGATCTTGAAAATATAGAAGAGGTTGAAGTTAACGGACGTCTTGTCTTTAACATTGATGTAATGCTTGCAAAGAGGAAGATGAGCGTAGGGGAGCTTGCAGCCAAAGTAGGAATAACTCAGGCCAATATGTCGATATTAAAAACCGGAAAAGCAAAGGCTATCAAGGTTAATACCATCGTAAAGATGTGTGAGATCCTCGAATGCCAGCCCGGTGATCTTTTCGAATATGTCAGGGAGGATTGAAATGGAAAACGATAATCAGAATCTGAATGTCGAAGAAACCGTAAAACCTGTGGAAGAAATCAAACAGGTAACGGAGGGATCGGCTGAAGAGGTATTTATACCGATCGAAAAAGTATTTTATGACAGCAAAACCGAATATATCAAAAGAATGATCCTTTGCGGGATATATGCGATATTCTTTACGATTTGTCTTTATCAGAACGGCCGCGGTATCACATATCCGATGTTTGCGATAGCCACCATAGTTGTTTATGTAATGTTTTTAAAAGCAGTAAAAGAGAAGATAAAGGCATTCTCATATGTGCTCATGGGATTTATAACACTTCTTTCGATAAATGTCTGTACGACGATGAGCACGCCTTTGATAGTATTTGACAAGCTTTTCATCTTTGCGCTTTTCTTCATAATGTTTTTGTATAACCTTTATGACGATAAGACATGGGATGCCACGAGATATTTTCTGGCATGTTGTGCGACAGTAACAACGGCGATAGCATATGTTCTGGATCCGATCCTTGATGCAGTACATCTGCCGAAAGAAAAAGAAGAGGACGGTAAAGAAAAAAAGAAGAATTATACATTCCTTTACGTGTTGCTCGGCCTGGCAATATCCGTTCCGCTGCTTTGCGTGGTACTTCCCCTGCTTCTTTCATCGGATATTGTCTTTTCAAACACAATGGGAAAGATCTTTGATTTCGAATGGAATGCGGACGTATTTAAATGTGTTCTTTTAGCTGTATTCATCTTCTTTGTGGGATATGCGCTTTTAAAAAGACTTTATGCAAGAAGCGAGTGGATGGAAAATCCTGTTTCGGATAAGAGAAAAGGAAATCCTGTTGTTTCGATCACAATAAGCTCGGTGCTCCTTGTATTTTACGGATTGTACTCAGGTATCCAGATAGTATATCTTTTCATGGGATACGGTACATTGCCCGACGGATATACATATGCGGATTACGCACACGAAGGTTTCTTCCAGCTTGTGTTTGTCTGCATCATTAACCTTATACTCGTTCTTTTGTGCAGAAAGTTTTCAAGAGACAATAAGGTCCTTAAGATAATGCTCACGCTCATCTGTGCATGTACATACATAATGATCTTCTCAAGTGCTTACAGAATGATCCTTTACATCAGTGTATACGGACTCACATTCCTTCGAGTATATGTACTCTGGGCGCTTACGGTGATCATGCTTGCGATGACCGGAACCGTTATCCTCATCTACATGGAGAAAATGCCTTTCGTAAAATACTCGATGGTGGTCCTTGCGGCAACATGGATAATATTCGGCTACAGCCATCCGGATGTGATCATTGCCGAATACAATATCAATATGGGTACCGGACAGATATACGTTATGGAAGATCTTTCGGATGATGCGATACCAGTTGTTTTAAAATACCAGGACAGTATATATGAAAAACCGCTGCTTCAGTCGTATCTGATCAATTTTGAAAAGGAGTGCCGCGGTTACGATATATCAGGTTATGGAGATATTCGTAAATTTAATTTTGCCGAATACAAAGCATATAAAGCGATCATACACGGAATGCATTATATCCCTTAATCCCCTTTTAATATAAAAAATAACCCTCCTTACCTTTACCGGTTTGGAGGGTTATTTGTATTTTTATCATTATTCCATGATAACGGGTCTTATGTAATAAACTTTTCCTTCGGAATCAAATCCTATGTGGCACATAAAGGAGTTGAACTGTTCGAAAGTGTAATCGTCGGGACCGAATACCAGGTAGCCTTCATAATCGTACTCGGCTGCCTTTAAGCAGTCACCGTTGTAATCGTCTTCTTCCCAAGAATAAACTTCTTTTGTAAATCCGTCAAGATCCGTGATAACGAAGAAGTCATCGTCTTCCATGTTTTTCTCCCAGTCGGGATACTCATAATAGAAATCTTCGGCAAGTTCGGCAACATAGTATGAATAGCTTTCATCGATGGGACCTTCGGGTCCGGCGATCTCAATGGGTTCGTAATAGATACCTACGAGTTTTTTGTTTTCATCATAAAAGAATCCGGCATATACATACAGAGTATTCTGTGTTTCGTCATAATCGTATTTGGAAAGATTTCCTCTTTCGCCGAGATTGTCAAACATTTTTCCGAGAGTTATATATTCTTTCTTGCCTGCGGGTACAAAGCAGTATTCAAGGTTTAAGAAATAGTAAGATTCTCTCCAGCCGATATTTTCGAATGTATCCTGATGGCAGTCTGCAACCGCAAAGAAAGTACCTTCTTCGAATTCGCTGTAATACTGAATGACTCTTGCAAAACCTCTGTCGGCTTCGTAATCGGGATATGCTTCGAAATCATCGATCGCTTTGGGAAGTCCTGCGTTCGGATCTTCTTCTTTAAAAGATTCTTCGATCTTTGCTTCGAAGATGGGAGAAGAAGAGGGCTTCTCATCCAATGCTTTTGAAACTGTTACATCCATACTTGTATAGTAAAAATGTCCTGTACCTTCATAAAAGTCTACGGTAAAGTTAAGGCTGTCACCGTCCAGATCGATCGAACCGTAGAACTCGGGATAGGAGATCATGTATTCATCGCATAATTCTTTGAAGTTGCATTCTGCGAGGCAGTACTCCAGACCGTCAAATCCGACCTGATAGATCTTATATGTTTCATAATCTTCGGTATTCATAAGATATATATTCTGGTTGTCCATACCGAGAAAAGTTGTATCGTTACCTGAAACGAATTGTGCGACTTCTTTGCCGGTATCGGCTGTATCGTAAACATAGTAATGTATCAGATAAGGATTTACGGCATAATCATATACGGTAAAATGAGTACCGTCGGGAGAAAAGCCTGTGATCCTTCCGGAACAGATGTCTTCGGATTCACCGGTCTTAAGGTCAAGTTTGTATACAGACTGATAAAGTCTTTCGTAATCTTCACCTTCGCGTGCACCCTGTGAATAAAGGTCCTCGCCGTTTATAAGATACATATCGCCGTATCCTGTATCATCGCAGATAACTTTGGGTTCTGCAGTCGGATCTTTGGGATCGAATGAACAGAGCTTTCCGGTGTGGCTGTACGCAAGAGAATTTCTTGAGAATTCACCCCAGAGGCCTTCACAGTCTATCTGGAAAGGGTGGTACTCTCTGAAAATGATATTTCCGTTGTAAAGAACGGCCTCACCCGACTGAACAACGGGAATGCTTTCTTTTACAGTATCTTCTGCTGTATCGGGATCTTTTGCATCAGCGGGATCGGTTGTATCCTTTTCCGGATCCGTAACATCGGTTACAGCCTGTGTATCGCCGCTCTTCGGGTCGGGATTGTCAATATCTACACTCGGAATGGGATCGTTTCCGAGACACCCTGCCAGGGAGAGTGTGAGTATGCCCGTCAAGAAGAATGCGGACAGTTTTTTTATCTTATTCATATAATTTCCTCCTGAAAGAAAAATTTAAAGTTTCGTTTTAAAGGATCGGAAAATCCGGTCTGTATTCCTTTATTAAAAAAGGATGTTTATCTGCATATTCCATTATATCTTTTCTGAGATTCTCATCAACGTATTCTTTAACGATACCGATATCGAGACGGTTAATGGAAGGGCAGGTCGGTGTGAGTGCGATAACGTTCTCGTTTTCTTTTCTCATCACCCTTAAAGGCCATATGCTGCAATCCCACGGCTTTTCTTTTTCGTTTAACACACATCCGTTTTCACCAAGGTAAGGACAGGGTACTTCTTCGTCGGGATCATCTGTTTTGTAATCGTGACTCAGATCATATGTACCTTTTATATATCCGTCTTTTTCGGATACGATAAGTGCGTTTTCGTCCACCACGGGATCTTCTTTTATGGCTTCTATGTTTTCTTTGGTGAAGATCGGAGTTTCCCAGAGTGATGTTCTTCTGAAAGAACAGCAGAATCTGCAGGAAGCGCAGTCTTCTTTTTTTAATATACCGGAGAGCATATGTTTTCCCTTATTTTTCGTTGATGATATATTTCTTTAACATATAAAGAGGCTTGTAGGAAGTTTTGGCACGTCTTAATCCTTCCACACCGAGATCCTCTTCGCGGTTTATATATTTATAACCCTTGCAGCAAAGCAGCGCGAATTCGTTGCAGAGAAGCTGATAAATGCCGACTATGTCTTTTCTGCCTTTCTCGATGACTTCGTCCATGCATTCGTCGTTAAGGGAAACGCCTGCGGCATAACCCACAACGGTACCTCGTACATAAACGACGATCCCTTTGAATTCGAGTTCGTCATAGTTTGCAAGATAAAATTTTATCGCTTCGTTTTCACGTGCGAGCATCTCGTCGTATTCTTCGGCAAGCCTGTCTTTGATCCATTCGCTCTGAAACAGAAGAACATCGGTTAAGTTGTTATTTGTTATGTTCTCGATGCGGATCTGCCCTTCATAAGATGAATAAAAAGCACGGACCCTGTTTCGCTTCGGAGCGAGGGGCCTTCCCGGAAGAACTGCCAGACTCTCCGTATCGTAGATGTATTCTTCGTAATCCCTTGATTCTTCCGATTCGAAAATATCGGGATAATGCGAGAAGAGATCTGCTTTAAATCTTTCGGTGACCGTGAAAAAAGATAGTTTGGCATTATGGCTTTTTGCATCTTCGAAAAGGATGTCGATATATTTTTGAAAATCATTTTCAATGTTCCCGAGCGGTGCAAGGTAAACCCTTTTTTCTTTGGTATCAAGATTTTTTCTGTGAATAAAAAGAACATCTTCTATGATCGCATACTCATCGCCGTATTTCATTGAAAGCCCGGTAAGCAGGTATAAAGAATGCTGGCACGAAGATGATCCGAATTCACGAAGATATCTGTTTATCAAAGGTTTATCGGATATTTTAACAGGTTTAAAATCTATCATATGATCCAATCTTTTATTTTTTCCAAAGTTTGACGAAATCAAATTAATTATATCACATAAGGTACTATTGACAAAAAACTTTATGTTTACTATTATATGGATAATATTTAAAGGCTGTGAAAAAGAGAGTAGTGTCAAGGAAAGTTCACAGAGACGACAGCATTTGCTGAGAGCTGCCGGTACGGATTGACATGAAGACCACTTTGGAGCCGAGCGCCGAACTTAAAGTAAGCGTCTCCGTGCAGTTACGTTAAAGACTTCAATGAGTGAAAAATTAAGGTGGAACCGTGCATAACGCACCCTTAATATCCGAACGGATATTGCGGGTGCTTTTTATATTTCAAAGGATTATAAAGCAATTTAAGTTTTTTAAAGGAGAAGAGTTATGGTTAATTTTAAGGAAGATGAAAATTTACATGTACTCAACCATTCATGTGCTCATATGATGGCTCAGGCTGTAAAGCATTTGTATCCCAATGCAAAATTCTGGGTAGGACCTGTTGTAGATGAAGGTTTCTACTATGATATGGACCTTGGCGATGCCGTTCTTAACGATGAGGATATTGAGAAAATCGAAAAAGAAATGAAAAAGATTGCAAAGTCGGGAATCAAGATTTACAGACGCGAGATTTCAAAAGCAGAAGCGCTTGAGATTTTTAAAGATGATCCCTACAAAATGGATCTTTTATCCAATATGGAAGACGGCAACATTTCATGCTACGATCAGGGCGATTATACGGACCTTTGCCGTGGACCTCACGTAGACAATGTTAAACTTTGCCGTAACTTTAAACTTGTTAAGCATTCAGGTGTTTACTGGAAGGGGGATGCATCAAATCAGGTACTTCAGAGAGTTTACGGAGTATGTTTCCCCACACCCGAAGAACTTGAAGAGCATATTAAACTTCTTGAAGAAGCAAAAGAGAGAGACCATCGTAAGATCGGCAAGGATATGAACCTTTTCATGTCTGATGATTTGGTTGGCCGCGGACTTCCCATGTTCCTTCCCAACGGTTATCTGGTATGGCAGGAACTTGAAAATTATATAAGAACAAAAGAGCAGAAACTTGGTTACAAACATGTTCTTACACCTTGTGTCGGTACGGTTGATCTTTACAAGACATCCGGCCACTGGGATCACTACAAAGAGAACATGTTCCCTCCGATGGAAGTTGAAGGCGAAAACTTTGTGCTTCGTCCCATGAACTGCCCTCATCACATGAGAATATATGCAAACAGACCTCATTCATACAAAGAGCTTCCCATAAGAATCGCTGAAATCGCTCATGACTTCAGATTTGAGTCTTCGGGAACGCTTAAGGGTATTGAGAGAGGAAGACATTTCTGCCAGAACGATTCACATATTTTCGTAACACCCGATCAGATTAAAGATGAAGTAAAAGGTGTATGTGATCTTATCTTCTCAACATATGAAGATTTCGGTATTACGGATTACAGATGTGTGCTTTCATTAAGAGATCCTGCAGATACAAAGAAATATCATCCCGATGATGAAATGTGGAACAAGGCAGAGCAGGCTCTTCGTGAGACATTAAACGAAATCGGTATCGAATATACGGAAGAGATCGGTGAGGCCGCATTCTACGGACCCAAGCTTGATGTTAACGTTAAGCCCGCCATCGGTAATGAGATCACGCTTTCAACATGTCAGCTTGACTTCTGCTTACCTGCAAAGTTCGAACTTACATACATTGATGCTGATTCAGAAAAGAAGACGCCCGTTGTTCTCCACAGAGCAATCCTCGGTTCCATCGACAGATTTATGGCTTACATTCTCGAAGAGACAAAGGGCAACCTTCCTACATGGCTTGCTCCCGTACAGGTTAAGATCCTTCCCATCAAAAATGATGACGAAGAACTTAATGCATACGCAAAGAAGCTTTTATACGCTTTGTATGATGCAAACGTAAGAGCGGAATCCGATGACAGAAGCGAGAAATTCGGTTACAAGATGAGAGAAGCACAGATTCAGAAGGTTCCTTACATTGCCGTTATCGGTAAGAAGGAAGCTGAAGAAGGAAATGTTTCCTTCAGACTTCACGGTGAGCAGGAGACTGTAACGGTTAAGTTCGACGAGTTCATCGAAAAGATCAAAGACGAAATTGCAACGAAGAAGCATTAATTCTTTTGGGATGATGTAAATCCCGAACAAAAATATTCAATCAAATTATTTATCCGAAAAGCCTTATAGCAATTAGGGCTTTTCGGATTTTTTTGATTTTATAAAAAAATATATCAACCACCGCGATACTTGTATATTAAGCCCGAATGAATATAATTAAACTGTGGGTAAAAATGATATTGGAGGTAAATATGCAGGAGTTGGAAAAACAGTTTCATATTCATTGCGTTAACGGTGATATCGGAAAGTATTGCATTCTCGCGGGGGATCCCGGAAGAATACCTGCGATAGCTGAAATGTTCGATGATGCAAAGCAGGTTGCATACAACAGAGAATTCAATGTATATACCGGATATCTTGAAGGTGTAAAGGTTACAGCATGCTCGACCGGCATAGGGGGACCTTCCACATCGATCGCGGTTGAGGAATTGCATAATCTCGGTGCGGATACTTTTATAAGAACGGGCACCTGCGGTGGGATCGACCTGGATGTCATGTCAGGGGACATCGTCGTGGCTACCGGCGCCATAAGATATGAACATACCTCGGTGGAATATGCGCCGATAGAATTTCCGGCTGTTGCCGATTTGGATATAACCAATGCTTTACGCGAGGCATCCAAAGAACTTGGCAAAAAGACACATGTAGGCGTTGTTCAGTGCAAAGATTCGTTTTACGGACAGCATTCGCCCGAGAAGATGCCGGTTTCCTATGAACTTTTACAGAAATGGGAGGCATGGAAGAGACTCGGTGTAAAAGCTTCCGAGATGGAATCTTCAACTTTGTTTGTAGTGTCCAGTGCTCTTAAATGCAGGGCAGGCTCGTGTTTCCACGTCATCTGGAATCAGGAAAGAGAAAAGGCCGGTCTTGATCAGAAAATGAGCGAAGATACATCAGCATCGATAAAGATCGCGGTTGAAGCGATGAGAAAGATCATAATAGCCGACAAGGCTTAGAAACAGGACATTACAAGACAGATTAAGGACAAGTTTTCTCCTTTGCACTATACATTTGCCGGATTGTGTTATATAATTAACAAAGTTCGCGAAAGGAGAGACATAATTTATGAATTTCAAAAGAATTTTATCCGTGTCGTTATGCTCGGCCATGGTTTTGTCTATGGTAGGATGTGCTAATCCCAAAGATATCCTTACAAGCATAATCAGCGGTAACAGTAACAATAACGGCAGTAACGTTAATATAGTAGAAGAGGCACAGAAGGTAAACAAGAGCGCGGTATTTAAGGAAGCAGCAAGTTTTATTCCCGAAGGCTTTGATTATATTGACGGCCTGAAATATGTGAACGGCAAGTATTATGCCGGTTCATTGATCTATCAGTATCCCGAAGGGGAATATGAAGGCCCCGACGGAGAGACTATCATATACGACGATGAGAAGATCCCCGTAGACGATGCCGATGTTTCCGAGATCGGAGAAACAAAAGAGGAACCTGTCGATGATATAGATGAAGAAGTTATCGCTGATGAGGGCATCTATGACTCTGAAGAGTATGAAGATGTGGATTACGATGTTACCGTTTCGTTAAAGATCGTAAGTTTTACAAACGAATCCGATGCTTCATATGTTGAATTGACACTTCCTTCAAACGAATACTTCCGCGGCGGAGACGGCTGGGGAGTTGATAATGAAGGAAATATCATTGTTGTTTCAAGCATCTACGATAATGAAACAGGAGATGAAACATACTTCTTAAGGAAATACTCACCTGCAGGTGAAGAGCTCAAGGCTGTTGAGATCGAGACCGACATTCAGTATTACTACGTAGGAAGCATTTCGATCGATCCCGAGGGAAATATTTACGTTGCTTCGGATACTTCTATCTATGTATATGACAAAGATTTAAATAAGAATGAAGCAGCAAGCTTTGAGTCTGCAACAGACAGTTATATCGGTCAGGTCTTCATAAGCGGTGAAGGCGAACTCTGCTACGCCGAAGAAACCTGGAAAGAATCAGGGTATGAATATCATTTCTACAAAGTAGGCAAAAACGGAAATGTCGAAGAAGATACATACCTTAACAAGATGCTTACAAACAAGGAACTCGTAAAAGGAAACGGATACGATTACTACTACAGAACAGCTTCCTCGGTCAAGGCTTTCAACAAAGGCGATAAGGATGCTGTCGAGGTCTGCAACTTCTACGATTCGGATATCGATCCCGATTCCATGTCCGGAATATTGCTGTTTAAGGATGCAGAGTCTTTTGTCTGCACGGGTGATAACAATATTATCTTCTATGAGAAAGTTCCCGAAGATCAGGTAGTAGAAAAAGAGATCCTTACACTCGGAAGTGTATACGGTTCATATGCCGTACAGAAACAGATCCTTAAGTTCAACAAGGAAAATGACAAGTACAGGATCAAACTGATCGATTATTCCGAATACAATACTCCTGATGACTGGTATGCGGGACAGAAGAGATTCAATACCGATATCACAGGCGGAAACACACCCGATATCATCGTACCCGAAGCATCGGATGCATTAAACCTTATCAACAAGGGTGCGATCGCAGACTTGTCTCCCATGATGGAGGCAGGTAACGGGATCAAGAAAGACGATCTCGTTTACAATGCACAGAATGCATTTGCAAAAGACGGAAAGTTATACTTCTTATTCCCTTCATTTGAAGTTGAGGCTTTTGAGATCAAGAAGTCAAACTACAAGGAAGGCATGACTTTCGATGATATCATCGCATGGGAAGAAGAGACCGGCAAGCAGGCATTCGGTACGGAATATACAAAAGAAGGAATGTTAAACAACTTGATGTCACAGAGCATGAATGCGTTCCTTGATCCCGAGACCGGAAAATGCAACTTTGACTCGGATGAGTTCATTAAGATCCTCGAGTATTCGAATAATTATATGACCGAATTCCCCGATGATTACTGGGAAAATTACGATTATCAGGCATATCTGAATCTTTTCAGAGAAGACAATGCTTTGATAAGCTCAAATTATTTATACAGCTTCAGAGATTACAACTGGAATGCGAAATACAGATTCGGAGCAGAGACCGTAGTGATCGGTCTGCCTATCGAAGGAAGCGAAGGCACGGTTCTCAATCCTTCATATCTTATAGGTATCTCGGATAAGTGCAAAGACAAGGATGCAGCCTGGGATTTCGTCGCTTCATGTTTCTCGGATGATTATTACGAAGACAATCAGTACGTATTCCCTTCACTCGAGAAAAAAATGGATGAGATGATCGAGGAAGCCACACAGAAGCCATACTGGACAGATGAGAACGGACAGAAAGTATATTATGACGAATCCTTCTGGCTTGGAGATGAGGAAGTCCAAGTAGAACCCATTACCAAGGAAAAGGCTCTGGAACTTAAAGAATTCGTTACTCATGTATGTACGGTTTACTCATGGGATGAAGAATTGAACAAGATCGTCGATGAAGAGACTCAGGGCTATTTCAAGGGACAGAAGAGCGCCAAGGAAGTAGCGGGAATCATTCAGTCGAGACTTCAGATTTACATTAACGAAAAGAAATAGTAAAATTATAGGAACTGCCGGGTATATGTACCGCGGCAGTTCTTTTAAAAAGAAAACGGAGGGTTATATATGAAAACAGCTATCTTTTTGGCGGAAGGATTTGAGGAGATCGAAGCTTTGACTGTGGTAGATCTTTTGAGAAGAGTGAAGATCACATGCGATATGATCTCAACCGATGATGATATCTTAACAGGAGGATCGCACGGGATAAAGGTCAAAGCGGATTATCTGCTTTCCGAGATAAATTTCGAGGAATATGACTGCATGATCCTTCCCGGAGGAATGCCCGGTACTAAGAGACTTGAGGAAAACCAGTATCTTATGAGCAGACTTGATGAGTTTTACCGTAAGGAAAAGCTTATCTGCGCCATCTGTGCGGCTCCGACGATATTCGGCCATAAAGGATACCTGGACGGAAAGGCAGCAGTCTGCTATCCTTCGATGGAGGGAGAGCTTAAGGGTGCGTTTGTGCCTGAAGAAGAAGTCGTTCGCGACGGAAACATAATCACATCGAGAGGCCTCGGAACAGCCATTCCGTTTGCGGCTGAGATCGTAAAGGCGATCCTTGATGAAGAAACAAGCGGAAAATTGCTCGAAAGTATAGTATATAAACAGTTTTAAGCAACTTTTCTTTTACAAAAACATGTGATTATGTTATAATACTCAATTGACTGTGATAATCACACTTTTGAAAGGAGATTTATATAAAATGGGTTATAAGGTTGAAAAGCTTGAAGGAAGTTTAGCTAAGCTTATCATTGACGTATCCGCGGAGGAATTCGAGGCGGCTTGTGAGAAAGCATATCAGAGAAACAAAAAGAAAATTTCGGTTCCCGGATTCCGTGCAGGTAAGGTTCCCAGAAAAGTTGTGGAAAAAATGTACGGCAAAGAGGTATTTTTCGAAGATGCCGCTAATATAATCATTCCCGATGCATATGAAAAGACATATGACGAGGCAATCAAGGAATTGGAGATCGCTTCAGCTCCCAAGATCGAAGTAGTAGAGATGGAAGCAGGAAAGCCTTTTGTATTCAGCGCAGAAGTTGCACTTAAGCCCGAGATCAAACTCGGAAAATACAAGGGTGTTGAAGTTGAGAAGATCGATGTAGAAGTTACTGAAGAAGAGATCAACGAAGCTATCGAAAGAGAAAGACAGAACGCTGCAAGAATCGTAAGCGTAGACAGAGCCGTTCAGAACGGTGATACAGTAACCATCGACTTCGAAGGATTTGTTGACGGTGTTGCATTCGAAGGCGGAAAGGGTGAGAACTACAATCTTGAGATCGGTTCACATTCCTTCATCGATACTTTCGAAGATCAGATCATCGGAAAGAACAAAGATGATGAGTTCGACGTTAACGTTACTTTCCCTGCAGAATATCAGGCAGCTGAACTTGCAGGAAAGCCCGCTGTATTCAAAGTAAAGATCCATGAGATCAAAGAGAAACAGCTTGCTGAACTTGATGATGATTTCGCATCAGATGTATCAAGCTACGATACATTTGCAGAATACAAGGAATCCGTAAAGAAGAACCTTTCCGACAAGAAGGCAGATGATGCTAAGAAGGAAAAGGAAGATGCAGCCATCAACGCTGTAATCGAAGATTCCGAGATCGAGATCCCCGAGATGATGCTCGCTACAACTCAGAGAGAGATGCTTGACGAGTTCGCTCAGAGATTACAGTATCAGGGTATGAACATCGAGCAGTACTTCAAATATACGGGACAGAATCCCGAGACCATGATGGCCCAGATCAAACCTCAGGCTGAGCAGAAGATCAAGACACAGCTCGTACTCGAGGCTATCGCAAAGGCTGAAAAGATCGAGATCACTGAAGAAGACATCAACGCTGAGATCAAGAAGATCGCAGAGAACTATCATATGGAAGAAGACAAAGTCAGAGAGACTATCGCTGATGACAGAGAAGATGCTTTAAAGAAGGATCTTGCTATGCAGAGAGCTCTTGATTTTGTAAGAGACAACGCTAAGGAAAAGTCTGCCAAGGCTAAGGCTTCAAAGAAGGCTAAAGAAGAAAAGACAGAAGAAGCTGCAGAAGCTAAAGAAGCAAAAGAAGAAGCTCCTAAGAAGACAACAAGAAGCAGAGCCAAGAAGACTGAGGAAAAAGCAGAAGAGAAGACCGAGGAATAATATCGGCCTTATAGGAGCATGATATGAGTTTAGTACCTTACGTCATTGAACAGACAAGCAGGGGTGAGAGAAGCTATGATATCTACTCACGCCTTTTAAAAGAAAGAATCATTTTTTTGGGAGAGGAAGTAAACGAAGTTACTGCATCGCTTGTAGTGGCTCAGCTCCTTTTCCTTGAAGCTGAGGATCCAGAAAAGGATATTCAGCTTTATATCAATTCTCCCGGAGGATCCGTAACAGCAGGATTCGCTATTTACGATACGATGCAGTACATCAAGTGCGATGTATCCACTATCTGTATCGGTATGGCTGCATCCATGGGTGCATTCCTTCTTTCCGGCGGTACAAAAGGAAAGAGAATGGCGCTTCCCAATGCCGAGATCATGATCCATCAGCCTCTCGGCGGAGCACAGGGTCAGGCTACGGAGATCGAGATCGCTGCAAAGCATATTCTCAAGACAAAAGAGAAATTAAACAAGATTCTTGCTGAAAACTGTAATCAGCCTCTTGACGTTATCGCAAAAGATACAGACCGTGATAACTGGATGACTGCAAACGAAGCCATGGAATACGGTCTTATCGACAGCGTTATCGCTTCAAGAGAAGAAAGCAAACAGGAGTAGTATGTCAAACAAAAAGAATGATGCCGATAAGAATAACGGTAAAGTAAAGTGTTCTTTCTGTGGTCAGACTTCGAAACAGGTTGGGCAGATGATAGCCGGCCCCGGAGGGATCTATATCTGTGACGAGTGTATCGCCACCTGCAACGATATATTGAAACTCCAGGCGAAAGAGAACTTTGAAGAAGATTTATTTGATTCGGGAGTAAAAAAGAACAATCTCGATGTAAATCTTTTGAAACCCAGACAGATCAAGGAATTCCTCGATGATTATGTAGTCGGACAGGAAGAAGCCAAGATAGTTCTTTCGGTAGCTGTATACAACCACTATAAACGTATCACATCGGGCGCTGACCTTGACGTGGAACTTCAGAAGAGCAATATCATAATGCTCGGACCGACGGGTTCAGGCAAGACTTATCTTGCGCAGACTCTCGCAAAGATCATTAACGTTCCTTTCGCTATCTGCGATGCTACGACGCTTACCGAAGCAGGTTATGTCGGTGAAGACGTTGAGAATATCCTTTTAAAGCTTATTCAGGCAGCAGATTACGATATCGAAAGAGCGGAATACGGAATCGTATATATCGATGAGATCGACAAGATCACGAAGAAGAGCGAGAATGTTTCCATCACCAGAGACGTATCGGGTGAAGGCGTTCAGCAGGCCCTCTTAAAGATCATTGAAGGTACAATGGCATCCGTACCTCCTCAGGGCGGAAGAAAGCATCCCCAGCAGGAGCTTATCCCCATTGATACCACCAATATCCTCTTTATCTGCGGCGGTGCTTTTGACGGACTTGAGACGATCATCGAGCAGAGACTTAACAAGAAATCCATCGGATTCAATTCCGAGATAACCAAGAACAATATCCTTGAGAAGAGCAATCTTTTCAAAGAGGTTACTCCTCAGGACCTCGTTAAATTCGGTCTTATCCCTGAATTTGTCGGACGAGTTCCCATCAGTGTGGCTTTGGAAGGCCTTGATGAAGAGGCTTTGGTCAAGATCATCAAGGAGCCCAAGAACTCTATGGTTAAGCAGTACACGGCTTTGTTCAAACTTGACGATGTAAATCTCTTCTTTGACGAAGACGCCATTCTGGAGATCGCTAAAGAAGCGTACGAGAGAAAGACCGGAGCCAGAGGTATCAGATCCATTATGGAGAAGGTAATGACAAAGGTTATGTACGATATCCCTTCGGATGAGACGATAAAAGAGTGTCATGTAACGAAGGATTCGATCTTGGGATTATCCGAACCGATCGTTGTAAGATAATTTAAGGGGCAAGAAATTGCCCCTTTTTCATACATGTAAGATTTTGTATGGAGGACGGACATGAAGATAAAAAACATCAATCTGGAAACCGTATGCGGTATAACGAGCAGACTTCCGAACAATGTTCTGCCTGAATTTGCGTTTGCCGGAAAAAGTAATGTGGGCAAATCGTCGCTCATTAACGCTTTCATGAACAGAAAATCGTATGCGAGGATATCTTCACAGCCCGGTAAGACCCAGACCATAAATTATTACAATATAAACGGTGAATTCTATCTTGTCGATCTTCCCGGATACGGCTATGCGAAAGTGTCCGAATCCGTAAAAGAACAATGGGGTAAGATGATCGAAAGGTATTTAAAGAAATCGCCCACATTAAAGGCGGTTTTCCTTCTTATCGACATAAGACACGAGCCGGGAGCGAACGATGTCCAGATGTATGAGTGGATCGTTGCGAACGGATTTGACCCCATAGTTATCGCCACAAAGGCCGACAAGATATCCAAAGGTGCCGTAAGCAAGCAGGTTTCCGTGATCAAAAAGAAATTAAACTGCGAGAAGGGAACTCTCATCATACCTTTTTCGGCTGAAGACAAAAGAGGTCTTGAAGATATTTACAAGGTTGTCGAAGACTACCTTGCAGAGATATCGGAAAGCAGAGAAAATACCGTGAACTAAAGGAATTTGGCGTAAAGTTAAAACAAATTAAAATTTTGCTTGACTTAGCTGATTCGTTTGGATATAATAGTCGTTGCGAGTTGAAAAACCGCATATCGGGGTGTGGCTCAGTTTGGCTAGAGCGCTGTCTTAGGGAGGCAGAGGTCGCAAGTTCAAATCTTGTCACTCCGATTTTTATTTTTACTGTTGTTTTACACGTGATTATGTTATAATAATCATGTGTATTTTTTTTATGGAATGCATAGCAACAATGGTTGCACTAAATGTGGGTGAGGTGAATATTTATGGAAAGTAAAATTCTTATGGAAAGCGGAACCAATGAATTAGAGGTTCTCGAATTTACCATAGCGGGTAATTCATACGGCATCAACGTTGCCAAGATAAGAGAGATAATCAATTATCAGCCGGTAACTCCCATACCTAATGCGCATCCGGGTATCGAGGGCATCTTTATGCCGAGAGATACAATGATAACCGCAGTGGATCTTGCAAACTGCCTTCAGCTTGGCGAAGTCAAGAACGGCGGACTTTTCATAATCACAAACTTTAATAAACTCGATGTTGCTTTTCACGTAGAGAACGTTATCGGTATCCACAGAGTTTCCTGGACACAGATAATGAAACCCGAAGCAACTTTATCAAATTCCCAGGAAGGTATTTCGACCGGTATCGTTAATATAAACGGCAAACTTATAGTTATTCTCGATTTCGAGAAGATCGTTTCCGATATCAATCCCGAGACCAGCATCAAGATGTCTGAGATCGAACAGCTCGGAGAAAGAAACAGAAATGATATCCCTATCGTTCTTGCCGAAGATTCCGCTCTCCTTAACAAACTCGTAAGAGATGCGTTAAACAAGGCGGGATACAATAATGTTTTATCCTGCGTTGACGGACAGGAGGCCTGGGACGTTATCACCGATGCACAGAAGAAAGGCATGCTCGACGAAACCTGCAAACTTGTCATCACCGATATCGAAATGCCCAGAATGGACGGACTCAGACTCTTAAAACTTATTAAGGACGATAATAAACTGAATCACCTGCCTGTGGTTATATTCTCTTCGCTTATCAACGAGGAAATGCGGAGAAAGGGTGAATCGCTTGGAGCGGACGCGCAACTGTCCAAACCTGAGATAGGTAATCTGGTAATGGAAGTTGATGCATTGGTTAAAAGATAATTAAATCAGCCGGGATTTTTTCTCGGCTGTTTTAGATATTTTAGGGGCATTCGAAAAAAGGAGACATTTTGATGGCTTCCGATGAGGAAATTTTGGAAAATTCAGGCAGTGAAGAGGCTGCAGAAGATGAAGTAGCCAGACTGATGAAAGAGCTCAATCTTGACGAAGATATGCAGATCCCCGAAGGACTGAATCTGGGCGATGAACTGTCTGACGAACTGAATATCGATGATCCGGATTTGGATTCTCTTGAAGATGAGATCCCTTCCGAAGAAGTTCTCGACATGGATGAAATCGATGCCATTCTTTCCGACATTTCCGATATCCATCCGGAAAGAAACATAAGTGCGGAAGAACTGGAAGAGAGGATCGCAAAATACGAGGAAGATCCCGAAGCTGCAGAGGAAGCTTTGCTTGAAGGCGATGAAGAGGAATCTTCGGACAATGCCGAGGCGGGCGCCGAAGAGACTGAGAGTGTATCAGCTGATATCCCTGAGATCGCACCTGAAGTAAATGCGGAAAGCATTTCCGAAAACAGTGAAGAAAGCACAACGGATGACAATATCCTTGACGATGATTTCTTAAGCAGCCTTGAAAATGTAGAGGATATGCTTGCCGATGTCGAAAATAAAGCGAATGAGGAAGCCGAGAAGATCAATTCCGAACTTGCACAGGGCGAAGACGCGGATGTCGATGAGATCAACGATATCCTTAAAAAATCTGACAATAACGAAGCGGTCAACGATGATCTTCTGCATATGATCGAAGGACTCGACGAGGGCGAAGAACAGGATTCCGACGGTATGTTTGACGCGTCAAGCGAAGAAGAGACCGCCGAAGAGATCAAGAAAGAAAAGAAAAAGAAGAAAAAGAAGAAGAAAAAAGGCGAAGACTCCGAATCCGAAGAAAATGCCGAAGGTTCGGATCTTGAATTTGATGAAAAAGCACCCGGCGAAAAGAAAGGTCTTTTTGCCAAACTCTTTGGATTCATGTTTGAAGAAGGCGATGAAGAAGAGGAAGGCGAAGAAGGCGAAAAAGCAGAAGGAGAGGGTGCTCCCAAAGATAAAAAGAAAGACAAAAAGGGCAAGAAAGCCAAGGGTAAGGGCAAAGGCAAAGGAGATGCTCCCGTTGATGAAAATGCAGCCATAGAAGCCGAACTCGAAGAAGAAGACAAGAAGTCAAAGAAGAAAAAGAAAGACAAAAAAGAGAAGAAGCCCAAGAAAGACAAGCCCAAGAAAGAGAAAAAGAAAGAAGAAGTCGAAGAACCGAAATCCGGAGTAAAGAAACCCGCAGTTATCGTAAGCGGATTATTCTGTATCACGGTCCTTGCGATAGTTATGCTCTTTGCGGTAGCGGGTCCCAAGCTTCTTGCAAGAAAAGAAGCCAGAGTGGCTTATTATCTCGGCGATTACGAGACTGCGAGCAATAAGCTTTACGGATTGAAATTAAGCAAATCCGATGAACTCATTTTCCAGAAAGCATCGCTTCTTTACAAGCTTGAACTGTACATGGATAAAGCGGATGCTTATGAACTTACGGGTAACGAGAAGAAATATCTCGATTCCCTTCTTGCGGCTTACAACGAAAGCGTTAATGTTTATCCGACTGCCGAAGAACTGAGCATAACCGATGAAGTCAACGAATTCAGAGGCAGGGTTGTGGAACGCATCAACGAGAAGTACACCCTTTCTCAGGCCGATATAGAAGATATATGTGCAATGAAACCGGTATATTACACTATAGCGGTTGAGAATATCGTTGCGGGAAGAAGTTATAAGGATGCTGCTCCCGAGGTGACAGACATCGAACCCGCAGAAGAAATACAGGAAGAAGTGATCGAGGAAACCGAGCTTGAAGATCTTCTTCCCGAAGAAAAATTAATAAACCGGTAGGAGGCCTAAATGATTGCGATAATTGATTATGATGCCGGCAATATAAAAAGTGTCGAAAAAGCGGTCATGAAACTCGGATATGACTGCGTGATAACAAGAGACAAAGAAGTGTTAAAGAAAGCCGACAAGCTTATTCTCCCGGGCGTCGGTGCGTTTAAGGACGCCATGGATAAGCTTAACGAATACGGACTTACCGAAGTCATAAAAGAACTTGTTCTGGATGACGGTAAACCGATACTCGGCATCTGTCTCGGACTTCAGCTCTTTTTCGAATCGAGCGAAGAAAATCCCGGAGTAGAAGGACTCGGCCTTTTGAAGGGAAAGATCGTAAGACTCCCCGAAGGCGATGACAGAAAGATCCCGCATATGGGCTGGAATTCCCTTTCTTTTCCGAAGAAAAGCGTTCTTTTTGACAAGGTAGTGAAGGGAAGCTTTGTATATTTTGTCCATTCGTATTATCTGGTAGCGGAGGATAAGAAGATAGTTGCCGCTACGACGAAGTACGGTGCTACGATCCATGCGGCAGTGGAGTGGGGCAATATCTATGCCACACAGTTCCATCCCGAGAAGAGTTCATCGGTAGGACTTAAAATATTGAGCAATTTCCTGGAGGCATAAATGCATACTAAAAGAATCATCCCCTGCCTTGACGTAAATGCAGGTCGAGTGGTCAAGGGTGTAAATTTCGTAAACTTAATAGATGCGGGAGATCCCGTAGAATGTGCGCTTGCCTACGATAAGGCTGGCGCGGACGAACTTGTATTTTTGGATATCACGGCCAGTTCCGATGCAAGAGATACGGTCGTTGACATGGTAAGAGCAGTAGCCGAGAGCGTGTTTATCCCGTTTACCGTAGGCGGCGGCATAAGAACCGTTGACGATTTTAAAAAGATATTAAGAGAAGGTGCGGATAAGGTTGCGGTAAACTCTGCTGCGATCATGGATCCGACTCTTATTTCCAGAGCGGCCGACAAATTCGGTTCGCAGTGCGTTGTCGTTGCGATCGATGCGAAAAAAAGAGCCGACGGCAGCGGCTGGAACATATTCAAAAACGGCGGACGTGTCGATATGGGCATAGATGCCGTGGAATGGGCCGTAAAAGCCTGTGAACTCGGCGCGGGAGAGATCCTTTTGACAAGTATGGACTGCGACGGAACAAAGAACGGATACGATATCGAACTCACAAGAACGATAGCGGATCTTGTTTCCATACCAGTTATAGCTTCCGGCGGTGCCGGCACAAAAGAGCATTTCAAGGATGCGCTTACCGAAGGAAAGGCTGACGCAGCGCTTGCGGCAAGTCTTTTCCACTTCAAAGAACTCGAGATAAGAGAAGTTAAAAAGTATCTTGCAAACGAAGGAATTCCCGTGAGGTTATAATTATGCCGCCTATTCAGGGAGAATGGGAAAAAGCTCTTAAACCTGAGTTTGATAAGGAATATTATGTAAACCTATATAAAAAGCTGGTCTCGGAATACCGGCAGTTTTCGGTTTTTCCTCCCAAACAGGAGATTTTCAACGCATATCATTTCACGCCGCTCGACGACGTTAAAGTTGTGATCCTGGGACAGGACCCTTACCACGATGTGGGACAGGCACACGGTCTTTGTTTTTCGGTGCAAAAGGGCATAGATATTCCTCCTTCCCTAAAAAACATCTACGAAGAACTGCATAACGAGCTTGGTTGTTACATACCTGACAACGGTTATCTTGAGAAATGGGCCAGACAGGGCGTTTTTCTTCTTAATGCCGTACTCACCGTAAGAGCTCACAATCCTCAGTCGCATCAGGGGATCGGCTGGGAAAGATTTACGGATGCGACCATAAAGATATTAAACGATCAGGACCGTCCGATGGTCTTTATGCTCTGGGGTAAATCTGCGATATCGAAAAAAGAGCTTTTAAACAACCCGAAACACCTCATTTTAACGGCTCCGCATCCTTCGCCGCTTTCGGCGTACAGGGGATTTTTCGGGTGCGGACACTTCAAAAAAGCCAATGATTTTTTGAGGGAAAACGGGCTTCGCGAAATCGACTGGCAGATCGAAAACATAAAATAAATCAAAAAAGCCAAAAAGTATTATAAAAAAAGGGCTTTAACTTGATAATATCGTTTGATTTTTGACACTATAAAGTATATAATAAATAATGGTGTGGGTTTTATGGAAGATTCACCCAAACTGACATTTTGGGGAGGCATTCATGAAAGAATTAATGATAATGTATCATCCTGTGAAAAAGGAGATTCGTTTTCTGGCCAAGGCAAAAGGCGAATTCGTTGAGATTCCTTATGCCATGTGTCCCTGGCTTAATCAGTATGGACCTGATAACGGCGAATTCTTACTCCAGAATCACGGAAATAAATTCTTTGATGATATTTGGGAACAATTCTTAAGGGATAACGTCAATCTTGTGTTTAAGGGTACCAAGGTTGATTATGACGATTTTGTAAAGAAGGTAAAAGAATACAACAAATCGGTTAAGGAAGACAGATTTAAAGTTAAACAGTTTATCGAGCTTCCTTCCGTTACGGATATTTACACTGCGATCGCTGATTTCTGCGATGAGACACTCGAGACATTCGATACGGAACTTCAGAATTCCGACATCAGAAAGTCATTTGTTGAAAGAAAGACCGAGTTCGAATCCAAGAAAGCCAAGCTTAACAATTCGGATGTTAACCTTTGTCTTGTAGGTACATATTCTTCAGGTAAGTCGACATTCATCAATGCACTTATCGGTAAGAGAATACTTCCCGAGAGCATCAATTCCGAGACAGCTAAGATGTTCAGGATCAAGAACGCTAAAGAGCCTGCTGTTTCGTTTGTGATCAAAAAAGGCGATTCCGATAAATCTGTTATCGCGAACATTGTCTGGGACAAGGAGAAGAAGAGATTTGCATTCCACGCTGACGGCGAATGCGAGATCACTCAGGAAAAGATCAACTCCGAAGTTAACTCAGCCATCATGTTCAGACTTCAGCAGCATGAACAGCTTTATCAGGTACTTAAGAAATTAAACGACATTCCCAATATGGGAACCGACGAGAATGAGGAATATATCGACGGTATCATCGAAGTAAGTTTCCCCATTCCGCTTGATGAGAACATTAACTTCACGTTTTACGATACACCCGGTACGGACTCCAATTCCAACGAGCACCTTCTCGTACTTCAGAAGGCACTTGCTCAGCAGACCAACTCGATCCTCATCGTTTTGTATGAGCCGACCAAGATGGAAGGTACCGGTAACTCGATTCTCTACAATCTGATCAATTCAAGCAACAGAGAGAACGAGGCTACGACCATCGACCTTACAAGATCGCTTCACGTTATCAACCAGGCCGATACAAAATCTCTTACAGACCTTCAGCTTTTGAAGAAAAAGAAAGTCGAAGTTACTCTTAAAGAGACTGACAAGATCTACAACGAAGAGGCACAGCAGATCGACCTTTCCAAAGAAAGACTTTTCTTTGTATCGTCAAAGGCTGCATACATTTCAAAGGCTATCGGAAACAACGTTGATACCGAAGACGAAAGAAGATGGCTTGCCAACCACAAGAATGAGATCAACAACGATCCCGTTGACGATCCTTTCAGAGTTGAGAACATTAAAGTCGATGTTGATACGGGTATGTACTTCAAACTCGACAAGCTTGCCCGTTCCGATAACGAGACAAAAGCTCTTATCAAGGATTGTATCGACGAATTAAAGAAATGCCAGAATCCCGAAGACTCCAGTCTTTACCCGATTCTTCACAGAATATACGTTAACTCAGGTATGTATGCGATCGAAAAAGAGATCATCCAGTACGGTCGTAAATATGCCCTCGCCGTAAAGGCGAAAGGTCTTTATGACGGTATCAAGAGTGTTGTAGATTTCATCCGTGAAGACTACGAGGTTATCGAGAATCAGGCAAGACTTTCGAAGGAAGAGATCGAAAGAAACATCAATACCATGAAGACCAGCATGGTTAAGGATATTGATGAAGCATATGCGGATTACCTTCAGAATATGACGACCGAAAACATGGTATTCCAGATCGATGATATCAACCAGCTGTATACCGTAATGGGTAACCGTCAGATCCAGGCAGGTAAGATCGCAGACAAGATGAAATGGATCGCTCTTCGCCCCGAAGTATTCGAAGAGAAGAACAACATCATCAGAAACGAACTTAACAGATATCTTCAGGAGATCGATGATAACTACAAGAACAATCGTGGAAGGATCCTTATCCAGCAGATCGATGAACTTAAGGGAATCATCATCAAGAAGATTTCAGGTTATAAAGGAATCGACGAAGAGATCATCAAGAGGATCACGAACGTTGCCGACACACAGGTACCTCCTTCAAGTCTTAAGGCTTTGAAGATGGATGAGTACATCAACAAGCAGAAGGCGATCTTCATTTTCTCGACAAACGACAAGAAGTCTTACAAGAACGACGTCGAGACCATGTTTGCAAATACGACCAAGGTACAGTTCGATTCGTACATCGAAGAGATCACCAAGGTTGCCATCGATAAGACTGCAGAACTCGTTCAGGAGTTCAAGAACAATATCGATATCATTTCCGCTAACCTCGAACTTCTTATAAAGGATGAGGAAAAGGCCAGCGCTGAACAGGCTAAGGCTAAAGCGGTACTCGATCTCGTCGAGAAGAAGGATAAAGAGCTTAACATGAAGATCTGGGGCGAAGATAAAGAAGATAAGCCCATCGATGTTAACGATACCGATTCGACAGACGATGACGAAGAATAAAAAAATAATAAGGGGGGTCTTAAGTAAGACCCTCTTTTTTTATGCTTAGGACAAACGGATTATGTGGTGGATTTTACTTGTACTTCTTTACGGCCTGCTTAAAGGCGGAAGAGAGATCGTAAAGAAGAAATCGCTTGAAAAGAACAGTGTTATAGAAGTATTGATCGTTTATACGCTTTTGTCGTTTGTATTTGTTATTCCCGGAATAAAGAATGCGGCAGAGGTGGATTTCAGGTTCCTGCTTCCCATAGCCTTTAAATCGTTCATTATCTTTGTGGCGTGGATACTTTCGTTTAAGGCCATAAAACAGATGCCTGTAAGCCTCTACGGCGTAATAGACTTATCCCGCGTGGTATTCGCATCAAGCCTCGGGATAATCATCCTTCACGAAGAGATGACGCTCACGACGATCATAGGCTCGGTACTTGTCTGCATTGGTGTTCTTTTATGCGAGAGAAAAAAGAATTTAAAAGATGAGAAAGTAAGTTTTAAGATAGTCTGCTTCACGATGATATCGTGTCTTTTCAATGCGATATCGGGTGTGATGGATAAAATACTTACCAAACATGTTACAAGCACCCAGCTTCAGTTTTGGTATATGCTCTTTCTCGTGATCTATTATATAATATACATAATCGTGACGAGGGAGAAGATCAAGTTCTTAAACGCATTAAAGAATTACTGGATCTGGATACTCGCCATCATGTTTGTTATCGGCGACAAGGCATTGTTTATCGCAAACAGCATGCCCGAATCGAGAGTTACGGTTATGACGCTCGTAAAGCAAAGCTGCTGCATTGTAACGATCTTAGCCGGCAAACTTATCTTTAAAGAGAAAAACATCCGCTATAAGCTTATATGTGCGGCTATCATTATCACAGGTATAGTCATCGCGGTATTATAGTCATACGAGAGGAAGAGAAATGAAATTCGTTATACAGAGAGTAACAAAAGCAAGTGTTGCGGTCGACGGAAAGATCGTCGGAAAGATAGATAAAGGTTTTCTTGTGCTTATCGGTGTATCGGGAAACGACACGAAAGAGATCGCCGATAAGATGATAAAGAAAATGCTCGGCCTTCGTATCTTCGAAGACGAGAACGGAAAGACCAATCTTTCTTTGGAAGATGTCGGAGGAGAACTCCTTCTTATATCTCAGTTCACTCTTTATGCGGACTGTAAAAAAGGCAACAGGCCTTCGTTTACCGATGCCGGTGCACCCGATATGGCAAACGCACTTTACGAGTACATAATCGACGAGTGCAAAAAGAGCGGTAAAAAAGTTGAAAAAGGCATCTTCGGAGCAGATATGAAAGTTGAACTTTTAAACGACGGACCGTTTACGATCGTGCTCGATTCGGCTCAGATAATGTAAGGATTCATTCCCTGAATAATTGATAGATATGGATAAAAAAGAGTTAAGAAAAAAATATATTGAGATCAGAAAAAACATAAGCGAAGAGGACAGAAAAAAACAGTCCGATTCGATGGTAAAAAGCATTGTCGAACTGATCGAAAAAAATGATTTTGATTCGGTATTCCTTTATGCACCCAAAGAATATGAAGTTGATATTATTGGGGCTTTCGATGCATGTAAAGGAATACCTGTTTTTTTCCCGAGATGCGAAAAAGATACGATGGATTTTTACGAGACGGATGATCTTGGCAAACTTAAGCCGGGAAGTTTTAACGTAAAAGAACCTGACGCAACATGTAAGGTATTTGAATATAAAAAAGATGCCAAGATCCTTATGATCGTTCCGGGTGTCGCATTCGACGAAAAAGGATACAGGATAGGGTACGGAAAAGGTTTTTACGATAAGTATTTTTCGAGTCATGCAGAGTATGACATTTACAAAGTCGGAGTGTGCTTTAAGGAGTGTTTTTTAAAAGATGTTTTACACGATGATCTTGATGTAAAAGTTGATAAAACAATAGTCGGATAATTGAAAAGATTCTTATCTTTTAAATGCCATATTTGGCAAGAATGTTTCGTTGAAAAAAAGGAGAAGATCTGATAAAATAAAGTATGATGTGAGGTAGTAATACTTCAGGGTATGAAGGGGGCAAAATTTAATATGAAACTTCATTTTATCGGGGCGGATCACGAGGTAACCGGAAGCTGTCACTGCCTGGAAGCGTGCGGCAAGTGGATTCTGGTTGACTATGGTATGGAGCAGGGTATTAACGTTTACGAAAATGCCGAGCTTCCGTGTGCTGAGAGCGATATCGATTATGTATTCATCACTCATGCACATATTGACCATACGGGACTTCTGCCTCTTTTATATTCCAAGGGATTTAAAGGCAAGGTTATCGCTACCGAAGCCACAAGGGATCTCTGCAGCATAATGCTTCGTGACTGTGCGCACATTCAGATGCAGGAAGCAGAATGGAAGAGCAGAAAAGCAAAAAGAGGTGCAAAGGATTTTGATGTCAAGCCTCTTTACACAATGGAAGATGCAGAAGGCATCATTCGTAAGATCCTTCCTTTCGCATACAATGCCCAGTACGATCTTTGCGAAGGCATACAGTTCAGATTTACCGATGTAGGCCATCTGCTCGGATCTTCAAGTATAGAGATCTGGATCACAGAAGGTGATGAGACAAGAAAGATCGTTTTCTCGGGAGACTTGGGAAATGTAAACGATCCTATCTTAAAAGATCCTTCGTTTACCGAAGAAGCGGATTACGTTGTAATGGAATCCACTTACGGTGACAGATATCATTCGAAGGAAAGACCTGATTATGTTCTTGAACTTGCGGATATAATCCAGAAGACTTTCGACAGAGGAGGAAACGTTGTCATTCCTTCATTCGCTGTCGGCAGAACGCAGGAGATGCTTTATTTCTTAAGGCAGATCAAAGCGGAAGAACTTATAAAAGGTCATGATGATTTTAAAGTATTCGTGGACTCGCCTCTTGCAGTTGAAGCTACGGAAGTATTCCAGAAGAATATCTACAACTGCTTCTCACCTCAGGCGATGGAACTCGTAAGACAGGGAATAAACCCTCTTCTTTTCCCGGGACTTAATCTTACGATCACATCCGACGAATCTAAAGAGATAAACTTCGATCCCGAACCCAAAATCATCATTTCGGCATCGGGTATGTGTGAAGCGGGACGTATCAGACACCATCTGAAACATAACCTCTGGAGAGAAGAATGTACGATCCTTTTCGTAGGTTACCAGGCTGTGGGAACACTCGGAAGGATCCTTGTCGACGGAATCGATGAAGTCAAACTTTTCGGTGAACCCATCGAAGTTAACGCACATATCGAAGTCCTTGCAGGAATGAGCGGACATGCCGATAAGGGCGGACTTATCGAATGGATAAGCGCATTCAGAAAGAAACCTTCGAAGGTATTCATCGTACACGGCGAAGATTCCGTATGTAACATATTTGCGGACTGCTTAAAAGACGAATACGGATTTGATACATATGCTCCTTTCAGCGGTACGGTTTACGACCTGATGGCAGACGAGATCGAATACGAAGCATATCCGAAGCCCGTCGAAAAGAAAGATCCCACAAAGAGAGTTACGGAAGTATTTGCGAGACTTCTTGCTGCAGGAAACAGACTTTTACAGGTTATCGAAAGAAACCAGGGCGGTGCGAACAAGGATCTTGCAAAATTTGCGGACCAGATCAACTCGCTGTGTGATAAATGGGACAGATAAAAACAAAATAATATGCATAATAAAAGCCTCTGTGAGAACAGAGGCTTTTTACATTTATTTTTTCTGCTGATAAACCGGATCGGCGGGGTAGGCGCCTTTAAGTTTCTGCATACCGCGCTGGATCGCATCTTTTGAATTCTTCCAGTCTGCATCTTTATTGCGGTAATCGTATTTTTCGATAAGCCAGGATACATCTTCCTGCAATCGGTCCATATTTGCCTGCATGAGAGGAAAGAGCATATTGAAGAATTCTTCCTTCTGCTTGTCGTTAAGTCTTGTCTCGGCGGCTTCGCAGAGATCTCCGAAATGAGTCAGGCAGAAACCTTTGGAATTTTTGATCTTGTTTGCGAATTCTTCATCCTTTTTATACATTACGAAAAATGTATCGAGGTATCTTTCGTACATTTCGTTAAATGAATTGCAGATGTAGCAGGATTCCTCTTTTGTGCGGACCCATGCCGCAACGGAGTTTTTCATTTCCGCTTTGGAGGATTTGGAAAACTTGGACATTATGGAGGTTTTTCCGGGCTTGTATGCATCGGTTGCATCTTTTAACTGTCTTCTCATTTCCATATAATGAGTCTTTAATATCCATGCGTTTCCCAGCGTATTGCCGTAATCGAACATTTTCTTGAAATGCATCCTGCAGAATCCGGCTTTGTCGGTCTTTTCACGCATATCAGCTTCCATATATGAAGAACCCGAGCCTAATACCAGATCCAGAAGGTCCTGTTCAACGTCTCTTTCAACAAAACAGAAAGGACATTCGTCGCCGGCATTTACGGCATCGTTCATGGGTATCGTATAGAGTTTTTCTTTCATAAGATCCTCCGAATCAATGTTTTTTGCTATAATATGTATATTTTAACAATGCTTTTATTTTCAGTCAAATGCCTTGAAGAGTTTAAAACTTTGGGGTAAACTTGTAAAACGCAGGCAATAATGCTATAATAGCTTGAAATTTTATGCGATTACGGAGCGTAAGGAGACTTAATTATGATACGTGTTGCTGTTATGGGATACGGAACCGTAGGTAGCGGTGTCGTTGAAATAATCGATAGAAATAATAAGGAAGTCAGCGCCGCATCGAAAGATGAGGTGTCGGTCAAGTACATTCTTGACTTAAGAGATTTTCCCGGAGATCCTCATGAAGGTCTTTTCATTAAAGATTACAAGATCATTACAGACGACCCCGAAGTGGATATCGTTGTAGAGGCTCTCGGCGGAATCGAACTTGCATATAAATTTACAAAAGAAGCTTTGTTAAACGGAAAGAGCGTGGTTACGTCCAATAAGGCCGTAGTAGCCGAGCACGGCGTAGAACTCTTGAAGATCGCAAAGGAAAATAACTGTTCTTACCTTTTCGAAGCAAGTGTAGGCGGCGGCATACCCATTCTTCGCCCTCTTTACACGAGCTTTTGCCAGGAAAAGATCGAAGGCATCACGGGTATCTTAAACGGTACGACAAACTTCATGCTCACAAAGATGGATGAAGAAGGCTGTGATTATGATGCCGTATTAAAGGAAGCACAGGCAAAGGGATATGCAGAGCAGAACCCTGAAGCCGATGTCTGCGGACATGATGCCTGCAGAAAGATCGCGATTCTTACTTCCCTTGGTTCGGGAAAGACTGTTCATTATCAGAACATCCGTACAGAGGGAATCACAAATATAAGTAAGATTGATTTTGAGTATGCCAAGAAACTGGGAAGCTCCGTAAAACTCCTCGGCTTAAGCCGCGATGTAAACGGAGAGTGCATGGCATTGGTCGCTCCTTTCATGGTAAGCGACAAGAGTCCTCTTTATGCCGTAAGAGGTGTATTTAACGCCGTTATGGTAAGAGGCAACATGGTAGGTGATACGCTTTTCTACGGACAGGGCGCAGGCAAGCTTGCAACGGCCAGCGCGATCGTATCTGACATCATTGACTGTGCTAAAAATATCGGCAAGACGATCGAGTGCCCCTGGAAGAATGAAGAAGCCGTTATGGCAGATGACTCCAAGAAAGTGTTCAGCTATTTCGTTCGTGTAAAGAAAGAAGCATTTGATGAAGTATCAAAAGCTTTGGGAATCAAAGAAAAAGTATCGGTAGAATCCGCAGGGGATGAAACAGGATTCGTCAGTGAGAAAATTTCGGAAGATAAGTTTTTAAAGACGAAAGAAGACAATTCGAATTCGATAATTAACTATATCCGTATTCTGGATGTAGAGGGTTAACGGATTTTTAGGATGGGTAAAAACTGATGAAGTATGTAGTTGTGCTTTGTGAAGGTATGTCGGACGAACCGCTCGACGAACTTGAAGGAAGAACTCCGCTTGCCTTGGCAAAATCATCGCATATGGATACTCTTGCGAGAGTATCGGAAGTCGGAATGGTTCATAACGTTCCGAAAGGTACGGTTCCCGATACAAGTACAGCCGATCTTGCCATTCTCGGCTATGACTGTTCGCTTGCAAAGGAACTCGATAACGAAGAGTCAAAAAATCTTTTTGAAGATTTTTATACAAAAACAGGAAAAAGAACGGCTCTTATAGCGGCAGATGATGCTTTGCGTAAGATCGCTTCGATGACTGATATGACTTTTATTGAAGTCGAAGGAGCGACAGGAACGTTAAATACAAATTTTGCCGGTAAAAAGGATGCCGCGATTTCCGCTCTTTTTGATAAAGATTATGATCTTGTGATCATTCATGTTAAGGGACTCGATGAAGTTTCCAGATCAAAGAGCGTCGAGAAGAAAGTTCATGGCATTGAGAATATCGATGCTTATCTTATCGGTCCGCTCATTGAGGAATTGCAGGGAAGGGACGTCGAGTTTCGTATTCTTATCATGCCCGATGTTCCCACTTATGTAAGACTGGGAAGCTCTACATCGGACGCAGTGCCTTATATGCTTTATGATTCGGGGATCGAAGTTGAAGGCTGTCAGGCTTTCCTTGAAAAGTATGCCAAGGAGAGCGGAATCTGCTATGATGACGGATACTCGCTTCTTTCTCATCTGCTTGAAGATAATTAGAATAAATAAACTTTTTATTGAAAAATACGAAAACACGCATTAAAATAATGATGTTTTGGGGTAATACATTCTTATTTTTTTAGGAGGAAGAAATGTTAGTCGTTAAGAAATTTGGCGGTACGTCGGTTGCCAACAAAGAAAGAATCTATAACGTAGCACGTCGTTGTATCGAAGATTACAATGCCGGAAACGATGTAGTTGTTATTCTTTCCGCTATGGGCAAGATGACGGATGAACTCATTGAAAAAGCAAAAGATATTAATCCCAATCCATCAAGAAGAGAGCTTGATATGCTCCTTACCGTAGGTGAGCAGACAAGTGTTGCATTAATGGCAATGGCTATGGCTAATCTCGGAGTACCCGCGATAAGCTTAAATGCATTCCAGGTAGCAATGCATACAACATCCAACTACGGAAACGCAAGACTTAAAAGAATTGATACAGAGAGGATCTCACACGAACTTGAAAGCCGTAAGATCGTTATCATCACAGGTTTCCAGGGCGTAAACAAATATGACGATTACACCACACTCGGAAGAGGAGGTTCCGATACTACAGCGGTAGCTATCGCAGCAGCTCTTCGTGCAGACAAGTGTGAAATCTATACAGACGTTGACGGCGTATACACAGCAGATCCCAGAGTCGTTAAGAAGGCAAGAAAGCTTGACGAGATCACATACGACGAAATGCTCGATCTTGCAACACTCGGTGCCGGAGTATTACACAACCGTTCGGTTGAAATGGCAAAGAAATACGGAGTTACTTTGGTAGTTCGTTCATCTCTTACAAATGAGGAAGGAACAATCGTTAAGGAGGATGTTAAAGTGGAAAAAATGTTGGTTAGCGGCGTAGCCGTAGATAAAAATGCTGAAAGAATTTCAATTATCGGTCTTGAAGACAAGCCCGGTACCGCATTCAGAGTATTCGATGCACTTGCAAAAGCAAATGTTAACGTTGATATGATCCTTCAGTCCGTAGGACGTGACAATACTAAAGACATTTCCTTTACGGTTGATGAAAACTTCGGCGATGACGCACTCAAGGTTCTTGAAGAGAACAAGGCAAGACTTAAATATCAGAACATCGAAATGGAAAAGAGCGTATGCAAGGTTTCGATCGTTGGTGCCGGTATGATGTCCAACCCCGGTGTTGCAGCTAAAATGTTCGAGTGTCTCTACAATGAGCACATCAACATCAAGATGATCTCAACATCCGAGATCAGAGTTACCGTTCTTATCGATGTGAACGATGCCGACAGAGCAGCAAACGCAATTCATGATATCTTCGGACTTGATGAATAATTTCTGATAACTGATAAAATAATAAAGACCGATACTCATCTGAGTACCGGTCTTATTTTTTATTTCGAATCAGTCCCTTTTCTCTTTCTTACTGCTTCTGAGAGAAGATATTCAATCTGACCGTTTATCGATCGGAAATCATCTTCTGCCCAGGCGGCCAATTCGTTATGCAAAGAAGGAGAAAGGCGAAGCAGAATCTGCTTTTTTTCCTGAGAGGAATTATCAGTTGTCTTTTTAGGTGCGTTTGCCATAATCATCACCTTTTCCTAAAATGCTTTTAATAGATCGAACCGCTGTTAACAATGGGCTGTGCTTCTTTGTTGCCGCAGAGGACTACCATAAGGTTGGAAACCATCTGAGCTTTTCTTTCGTCATCAAGATTAACGATGTCGTTTTCACCGAGCTGATCGATAGCCATTTCTACCATGCTTACGGCACCTTCAACGATCTTCTTTCTTGCTGCGATAATAGCAACTGCCTGCTGTCTCTGAAGCATTGCTGCTGCAATTTCTTCAGAATATGAGAGATGTGTGATTCTTACTTCAATGATCTCGAGGCCTGCTTCGATAACACGTGCCTGAAGTTCTTCTTTCATTCTGCCTGCGATTTCCATTGATGAACCACGAAGTGTCTTTTCATCTATTCCGTCCTTATCATCCATATCATCGTAAGGATAAAGTCTTGCGATATTTCTGATCGTGGAGTCTGTCTGGATCGAAAGATAATTTACATAGTTTTCTACTGCGAAAACTGCCTTTGTGGGATCAGTTACCTTCCAGATAACTACAGCACCGATGATGATGGGGTTACCGAGGATATCGTTAACTTTCTGTTTTTCGTTATCAAGTGTACGAACTTTCATCGAAACTGTTCTTGATCCGTATGTAACCGTTGTTCCGTTGGGCTGTCTTACTGCCGAATATCCGGGATTGAAAGCAGTAGCAAAAGGGTTAACAAGGAAGAATCCGGATTTCTTGATCGTTCCGTGATATTTACCAAAGAGGGTAAGTACCAGGGCTTCGTTGGGCTTTACAGTCTTGAGTCCTCCGAAGAGAATACATGATATTACGAAGCATACTATGGTGATAACTATCACCAGTAATCCCAGAAGAACACCGTAGCTGCCTGCTGCACAAAGTCCGAGGCCTGCGATGAAGAAAACTATTTCCAGAAGCATTGCAACTATATTTAAAAATAGCATCAGAATTCCGGAAGCGGGACGAAGTTCTCTTTCCTGAATGTTG